>DGYFR06201__coassemble_2442_pt1 | contig 8360 bp, 5 predicted proteins | sample DGYFR06201__metabat2_high_PE_004 | metagenome-assembled genome bin DGYFR06201 | reverse complement strand
AAATTAAAGCGGAGAAAATAATGGGAAAAGAGGACAAGAAGAAAAAAATAAAAATCGTTTTTTCTGATATCGATGGGACGCTTTTCTCCCACAAGACCCACCACGTCCCCGAAAGCGCCATAGAGGCCATAAAGAAGCTGCAGGCCAACGGTATCAAGGTGTTTCTTTGCTCCGGGAGGAACTACTACCTCATCCGGAAGTCCGGAATACTCAATTACGTCACCCCCGATGGGCTGGTGACCATGAACGGATCCAACGCCATCATCGGCAACTCGATCATCTATCGTTACCCGATACCTTCCACGGTCGTCGACAAGATGATCCTCTTCGCCAAGCGGCTGAAGTTCGGATTGACCTTGATCGAGGAAAACGAAGGGCACATCAACATGATCGATGAGCGGGTCATATCCGCCCACGAGAAATACCGCACCCGCTTCCCCCAGCCGAGGACATTCCCCGACCATTACGACCGGGTTGTGTATCAGATGATCGCCTTTTGCGACGAATTCGAGGAAAGGCTGCTGGCGCCACACCTCGAGGATTGCAAGTTCGCCAGATGGGACGAGTACGCGGTCGACGTGATGCTCAAGGACTCAGATAAGGCAAAGGGAATCATGTCGGTGCTCGAGTATTACGGCTATGACCAATCCGACGCCATGAGCCTCGGAGACGGAAACAACGACATGGAGATGACGCTGTTCGTCGGAACCGGCGTCGCCATGGGAAACGCGGTTGGCGACCTAAAAGCCGTGGCCGACTACGTCACCGATGACATCGACCAAGACGGCTGGGAAAAAGCCATGAAGCACTATGGGCTCATCTAAGATGAGCTCTTTTTGTCTTTGCCGGTTGTTAAAGGCGAATGGGTTGGGATAAACTAACTTTGCCAAGATAAATATTGGTTTGGAGTCATATTATGGACAAAAAGTACGAACCGCTATTCACCCCTTGGAAGATCGGCAATTGCGAAATAAAGAACCGCGTCGTCATGACTTCCATGGGTGGAACCTCCATCTTCGGATGGATGGAAAGGCCCCACTTCGATAAGGAAGCGGCCAAATTCCTATTGGGCAAGGCCAAGAACGACGTTGGCCTTATCCTGCCTGGCATCGCGCCGCTGAAGAACCCGCTAGGCGGACAATGGCTTTATTCCAACAAAGGGATGTACAAGAAGCTTAAGGGATTGATGGATCAGATCCACGCCTACGGCTCGAAGATGTTCATCCAGCTAACCGCCGGATTCGGCCGCTCGATGGCGGTCAATGCCTTGATGGAGCTCGTCTACACCCATAAGGCCCTGCGCTTCCTAATGAAGCCGTACCTGGACGTCGAGTTCTGCTGCGCCTCGGCTTCGCCCAACCCCAACCGCTGGAGCGACAAGGTCCCATCCAGGGCCCTCACCAAGAAGGAAATCAACCACTTCGTCGAATCATTCGCCCGGGTCGCCAAGCTTTGCCAAGACGCCGGGGTGGACGGCATTGAGGTCCACGCAGTCCACGAAGGCTACCTGCTCGATCAATTCGCCACCAAGTACACCAATCAGCGCACCGACGAATACGGCGGAAGCCTCGAGAACCGTCTACGCTTCCCCTGCGACATCGTCAAGGCCATCAAGAAAGCCTGCGGAAAGGATTTCCCGGTCTCGCTTCGCTACTCCGTCGTCTCCAAGACCAAAGGGTTCCGCGAAGGGGCCATGCCGGGCGAGGACTATAAGGAAGTCGGCCGCGACCTAGAGGAAGGCATCGCCGCCGCGAAGATCTTGGTCGACGCCGGCTATGACATGCTCAACTGCGACAACGGAACCTATGATGCGTGGTATTGGGCCCACCCGCCTATATACATGCCGGAGAACTGCAACCTGGAGGACGTCGAGGAGCTGAAGAAGCACGTGTCCGTCCCGGTCGTCTGCGCCGGAAGAATGGATCCGGTCGTCGCCGCCAAAGCCATCAAGGACAACAAGATCGATGCCATGGGCGTCGCCAGGCAGTTCCTGGCCGACGAGACCTGGGTCAAGAAGATCGAGGAAGGGCACCCTGAGGAGATCAGGCCCTGCATCTGCTGCCACGCCGGTTGCTTCAACTTCGCCCACTACAAAGGCGTTGGCAACGACCAAAGCCTTGAGGATACCCTGCATATGTCCCGCTGCGCCGTCAACGCCGAGACCATGCAATCGACCGTCCACTACATCAAGCCGACCAAGAGGCCTAAGCGCGTCGCCATCATCGGCGGCGGCATCGGCGGCATGGAAACCGCCCGCGTCTTGAAGCTCCGCGGCCACGAACCGGTCATCTACGAGAAGAGCGACCACCTCGGCGGCACCTTCATCCCCGCCTCGGCCACCTCGTTCAAGGGCAAGCTCCGCGAGCTGGAAGCCTGGTATGAGAGGCAGATGAAGGAGATGGGCATCGAAATCCACTTCAACACCGAGATAAAGGACATCAAGGACGTCAAGGAGAAGGAGATCGTCGTCGCGACCGGATCGAAGGCCAGGCGCCTTCGCTGCCCGGGATCGGAAAAGGCGATCGAAGCCATCGATTACCTGTCCGGGGCGAAGGTCGGAGAGACAGTCGCCGTCATCGGCGGCGGCCTGACCGGAGCCGAGATAGCCTATGAGCTATACCTCGACGGCAAGAAGCCCATCATAGTCGAGATGCAGAACGACATCATCAAGCAGAAGGGCGTCTGCATGGCCAACTCGACCTACCTGCGCGACTTCTTCAAGCTCCACGAGGTCCCAATCTACCTCGAATCGAGCCTCACCAAGATCGGCGATGGAACCATCACCATCAAGGACAAAGCGGGCAAGGAGACCGAGGTAAAGGCCGATTCGGTCATCACCTCCATCGGCTACAAGCCGACCCCGGTGTTCCCGAAGAGCTCACGCGTCCACCTAGTCGGCGATTGCCTGGCGGTCGGAAACCTCCGCACCGTCATCTGGCGCGCCTACGACGTGGCGATGAAGATCTGAGGAAAAGAAAAACCCGGCGGGAATGATGCCTGCCCCGAATCCTGGAGACAGGAGGAGGGGCAGGCATCAGAAAACCCGCCGGTTTTCATTTGTGGTAAGGCTCGTGGCTGTTTATCTTGAAGGCCCGGTATATCTGCTCGAGCAATATGACCCGGGACAGCCCGTGCGGGAACGTCATCTTTGAGAAGCAGATCGAGGCATTGGCCCGCTGCTTGATCGATTCCGATAGCCCGAGGGAGCCGCCGATGGCGAAATGGATGCTGGATCCACCTTTTACGAAGAATGAGGACAAAGCGTCCGCGAACTGCGGGCTTTCCATCTGCTTTCCCTGCAGATCGCAAACCACCAAGAAGTCTCCGGGCTTCATCGATTTAAGCATGGCGGCGCATTCCTTTTCCTTGATCTCTTCCTCGATGGCGGCGGATGAGTGCTCTGGTATCGGAAGGTCGGCCACCTCCGAGATCTCGACATGGCAGTATTGCCCTATCCGCTTGGAATAGTCCTCCACCGCCTGCTTGAGGTAGCTCTCCTTGAGCTTGCCGACGCAGTGAATGATGATCCTCATAGGCTCCAATCGCCTCCCAACACTATCTTGCTCTGCGAAGTGCACTTGATCTGGATGTCGTCGCACACCACGCCGAGGTCATAGGCCCGGTCGGCGTAGGCCTGCAAGGCAAGCTCGTGGGTGTTGCAATCATCGCTTATGTGCCCTAGATAGACCGCTTTGGTCCTCTCGCCGTATAGGGAAAAGAAATACTGGGCCGATGCCAGGTTGGACAAATGGCCTTTCTCGCCAAGCACCCTTGATATGAGCGACGAGCTCCTCCCGGAATGGGTTTCCATATCCACGTCGTAGTTCGACTCCATGAGGTAGTAATCGCAGTTTTCGATTTTCTTCAAAACGGTCCTTCTTATCTTCCCGGTGTCGGTTATGTAGGCGAATCTCTCGTCGCCTACCTGGAATAGGAAATTTACCGCTCCGGGGGCGTCGTGGCTGGCAGGCAGGGCCTCAATCGATATGTTTCCCAGCGCCATCTTATCCCGCGCGCCAAACGGCAGGTTCGGCAACCCGTCTATATCGGGAAAAGGGGCATACCTTGGCGTTGTCGGATCAAGGTAGCGCGCCCCTTTGATGTGGTCGGAATGGCTGTGGGTAAAAAGGGCGGCGTCGATGTCGCCGAGGCCTTTTTTGAATAGCGCACAGCCTTCTTCGAGCACTGATTTGGCGACCCCCATGTCGACTAGGAGCAATGTTTCGCCATCGCTTATCAAGGTCGCGTTGCCTTTGCTGCCGGAGCGGAGGAAGGCGATGTCAATCATCGCCCATTTCCCCGGATTGCCTAGCCAGGTTCTCCTCGAATTCCGGGGAGGGGTTGGTGAAGCGCGAGTAGGCGCGTTCGAACATCAATAGGCACTTGCCGGTCTGGCCGTTGCGGTTCTTGGCGACGATGACCTGGACGCCCGAAACGCCGTTGTCCTGCGCCTTATCGCCAGGCTGCTCGTCCTGCTTGTCGCCGCGCTTGCGCTGATTTAGGCTCTGCCCGACCGACGTGTAATAATCCGGCCGGTACATAAGCAAGACTATATCGGCGTCTTGCTCGATGGAGCCCGATTCGCGGAGGTTGGAAAGGGAAGGTATCTTCGAGTTGTTGGCATCGACCTGGCGGTTTAGCTGGCAAAGGCAGATGACCGGCACCTCAAGGCTGCGGGCCAATTGCTTCAGCTGCCCGGAGATGAAGGCGACTTCCTGCTCGCGCTTATCGCTGGCCCCGGCCTTGTCGGAGGTCCGGATACGGCCTAGATAATCTATGACGATCAGGCCAAGATTCGGATCGGAATTCTTTAGCTTCGTGGCGTTGGAAATGATGTCGCCGAGCTTGGCGTCCGGCGAATCGTCTATATAGAGCTTAAGCTTGCTGACGTCGTCGATTCCGGCACCGATGCGCGACTTGTCCTGCCCGCTTAGGAAGCCGGTCTGGATCTTCGACCCATCGACGCCCGACTCGCAGGAAAGAAGTCGCTTCATCAGCTCGGCGGCGCTCATCTCGAGGGAGAAGAAAGCCACCGACACGCCGCGCTTTGCGGCCTGAAGGGCGAAGTTGAGGCCCAAGGCGGTCTTGCCGACCGAAGGGCGGGCGGCGAGGATGATGAGGTTCCCCTTCTGCCATCCGTGGGTATAGTCGTTGAGCTTGCGGTACCCGGTGTCGACGCCGATAACGGCGTTGGCGCTAGTCGCCGTGCTCTTCAATAGCTGCTCGTTGACTTCCCTTGCGACGTCTTTGGCGCTGCGCAGGCCAGACACCTTCCGCTGCTGGGCGATCCTGGTTATCTCGTCGTTGCTGCGCAATATGAAATCGGAGACGTTGTCGACGCCTTTGGCGTACTCGGCTTCTATCTTCGACATGGTCTTAAGCAGGTTCCTAAGCACCGTCTGCTCGTGAAGCATGTCGATGTAGTGGTCTATGTTGTTGATGTTGATGACCGTGTCGATCAGCTCCATTAGGTAATCGACCCCGACCTCTTGGTCGAGCTTCATGTTGACCAGCTGGTTGTTGACCGTCTGCACGTCGATGGATCCGCCGCTGAGGCCAAGTTCGGCCATGGCGCGAAAGATTAGGTTGTTCCGCATGTCGGCGCCGGAAAAATCCTCGACTGTCAGAGCCCCAAGCGCCACCTGGGCGGCCTGAGGATCGAGGAGCATCGCCGCCAAGACGGATTTCTCAGCCTCGAGGTTGGATGGGAGATTGATTACCTTAGCCATATCAAAGCTCGCTTATGTGGACGTTGACCACGCCGACGACGCTCCCTTCGGAGCCGCGGTATAGTTCGATCTTGAGCCTGGTGTACCCAAGCGCGTTGGCAGGATATTTGTCGATGAATTTCCTCTTGTCGATCTTGATGCCCCACTGCTTGAGCAAGCCCTCCTCGATTTCCTTCGGGGAGATGGCGCCGAACATCCTTCCGTCGGCCCCGACCTTAGCCTTGAACTCGACGTTGATGTGCTCCAGCCGTTTGGCCAATTCCTCGGCTTCGGCCTTGAGCTGCTTCTGCCGAGCTTCCTCCTCGGCATTCTTCTTGGCCAGTTCCTTCTGGCTATTGGCCGTGGAGCTCACCGCCAAGCCCTTAGGGATAAGGTAGTTGCTTCCATATCCGTCGCTGACGGTTATGGTGTCGCCCTTCTTTCCTAGTTTCTTGACGTCCTGTAGCAATATCACTTTCATGCTGCTCCTCCTTTGTTGGCATTATCCGAGGTGGCTAGATCGAGGTAGTTCTTCAATACGTCGATCACCTTGGATTTGACTATTGATGGCGCGGTGTTTAGGAACACTGCGGCCGAAGCTTCGAAATGGCCTCCACCGCCCAGCTTCTCGGCCAATAGCTGAACGTTTATCGTCCCATCGCTTCTAGCGGAGATTTTGACCGCCTTCGAGGATATCCTCGCGATGGCGAACGAAGCATGGACCCCTTTGGCCATCATGCACTGCACGGCGATCTTGGAGATGGTCGCGTCCTCAAGCGGATCGTCGTCGTCATTGAGGCAGGCGACCAGAACGCCCGGATAGACCGACTCGGCCTCGGAGAAGGCTTGGGATATGGTCTGATACTCGGTCAGGTCGTCCTTCAGGAAGGAATCGGCCTTGACGTTGTCTGCGCCGAAGCCCTTGAGTATCTCCGCCGCTTCGAAGGTCCTGGCGCCGGTGGCGGAGGATTTGAAGAAATTGGTGTCGAGGAACATGCCTGAAAGCATGAAGGTCGCGAACAGCGGAGAAAGGGTGATCGGGTCTGGGGATGAGGTGTAGTGAATCATCTCGGCGATGATTTCGCAAGTCGATGAGGCCGATGAATCGGTGTGATTGAGTATCGGGCGCTCGATGGTCTTGTCGCCCGGACGGTGGTGGTCGATGACGACCGTCTTGGTCGACTTCTCCAACGCATGCTCGGCGATGACGTTGGTGGGCACCGACACGTCGACGACTATCAACAGGGTCTTTGGCTTCATCCTGTCAACCGCTTCCGACGGGCTGATGAACAGATCCTCATAGCCTTTGCCAAGCTCGCTTGATATGGCTCCTCTGGTCTTGAGCTCGGTCTGCTTCATGTCGTAGGCAATGCGGCACGGCCTGCCGACCGAATGGCAGATCGACCAGATCCCAAGGCAGGCCCCGAAGGCGTCCATGTCCATGTTCTTGTGGCCTGACACGACGACGAAAGACGATGATTTGATGATAGAAATCAGCGAGTCGGCTAGGCTGCGGAACTGCACTCGGTTGGTGTTCTCGACCGAAGGCGTCTTGCCGCCGAAGAAAAGCAGCTCATCGCCGACCTTGGACACGACCGCCTGGTCGCCGCCGCGGCTCATAGCCACGTTTAAGGCGTTGGTAGCGATTTCCGAAAGCCTGGTCACCAATGTGTTCTCGCCATAGGCGATGCCAATCGAAAGGGTCGGGACGAAGCCGGATTTGCTTTCGGCCGCGTCGCGAACGTCTTTGAGGATAGAGAACTGGTCGTCCATCATCTTCTGAAGCGAGGAGTAGATGCCAACCAGCATGTAGGAGTCGCCGCGGTATCGGCGGAGGCAGATCTCGTTTTTCTTGCAATAGGCCATTATGGCCGCCCTGACCTTAGTCAGGACATCGTCGTTTCCGGCCTCATCAGAGCGCTCGAACTTCTCGTCGTAGTTATCGATCATGAGGTAACCGATGACGAGCTGCTGGTTTTCGGAAGTGACCATGACCGTGTGATAGTCGGTTATGTCGCGGAACATGAAGAGGTGGGCGTCGGCGAGGTAGCGGACGGAGAAGTAGAAGTTGCCGCAGTCGAATTCGATCTTGAAATCGCTAGGCAGGTTCTCGTCGAGGAAATTGTTGAACCTCGGCTCCCACTCGAAGATGTTCACGTCGAGCAGATCGATGAAATGGTCGCGGAAGAACGAGCTGGTCCAGATAACGCAGCCGTTGTCGTCGGTGATGGCCAATCCGAGCTTTCCAAACTTGTAGGCTTCCTGGATATCGTTGCCCAAGACCGAGGCGGCCTCAAGGTCCGAGGCGCGCTTTATCTTGGCGAATCTGGCCTCAACGAACCAAATCCCGAGGATATCTATAATCACGATGGCGGATAAGGCGGCGACCCAACGCCAAAGGGTCATGAACGAGGCGAATCCTTTGGGGATGTCGTAGAAATAGAAAAGCACCGCCAACCCGATAAGCAAGATCTCGACAACGGCAGCGACGAAAGTCCACAGGCGAAGCCTGTTCAAAACCGCGGAGGGGGTCTTCTTTCCAAACTCAAGGCTATTGGTGCGGCGCTTGTTGTCCTGCTTGGCTTGGGCGACCGGGTCAAGCTTGGCTGGCGTTTTTTGTGTTTTTCTGCTGGCCATAGGTGAATTATACCC
>DGYFR06201__coassemble_2371_pt1 | contig 8532 bp, 10 predicted proteins | sample DGYFR06201__metabat2_high_PE_004 | metagenome-assembled genome bin DGYFR06201 | reverse complement strand
CCCGAGAAGGAGAAGGTGTTCATCCTCGGCGGGCCGATGATGGGGGCGAGCCTGCCTAGCGACGACTGCATCCTCACCAAGACCGTCACCTCGATCATCGTGATGGACAAGCAGGAGGAAGACGAGAACCCCTGCATCCGCTGCGGCTCCTGCGTGCTGTCTTGCCCGGTCGAGCTCGAGCCGGTCTCGATAATGAACTCGGTCAAAGCCGTCGATAAGGAGGGCATCAAGAAGCTCAATCCGGGCAAGTGCATCGAATGCGGGCTCTGCTCCTACGTCTGCACTTCCCACATCCGGGTAAGCGATTACGTCAAGAGGGCGAAAATGCTCGCAAAACTAAAATGAACGAAGCAAGTTTCAAAGTTGAGAAAGCACCGCACATCCACCGCAAGGACTCGGTGAACCGGATGCTCGGCGACGTGTTGATCGCCCTCATCCCGGTATTGGTCTGGTCGATCGTCGCCTATCAATGGGACGCGGTAAGGAACATCGTCATCTCCATCCTCACCATGGGAATCTGCGAGTTCGTCTTCGTCTTGATCGTGAACCGCCTGCCTTACGATGGGCAGAAGCATTCCTTCAAGGAACGGCTCCTATTCGCCGTGAAGGCCTATAAGCCGCACAACCTATTGGCCCCGACCGTCTCGGGGGCCATCTTCGCCCTCATCATGCCGGCGACCATGGACCCGTCCTACATGATCTACCCCGCCTTGATACTCGGGTCGATATTCGGCATCGTGATCGGCAAGCTCGTGTTCGGCGGGCTCGGGCAGAACATCTTCAACCCGGCCGCGGTCGGCATGGTGTTCGCCAAGATCTGCTTCGGCTCCTACATCGTCTACCCCGAGCGGGACTTCTTCGAGGTCATCGCCGGCGGGACGCCGCTAGCCTCGCTAGAGGCCCCGGCCGGGACCAATTCGCTGATCGGCAAGTTCCTATCCATCAACGACACGAGCCTGCTCGACCTCTTCTTGGGGCAGGTCAACGGCACCATCGGCGAAGCCTTCAAGATCGCAATCCTCATCGGTCTGGCCTATTTGCTCATAAGGCGGGCCATCGACTGGCGGATCGTGGTGTCCTACCTCGCCACCTTCCTGCTCCTTTCCTGCCTCGCCGGGGCGATAGTCTGCACCCGGGTCGACGTCAATTTCTTTGAGTTCATCGGCTTCCAGCTGCTTAGCGGCGGGATGCTATTCGGCGTCACCTTCATGCTGACCGACCCGGTCACCTCGCCTATCACGAGCCCGGGCAGGGTGATGTATGGCATCATCGCCGCCTCGCTGACCTTATTGATAAGGCTATTGGGCGCCTATCCGGAGGGCATGGCCTACTCGATATTGCTGTCGAACCTGCTGGTCCCCTTCATCGAGTACCGTTCCTGGAGCGGGCAGAAATTCACCTATAAGAAGATGATCGCCTGCGCCGCGATATTCGCCTTTGCCGCCCTTGCCATCGGGCTCGGGCTTGGATTCGGCGGCGAGATAGTCGCCGAGACTGGAGGCAGCCGATGAAACCGAATGCTTTGAAGGCCCTCAGGGTGGCCGCCACCTTGTCGATATTGGCCGGGGCCTCGGGATTGCTCATCGCCGGCACCGATTTGGCGACCAAGACGATCATCGAGCAGAACCGGATCGCCAACATAAAGAAGAATCTCTCAAAGGTATTCCCCGACGCCGACTTCGGCGATGGGGTCAAGCTTTCCGGCGACGACTATCTGACCGACTATTACCCCGCCTCGCTGACCGACGGCGAGGATGGCCGGGTCTACGCCTGCTCTGGAACCAACCAATTCGGCGGGGTGTCTATCCTAATCGGGGTGTATTCCGACTTCACCCTGGGGAAGATGGTGGTCCTCGAGAACACCGAATCCTATGGCTCGACGCTGCAGTCCAACTACCTGGACAAGTACGACGCCGCCAACGACGGCGCGTCCCGCGAGGAGGCGCTTTACGACGTTAATTGCGGCGCCACCTACGGCGCGACGCTGGTCCGCGATATGGTGCTTGAGGCCGTGAGCCACTACAAGGAGGGCAAATGATGGAAAAGGAACATAAGCATCTCGGTGCCTTCCTCGCCGGGATAATCAAGGAAAACCCGCTGCTGGTCGGGCTATTGGGCCTTTGCCCGGCTTTGGCCGTCACCACCAGCCTCGAGAGCGCCTTCGGGATGGGGGTGCTCTTCACCGTCGTCTTGACCTGCTCCAACCTCATCGTGTCGCTGCTTAGGAAGATCATCCCGGAGGAGGTCAGGACCCCGTGCTACATCGTGGTCATCGCGACCTTCGTCACCATCGTCAAGATGCTCTGCGAGGCCTTCCTGCCGGAGCTATACTCATCGCTTGGCGTCTTCTTGTCGCTGATCGTCGTCAACTGCATCGTGCTCGGAAGGGCCGAGGCCTATGCCTCCTCCCATCCGGTCGGCGACTCGGTGCTCGACGGGCTTGGCAACGGCATCGGCTACATGCTCGCCATCTGCCTCATCGCCCTCATCCGCGAGGTGCTCGGCTCCGGGCAGCTGACCTTCGGCAAGACCTTCGCCTTCATCGCCGAGGCCAACGGGGGCAGCCCGTTCGTGATCCCGCTGCTTAAGGGCAACGGCTACAACCTCTCGATCTCCTTCTTCGCCCAGCCCGCCGGCGCGTTCCTGGTGCTATCCATCGTGCTGGCCATCATCGCCTCCATTGGCCAGGCGAGGAAGAACAAGGCCCGCGTCGACGCGCGGCTAGCCAAGCAAGCGGCCCTCAAGGCCAAGGAGGAAGCGAAATGAACGTCTTCGTCGGGTTCATATTGGCGATACTTTCCTATTCGCTTATGAACAACGTGGTGCTGGTGCGCTTCTACGGCATCTGCTCATTCATCGGGGTCGGAAACAAGATAAAGAGCGCCGCCTGCATGGGCGCCGCGGTGAGCTTCGTCATAATATTGGCCACCGTCATCTGCTTCCCGATCTACAACTACGTCCTGGTCCCCGCCGGGGTGAGCTACCTCGACACCATAACCTTCATCTTGGTCATCGCCTGCCTGGTCATGGTGGTGGGGCTGTTCATCAAGCGCTTCTCGCCCTCGCTATACAGGGCGCTCGGCATCTATCTGCCGCTGATCACCACCAACTGCGCGGTGCTAGGCGTCGTCAGCGAGAACACCGCCTCGCAGTTCGACTTCCTCACTTCGCTAGCCAACGGCATCGGGACCTCGCTTGGGTATCTGCTCACCATCGTCTTGTTCGCCGCCATCCGCGTGAGGCTTGAGGGCGCCAACACCCCGAAGGCATTCAAGGGCGTGCCCATCGCCTTGGTCGTGGCCTCGCTTATGGCCATCGCCTTCATGGGCCTATCCGGGATGATAACCCTATGACCATCAATGCCCTTGGCAGCGTCTGGGGCATCGTGGGGGCGGTTGCCCTTATAATCGGGCTGCTCGCCGTATTCATCATCGCCTTGGTCCTCTATCGGAGGACCCCCACCCCCAAGGGATGCGAGGACCTGCAGGCAAACGAGGAGAAATGCGGGGCCTGCACCGCCAAGGACTGCCCCTTCAAGCAGAGGCTAGACAAGATAAAGAAGAAGGAAGAGGAGGAAAAATGAGATGCCATCCTACCTTGCGATAATCATCGCGTTCGCCATCCTGTTCGCCCTTGGGGCGATATTCGGCCTCGCGCTTTACTTCGCCTCGATATTCCTCGCGGTCAAGGAGGATAGGCGCATCAAGGCGGTCGCCGCCATGCTCCCCAACGCCAACTGCGGCGCCTGCGGCCACCCCGGGTGCCTGCAGATGGCCGAGGCTTTGGTCAATGGCGAGGATAAGGACCCCTCAGCCTGCAAGCCAGGCAAGGAGGCGGCAAACTTCGCCCCGATCCGCGAATACCTCAAATCACATCCCGAGCCGATATATGAGGAAGACGACGCCTAAATTCGCCTTAGCTTTGCCGTTTCTGCTGCTATCCGGCTGCTCGCAGAGCAAGGCGCTCAGCGAATCGTTCTTCGCCTTCGACACCGCCTTCGAGATAAGGGTATACGACGGAAACAAGCAAGCCATCGAGCAGGTCAAAGACCTGCTTTTGGACATTTCGAGCGACTTGAACGCCAACGCCCGGGAGGCCGAGGACGGGCTTTTCATGCTCAACCGCGACCGCCATCTGACAAACCCATCCCCCTATCTGGAGGAGTGCCTGCGGCTATCGGTGAGCTACCAACAGGCGACGTCCAACTACTACTCGCCGTTCCTTTTCGACCTGTCCACGCTCAACAAGCAGGCAATCGCCAACGGGCAACTGCTCGACGCCAAGACCATCTCCGAGGAGATAGGCAAATCCAACTCGACCTCCGTTTCCTTCGATGGCGGCATCTCGATAGAGGGGGAGGCCAGCATCGACCTCGGCGGCGTCGCCAAGGGCTATGCCCTCGACAAGGCCAAAGCCGTTTTCGACCGTCTGGGCTGCTCGCAGTACATGATCTACGCCGGATCGAGCTCTTTGCTTTTCGGTGACACCGGCGAGGCGGGCAAGAGCTTCACCCTCTCGCTCCGCGACTATCCCGGCTATAAGGTCGGCACAAAGAAATCGTCGGCCTCAATCAGCTCGGTTTTCGAGCAGGGCAAGATAATCGATGGGGAGATGCATTCCCACATCATCGACCCCCACGACGGAAGCGACGTGAGCGACCATTCGCTGGTTATGCTGCTTTCCCCCGAATCCGATGCGCCTGACCTCAATGCGCGGCTAGACGCCTACGCCACCGCCTCGATGAACATGGACCAGCCTCAGATGGGGGAGCTGCTCGATGGGTATTCATACGCCGTGTTCGACGGCGATGAGCTTTCCTTCTCCAAAGGCGTGCAGTGGCTATGAGGAAGCACCTGCCGACGTTGATACTGAGCGTTTCGGTGGCCTTTTGCGCCATTATTGCTCTGCTTTTGGGCTATTTGCTCGCGCCCAAGGCCGCCTCGGCGACCATCACCGGGCCGGGCTTCAGCTACTCGGTGAGCCTTTCCGATGACCGCGTTTACGCGGTCGAGGGGAAGATGGGCGAGATGCTCATCGAGGTCAAAGACGGCAAGATCGGGGTCAAGCAGTCCGGCTGCCCGAACCAGTATTGCGTCCATCAGGGATTCCGCGACGGCGGGGCGAGCATTGTCTGCGCCTACAACGAGGTCATGATCGGCTTCCAAACCTCAGATTACGAGGTCATCGCATGAGCTACCGCGACTACTTCGGGATCTTCGCCATCCTCATCGGCCTATTGGGTTGCTTCTTCGCCTCTAGGGAGAGGAAGCGCATGCCCTTGGTCCGGATGTCGCTATACATCTGCCTTTCGTTGATCCTCGGATACATCGATTCCTGCATCCCGCTTTTCCTGCCTGGGCTGCGTCTAGGGCTTGCCAACGTGGTGGTCCTCATCGCCTTGCTCGACCTCGGCTATGGCCAGGCCGCCGCTGTGAGCCTATCCCGGGTGATGCTGCTTTCCTTGCTCCGCGGCGACTTCCTCGGCATGGGGTTCTTCATGTCGTTATTCGGGGCGGTCGCGAGCTATCTGATCATGGCGGTTTTGCATGCCGCATCGAAGAAGCTCTCGCCGGTTTTCCTCTCGATCTGCGGCTCGTTGGCCCACAGCGTCGCCCAGGTCGGGGTGGCTTGCTTCTATTTCTCGACCGCCTCCCTGCTTTATTTCTATTTGCCCCTTCTGGCGCTGCTGGGGCTATTGACCGGGGCCTTCTCCGGCATGCTGGCCGGCATGGTCGCGAAGCGAATCGGCAAATTAAGACCTTGAAAGATGGTGCCCTCTAGGGCAATATCATTGAATTAGAAAAGAGGTAGACATATGGCAACAGATCCAACTTCTCTTATCCATGGGCAGTTCCGGTTCACCGGTTTCGGCCCGCGGGTGCTGCGCATCGTGAAGCGCGGCAAGAACGGCTTCAACGACCGCCCATCGCTTTTCGTGCCCAATCTTCCGCTTCTTACCCCCTCCCCGATCGAGCACCGCATCGACGGGGGGATGCTCTTGGTCGACACCCATGGCTATGAGGTCAGGATGGACCTTGAGGCCAAGACCCTGGCCGGGGTCTCCGTCTATAAGATCGAGGGTGAGGCCGCCACGCCGATCCTCACCATCGGCAAGGAAGACCTCAAGAACACCGGCGAATTGCCGCTCCCGGAGCACACCCCCGAGGTCTACGTCCTCTCCGACTCGCCGAGGCTCAGCCTGCCCCGGCACGGCTACGTCGAGGACGGCAAGCCCAACAGCTCGTTCCTGCTTGACGAGGACGCCGAGGACGTCTATTTGATCTTCGCCGAGCGCGACCCCTATGTGCTACGCAAGGTGCTTATATCATTGACCGGCGTGGCCCCGATCATGCCTTTGAGCGCCTTCGGGTCCTGGGACTCGAAGTACTACGAATACAACGACGCGACCGTCGACGAGGAGATAGCGAACTACGCCAAATACGGGCTGCCGCTGGACAACTTCGTCATCGACACCGACTGGCGCGCCGCCGGGGCGACGGTGGGGGCGGGATACAAGCCCAACACCAAGGACTTCCCCTCGCTGAAGAAGACCTTCGAGCGGCTGCATAAGAAGAACCTGACCGTGATGTTCAACGACCACCCCGAGCCGGTCGAGGGGGCCGATAACCTCTTCGATCCGAAGGAGGTGGCGTTCCGCAGGAAGAACCTGACCCATTTCCTGTCGCTCGGGCTGGATTATTGGTGGTTCGACCGCAACTGGATCACCCGGCTAAAGAGCATCGAGCCGGGCGACCACCCGACCCTCACCCCCGAGACGCTGGGCGCCTACCTATACCACGACGTGACCCGCAGCTACCTGGAGACCAGCGCCAAGGGAGAGTACCCCAAGCGGACATTGCTCATGAGCAACGTCGACGAGATAACCAACGGCGTCTACAAGGGGATAACCAACATCGCGAGCCACCGCTATGGCATCCAGTGGACCGGGGACACCACCATGAGCGACGAGTTCATCGGATACGAGATCGAGAACCTGGTCAGGGCCGGGGCGAACCTCATCCCTTATTGCCATGGCGACATCACCGGCCACGTCGGGGACGGCAGCGACGAGCTCTACGTCCACTACATGCAGCTGGGCGTCTTCTCGCCGATCTACCGGCTCCACTCCACCCACGACGTCAAGCGCTTCCGCCAGCCCTGGCTATGGGGCAAGCGGGTGCTCGACATCGCCCGGGACTACGATTTGCTGCGCTACCGGCTATTGCCTTATTACTACTCTGCCGCCCGCGTCGCCTACGAGACCGGCACCCCGATCGTGAGGGCGCTGGGGTTCATAAAGGGCGAATCGACCCGGTTGGATGAGGCCAAGATCGGCGACGGGCTGCTCTTCGCCCCGATCTACACGCCGGTGAGCAAGATGGCCTTGCCCAAGCAGGCCTTCGCCTCCAAGATAAAGGCCAGCTACTACAACAACGAGTCGCTAGATGGCAAGCCGGTCTATGAGGCCGAGTACGAGGGGGCCATCGACTTCGACTGGGGCACCCATTCGCCCAAGGACGGGGTGGTCGAGCGTGAGCACTTCTCGGCCGCCTTCGAGTTCGATCTGACCAACCCGCTGCCGGAGCCGATGAATCTGCTCATCGGGTCAGACGACGGCATCAGGCTATATGAGGACGGCAAGCTCGTCATCGATTCCTGGGTCAACCGCGGCTTCTACGTCGACAAGGGCCCGAAGCTCGGGGTGGGGGAGACCCACCATTACCGGCTCGAGTACTACCAGGGCGTGATGGGGGCGAAGCTAGTCGCCTACATGCTTCCCGAATCCGAGGAGCCGAAGAAGGAGAAGGACACCTACATCCCGCTAGATGGGGAATACATCGACCTATTCGACGGCTCGATCCACGCCCCGGGCTCACTCGCCAGCCGGGAATACGGTCTCGAGGAATGCCCGCTGTTCGTCCGGACCGGGACCATCATCCCGTTGGCCAAGGAGTGCCTGAACACCCATGGTTCCGACTGGTCGAGCCTGAGCCTCGCCCTGTTCCCGCGCCGGGAAGGGTCGGCCCATTTCACCCTGTATGAGGACGACCGCGAGACCGAGGCCTATATGCACGGGGAATGGCGCAAGACCCGCTATAGCGGCACCTACGTCGAGGACAAGCGCTCATATGAGCTGACCATCGACGAGTCGGCCGGCTGCTACGATGGGGCCAAGCAGGAAAGGGAGTACCGCTTCCAGCTCTACCTCCGCAAGGACGAGGTCCTGAAGGCCATCCGCTGCGACGGCGAGGTGCTGCCGTTCGACTTGGTCAAGCACAGCGGGGCCGGGATGCCGCTTCCCTTCCAGGGCCCAGCCCGGGCATTGGACTACTACGAGTGCTCGGTGAAGCTAAGCAATGGAAAGTCGCACTTGGTTGAGTTCTTCATCGAATAATTGAACCCCTTATTGGGGTTCTTTTTGCATCTTGCACGGCGATTGCCGCTGCCCGCTAAGGCAAAGACCATGCCAAATGGCCTGCGAATTTTTTCCTAGGCATTGTTGCGGGCGGCCGAAAACTGGTCGTCGATCTT
>DGYFR06201__coassemble_2317_pt1 | contig 8708 bp, 8 predicted proteins | sample DGYFR06201__metabat2_high_PE_004 | metagenome-assembled genome bin DGYFR06201 | reverse complement strand
CCGATTTGTCCTAATGCTTGCGATTGAACGGATATGCCCATTTCGATATAATCGAAAGCGGAGTTTTGAATGGACGGAAATATCAAGCTCAACGCGCAGACGATCTTGGAGAAGACGTTCACCCCCAACGGCAAGGGATACGATCCGGCCGAGGTGGATGACTTCCTCGACGAGATCATCGCCGACTACCTGGCTTTCGAGCGCTACCTCAAGGATTCGCGGGATTACATCGTCGACCTTGAGACCAGCACGAGGAAGTACCAGAATGAGATTGCCGCCCTTGAGCTCGAGAACGCCAAGATGAAGAGGAAGCTTAGCGGCATAAAGGACGCGGACAACGTGAGCAACGAGAACATCGAGCTGCTCAACCGCATCTCGAGGCTGGAAAGCGCCCTCTACAACGCCGGCATCGACCCAACCAAACTCTAGTTCCGACCCAGACGGCTGCTGCCGCAAGGTAGAGGAAAGTCCATGCTCGCACCGGCTGAGATGCCGGTAGTGATTGCGCTGGGGGAAGCAATAACCCCAGGTGCGCGGGAGCGCGCAACGGCGGGCCGAGCCCTCACGTAGGAGGAGGCCCCTAAGGTGCCACAGAGACGAGCTTGGCGGCGACGCCAAGATGAAACGCGGTAAACCCCACAAGCGAGAAACCCAAATTCGGTAGGGGAAGCGCCCGAGGCGAATTCAAGCCGACGGAGCCGGGCATTGCCCGAGATAAATTGCCGTCCTCGACATAACATGGCTTACCGGGTCGGACACTCATTAGGAGAGAATATGAACATCCCAACCAGAATCACCGTCGCGCGCATCGCCTTGGTAGCGGCCCTGCTCATTGGGCTATTCGTCTGCACCTGCATCCCGAACCTCGACGTCAGCGCCTTGCAGATGGATGGGGTGAATCTAATCTACCTCATCGCGATGCTGGTGTTCGTCATCGCCGCGAGCACCGATTTTATCGACGGCTACCTAGCCAGGAAATGGCATCAGGTCACCAACCTCGGGAAGTTCCTCGACCCGGTGGCCGACAAGATGCTGGTCAACTCGATGCTGGTCTTCATGATCTTCCCTTGGGGCTTCCTGGGCGAGGGGCAGCTGCTCATGCCGGCCTTCGCCGTGATAGTGATGGTGGTGCGGGACCTTGTGGTTGACGCCATCCGCTTCATAGCCGCCCAACGGGGGATCGTCGTGGCCGCGAACATCTTCGGAAAGCTGAAGACCGTGTTCCAGATGATCGCCATCCCGCTGGTGCTGCTCAACGGCTGGCCCTTCAGCTACTTCGATTCCTCCTGGCCTTCCTATTGCCGGATAGCGATGATATTCGTCTACATCGCGACTTTCTTCTCTCTGCTTTCGGGGATAATCTATGTCTATCAGAATAGGCACGTACTCAAGGAGGGGAACAAATGAACGAGCACCGTCTTCTTCAGACATTGGCCGATCGCGGCCTGACGATCGGTTCTGTCGAATCGATCACCGCGGGGCTATTCGCCTCTTGCCTCGCCTCCATCCCGGGCGCGAGCGCCGTCTTGAAGGGCGCCCTGGTCACCTATGTGGCCGAGGAGAAAATCGCCTTGGCCGGCGTTGGGAAATCGACCATCGACCATTACGGGGTCGTATCCCCCGAAGTCGCCGCCGAGATGGCGATCGGCGGGAAGAGGAAGCTCGGGGTCGACATGTGCATATCCTGCACCGGCAACGCCGGGCCGACGGTTGAGAAGGGCGACAAGCCGGTTGGCTGCGTTTACCTCGGGCTGGCCTATAAGGACCTCGTCTACACCGCGCCCTTGCAGCTAGAGGGAGACCGCAACAGCATCCGGGAGCAGGTCGCGGAGGCAATGGTGGCCTTCGGCCTGAGCCTATTCCCGGAAGAAAACGACCAATAGGCGTTACCTTGGCCTAGTTGAAGGCTACTTGATGTATGGGCGCTGCCCAACGGAGAAAATATGGCAAACGAAGAGAAGGATTCAGTCAAATCCAAAGCGCTTGATGACGCGCTTAAGATCATCGAGAAGACCTATGGCAAGGGCTCGGTCCTCCGCCTAGGCGAGAGGCCGCACGTCGACGTCGACGTCATCCCGACCGGATCGATATTGCTCGACCAGGCTTTGGGCGTCGGCGGATACCCGAAGGGGCGCATCATCGAGATATACGGCCCCGAGTCAAGCGGCAAGACCACCTTGGCTTTGCAGGCCATCGCCGAGGCGCAGAAGAAGGGCGGCAGGGCCGCCTTCATCGACGCCGAGCAATCGATCGACCCGGAATACGCCGCCAAGCTCGGCGTTGACATCGACAACCTTATCCTCTCCCAGCCGGACTCCGGCGAGCAGGCGCTTGAGATCGCCGAGATGCTGGCCTCCAGCGGCGCGATAGACGTCATAGTCGTCGACTCGGTAGCGGCCCTGGTGCCGCAGGCCGAACTCGACGGGGTCATGAGCGACAATCAGGTCGGCCTGCAGGCCAGGCTCATGTCCAAGGGTCTCCGCAAGATAGCCGGAATACTCAACCGCACCGGGACCGTCGTGATATTCATCAACCAACTTCGCGAGAAGGTCGGCGTCGTATATGGGAATCCGGAAGTCACCACCGGCGGGCGCGCGCTCAAGTTCTACGCCTCGATCAGGATCGACATCCGGCGCGCCGAGGCCATAAAGAACGGCTCCGACATCGTCGGCAACACCGTCAAGATCAAGGTCGTAAAGAACAAGGTGGCGCCGCCGTTCAAGTCCTGCGTGGTCGATATGATCTATGGGCAGGGCATCTCTAAATACGGCGAGCTGCTCGATTTGGGAGAGCAGTTCGGGCTGCTGCAGAAATCCGGCAACTGGTACCAGCTATCCGGCAACAAGATCGGCAACGGCCGGGAAGCGGCCAAGGCCTATCTGAAGTCGCACGAGGATGAGGCCAAGGATCTCGAGGCCAAGATACGCGAAGCCGTCAAAAGCGGTGAAGTGAGATAACGATAATGGGGGCGCTCGCCCCCTTTTCAAATAGAAAAAAGTATCTTTGGGCTGTGCCCCTTGGTAGAATAAGGGCGTACCGAAGGTACTCCGCCTTTGCTCTATAGCGCTGCTTAACGATATAAACGACAGTTGGTTACGCGTGGGCGGAACGCGCTTTCGGACCCAAAACAAAGGAGATTCCGTCTATATGCCACTTCTTCTCTCCGAGGGCGTTTGGATTGCCCTCGTCGCCTCTTTGCCGGTCATTGTAGCCGTCATTGCGGTTCTGCTCACCATCTTCCTCACCACCCACAAGGCCAAAGCCGCCGGCAAGTCTGCCGAATCGATTGTAAAAGAGGCCAAAGTCAAGGCCGAGCACATCATCAAGAACGCCGAGATCGACGCCAAGCAGGCGGCCTTTGAGGCCAAGCAAAAGGCCGATAACGAGATCCGCGAGCGCAAATCTGAGATCAGCGCCTTGGAACAGAAGCTCACCCTCCGCGAGCAGTCGATCGATGCCCGCGACGCCGCCCTTGTCTCCAAGGAGAACAGCCTCGACCAGAAGCAGGCCTCGCTAGACCGCCAGATCGAGTCTTATAAGAACCGCCAGGCGGAGCTTGACACCAAGATTGACGACATCATCCGCGAGCTCGAGAAGGTTTCCGGCATGTCGACCCAGCAGGCCCACGACGAGATCATGAGCCGCGTGGAGTCGAAGATGGCGGTTGAGATCGCGACCTTCATGAAAAACGCCGAGGACGAGGCCAAAGAGAAGGCCCAGGCCAATGCCGTCGACCTGCTTTCGCTCGCCTGCCAACGCTATGCCCAAGACGTCACCACGGAGCGCACCGTCTCGGTCGTCGCGCTTCCCAACGACGAGATGAAGGGCCGCATAATCGGCCGCGAGGGCCGCAATATACGCGTGCTTGAGCAGGAATTGGGCGTCGACCTGGTCATCGACGACACCCCCGAGGCCATAACCGTATCCTGCTTCGACCCCATACGCCGCGAAATCGCCAGGCGGACCCTTGAGTACCTGGTTAAGGATGGCCGCATCCAGCCGGGAAGGATCGAGGAGGTCGCCGCCAAATGCAAGAAGGAGGTCGCCGACATCTCGCAGAAGTACGGCGAGGAGGCCTGCTTCAAGCTTGGCCTGCCGAAGATCAACAAGGAGCTTGTCGGCTACATCGGCAGGCTGCATTTCCGCACCTCCTATGGTCAAAATGCCCTCGAGCACTCGATGGAGGTCGCTTACCTTTCCGGCTTGATGGCCGGCGAGCTCGGGCTCGACGTTAACCTGGCCAGGCGCGCTGGCTTGCTCCACGACATCGGCAAATCGGTCGACTTCGAGATGGAGGGCAGCCACGTCCAGCTCGGCGCCCAGTTAGCCAAGAAATACGGGGAATCCGACGTCGTCATCAACGCTATTGAGAGCCACCACGGCGATGTTGAGGCAAGATACGTCATCTCCCACCTAGTGGCCGCCGCCGACACCCTTTCCGCTGCCAGGCCGGGCGCCCGGAGCGAGACCCTCGAGACCTATGTCAAGCGCATCGAGCAGCTAGAGGCCCTCGCCAAGGGCTTTGATGGCGTCTCTCAGGCCTATGCCATGCAGTCTGGCCGCGAGATCCGCGTCATGGTCATGCCGGACAAGGTCTCTGATTCCGAATCGATATTGCTTGCCCAGCAACTCAAGGACAAGATCGAGTCCGAGATGACCTATCCTGGCCAGATCAAGGTTTCGGTCATCCGGGAATACAGGGCCATTGAGACCGCAAAGTGATGAGAATACTTTTCCTTGGTGACGTAACCGGACCGATTGGCATCGCCGCGATAAGGAAGAGCCTGCCGCTTCTTCGGGAGCGGCTTTTGCCTGACTTCGCGGTGGTTAACGGCGAGAACGCTTCCAACGGGAGAGGCATCACCCGGGCCGATTACCTATCGCTAAAGCACGCCGGGGCGGACGTCATAACCCTTGGCAACCATTACCGCGACAAGAAGCAGATCGATTCGTTCATCGGGGAATATCCCGACCTGCTTCGGCCCGCTAACCTGGCCTGCTACGACAAAGGCCGGGGTTATGGGGTATTCGAGGCCAACGGGAAGAAGCTCGGCGTGGTTTCGATGATGGGGCCCGCCTTCCTGAACGAAGAGCTGAACAGCCAATATGATTGCATGGAGGAAATCCTCTCTTCAGGCGCCATGCCAAAGTCGGTCTTCGTCGACTTCCATGGCGAGTCGACCTCGGAGAAAGAGCTTTTCCTGCATTGCTTCGCCTCGCGGGTGAGCGCGATCATCGGCACCCATACGCATGTGCAGACCCACGATGCGACGATCTATAAAGGAACCGCCTTCATGGCCGATGCCGGGATGTGCGGCGAGCATAATTCGATCATCGGCGTTTCGGTCGAGTCTGCTATGAACAAGATCGTGCGGCAGCTTGGAAACCCGTTTTGCTGCAATAAGGAAGGGGCGATGATCGTCGAGGGATGCCTAATCGACGTCGACGAGGAAAACGGCCGGGCGCAAAGCATTAAGTACATCCGTCTGATAGACGGGGAGGAATGGAAGGATGAGCCGCTGCATTATTAAGTCTCTGCCGGATATGGCCAAGGCCAGGAACCGGGTCGATCAGGCGAAGGTCATTTACGACGATTTTAAGCCGTCCGAGGCTTTGCTTTCCTTCGCAAAAGGCAAGAAATACCTGGTTAAGACCTTCGGCTGCCAAGGCAACGTGCGGGACGAGGAGATCATATCCGGGTATCTGGAGAGGATGGGATACGTCCCTTCTGCGGACGAGGAAACCGCCGACATCGTGATAATCAACACCTGCGCCGTCAGGGAAAACGCCGAGGATAAGGTCTACGGCGAGATCGGCAAGTTCAAGGCCAAGAGCCTTCAGGATCGAGATTTCGTCCTTGGGATATGCGGCTGCATGATGCAGGAGGAGGGCAAGGCGAAGAAGCTTCTGGCCTCGTATCCGTACATCGATTTGGTTTTCGGCACCCATAACATCGTTGACCTCCCCGGGCTTCTGGAGGAGCACATCAAGACCCATAAGTCGCTGCTCGACGTCATTTCCTATCCAGGCGACATAATAGAGGGCCTGCCTTCGATAAGGCTTGATCCTTACAAGGCCTACGTCAACATATCCTACGGGTGCGATAAGTTCTGCACCTACTGCATCGTGCCTTATACCCGGGGAAGGGAGAGGTCGCGCCCGATGCAATCCATTATCGAGGAATGCAAGAAACTGGTCGAGCAGGGATACAAGGAAATAACCTTGCTCGGGCAGAACGTGAATTCCTATGGAAAGGACTTCCGCGACGGTACCAGCTTCGCCACGGTGCTTGAGGAAGTCGCCAAGCTTGGGATACCGCGCCTGCGCTTCATGACCAGCCATCCGTATGATTTCTCGCTGCCGATGCTCGACGTAATCGCGAAATACCCCAACATCATGAAATGCATCCACCTGCCGGTTCAGTCCGGCTCGACCGAGGTGCTGCGCCAGATGGGGCGGCGCTATACCCGCGAGCAGTATCTGCAGCTGGTCGAGGAAGTAAGGAAGCGGATACCGGATTGCGCCATCACGACCGACATCATCGTCGGCTTCCCCAACGAGACGCAGGAGCAGTTCGAGGACACCCTCTCCCTCTGCGAGCAGGTCAAATACGACGCGGCGTTCACATTCATCTACTCGCCTCGCGCGGGGACCCCGGCCGCCAAGATGGTCGATAACGTGTCCGACGAGGTCAAGCACGAGCGGTTCGATCGCCTGCTTAAGGTCATCGAGAAGGGGGTCATGTTCCACTCCGCCAAGATGCTGGGGAATACCTACGATGTTCTGGTCGACGGCCCGAGCAAGAAGGACAAGTCGATGCTTTCCGGCTACACAGAGAAGGGGAAGCTCATCAACTTCAAGGGGCCCGATAGCCTTAGCGGGAAGATCGTGAAGGTCAAGGTCGTGGAGGATCGCGCCTTCTCGATGATCGGCGAATTAGCCGACGACCCCTTCTCGATTCTGCTTAACGGGGCGTCCGCCGCTTTGAGGGGAGAGCCTGAATACCAAGCATACCTGCAGGCCAAGAAGGCATTCGGCGAAGATGTTTCGCTGCAGGGGCTTCTTAAGGAGAAAGAAGAGGCCCAGCGTGAGCTGGCCGCCTCCGTCGATAAGGATGATTACCCGCAGAAGAAGGCTCGTTTCCAACAGCTGGATGAAGCGGTGCAATCCCACCCCGTTTACTGCAATTTCATGTCTTCGGTCGAGGATCTGCGGGGTTTGCTGGAGCAAGCGAAGAAGGTCATCCAATGATAATCGTCCTGACTGGTCCGACCGGGACCGGGAAAAGCGAACTGGCCATCCGCCTAGCCAAGGAGATCGGCGGGGTCATCGTCAACGCCGATGCGTTTCAGGTTTACGAGGAGCTTTCGATCGCCACCGCTAAGCCGACCCCGGAGATGATGATGGAAGTCCCCCATTTCCTATTCGACTTCGTCCCCCTCACCTCCTCCTATAGCGTAGCCGAATACCAGCAGGACCTTCGCAGCGCCATCGCCACCATCGGCGAGCGCCCGATAATCCTCGCCGGCGGGACCGGGCTATACATCCGCGCCGGGCTTTTTGATTACGAGTTCCCCGAAGAGGAGGAGGTCGATCTCCGCCAGTACGAGGCGATGGATGAGGAATCGCTCTACCAGGCGGCCAAGCGGTTAGACGAGGCCGAGGCTCTATCCATCCATCCAAACAACCGGGTCAGGCTGCTCAGGCTCATCAAGATGGCCCTTTCGGGCAAAAAGAAAAGCGACATCAAGTCGAGCCAGGATCATAGGCCTATTTTCGACTGCCACTTCTTCGGGCTGCAGATCGACCGCGACGAGAATTATTCGCGGGTCGATGAGCGGGTGGACAGGATGTTCGCGATGGGGCTGGTTGATGAGGTGTCCTCGCTGGTTGGCAGATACGGCCGGACCCCAAGCGCCTTCAAGGCCATCGGGGTGAAGGAGCTGTTCCCGTACTTCGACGGTCAGATAAGCCTTCAGCAAGCCAAAGACGAGATAAAGAAAAACACCCGGCATTACGTCAAGCGGCAGCTGACTTTCTTCCGCCACCAATTCGATTTGACCTGGGTCGAGGGCATGGATGACATCCTGAGGTGCTTGCAATGAGCGAAATCTTCAGCCGCGAGCTTGGGCTAATCGGGCAGCAGGGCCTTGATGCCCTATGGGGCAGCAAAGTCGCCATCTTCGGCCTCGGCGGGGTCGGGGGAACCTGCTTTCAGGCCCTCGTTAGGTCTGGGGTGGGAAATTTCCTGGTGGTTGACGGGGACGTGGTGGAGGAATCCAATCTCAACCGCCAGATACTCTTCGCTTCCTCCGATTTGGGAAAGCCAAAAGTCGAGGTGGCCGAGCGGTTCGCCGCGTCCATATCCTCCCCGAATATCAAAGCGGAGAACAAATTCCTGACCCCGGGGAACATATCCGATTTCGGCTTGGGCGGCTACGATCTGATCATCGATTGCATCGACGATCTGAAGGCGAAGGTGGCCCTATCCGAGTTCTGCCTTGCCAATGGGAAGAAGCTTCTTTTATCGCTTGGCGTCGGCAACCGCCTAGACCCATCCAAGGTCACCTATGCCAAGCTGTCGAAAACCTACAATTGCCCTTTGGGGAAGCGCCTGCGCGAGGAGCTGCGGAAGCGCAGGCTGAACCTCGACAAGCTAACGGCCGTCTTCTCCACCGAACCGGCCCTGCTTAAGAGCAAGACGCCAT
>DGYFR06201__coassemble_2155_pt1 | contig 9200 bp, 6 predicted proteins | sample DGYFR06201__metabat2_high_PE_004 | metagenome-assembled genome bin DGYFR06201 | reverse complement strand
CATCCCCCGCTGCTTCGTGGTAATGGCTAGGAACAACATAGGATATGCCTTCGCCTTCCTTAATGTCATGAATTGCTCCAACACCGTCAATTCCAAAGTGGGAAAAAGCAGCTGCGGACCGCCCCGCCGCCCTCGCCTCCTCCACCACGTTGTCGACTAGGTCGTGGACGTGGAGGACGTTGCCGCAACTGAAGATGCCGGGGATGGATGACATCAGGAAATCGTCGACCTCGGCCCCTTTGTTCTTGCCTTTCTTGGCGCCGATTGAGCTTAGCATGCTGTTGTTCGGAATTAGGCCAATCGAAAGCAGAAGGGTGTCGACCTCGAACCTCATCTCCGTCCCTGGTATTGGTTTCATTGACTTATCGACCTCGGAAATCTCAATTGACTCGAGCTTATCCTTCCCCACCACTTTTGTGACGGTGTGGGAGAGGTATAGGGGAATGTCGAAATCCTCAAGGCACTGGGCGATGTTGCGCTTCAAACCATTGCTATACGGCATGATCTCGGCCACGCCGAGCACCTTCGCCCCCTCAAGCGTCATCCGCCTGGCCATTATCAATCCGATGTCGCCCGAGCCAAGGATGAATACCCTTTTGCCTACGGTGTAACCATATTGGTTCAGATAGAGCTGAGCTTGCCCCGCCGTCAATACGCCCTTCGGCCGGGTGCCTGGCATACCGATGGCCCCCGCGGACCGCTCAAGGCAGCCGTTGGCCATCACGATGGCCTTCGCCTTTATGAGGTAAATGCCCTCGGGACTCGATACAACCGCGCTCAAATCGAGCGATATTGAGAGGCAGAAAGCCCCCAGCATCACCTCAATCGGGGTTTTGGCGACCTCGCGGGCGAGGCGGGTTAGGAATTCCGGGCCGGTCAGCTCCTGCTTGTATTCATGCAGCCCGAATCCGGGGTGGATGCACTGGTTCAATATCCCGCCTAGGTATTCCTCCTTCTCGACTATCAGGACGCTTTTGGCCCCATTGGCAAAGGCGGACAGGGCGGCGGCCATCCCGGCCGATCCCCCGCCTATCACCAAGACATCGACTTCCTTCCTCATTTGGATTCCTCCATAAGGATGTTGGAGTTTGGCCCATCGTAAAGGACCTCCTCCGGCTTTATCCCGAGTTTTTTAGACAATAGCATCAAAACCTTCGCCTGGCAGAAGCCGCCCTGGCACTTGCCAAAGCCCGCCCGGCTCCGCTTCTTCATAGCTTTTATGGTCAGGCATGGCAGGCTTCGGGAGAGCACGTCCTCCAGTTCGGCTAAGCTCACCTTCTCGCAGGTGCATACTATCCTCCCGTAATCGGGGTTGGCCTCGATCAGGGCGTTCCTCTCGGATAGGCTAAGCAAGCTCGGCCTCACATAATGCCTGACCTTCGGGCTATACATCGGGTTCTCAACTAGCTCAATGCGCCGAGAAAGGAGCTCCTCAACGGCGATTTTGCCGATGTAGGGTGCGCTGGCAAGCCCTGGCGAGTCGATGCCGACAAGATTTATGAACCCGGGGTTGCCCTCGTCTTCCTCGATTATGAAATCCCCGCCTTCGATGCTCGCCCTGACGCCGGAGAAGACCCTGACCCGCTCGGATAGCGGCAGCTCCTTGACCAGCGATTTGGCCTTCTCGGCCACTTGCGAAAGGGTTGGCGAATCGGTCGAGACGTCTTCCTTCTCCTCGACGGGGTCGGAACTTGGCCCCACGAGGTAGTTGCTCGAGGTGGTCGGGGTGATCAATATGCCCTTGCCCTTCTTGCTTGGAAGCGGGAAAAGGGTGTGTCTGACGAACGGGCCGAAATGGTCCAGCACATGGTATTCGCCCTTCTTAGGGATTATCCGATAGCCCTTGCTTCCGACCATGTTGGCTATCTCATCGGAATGCAATCCGGCGCAATTGATGACGCATTTGGATAGGTATCGGCCTTTGCTGGTCGTCACTTCATAGACGCCATCGGTCCTTTTTATCGATGTGACCTCCTCGCCTAGGCGAAGCTTCACCCCATTGTCGAGGGCGTTCTCGAAGGCCCTAGCGACCAATAGGAAGGGGTCGACGATGCCGGCGGTTGGGCATAGCAAGGCGGCCAAAGCCTCCTTCGAAATCGCGGGCTCGATTGACCGCAGCTCATCCTGATAGACGATCCTGGCCGGGACGTTGTTCTGCTTGGCCCTCTCTAGAAGCGAATGCAGCGTCTTCACGCCCTCCTCGTCCTCGGCTATGGTGAGCGAGCCGATGCGGCGGAACGGCACCTCGAGGTCAGAGGCGATCTCATCGTACATCGCGTTGCCCGCGACGTTGCAGACTGCCTTCTTGGTGCCCGGGATCGGGTCATAGCCGCTATGGACGATCGCGGAATTGGCCATCGATGAGCCATCCCCCACGTCGAGGCTTTTCTCAATCACCAGGCAGCGGAGCCTATATCGAGCGAGGTTCCTCGCCACGAATGCGCCGATAACCCCGGCGCCGATAACTATGACATCTTCCATGGACGCATTATAAAACGGGCGGGGTTTTTGGGAAAACCATCGCGCCCGTTATAGGTCAAATCGGCTCGGATTGTCTATTTAGCTCCGCTATATAGCCCGGCGAACAGCGGGATCCCGATAAAGCTGCTCACGAAGTAGAACGGCCTATCCGCGTGGAATACCACCTCCCGCGGCTCCGGAGCGGGCGTCGGCGGCCCCGAGGTCGGGACCGACACGTCGACCGTGACCTGCTCGCCTTCAACGCCGCGGCTATCGAACTCGAAGCGGCACCGCTGCTTGGTCGTCACCGACTCCAAAGGCTCAACGAAGAGCTTCCCCATCGCCCCGGCGCCTTCCTTGACCGCTTTGCCCTGATCGGTGAGGTCGGCCTCCGTCTCAAGCGAGAAATAAGGCACCTGCACGTCGGCTTCCACCAGCTCCGACTCGTTCAATAGCCTCACGTAGGCCTCGCCGAGGTCGAAGGAGGCGTATTCGCCCTCATCGGGCAGGAACAGGCAGAGGCTCGTGTTGTCTAGGACAAGCTTTAGGGCTTTATACGAATCGGTCTCGAGGTAGATTTCCCCGCTCCGACGGCCCGCATAGCCCTCCAAAGAGAGCGTTTCGCCGTCGACGCTATGGAAGCTCAGCTGCTCGCTATTCATCTCGCGCACGCTGTCTTTTAGCCGCAACGCGGAATATACCAGCGCGAGGTCGGTGGAGAAATCGACGCCGTCTAGGCTCGGCAGCGGGATCCTTTTGCCTAGGCAAATCTCCATCAGGTCGAGCGCATCGTTTTCATAGCTGCCGACGCTCGATTCGATGCTCGATATGCCGAACTCCTCCATCATCTGCTGCCTCCTGCCCTCGACGTAATGCAGCGATCCGTCGGAATGGATCAGCTGGGCGAAGGCGGTGGAGCGCAGCGCGCTTTCCCCGTCTTGGTAATTCAGGCAATCCAATAGGGGCTTGTACCCCTCCTCGGAGAGGCCAAGCCGCGAGAGCGCCACCTCAGGGCAGGCGCTATTGACCGCGACGGCGCCAAGGCAGAGCGAGAAGCCGATCGGGCTCACCACCGAATCGTCCTCTATCGCGCCTTCCACGTAGCCGATCGAGGCTTTGGCGGCCTCCTCGGACAGCATGACGTAGGTGCGCTTGTCCATGTTGGCCCGGTAGGCCAAGACGTCCCCGGACGGGACGGCGCAGCCGCATAAGGCGAGCATCGTCACGGCGCATATGATCCTCTTCATAATCCTTCCCTCCTACTTGAATAGACGCCGCGGATGTGACAAACGTCACCCCAAAGGATAGAATGTCGCGGTGAACTACCTGCGAATCAAGCCGCTTACCCAATATATATCCGCCCTAGGCAAGGCGAGCCGGAGGGCCGAGATGCGCGACGGGGCGCTAAGCTACCTCTACTCGCTGCCGACCAACATCCCCCTCGGGGAAAAGCTGTCCCTGCTTGGGGAAAAGGAAAGGGCGAGCCTCATCGACGGCGACATAGTCGAGCTGAACGAGGCCGATTTGCTGTCCAACCCCTATTACCGGTTCATCGAGGAGCAGAAGTCTGGGTTCTCCTCCATCAAGGGGTTCTCCTACGCCCATTACGAGAAGGATGAGCTTTTCCAGTGCGGCCCGATCCGGGTCGGGAAGGACTTCGAGACCTTCACCAGGTCGGGCTACTACAAAACCCGGGTAAAATACCCGATATACCGCCTTTCCGGAAGGAACTGGATGGAGGTAATCCCCCACGAGATCGCGACCATGGAGGGTCCTATATCGCTAGCCAATGGCAAGGTGCTGGTGTATGGCCTTGGCATCGGGTACTTCCCCTTCATGGTTTCAAACAAAGACGAGGTCGAGTCGGTCACCGTCATCGAGAAGGACGATGGGCTAGCAAAGGAGTTTTGCCGGCAATTGCTGCCGCTATTCCCGAATTCCAAGAAGATAAGAATCGAGATCGGCGACGCACTCGGCTTCGCTTCCAGCCACCAAGGCGGGTTCGATTTCCTCTTCGCCGACATCTACCACGACGAGATCGACGGATTGCCGCTATACTGCAAGCTGAAAAGCAGCGAAGGCGCCGCGAGGCTGAGCGCCTACTGGATCGAGGAGGAGATACTCGCCTACCTACGCCGCTACCTGATCGCCCTGATCGAGGAGGAATACCGGCTTGGCAACGGCGATGAGCCGTATATGCAATGCAGCTCGGAGGGCGACCGCATCTTCTCCCGCCTCCACTTCCTGCTAAAGGGAAGGGCAATTGAAAAGCCCTCGGACATCGAGGGCCTTTGCCGCGACGAATCGCTTAGGCTAATCGCCTCCATGATGGGGGAAGATGGACGATAGCATCGTCACCACCTCGGGTATCGAGGCGAACGAGGTGTTGACCAATAGATCGTAGTTGGTCCACTCGCCCCAGTCCCGCCCGGTGACGAACTGGTAGTATTTCTTGCGCTTCTTGTCGATCCGCTTGATGCCTTTCAGCAGCTGCTTTGGCGAATGGTCGCCCTTTTCCCTTTTCAGGCACCGCTGCAGCCGGCTTTCGATGGTGGCGTAGACGAAGATCCGGTAGGGATGGAGGTCGCGCAGCAGGTAGTCGGCCGCCCTTCCGATGATGACGCAGTCCGATTTGAGCGCCAGCTCGCGGAGGATCTTGCTCTGGGCGCTTAAGACGTCAAGGGCCATCGAGACGCCCGGATCGGGCGATGGGTTGAGCGTCGAGCCATAGCGAATCGGGAATAAGGGCACCGGGTCGGCCTCGGAGACCTCCTCGATGTATTCCTTCGAATAGGGGGTGTTCTTGGCGATCTCGTCGATGATCTCCTTGTCGTAATAGGCATAGCCTAGCTTCTCGGCCAGCCGCCTCCCCAGCTCGCGGCCCCCGCTTCCGAACTCGCGCCCGATGGTTATTATCCTTGGCATAAGCTCCCTCCTAATTGAATTATATTAGGGAAACGCATCAATAAATCAATAACGGCCAACGAAAAAAGGCAAGGCGCTTGGCCTTGCCTAGTTGCCATCAGTGGCGGTTGCCGCCTTTGCCATGCCCGCCGTGGGGACGGGAATTGCCGTGGCCGTTGCCGTTGCGGGAGGGGCGCTCGGGGCGCTCGACGTAGCCCTCGGGCTTCTCCTCGAACTCGCGGTGGCTGACCTTGACCTTGCCCTTCTCGTCGAGGCCGATGACGACGACCTTGAGGGTGTCGCCGACCTTGACGATGTCGTTGGCGTTTTCGACGTAGTCCCACTTCAATCGCGAGACGTGGCAGAGCCCGTCGGTGTCGCCGAAGAGGTTGACGAAGGCGCCGTAGTCCTCGACGCGGGTGACCTTGCCCTCGAATATCTCGCCGACCTTGGCCTCGCGGACGATGTCGTCGATGATGGCCTTGGCCTTCTCGATCATGGCCTTGTCGGAGTGGTAGATGGTGATCTTGCCATCCTCCTCCACGTCGATCTGGACGCCGCCGCAATCGGCGATGATGGAGTTGATGACCTTGCCGCCCTGGCCGATGACGTCGCGGATCTTGTCGACGTCGATCTTGAAGGAGACCATCTTCGGGGCGTACTTGGAGACTTCCTTGCGCGGCTCGGGGATGACCTTGGCGATGGCCTCGCGGATCTCGGCGCGGGCCTTGCTGGCCTGGGCGAGGGCTTCGGAGAGGACCTCGCGGGTGACGCCGTGGATCTTGATGTCCATCTGAAGGGCGGTTAGGCCCTTGGCGGTTCCGGCGCACTTGAAGTCCATGTCGCCGAAGTGGTCCTCAAGGCCCTGGATGTCGGTGAGGATGGTATAGGGGTGGCTGCCGTCGAGCGGGCCGGAGGTGATTAGGCCCATGGCGATGCCGGAGACGATGCCCTTGATGGGGACGCCGGCGGCCATCAGCGACATGCAGTTGGCGCAGATGGAAGCCTGGGAGCTCGAGCCGTTGCTCTCGACGACGTCGGCCACGCAGCGGATGGTGTACGGGAATTCCTCTTCGGAGGGCAGCACGTAGCTAAGCGCCCTCTCGCCGAGCTTGCCATGCCCGATCTCGCGGCGGCCGGGCGCGCCCATCCTGCCGATCTCGCCGACCGAATAAGGCGGGAAGTTGTAGTGATGCATGAACCTCTTCTCGGTGTTCGAGGTGAGGTCGTCGACGATCTGCTTGTCGCTTAGGGGCCCGAGGGTGGTCGTGCCGATGACCTGGGTCTGGCCGCGGGTGAACATGGCCGAGCCATGGGCGCGCGGCAAGAGGTCGATCTGGCAGTCTAGCGGGCGGATCTCGTCGACCTTGCGGCCGTCGGGGCGGACCTTGTCCTCGGTGATGAGGCGGCGGACCTCAGCGGCGACCATCCCCTCGAGGATGTCGTTGACCATGAGCATGGTCATCTTGTGGTCGTGCTCGTCCTCGTATTCGCGTCCGTCGTAGTCCTCGATGATCTCCTTCTTGAGGGCGTCGATGGCGTCCTGCCTCTGCAGCTTATCGAAGATCGAGATGGCCTTGACCATCCTCTCCCCGATGCGGGACTCGATGTCTTCTTTGATCTTCGGGTCGGGGGCGTAGAGGTCGATGTGGCGCTTGGGCTTGCCGATGGACTCGATGATCTTCTTCTGGAAGGCGCAGAGCTCCTTGATGGCCTCGAAGCCGAACATTATGGCGTCGAGCATCTCCTCCTCGGGGACCTCGGCGGCCCCGGCCTCGACCATCATGATGGCGCTCTCGGTGCCGGCGACGGCCAAGTCGATGTCGCTCTTCTTCCGCTCCTCCTCGGTCGGATCGATGACGAGCTTCCCGTCGACCCTGCCGACGTAGACGCCGGCGACCGGCCCGTCGAAGGGGATGTCGGAGGTGCATAGGGCCAGCGAGGCGCCGAGCATCCCGGTCATCTCCGGGGTGTTGTCGCGGTCGCAGCTCATGACGGTGGCGACGATCTGGACCTCATTGCGGAAGCCATCTGCGAAAAGCGGGCGGATGGGGCGGTCGATGAGGCGGGCGCTCAAAGTGGCGTGCTCGCCCGAGCGGCCCTCGCGGCGGAGGAAACTGCCGGGGATCTTGCCCACGGAGTACATCTTCTCCTCGTAGTTGACGGTGAGGGGGAAGAAATCCCCTTCCTTCGGCTCATCCGCGCAGCAGGCGGTGGCCAGGACGACGGTGTCGCCAAACCTGACGAGGACGGCCCCGTCGGCTTGCTTGGCGATCTCGCCCGACTCCACCTGGAGGTGGCGTCCGGCGAAGGTTGTTTCGAACACTTGTTTCATTCTCTTTTTCCTTAAACCAAACGCGTATATGTTACCACCGGCTTCCGCTTCCCTCTATAGGGAAAACAGGCCCCTGCCCCAGGCTAAGCTCAGATGCTTGCGGCCAAGACGACGCTCGGCATGAAGTCCACTTCCGCGTCCCCCAAGGGATAATTGATTGAGACCATCGCCCCGGATTCAACGACGTAGGCGGCAAAGGTCCCGCAAATCCAATAAGGCTTGCCGAATACGCGGAACAGCGAGGTGAGGTCGGAGGTCGACAGGAGGTCGCTAAGGCGCAATTCCTTCCTGCCCTGGTGGTCAAAGGCGTATTCATAGGCCCGGGAGTAGAGGCTGCTATAGGTCCTCTTGGCCTTCATCCCCTCATCGAGCTCGACCGTGTAGACGTAGCGCTCATGGCAATATTGGATGCACAATGGGTCGCTCCCGCCAAACGAAGGCATCCCGAGCGCCTCCACCAGGCTCAATAGCCCCTGGCCTGCCTCGATCGATTGGAACGCTTCGACGGAGAACTCCGCTTTCGGGAAGGTGGCCTCCTCCTCGCCAAGTTTGACACTCACCGAGTCGCCCGACTCGGAAAAGCTGGCTCCATCGATGGAGAAATTGTCCTTGGTTAGTCCCTTCCCCTCAGGGACGAATTTGCCAGTCTGCACCAGCACGGCCAGATTGCCTGGCCTATCCGCGAAGTCTGGCTGATCGCTGTTGCACCACATCCATCCTCCGCCCTCAAGCGAATAAAGCAGGAACAGTAACCCCGAACCGGTCAGCTCATTAGGCAGTCCGATCAGGCGATAAAGCTCCTCCATCGATAGGGCGGAGGGAAGACGGAGGGCGTCTTCGACCCGGAGGTCCGGATTCCCCTCATCCGCCTTCCCCCAGTAGTAAAGCAATTCGTGCACCTCGGTCGACTCCACCTTCCCCTCTCCATCGAAGTTGACCTGGTAGACGTCGCCTTCCTCCTCCCCGAAGGCAAGCGACTTCCCATAGGAAACCTGGAACCTCGGGCACCCGAGCAGCTTTATCGCCTGCTCAAGCGAGGCGCCCCTATCAAGCGAGGCGAAGTCTTCATCGGTGAAGTCTCTGTCCTCGTAATGGCCGATCAATTTGGCCGCGCCATCCTCCTCCTGCAGTAGGCTCGCCCCGCCCGATTCGCCGACGATCAGGAAGTCGCCGATTCGACATTCGAGCCCATCAGAATGGAGCTTGATGTATTCTTCTGTGTCGAGCCCTTCCGCCTTGGCGGGGGCGCAGGCAGAAAGCAAAAAGGCGCAAATCCCAATGAGAGAAAATAGTCTAAAGTGTTTCATAATGTCCTCCCCAAGGCGTTATTGCATAATAGTCGTAAAAAACTACATATGATCCCCTGTTGCATTTGTTGACATCGGATATTGGTTTGCCACTAGAATCCAAGTCAGTTACCGCAGTGAGACCTGGCTTATGGGACCAATTTCCGGACTGATCCTGCCTGTAAAAATGATAATCAGCCGTCATTTCTCGAAGG
>DGYFR06201__coassemble_2153_pt1 | contig 9208 bp, 8 predicted proteins | sample DGYFR06201__metabat2_high_PE_004 | metagenome-assembled genome bin DGYFR06201 | reverse complement strand
CTCGGCATAGGCCAGATGGATCCCGCCTAGATGGAACCCATCCTCGGGGTTGATTATCATCTCGCCTTGGTTGGGCAAAGACATATCGAGGCCGCAGTCTACGTGGCCGAACTCGCAGATCTTGCAAACCCCGCCGAAGCAATTGGCGCACTCGATGTCGAAGAAAAGCAGTTTACTTATCTTGCGAGGATCGAACCCGGCGAGGGCCTGTTTCCTCAGGCGGCGATGCCGATCCAAGGCGGCGAAGCCATTGAGCAGCTTCGGGTATTCGAGGTAGCAATCCAGGTAGGCCTCCCCAAACACATCGTCTGGGGATAGGCCCTCGTAATCGGCCATCCTAGAGAGGAACCCCGCCGGAGTCACCGGCTTCTTCTCGCCGAACTGGGTGAAGGCCTCCTCGATCGGCAGCTCCTCCTCCACTCCATAGAAGGCGCGGAAAAAGCGGCTGAGGTCGAAGAAGCGCAAGGGCGCGGCGACCCCAGCCTGCCCAAGCAGCAGGAATATAGGAAGGCAGTCGTAGCCGACGCAAACCCGCCCCGCCGCCAGTTCCGGAAGCTTTTTGGGGTCTATGGCCGAAGCTTTGGAATCCCCTTGTGATCCATCATTCAGGCAGAGCAGCTTCCCATCATCGGAAAGCCAGAGGAAGAGCGGGCCCACTACCTTACCATCGCCCCGTCCATCATGACGTAGACGAGCAAGGCCACGGCGACCGCCAAGCTGAGCACGAAAAGCCCCAGCAGGATGTAGCGCCAGACGCGATTCGATTCCTTGTAGACGGCGACGCTGCTCAAATAGGCGAAGGCGCCCAGCACAAGCAGCGGCAGCCGGAACAGCTCCGCCAGCGGATAGGTGGCGACGGGCAGCCCAAAGCAGACGCTGCTGCACATAAGCATGGCGATGCCGGAGAGCCCCAGCGCCCTCCTAAACCACGCAGAACCCCGCTCATCGCGGCCGAAATACTGCAAACCGATGATCTGCAGCAGGATTATCAATATGCCGAGCGGCACGATGTAGATCGCGGTCCCAAGCGACTTCTGCAGGTCATTGAGGTAGAAAAGCGCATAGGCCAAAGCGCAGGCAAAGGCCGGCAATCCGATTATGAAGAACCAATAGAAGACCGCCTTGAGCAGGTCGAAGCTCTTGGCCGTGGTCCGCTTCAGCTTCTTGCCAAGCGGCTGCTTGAGGGCGGAGGGGTTCTCCCCGGCGAAAACGCGCAGGTCGGCGACCCGGGTCTTGGTGACGATCTTGTGGGCCCTAGGCGAGCGGAGCAGATCCTCCTTAAGCGAGTTGAAGTCGGCCTTAAGGCGGGACGAAAGGTGGAAGTCTAGATAGACGAGGTTGGCGGCGGAGGCCTCGAGGTCGATCTTCCGCTGGCCGTCGCGCGTCTTGAGGATAAGCTGGAAAAGCAAGGCCTGCTTCTCCTCGTCTAGCCCTAGCCCCACCGCTTTGGCGAGGAAGTCGATCTTCTTCTGGAAGCTAAGCGGCTTGATCGCCTTCAAAGTCAGGTCGAATTTGGTCGAGTCGATCAAAGGGAGCGAGATGAAATGGGCCAGTAGGTCGAGCGCATCCTCATCCCCCTCGTCGGCCTTGTTGGCCAAGACGATGGCGGTGTCTTTGTAGGAGGAGCTGTCCTTGCGAAGGGCCATCTGGCAGAGGAAGGCGGTGCGGAAGCTCTTCTCGTCCTCGCATTCCCTATATGCCTCATGGGAGATCTCGTCGATCGAGACCCCGGCGCGGCACGAATACACCGCGACCGCTTTGTCGATGTTCGGCTCCTCGTCGAAATATAGGACCGATAGCTCGTTGAACTCGTTTTGGATGATCTTGGAGAATATCTCGATCTGGTCCTTGGCCTTCCCGTGCATCCCCGGGCAAAGCGAGCAAAGGTAATCGCGGCGCTCGATGGCCGCCCGGAGGGTGGTCTCATCGTGGATGCGGTTGGTCTCGTCCTCGCAATCGAGGATGGCCGCATTGAGTATCGATTCGTTGAGCAGGTCCTGCTTGCACGATTCGCTGTGGTCGGCGGTGGTAAGCGAATATACGAGGGAGAGCTGTCGCGCCGATTCCTCCCTGGAAAGAGGCGGCAGGCCCTCTTGCTTGTTCTTTCGCGCCTTAAGGAGGCAGAGCTTGGCTTTCTGGTAGGCGATATGCTCTATGGCCTCGTGCTTAATGCCGTTGAGCCGCTCATCGTCGATGGCCTCGGCCCGATCGTCCATCGCGTTGAGGATGGCGAGGGCCTTGTCGAAATAGCCTTGCTCGGCCAGCCTTGACGCGCCCTGCATCTGCCGGCGGGTCAAAATGGCGAAATTGGCGATCTGCTTCTGCAGCTCGACGGCCTCGGCGTGGTCTTCCTTGGCTTTGGCTATCTTGGCTTTGCAGCAAAGCAGCTTCTCCCGGCTAAGGGCCATCTCGACGATGTCGGCGGAGGCTTTTGGGAGGCTTGGCGCATAGGCGCAGGATACCGATTCGATCTCGGTCAGTTCGTTGGTGAGGCTGACGTAGACGTCGGCCTTGTAGCGGACGCGTTCCTGCGAGCCGGCAAGCTGCTCGGCGATGGTCTTGTTCTCTTCCATCCTACTTGGCCTCCTTGTTCAGTTCGAAATAGGCCTGCAAATCCGAGACTGAATCGTTCAGCTCCCTGACAAGCGAGGTGAAGTCGGCCATGATGGCCACCTCGCGCTTGGTCAAGGAGTCGGCGGCCTGGTTGAGGCGCTCGACGTTTTCCTTGGCCTCGGCGTTGAGCCTGTCGAGCATGCTCTCTTTCTTCTTGCTGAGCTCCGCCCCCAAAGCGGCGTTTTCCTTCTCCAGCTCCGCTTCCTTGGCCAGGGAGGCGTCTAGCTCTTCCTGAAGAGGGTCCTTCTGCATTTCTTCGCTCATAGCTTTATCCCCTCCTCGTCGAAGCATTTCTTTATGGCATCGGAGCAGCTCTGGATCGATTTGCCAAGCCGCTGCTTGGCGTCAGCCTCCAAATCGGAGATGGTCTTCTCGACGACCTCCTCCGCGGAGGCTATGGTCGCCTTCTGCGAATCGATGTACGACTTAAACCCCTCGTGCAGGGCGGAATCGGCAGAGGCATTTAGGAATTCCGCTTTCTTCCTCATCTTCTCGGCCAAGGCCTTGTAGTCTTCTTTCATCCTCTTTCCTCCTGCTTAGGCGCTCGGCAAGCTGCCGCTTCCCCCGGGCATAAGCGAAGCGCTCATCTGCTTCATATAATCCTCGTTTACAACCCCCACCAAGAACAGCAGCGAGAAAAGGCTGGAAAGCGAAGCCAAGGATATCAAAGATTGGGCGGGCGCCGGGTAATGGAGTATCGAGCGGAAGGTGGCGAGGTTGGCGTTCACCGCCTTCAGGCACTCCTCGTAGTCGAGGTCCGCCGTCTTGTTGGCGCGGACGAACCCATCGACGAGGCCGGCCAAGCCCGAAATGTACTCCGCTGAGGGGGCTTCCGAAGGCCGTCCAAGCTGATTCTTCACGATCTCCGCTTGGGCGTCGGATAGATATTTTCCGGTCATGAATTGGTCTTCCATATCTCAATATTTTATAGCACGCGGCGCTTATGGCAAGCGGTCAAGGAAGCCGCAGCCGGTTAAGGCAGTCGACTATCCCGGGGAAGTCGTTGGCGACATCGTCGGGGGCGACCGCCTTGCCGAATCCGTAGGCGGCGTGGATGAACGGGATCCCGGCCTTCCGGGCGCTCTCCTCATCCTTATGGGTATCGCCGATGTAGACGGCCTTCTCGATGCCATCCCGGTCCATCAGGGCCCGGATGGTGACGTCCTTGCTCTTCTTGGTGTCGTCGAAGCACATGTGGTCGAGGAAAGTGTTCGGCCCAACCAAAGGAAGGAAAGTCTCGATATAGCCGAACTGGCAATTGGAGACTATGTACAGCCGATACCCGAGGCTTATCAGCTTCTGCAAGGTCGCTTCCTCATCCGGATAAAGCTTCCCCGGGTGTTGGAGGAGGTATTCGTCTTCCGCCTCGAAAAGCGCCTTCCCCACCGCCGCTTTGCGCTCGGAGCTCTCGCCGGGGAGTATCGAATCGACGATCTCGTCCATCGTCTTCCCCATCTGGGCCCGCGAATCGGCTTCGGTGAATCGGAACGACGGCGAGATGACCTTCCTTCCCTCAAGTTCCCAGCTCTCGGCGACTTCCTTGGCCGAGTCCCACAGGGTCCCATCGAGGTCGAATATGATGGCCGTTTGCTTTTCCATGGGTTGATTATAGATAAAATCCAAGGCCGCCGAAAGAAAAGGCCGCTTTAGCGGCCAATTCTCATATGTCAGCCTCTAGCTGCGCCCCGGCGGGCTCGTAATCGGACCCGTGGTTGACCCAGGTTATCAATAAGAAGGCGAGCAGGAACGCCCTCGAGGTGGCGTAGCCGCACCAGAAGACGACGTCCCCCTGGTGGTTGAAGGCATCGAGGAGGTTGTAGTTGGACACCGAGATCGCGTACACGATCAAGGCGGCGAGGATGAAGACGACGAAGTAGGACAGCTTGCAGTCCCCGTCGAGCGTCTTCTTGAAATAGAGCACGGCGGAGGCGGCGACCAAGGCCGCGGCGACCACGCCGATGATCCCGGTGAGGATGTCGTCGTTGACGACGAAGTTGAAGATCCCAAGCGCCAGCACATAACCGAATACCAGCGTCAAGACCAACATGGTCATGAAGACGTGGCTCGACTTCTTGCGCAACTGCATATCGAGGATCAGCAGGAACATCGCCACCACCAGCAGGGCGGCGAAGGCGATGGTCATGGCCGATTCGCCGGTGTGGAGATAGCCGTCGACCGGCTCACCCGGCTCCAGGTAATCGATTTGGTAGTTGTGGGCCGCCGGGTCCATGTAGGCCTGCGGCATGACGATCCAGACCGGCAAGGTCACGAGCATCAGCACGAAGGCGCAGACGGACCGGAGGTCAATCCCCATTTTTTTGAAGAAACTGATCATCGTTAGTCCTCCTTGGCCTTCTCATCTAGCGCGGCGATCTCTTCCCGATAGGCGGCCTCCTCCGCGTCGTTGCAGAGCACGAAATGGCCGGGAAGGATCTCGCGCCAAGAGGGCTTCTGCTGCGAATAATCGTGGGCTTCTGCGGGGTTATATACCTTCCGAACGCGGTTTTTCTCGGAAATCGGGTCGGGCTTCGGTATGGCCGATAGGAGCGCCTTGGTGTATGGATGGAGCGGGTGGCGGAACAGCTCATCGGAAGAGGCGAGCTCCACCATGTCGCCGAAGTACATGACGCCGATGCGGTCGCAGAAGTATTTGACGACCGAGAGGTCATGGGCGATGAACAGCATCGTGAGCCCCATCTCGTCCTTGATCTGGTTGAGCAGGTTGAGGACCTGGGCGCGGATGGAGACGTCGAGCGCCGAGATCGGCTCGTCGCAGATTAGCAGCTTCGGGTTCATGATGAGCGCCCTGGCGATGCCGATGCGCTGCCTTTGGCCGCCGGAGAACTCATGCGGATAGCGGGAGGCGTACTCGGGGATGAGGCCGACCTTCTTGAGGGCTTCCTCAACGGCGTGGCGGTTCTCCTCCTTGTTGTACTGCCCCTGGATATGCAATCCCTCGGTGATGATGTCCTCGACCGTCATGCGGGGGTCGAGGGAATCGATCGGGTCCTGGAAGATCATCTGGATCTCGTTGCGCAGCCTCCTGGAGGAGTGCTTGTTGTCGTAGCGAATCTGGCGGATCTTCTCGCGTTGGGTGGAGACTATCTCGTGGACCCGGTCCTTCTCGGCTTTGACGGCCGCCTCGTAGCGGTCCTTGAGCTCAGCGACCTTCTGCGTGTCGACGATGCCCCTCACCGCCTCACCGCGCTCGGCGGCGATGGCTTTGATCTCCTTCATCGCCTTCTGCTTGATGGCGAGCTTGTCGGCTTCGTTCTTGGAGTCGGCGAGGTCATCGCGGGTCTGCAGCCTCACCGATTTGACCTTGGCGTCGTATTCGGATTCGATGCGGCGAACCTCATCGCGGCGAAGCAGCTCGGAAAGGTCGGACCTATACCGTGCCTTGAGCCCCTTAAGATATGCCCTGGACCTAATCTTGGTCCACTTGATCTCCTTCTCGTTCCACCTCGAGCCGGCCGCGACGCGGTAGCCCTTGTAATAGATGGAGCCGGAAGTTAGGGGATAAAGGCCGATGACGCAGCGCCCGGTGGTGGTTTTGCCGCATCCGGACTCGCCGACCAATCCGAAGCATTCCCCTTCGTGGATGGAGAAGGAGATGCCGTGGACGGCCTTGGTCTTGTAGTCACCGGAGCGGAAGAACTCCTTGAGGTAGCGCACGTCGAGGATGGTCTTGCTCTCGGGCAGGTTCGAATCGTAGGTGACGCCGAATAGGCTCAATGCGTATTGGGCGTTCTTCAGATTGGCGACAAGCTCATCCTTGGTGCGCTTCAGCCCCTCGTCGAGCTCGACGCCTTTGTAGCGGGCATTGAACTCGCGCAGCTCGGATTTGGCCTTCTTGACGGCGTCCTTGAGCGGCTTCTTGCTCCGCTCGGCCTTGGCCTGCTCGAGCTCCTGCTGGAGCCTGGCCTTCTCGGCCTTATCCTCGTCGGTGAGGGTCTTCCCGATATGGGCAACCCAAAACTTCAGCTTGGCCTCAACGGCCTTGCGGTAAGCGCGGTTCATCTCGATGGCGCTTCTGGTTGGCAGGCTGAATTTCTCGTTGCTCATTGTTTGTTGACCCCCGCCTTCTTGAGGCTGTTCTGAATACGGGCGGAGACGATGCGGGGCATCTTGGTCTCCGGGGCGCGGCTATCTAGCAGCCAGGTGGCCGCATAATGGGTCTTGGTTATCTCGAACATCGGCGGCTGGGCCTTGTAGTCGACTTCCATCGCGTATTTCGACCGGGGGGCGAAAGCGTCTCCCTTCGGCGGGAAGAGCATGTTCGGCGGAGTGCCGGGGATGGCCTCGAGCTTCTCCTTGGAGTCGATGTCGGGGATGGAGGAAAGAAGGGCCCAGGTGTAGGGATGGGCCGGCGAGTAGAAGACCTCCTTCGCGGTCCCGTACTCGACGATCTTGCCGGCGTACATGACGGCGACGCGGTCGGCCATGTTGGCGACGACGCCGAGGTCGTGGGTGATGAAGATGACCGACATGTGGTGCTTGGCCTTGAGCTCGTTGATGAGCTCGAGGATCTGGGCCTGGATGGTGACGTCGAGGGCGGTGGTCGGCTCATCGCAGATCAAGACGTCGGGGTGGGCGGTGAGGGCGATGGCGATGACGATGCGCTGCCTCATGCCGCCGGAGAACTCGAAAGGATACTGGTTGAAGCGGCGGGCCGGTTCGGGGATGCCGACTTCCTCCATGATCTTAAGCGCCCTCTCCTTCGCTTCCTTGTGGGTCACGCGGAGGGTGGATATGTAGCGGCGATGCTCGGTGAGGAAGGCGTCGTAGCGCTCCTTCAAGCTCTTTCCGTATTCGCCTTGGCGGAGCGCCTTGAGGTTGGCCTTGTGCTCATCGCGCAGGGCTTTGCGCCTCTCGGCGACTTTCTTTTTCGCGTCCTTGGAGACCTTCTTGAATTCGCGCTTATCGGCGGCGATGACTCCCTTAAGGGAGCTGATCTTCTCCTCGTTTTCCTTCTTCAGGGCGGCGAGTTTCTCCGCAAAAGGGGCGTAATCGAAAGCGGAATTGGCCTTCTTGGCCTCTTTCTTCGCCTTCTTGGCCTCGGCCTCTATGTCCTCGACCGCATGCTTATAGGTGGTCTTGGCGATCTGAACGAGCCTCTGGTCGTTCTTGAACTTGATGAACTCATCGTTGACCAAGTCCTTGTAGAGGTTCTTCATATGGTCGCCGTTGATGATCATGACCTCGGTGATCTGCTTGCCGATCTTCATGATCGGGTTAAGCGAGGACAGCGGGTCCTGGAAGATCATGCCGATCTTGGTGCCGCGGATGTTGTGGAACTCATCCTCGGAGACCTGGGTCAGGTCCTCGCCTTCGTATAGGATCGAGCCGGAGACGATGCGGGCGCTTTTGGGGAGAATGCCCATGATGGCCTTGTTGGTGACCGATTTGCCGGATCCGGACTCGCCGACGATGCAGAGGGTTTCCTCCTTATAGAGGTCGAAGCTCACGCCGCGGACGGCGTGCACCATGCCCTCATCGGTCTTGAAGGAGACCGCGAGGTTGCGGACGGAAAGGACCTTCTCCTTCTTGGAGTCGTCGTCCCCCGTGGTGAAGGGGTAATCGATGGTCTTGTACTTATTCATGATTAATCATCGGCTCCTTTCAAAGCGGGGTTGAAGGCATCGCGGAGGCCGTTGCCGAACAAATTGAAGCAGATCATGATGAGGGCCATGATGATCGAGGCGCTCACGATGAGGTAAGGATAGGTCTGCAGGTCGTTCTGGACGTTGGAAAGGGTGATGCCGAAGCTCTGCGCGCCGGCAAATGACAACGCGCTGGGCAATAGGTAGGAGATGTTGGCCTCGGTGAAGATGACGGAGGGGATCATCAGGATGGCGCTGGTGATGATTGGGCCGATGCCGTTGGGCAATATGTGCTTGAAGATCAAGCGGCCGTCGGAGGCGCCCAAGGTCCTTGAGGCCAAGACGTATTCTCGGCGTTTATAACGGTAGAACTGCCGCCTGGTCTCGCCGGCGACGCCCATCCAGCCGGTTAAGCAAAGGGCGAGCAGGAACGTCCAGAAGTTCGATCCGAGCAACAAGACGATAAGGGTCATCATGACGATGAACGGCATGCCGCCTAGGATCTCCGAGAAGCGCTCCATGAGGAGGTCGACCCAGCCGCCGAAGTAGCCGGAGATCGCGCCCCAGATGAGGCCGACGAAGATGTTGATGGCGGCCGATAGGACGCCGAGGCCCAGCGAGGTCAGCAGGCCCGAGAAGACGAGCTTGAAGAAGTCCTTGCCGTTGCGGTCGGTGCCGAAGATGTACATCGGGTACTCGCACGAGCCGATGCGGCCCTGCATGTAGAGCTGGCGGTATAGCGAGTTGGTCCCGGTGACGGAGGTAACGATGTAAAGCGGGCTGTCCGGGGATTCAAGCGGGTTGATGCGGACCGATATCTGCCCTATCGCCCTCATCGGGCAGTAGGTGTCGCCTTCTTCGGTCAGCACGAGGGTAACCTGATTGTAGGTGCCGGTTGTGCGTGGGAGGGTAACAGTGTCGGTGACGCCCCTTTGGTAGGCGGTCTTGGTGTTGCCGCTCTTGTCCACGTAGCTGATGGACTCAATCCAGCC
>DGYFR06201__coassemble_2051_pt1 | contig 9556 bp, 10 predicted proteins | sample DGYFR06201__metabat2_high_PE_004 | metagenome-assembled genome bin DGYFR06201 | reverse complement strand
TTCACGCCGAACTTCTCGCGCAGCACGGCGTCGGAGTAGAGCCACCACTCGTTGTCGCTTTCGATGTAGTCGATCTTGCCGTACTTGTCCTGATAGTATTCGACGGCCTTGGTCAGCTCGTCCATGTTGGATAGGTCGGCGCAGTAATACTCGGTAAGGGAGTCCTTTAGCCGCTGCTGCAGGTCCCAATAGGGGGAATCGCCGATCCCCAGGACGTTGACCCCATGCCTTTTCAGGCCCTCTACCCAGAGGTAGTAGTTGGTCGGGAAATTAGGTGATATGAATACGAAGTTCATCGGAATTGCCTCAACGTAGAGAATTCTACACTTTTGGGCCGCATAAGTGCACAGATGGTTGCCGTAAGGTTGACGGGCAAAAGAAAAAGCCCTCTTCTAGAGGTCCCCCTTCTATTGCTTGCCCGCGAGCAGCTGCCGGATGGGCAGGTGCTGGGGGCATGCCGATTCGCAGGCCCCGCAGCGGAGGCACTCATCGGCTTTGCCGAGCAGGTTTTGGTCGATCTCCCCCACCCCGGCCCGGTGGGCGTTGAGCATCTTGAAGATGTCGGGGATCGGCATCTTGACCGGGCAGAGGGGCGTGCAATAGGAGCACCCGGTGCAGCCGATCAGCCCCTGTTTGCGGAGCAAGGCGGCGAGCAGCTTGGCCTGTTTGCGGTATTCCTCGGGGAAGCAGAGGTCGTGGAGGGCGGCGCAGTTGTCCTCCATCTGCTCATAGGATCCCATTCCGGAGAGGACCATCTTCACGCCGGGCAGGCTCGCGGCGTACTTGATGGCGAAGGAGGCCGGGGAGCCCTTGTAGACGCCCCGTAGGGACGAGAGGGCCGCCGGGGTAAGGTTGGCCAGCCGCCCGCCTTTCACCGGCTCCATGACGATGACGTCCTTGCCGAAGGAGCTCGCGACCTCTAGGCAGGCAAGGCTCTGCACCACCTCGTCGTCGGCGTCGAGGTAGTTTATCTGCAGCTGGACCGCCTCGATTTCGGGGTGCTCTTCAAGGATGTGGCGCAGGAAGTCCGCTGAGTCGTGGAAGGAGATGCCGATGTGGCGGACTAGCCCCATCGATTTGAGCTCCTTGGCCTTCTGGTAGGCCTGACAACCCATGTAGTGGTCGTAGTTGTTCCGCCCCTGGGCGTGCATGAGGAGATAGTCGAAGTATTCGACGCCGCAGCATTGGAGCTCCTTCCTCACCATCGGGATCACGTCCTCGGGGGAGGAGAAGTAGTTGGAGCTGAGCTTGTCGGTGAGCATGTAGGCGTCGCGGGGGTAGCGCGAGGTGAGGCATTTCCTCACCGCGACCTCGCTTTGCTCGTTGAGGTAGCCATGTGCGGTGTCGAAGTAGTTGTAGCCCTCCTTCAGGAAACGGTCGACCATCCGGCTCACCAAATCGAAGTCGATCTGCCCGTCCTTATAAGGCAGCCTCATCATCCCGAACCCGAGCTTTCCCTTTGCGCGTTCCATGTTTTTTCTCCTTTATTCAACAAAAGCCCGCAGAACGCGGGCTCATCGTCTATTCTTTGCCGCCTAGGCTAAGCCGGCTGGCCTCCAACCGAGACAAGGCGCGGCTGAGCGCGGCCTTGGCCTGCATGAGGTCTCCGTCTTTTCCCTGCAGGTGGGCGTCGGCCCGCTGCTTGGCCTGCTCGGCCCGATTGCGGTCGAGCTTGGCGCCGTCCTCGCAGTAGAGGCAGCTGATGGTGGCCCTGCCCTCCTTGACGGACAGCAGCCCATGGTGCACGGCGAAGTAGCGCCTCCCCGAGGGGAGGTGGACCCGCAGCACGCAGTCCTCCGATAGCGCGATGTAGGAATCGGCGTAGCCGCCGCAAACCTGCGTCGGCCCCAGCGGCGTCTGCACGTAGAATTCCTCCGCCTCGCCCTCGAACTCGATGGCATAAGGCGAAAGAAGGGTCAGCTTGATCACTTAAGCCCCTCCGCGTGGCGCTTGACGTCCTCGATGGCGCCGCAATATAGGAAGGCGGATTCCGGGTAGGAATCGTATTCCCCGCTTAGCAGGGCCTTGAAGCTCCTTACGGTCTCCGAGAGGGGGACGTAGAGCCCCTTGTAGCCCGAATAGGCCTCGGCGACGTGGAACGGCTGGGAGAGGAAGTTGCGGACGCGCCTTGCCCTATTGACTATGGCCTTGTCCTCGTCGGATAGCTCGTCGATGCCAAGGATCGCGATGATGTCCTGCAGCTCCTTGTACCGCTGCAGCAGCTTCTGCACCCCGCGGGCGACCTCATAGTGCTCCTTCCCTATCACGTTGGGGTCGAGGATGGCCGAGGTCGACTCAAGCGGGTCGACGGCCGGGAAGATGCCAAGCGCCGCGGTGTTGCGGTCGAGCAATGTCCTGGCGTCGAGGTGGGAGAAGGTCGTGGCCGGGGCGGGGTCGGTGAAGTCGTCGGCCGGCACGTAGACGGCCTGGACCGAGGTGATCGACCCGTCCTTGGTCGAGGTGATCCTTTCCTGCAGCTGGCCCATCTCGGTGGCCAGGGTCGGCTGGTAGCCGACGGCCGAGGGCATGCGGCCGAGCAAGGCGCTGACCTCCGAGCCGGCCTGGGTGAAGCGGAATATGTTGTCGATGAATAGCAATACGTCCTTGTGCTCGACGTCGCGGAAATGCTCCGCCATGGTGAGTGCGCTTAAGCCGACCCGCATACGGGCTCCCGGTGGTTCGTTCATCTGCCCGAAGACCAGCGAGGTGTTCTTCAAAACGCCCGACTGCTTCATCTCGAAGTAGAGGTCGTTGCCCTCGCGGCTGCGCTCGCCGACGCCGGCGAAGACCGAGGTGCCGGAATGCTCCTTGGCGATGTTGAATATCAGCTCCTGGATCAAGACGGTCTTGCCGACCCCGGCGCCGCCGAATAGGCCGATCTTGCCGCCTTTGACGTAGGGGCAGAGCAGGTCGATGACCTTGATGCCGGTCTCTAGCATCTGCTTGGAGACGCTTTGCTCGGCGAAGCTCGGCGGGGCGCGGTGGATGGGATCGCGCTTGCAGTCCTTGAAGTCGTCCCCAAGGCCGTCTATCGGGTCGCCGAGGACGTTGAACATGCGGCCGAGCGTCTTGTCGCCGACCGGGACGGAGATGGGCGCGCCGGTGTTAATGACGTCCATCCCGCGGGTGAGGCCATCGGTCGGTCCCATGGCCACCGAGCGGACGACGTCGTCGCCGATGTGCTGCATGACCTCGCTGACGAGCTTCCCGCCGCTAGGCAAGGGTATCTCCAAGGCATCGAGGATGTCGGGCAGGGCCTTGTTCTCGAACTTGACGTCGAGGACCGGTCCGACGGCCTGGACCAGCTTCCCGAGGCGGGAGGCGTCCTGCTTTGTTTTCTTCTCCATTGTCATTTCCTCCTATCTTGAGCCGGATACGACTTCGGTTATCTCTTGGGTGATGGCCGCCTGACGGGCCTTGTTGTACTCAATGTTGAGCTTCTCGAGCAGCTCGTCGGCGTTGGTGTTGGCGGCGTCCATGGCGTTGCGCCGGCTGGATTGCTCGCAAAGCGAGCACTCCTCCTTAAGCTCCAATAGCCTGAGGCTAAGCCAGGTTGCAAGCGCCTCGTCGCGGACCCGCTCCTCGCTTGGCTCGATTATCGGCTTGACCTCGAAGGGGGCCTCCAGCTTGGGAAGCGGGAGCAGCACCTCCTCGTAAGGGTCGAAGCGGAGCGAGTTGATGTATTTGGTGTAGATGACGCGAAGCGATGATATCCTCCCCTCGCGCTTCATCCGCAGCAGGCGCTTGGCGGATTCTAATAGGCCCCGCGGCGAGTCGAACATGGATAGCTCGCCCTCCAGCAGGGGGTAGCCTTTGCCTTTCCCATACCGCGCCTTGGCCTTGGCCCCGATGGGTATCAATAGGTCGCCTTCGTGGTATTTGGAGCTTAGCAGACGGAACATGCCCTGGTTGTAGGCACCGCAGAGCCCGAGGTCGCTCGAGAACACGATGTAGGCCCGCTTGCCCTCGCCCTCCTTTAGGAGCGACTCATCAAGGCTATATGCCCTCACGGCGTCTAGGAAAGCGCGGCTCTCGGCGGAGGCGAAGCGGGCGAACTCGATCGCCTTCTTCTCCCGGAGCAGCTTGACCGAGGCGATCATCCCCATCGCGGAGGTGATCTTCTTGGTCGCGGCGATCGAGGCGATCCGCCGCTTTGTCTTGACTAGGTTCCCGGCCATCAATCGACCTTCATGGCGAGGAACTCATCGAGGGAGGCGAGTATGGAATCGCTGTCGTCTTTGGACAGGTCCTTGCTCGAGTCGATGCGCTCGATGACCTCTTTCTTGGAAGAGAGCAATTTGGCGTAGAAGTCGGATAGGAAGGCGCTTAGCTTCTCGACCGGGTAGGAGTCGAGCTTGCCGGATTTGACGGAAAGCAGCTCCACAACCTGGCGGGAGAGGCAATACGGGCTGTACTGGGCCTGCTTGAGCGTCTCCATAAGCACGGCGCCGTGGGCGAGGATCTTCTTGGTCGACTCGTCGAGGTCGGAGCCGAACTGGGAGAAGGAAAGCATCTCGCGGTAGTTGGCGAGCTCGATCTTGAGCGACCCCGCCACCTTCTTCATCGCCTTGAACTGGGCGCTGGAGCCGACGCGGGACACGGAGAAGCCCGAGTCGATGGCCGGGCGCTGGCCGGCGTTGAAGTAGTCGGTGAGGAGGAATATCTGCCCGTCGGTGATCGAGATGATGTTGGTCGGGATGTAGGCGGAGATGTCGCCGGCCTGCGTCTCGACGATCGGGAGGGCGGTTATCGAGCCCCCGCCGTATTCCTCGCTCAATCGGCACGCCCTTTCGAGCAATCTCGAATGCAGGTAGAAGATGTCGCCCGGATAGGCCTCGCGGCCCGGGGAGCGCTTTAGAAGCAACGAAAGGGTGCGGTAGGCGACTGCGTGCTTGGACAGATCGTCGAAGACGATGAGCACGTCCTGGCCTTGCTCCATCCATTCCTCGGCCATCGCCATGGCGGCGAAGGGGGCGATGTAAAGCAAAGGCGCCGGCTCGGCGGAGGAGGCGTTGACCACGGTCACGTAGTCCATGCACCCGAGCTGGTGGAGCCGCTCAACCAAAGCGGCCACCGAGGAGTTCTTCTGCCCGACGGCGCAGTAGACGCACTTCACGCCCTTGCCCTTCTGGTTGATTATGGCGTCTAAGGCGATGGCGGTCTTGCCGGTCTGCCTATCGCCGATGATGAGCTCGCGCTGCCCGCGGCCGATCGGGATCATGGCGTCTATTGCCTTGATGCCGGTCTCAAGCGGGGTGTCGACCGATTTCCTGGTCATGACCCCCGGGGCGATGCGCTCTATGGGCCTGGTTTTCTTGGTCTCGATCGGCCCCTTCTCGTCGATGGGGAGCCCGAGCGCGTTGACCACGCGGCCGAGCAATTCGTCGCCGACCCCGACCTCGGCGACCTTGCCGGTCCGCCGCACCTCGTCGCCTTCCTTGATCAGGTCGTCCTCGCCGAGCAATACGGCCCCGACGTCGTCCTCGTTGAGGTTCATCGCGAGGCCATAGACCCCGTGCGGGAAAAGCAGCAGCTCGCCGAGCATGGCTTTCTCTAATCCGTAAACTGTGGCGATGCCGTCGCCAACCGAGACCACGGTCCCGACGTCGTCTTGGTCCAGTTTGCTTCCATAGCCCTCGATCTGCTTCCGGAGCAGTGCCGAGAGCCCTTCGGTGTCTATCTTCATTTGGCGATGCCTCCTTCAAGTTTTGCCCGCAGCGATTCAAGCTGCCGGGCGAGGGTGTAGTCGAAGGTCTTGCCGTCGATAGCGACCTTTGCCCCGCCCAATAGCCGCGAGTCGGCGATGTTCTTCAGCTTCGCCTTGCAGCCGATCCGCCGCCCGATGGCCGCCTCGAGCCTAGAAAGCGACTCGGGGTCGAGCGGCTTGGCCGAATAGGCGATGCCCTCCTTGACCCCCAGCGCCCCCCTTAAGAGGGACAAAAGGGCCTGAAGGAAGCCGGGCAGCTTCCCGCCATAGCCCTTCTTGGCGAGCAATTTGACGGCGATCTGCAGAGTTTCGGGCAAAAACCCCAGGGCTTCGCCGATGGCCTTATCCTTCTTGGCGAAGGCGATGTTCGGCGAGGCGAGGAAGACGGCGAACGAATCGTCGCTCCCAAGCGCGGACAGCAGCGCCTCCGACCCTTGCTCGGCCGAGGTCAGGCTATCCTTGGGCAGCGATTCAAACGCGGCCTGGGCGAAGGCGAAGCAGACGCTATCCATTGTTGTCTCCGAGCTTATCGATCATCTCATCGAGCAGCTTCTGCTGATCGACGTCGGTCACCTCGCGGCCGAGGATGGCGCTGCTGGCGGCGATGGCGAGGTCGATGGCCTTCTTCCCGACCTCCTTCTCGGCCTGGCGCTTGCTGGCCTCTATCTCGGCGTCGGCGTCCTTCTTGGCCTTCTCGATGGCCTCCGCGGTGGCCTGCTTGCTGGCTATGGCCTCCCGGTTGGCCTGCTCCCTGGCCTCCGCGACGATGCGGGCGGCCTCCTTCTTGCCCTGCAGGATGGTCTCCTCCTTGTGGCTTTCGGCTTCCCTGGCCTTGGCCAGCGAGGCCTCCGACTCCCGGAGGTTGCCCTCGATGTAGTCGCGGCGCCGCTTGATGAGGTTGTGGACCGGCTTGTAGGCGATGAAGAAGACGATGAGCAAAAGCACGACGAAGCCGAGCAGCTGGATCACGAAGTCGATCATCCCGTTGGGGAAGATCTTCGCGATGAAGTCGTCTTTGTCGAAGGGGGTTGAGTCGACCCCGGAGTCGCTCAATATGGCGAGGGATGCGAAAAGAAGTCTCATCTTCGCTCCTTTAGAACATGCTGGGCAGGACGAAGATGATCAATATGGCGACGATCAAGGCGTAGATGGCGGTCGACTCGTCGAGGGCGACGGCCAATATCATGGTCGAGCGCAGCTTGCCGTACATCTCCGGGTTGCGGGCGATGCCGTCGATCGCGTGGGAGCAGATCCAGGCCTCGCCGATCGCGGAGAAGGTGCCGGTGCAGCAGCAGATGCCGGCCGCGAGGGCGACCAGCCCCATCTGGCTCGGGTCAGCGGCCAGGATGGACACCATGTTTGCTAGAAATCCCATTTTCTTTCCTCCTATTGGGCTATGGGCGCTTCGCTATTCCCGCGGGCCAGCTGCCCAGAGGTACCCATTATGTCCTCGTCCTCAGGCATCTCGGCGCCGATCCAAACGGCGTTGAGCGAGGCGAAGACCAGGGTCTGGACGAACCCGGAGAATAGGCTGAAGTAAAGGTTTAGGACCCCGATCGCGAAGGGGGCGAGGAATATCTGGCCCCAGGGGCCGATGGCGCCGAAGATGGCCATCGAGGCCGACTTGAGGGCCCAGTTGACGATGCCGATGATGACCGAGCCGGAGATGCAGTTGCCGAACATACGCAGCGACGTGGAGACGATCGGGGTCCACATGGTCACCAGATTGATCGGCAGCCAGATCTTGAGCGGCTCGATGTAGCGATGGAAGTATCCGAGGTGCTGGTAGCGCAGCGCGGTCACCTGGATCAGGACGAACATCACCAGGGATAGGGTGAACGGAACGAGCAGGTAGTCGATGATCGAAGGCAATCCGAGCAGCGACCAGTTGAACGAGATGAACAGGTAAACCCAAAGCCCGGCGAAGTAGCCCGGCCAGTTGCCGACGTTGCGGTGCCCCATCATCTCCGAGGTCCAATTGTCGAGGGAGGAGACGCCCATCTCGGCGAGCAGCAATATCCCGCGGGGCGCGACCTTGGGGTCGGCGCGCCTTGCCTTGATGCCGACCACTATGGCCAGGATGGCGATGAGGGCCATCACCGTCAATGACGAGATCACAGCGCCGGAGACGTCTAGGTCCCACCAGCGGTCGATCATCTGGGAGATCGGCGATGATGAATCAAGCAGCATGCCCATCGTCTTCGCCTTCTTTCCGGGATGGCTTTATCTTTCTGCAAAGCCCGATGGCGGCCGAGGCCAAAGGCAGCGGGAGGTATCCCCCGATGACGCCCCAGACGTTGAGGTAAGGCCATTCGTATATGTAGGTAAGCAAAGCCGCCACGACCACCGCGGCGACCAGCAGCAGGAAGCGCAATACGACGAAGACGACGGACAGGGCCATCTTGCCCGCCTTCTGCTCCCCGGGCTTAAGCAAGGCCGAGGACGTCGCCACTATCGACCAGTAGGTGAAGATGGCGACCGCTATCCCGAGCAGCCATCCCAGCGGGACGCCGGGGTTGCCCAGGAAGAAGAAGCAGGAAAGCGCGAGAAAGCCCACAAGCCCGATGGCGGCGATGCAGAGCCCGGTCATCCAGTACTCGCTCTTCCTTATCTTCTCCAGCGCCTTTCCCATAACGGGGATATGTTAGGCACAGCGAAAGGAAAAAAGCAAACAAAATGGGAGGCTTACCTTATAGGTACTAGTCGCGGAGAAGGCGGAGCGAGGCGACTTTGTATATGCCGTCCTCGTAACCGACATCGACCTCCCCTTGGACTAGCGGGCGGAGGTAGTCGCGGAAGGATTGACTGAGCCCGTGGACGTTATGCAGGAACTCCGGCGGGATCTTCTTCTCGACGTTGGCGATGCCCTCGACCGATTTGAGCTCATAGGCCACCTGGTATGGCTGACTGCTTATCCGGCGGATGGACACCATCTTGCCCGACTCCCCCGCCACGGCCGCCCTGCAGGCGACCCGGGCGCATTCAACCGCCTCGTCGCGGTCGACCTTCGAGACCAGTATCGGGAAGGCGCGCTGCGGGAGGGATAGCTCAATCGAGCGGGTGGGGAGCCCAAGGTTCTGCTCCACCCGGCGAGATAGCGCGTCGGCCGCCCCGCCGAGCTGGATGTGGCCGAAGGCGTCGACCCGGGCCGAGGAGGTGTCGCGGGGGAAGACGATGCCCTCGCTTATGGCGACGACGCAGTGGCCCTTGGCGTCGTGGACCTTCTTGACCTCCTTGTAGAACTCATCGAGGTCGAAGGCGTCCTCCGGCAGGTAGATCAGGTCGGGGCGGTATGGCGCGGGGAGGATGTCCACCGAGGCGGTCAGCCAGCCGGCGTTGCGCCCCATCACCTCGACGACGAACACTTTGCCCTTCTTGTAGCAGGAGGCGTCGACGCACACCGACTTTACGGTGTTGATGACGTATTTCGCGGCCGAGCCGTAGCCGATGCAGTGGTCGGTCGCGGACAGGTCGTTGTCGACCGTCTTGGGGACCCCGATGACCTTGACGTCCATGCCCTTGGAGGCGAATAGGCGCGAGAGCTTGGAGCAGGTGTCCATCGAGTCGTTGCCCCCGTTGACGAGGATGTAGCCTATGTCGTGCTTCCTCACGGTCTTGATTATCGATTGGTAGCGCTCATCCTCGAGATCCGAGGGCAATTTGTAGCGGGTCGAGCCCAGGGCCGCCCCGGGGGTCTGCAGCAGCAATTCGATCTGCTCGGGGTCCTCCTTGCTTAGGTCGGCGAGGTCGTCGAAAAGCAGTCCCTCGATCCCGTGGAGGCTCCCGAGGACCTTGCTTATCTCCTTATGCTCCCCCGCCTCCCTTATCGCCCCGTATAGGGACGAGTTT
>DGYFR06201__coassemble_2049_pt1 | contig 9559 bp, 6 predicted proteins | sample DGYFR06201__metabat2_high_PE_004 | metagenome-assembled genome bin DGYFR06201 | reverse complement strand
AAGCCTTGGGATCCCTGAAGTCTTTGCGCGAATACCGGCTTGGCAGAATATCCGGATCGATGACCGGGTTCTGCGGGAATTTCTCGAAATTGCGGCCGTCTTTGCTTTTGGCAAGGCACTGCACCTGCTTCCCTTCCTGCGCCCCGGTGTAATAGGAATATATCGTCCCATCCACCACGATCGAGGAGCCGGAGAAGCAGCCCCATGGCAGTTCATATTGTTCTGTCGGCTTAAGCGCGATTCCGTCTTCTATGAACTTGACGCCATCGCCGGAAACGAAGTGGAGCCAATGCATCGGCCCCCACTCCGGCTTATATGGATAATGCTGGGCATAAAGATGATAGACGCCATCCTTAAAGCAGAATCCGTTTGGATCGTTTATCCAGCCCTTCATGGGGGTTATGTGGAACAAAGGTCTTTTTATCGTCATTTCCCCTCCTCCAATAGGTATAGGCTCGCGTCGTGCAGCGTCGCTTCCCCGCCATCGGCGAAGAAGGATATCCCGTCGCTGCCTTCGCTTGGGTAGGCTATCCCGCTCATGGTGAGGTAGCCGCCATTCACGAACACCTCGATTGAGCTCTTGTCGAGGAAGCAATCGAGCTCGATGTCGCCGTTCTCGTCGGGGCTGACCACGGCATAGCGCAGCCCGTCATCCTCCACCCCGGCATCGGATTTGATCTCCAATCCGGAGTTGGAACGGTCGAAGACCAAGGCGCCCAGCGAGCCGTCGTAATAGACCTTGACCGCCTCACCGGTTCCCTCGAACAGGTTGAGCCCGGCTTTCCCGCTTCCTAGCGAGGAGACGTTTATCTTGCACTTAACCCTGGCCGCGGCCCCGTTGCCTATAAAGGCGGATGAGGAGGCATCGGGCACCGAAATCGGATCGCCGAACAGGGTATCGACCTCCTCGATCGGCTTCTGGTATATATGCCCATCGACCAAGGTTATCTCACGCGGCAAGGTCGCCTCGCCCGCGGTCCCGTAGACCGCCGAGGGGTAGTTGCGGCTCCACATGTTCATCCAGGCCATCAGGATCTGCCTGTCTCCTAGATCGAGTATCTGGGTGGCGTAGAAGTCGAATCCCTTGTCAAGCTCCTGCAGCGAATCGACGTCGGGGACGAACTCCCCGGTCGAGAAATCCATCTCGCCAACCAGGTAGGCGACCGAATGCAGGTTCTGGAACTCGCCGAGCTCATCGCTTCTAACCGACTGAGGGGAGGTGATTATGACGTCCTTCCCGCCGAGGCTGACGTAATTCGGGCATTCGAGCATCCCGTCGCCGGTGACTGTCGTCGAATAGGATTTTCCAACATAGGCAAACGACGCCTCGCCGGTTTGCTTATATAGGTAAACCGACCCGCCAGGGCCCTCGTTCTTCCCGCCGATGACGGCATAGACGTCGCCGTCGTGGAGGAAGCAATAGGGATCGCGGAAATCGGTTATCCGGCTTTCCCCGCGCATCGAGGAGTCAATGACAGGATTGGCCTGGCGCTTGGAGAAATTGACACCATCGTAGCTCGTGGCCATGGCCTGCTGCTGCACGCCGCCTTCCCCCACCGCGGTGTAAAGAAGGTTCAGCGAGCCGTCCTCTCCGACGAACGCCCCTCCGGAAAAGCAGCCGTTGAGGTCATAGGGCATATCCGGGGCGAGGGCCACCGGCAAAGTCTCCCAGTGCAAAAGGTCGGTTGATACAGCGTGCCCCCAATGCATCAGGTCCCAAGCGGGCGAATAGGGGTTGTGCTGATAGAACATGTGGTAGGCGCCTTCGTAGTAGATGAAGCCGTTTAGGTCGTTCATCCACCCGATCTCGGGCATCAGGTGGTAGGTGTGGCGATAAGGCGAATCCGGCAGCTCCGGCGCCGCCTTCTCTATGTAGGAGTTGGCGTCGCCGACCAAGGTACCGTCGTCGTCTTCCCCAAGGTAGTCGAACCTGATGTCATCGGCCAGGATGTAGTTGTAGCCATCGCTCCCGCCATCATCGTCGACGAAGCGGAGGAAGCACTCGCGGCCGGCGAATTGGCCAAGCTCGGTGCTTTGTACCCTCATCCTCCGGCTCGGAGAGTTCTCGTTGAATAGCCGATTGGTTATGGAAAGCAGCGTCTCGCCGGTTTCGGCATCGATTAAATCGATGTGGCAGAGGTCGGGGTTCTTCATGGCGCCGAGGCTCATGGTCAGCCTGGTGTTCTGGCCGATCTTGAAGCGGGTGCTGTCCATCTTCCCGGTCGCGGAAAGATCGGATTCGGAATGGGAGGTATCGAGGTAGAAGTCGCCCGAGGCATTTATCCTCATGGCATCGGACCCGGCCACCGTGATGGCGGCATCGGAGAAAGCGGTCCCCTCGATGGAGGAGAAGCCGGTCAGGTCTCCCTGCTCGAAATCGCCGTTTACTATCCGGCAGTCCTCCTTAGCCTGACCGCAGGAGGCGGCGCTTAAGGCCAAGACCGGCATTATCAAAGCAAGACGGCGAGACATCAGTAGATACCCTCCAAAAAGTTGATCTTCGCGTGCGAGATGCTGGTGTAGGAGGAGGCGGAGAAGGAGAGGCAAAGCGCGTCTAGATCGGTCGGGTAGCTCCTCGCCGATATGGTCTTCTCCTCATCGAAGCAGACCTCAACCATGCTGCGGTCGACCAGCACATCCAAAGTGTGGGTCGATTTGCCGGAAAGCGACCCGGAATACACTCCGCCGGACGCGGGGTAGTTGCTAAGGTTGGACTGGTTGTCCACCTCGGCATAGTCGGGGCGGATGGTTATCGCGGTATATTCCTCCCCGGACTTGGTCTGCCTGACCTTAAGCGTGGCCTCGTCGAGGGTGATGAAGGAAATTGTGAGCCTAAACGAATCCGACTCCACCTTAGACAAAGCGGAGGCGAGATTCTCCACCGAAGGCAGATCGAACTCGACGCTCTCGCCGGATTCGATGGAGGAGGTGTCGATTATGGAGATCCCAAGGTCGGACCTCGAGGTGTCGTAATAAAGTTTCCTGACCATCCCCATGTTGTGGGCCCAGCCCGAAGAGGAGAGGGCGCTGGAGGTCCGAAGCGACTGCATGATGGAGAACATGTAGGCGTTGCCGTCGTTGGGGTCGATGAATCCCGAGGGGCCGGTGAAGACGTTTCCGCCGTAATCCATCCGGCGCGGGTCGGCGAAGTCCGGGACGAAGCGGCAGGCTTCCTTATCGAATTCCCCGATCCAGTAGATGATGTTGTTGTCGGCGGTCTCGGCCGGGGCGGGCGAGATGGCCAGCACGAACTTGCCAGAATCCTCGCCCTTTTCGTTTTTAAGGGGGAGCAGCACCGGCAATTCCCAAACCGATCCGTACTTGGCGTCGGAATTGCTGTAATCGAAAAGGTGGCCCTTGTACTCGAACTTGTGGAAGGGATCGGTCTTCGAGGCGTCGGTCTTGTAGACCACCACGGTCCCGCGGCCGCTGTTCTCGTCCCCAGATCCGACTAGCAGGTAGTAATCATCGCCGTCGCGGTAGACGTGGGCGTCGCGGAATTCGCCCGCGCGGCCTTGCCCGGGCTGCTGGGCGATGGAGAGCTCATCGTCGATGACCCATTCTGTCAAATAGGGATCGGAAAGGTCCTTCGGGGTGGCCATGCCGATGTTCTGATTGGACTGCAGGCCCGGATGGGCGTAGTCGCCCGCAGTGAAGAAAAGCACCGGGGTGCCGTCGGGGGCGATGGTAGATCCGCCGCTCCAGACGCCATCGGGGCAGACCGACCCAGCGGTCGGAACCACCACTTCCTTCCGCGGGGTCCAATTGACCATGTCCGTGGAAGTCAAATGGCCCCAGCATATTCCCTGAGCCCCATTGAAATACGGGCCGTTGAGGTTCTGCTGGAAGAAGATGTGGTAGACGCCGTTATAGAAGAATGGCGCGTGCGGCTCATTCATCCAATTCTCGTATGGGCCGCCGTGGTATTGCGGCTTATATGCGTCTTCGGTCAAGGAGTTCTGCAGCCAAACATCATCGAAGCTAAGCTGCGGAATCTCTCCGTTTTGCAGGCCTTGCTTGAAGATTGAGCCTATTTCTGCGGCGGTTTTGGCCTGTCCATAGACCTTGACCTCGTCGAGCAATCCGGAGACGACGTTGGTAAGGCAATCGCCGTTGGAGCCGGCTTGGGATGACTTGCCGATGCTAAAGGGGACGTCGGCTGGCTGGATGAAGGAATCCTGCCCCACGTTCATCCGGTTGACAATGCGGCCGTTCTTGAATAGGCGCAGCTCGCCCGAGGCGCCGTCGAAGGTGGCGGCCACGTGGTTCCACTGATACTGGTCTAGGGGAGTGCCCTCGTCGTAGAGCTCGAACCAGCCCTTGTCGGTCCCGACGCCGACCATGAACTTTCCTTCCCGGCGATATCCAAGCAGGACGCCAAGCCCGGTCGAGCCGTCGTAGAAGTACTGGCTGATGATGGCCTGCACGTTGTCGTCGCTAGCGTTCTGGTCGGAGTAGTTGTAGGCCCTTGGGGCGATCCAGGCCGAGAGGGTGAAGGAGTTGCCGGACAGGACGAAGTCATCGGCCTCGCCGTATACGCTATAGCCATCCATGACCAAGGCCTCGCCGCGGATGCCTTTCTTATAAGAAAGGTAGGAATCGCCGCGGTAGGTCGGGGAGGACTGCAGATGGGAATACAGGGTGCCGGAGGCGCCTTCCTTGCCCTCGCCGACGAGCTCCATGCCAGATTGCTCATCGAGCGGGTAATAGGCCAAAAGCCCCTCGTCGAGGGATGGGGTCTTCGCCCCGCAGGAGCAGAGCGCAAACGGCAATAGGAAGGCTAGGGACTTTAGTTTTTTCATCATTTGAGACCTGTGAAGGATACCCCTTCGATAATGTATTTCTGGGCGAAGATGTAGACCAAGGCGATGGGGATGGTCGAGAAGGTCAATGAGGCCATGATCATGCCGAGGTCCTTGGGGGTGTTCGTGTTGACCAACTGCAGGAATACCTGAAGCGGCTGCATGGCCGGGTTGGGGAACATCAGCTGGGCGAAGATGTACTCGTTCCACTGCCCCATGAAGGTGAAGATCGCAACGGTGGCGAACACCGGCTTGGAAAGCGGGAGGATCATCTTGAAGAAGACGCCGATCCTCGAGCACCCGTCGATCCTGGCTGCCTCCTCGATCTCGATTGGCATGCCGAGGAAGTACTGCCGGAACATGTAGGTGTAGAACAGCGAGCCGAAGCCGGGGAGCAGGTAGCCAAGGACGCTCATCGGCTCCTCCAGTAGGCCAAGGTAGTAGAGGATGATGTAGGTCGGGACGACCGAGGTCTCGATCGGAACGATCATCAGGATGAGGATGATGGTCGTCATGGCCTTGTTGCCGGGGAACTTGAACCGGGCCAAGGCATAGCCGGCGAAGGAGTTGATCAGCAGCACGCCGAGGATGGTCACGCCGCAGTAGATTATGGAGTTAAGGATCGACCTGCCGAAGCCGTCGAACGAGTTGAACAGCTTCTCATAGCTAACGAACCAGGTGCTGATGTCGAAGCTAGGTGGCAGGAAGGTCATTATCGACCCAAGCTGGGCGGAGATGGTGTCGCCGTCCTTGAAGGAGTTGTCGACCATCCAGACGATCGGGAAGAGGAAGATGAAGCACAGGACGGCCAGCCCCAGCACGATCAGGGCTTTCTTCCCTATCTTGCCGAGGTTGGGCTTGCGGTGGATCTTCGCGGAAGCGATTTTGCCGTAGGTTGGTTCCATTGCTTTAAGCCTCGTTGTCCCCGCCTAGGACCTTCCTAAGTGTCAAGCTCACCGCGGCGATGATGACGGTGTAGACCATGGCGATGGCCGAGCTGTAGCCGACGTCGCGGTATTCGACGCCCTGCTTGTAGATGTATAGGGACATGGTAAGCGTTGAGTCCAACGGGCCGCCGTCGGTCATGATCATCGGCTGGACGCAGATGCGGAACGCCCCGATTATCATCGTTATCAAGACGAATACCATGGTCGGCTTCAGGCCCGGCAGGGTGACGTTGAGGAACTGCTGCCATTTGCTCGCCCTATCGATCTCGGCCGCCTCGTAGAGGTCCTTGGGGATGTTCTTCAATCCCGAGAGGAGGATAAGCATCTGATAGCCAGCCCCCTGCCACGCGGAGATGAAGATGATGCAGCCCATGGCCTGATCGGGGTCCTCAAGGAACATCATCGGGTTGCCGCCCAAAGCCAGAATGAGGGCGTTGATGAGGCCCTCCTGCGGGTTGAGCAGGTTCATCCAAAGCATCGAGGTGACGGCGAGGCTCAGCATGACCGGGCAGAAGAAGGCCCAGCGGAGGAACGTGTTGAACCGCTTTATGTGGTTGAGTATCAATGCCAGCCCCAAGGCGGTCCCAAACTGCAGCGGGATGACGCATCCGACGAATATCAGCGTGTTCGTCAACGCCTTTCCGATGGAGGCGTCCTGGAACAGCCTCACGAAATTGTCGAATCCGATGAAGTTCACCGAATCGAGCCGAAGCATGTTGGCGTCGGTGAAGGCATAGGAGAGCGAAATGGCGATGGGAAGGAAGACGAACACCACGGATAAGAGGAAGCAGGGGGCGAGGAAAGATAGCCCCGCGATCGTCTCGCGGAGGCTATATTCCGTCCCGAAGAGCCGGTACTGGCCCTTGGACTTGGTTTTGGTGATGTCGCCGATTCGCATATTAGGCCCTGGCGTTGTCGACTTTGGTCATCTGCTCGGTGATCTGCTTTTCCAAATCGTAGTCGGAGTCGTTGACCTTCAGCTTGATGTACTTCAGCACCTCGCCATAGGCGTCCTTCAGCTGCGGGTACTTGACCATGTGAGGACGGGTGTAGGTGTTGGCTTTGAGGTAGTCGGCGAGATCCTTCTCCGGCCCGGACTGCAAGTCCTCAAGAGAAGAGAGGAGCTCGACGTTGGTCGGGTAGGTTCCGATGGCGTTGTAAAGCATCTCGGAGCTCGAGGCGCCGCAGAGGTATTTGAGGACCAGGCTCGAGGCCTCGAGGTTCTTGCTGCTCTTGGTGATGCCGAAGCCGAACGAGCCGCAGGGGGAGGCGATGATGTCGCCCTTATTGCCGTTGCCGTCTTCGTAGACCGGGTAAGGCATGATGCCGTAGTTACCCTTGACGGCGCTATTGCCCTTCTTGATGGTCCTGGCATCCCAGGGGCCATAGACCTCAAACGGAACCACTCCCTGCGAGAAGGCCTTGTCGTTGGTCCCATTGTAGACCCAAGGAGAATCCGATCCGGATATTCCATCATCGGAATAGAATTGCTCAAGCTGCTTTATGCCATTGATGGCTTCGTCGGAGGTAAGCGCTTCGGTGACGTGATTCTCGGTGCCAAAGGTCCCGCCCGCGGAATACACAAGGGGCGAATAAAGGTACATATACCCATCGTCGCCGAATCCGGCCTTGAGGTCGATCTGATAGGGCTGCCCCACTTCCTTTAGCTTCTCTTGAGCTTCGTGAATGTCGTTCCAGCTCCAGGGGCTTTCATAGGTCGGGAAATCCGCGTCGGTGTATCCCGCCGCGCGGAGCATGGTCTTGTTGTAGTAGACGCCGCCCGGGGCTTCCATCGGGGATAGGAAATAAAGCTCGGCGTCAATGGTGCCCTGCTCGATGACCGAGTCGACGAAGGAGTTCTTCTCCTCGTCGGTGATGTAATCATCGAATGGGATGATAATCCCGGCGTTGGCTTTGGCGGTGACGTCGGAGGAGTCGACGGCGATGATGTCCGGCAGCTTGTTGGTCAAAACCGAGCCGTCGATCTTGGTCTCCAATGTGGAGCCATAGAAGGAGATGCTCATCTTGACGGTCTGGCCGTTTTTCAGGGTGTGGCCCTCGTTGTTGAACTGTGTCTGGATCTGCTTATAGACCTTGCCCTCGTCGTCCTGCTCGTTCTTGTGGACCCAAATCGTGACGATCTTGGCTCCCGTGGGGTCGGTATCGTCCTCGCCTCCGCAGGAAGTCAGGGGCGCCGCGGCCGCTAGGCAAAGCAAGGCCGCGAAGGAGAAGTATTTTGATTTCATCGGTTTCCTCCATTGCGGGAACGTTCCCGCATGCTTAGATTATATAGTCCGATGTAAGGGGTTTCAACAGGCAAAAAATCATTTCTTTAGCTGTTGGGAGAAAACGATAAAAACAAAAGGCGGAGTATTGCTTCCGCCGATTTCCCGATTGTTTCCTATTCTAGGAAAGAGACGACGTCGCGGTAGACTTCCGCCTTGCCGTCCTCGTTCAAGACCTCATGCCGCATATTCGGATATAGGTGCAGCACGACCTTGCTTAGCCCAAGGCGGCGATAGGTGTCGTAAAGCCAGACCAATCCGGAGCCGAATTGCCCCACCGGGTCCTGCTTGCCGGAGATGATGAGCACCTCGGTCGACTTGTCGATCTTATTGAGGTTCTTCTTCTCCCAGATGCGCTTCATCCCATCGAGGAACCCGAGCCAGAAGGAGCCGGTGTTGGGGTTGCCGCATAGCGGATCCTCGAGGTAGGCCTTGACGTTGTCTTCGTTGTAGGAGAGCCAGTCGGCGGATGTCTTGCAGGGCGCGACCGCGTCGGCGTAGACGTCCAAGGAGAGCTTGGTGAGCAGCTTGACCGGCTTCTCCATGTTCCCCTTATGGACCAGGATGTGGGCTAGTAGGCTCGCGAGCTTCATCAGGCCAAGCTGGCCGCCGTTGGAGCCACAGAGTATCGCCTTCTTGGCGAGGCCGGGGTGCTCTTCTAATAGCGACTGGACCATGAACGAGCCCATCGAGTGCCCCATGACGTAGGCGGGCTTTCCGTTCTTCCCGGCCAACTTAAGGGCCAAGGCAATGCCGTCGACGTTCTTCGCAAAGCCATCTTCCGGCCAGACCTGGATCGGGTGGCCATCATCGACGTTAAGCCCCTGCCCGAAGGCATCGAGGACGTAGACGTCGTATCCTTGCTCATTCAGGAAACGCGCGAAGCCCTCGTAGCGGAGCGCGTGCTCCTGCATGCCGGTGGCGATGACTAAGCTTCCTATCGCTTCCTTGGCCTTCCAATTCCGGCCTTTGAGCGTCTCCCCGGTGGGGAGCTTTACCTCGAAGATCTCGTTTTCCATCGTGCTTACTCTATCCCGTTGGGGTTCTTCTTCTGGAAGTTGTAGGCGTCGCGGCAGGCGTCGACGATGTTGAGCTTCGCTTTCCAGCCGAGCTCCTTGTAGGCGAGGTCGCAGTTGGCGTAGTTCTCGGCGACGTCCCCCTCCCGCGGCTCGACGATCTGATAGGGGATCTTTATGCCGTTGGCCTGCTCGAAGGCGTGGACCAGCTCCAGGACCGAGGTCCCCTTGCCGGTGCCGAGGTTATAGATGACGAGCCCCGGGTCGGTGGCTAGCTTCTTTAGCGTGGCGACGTGGCCCTCGGCGAGGTCGACGACGTGGATGTAGTCGCGGATTCCGGTGCCGTCTGGGGTCGGGTAGTTATCCCCGAAGACGCGGAGGTACGGGAGCTTGCCGATGGCGACCTGGCTTATGTAGGGCATCAGGTTGTTGGGGATGCCGTTGGGGTCCTCGCCGAGCAGTCCCGATGGATGGGCCCCGATCGGGTTGAAGTAGCGAAGCAATGCGAC
>DGYFR06201__coassemble_1994_pt1 | contig 9761 bp, 6 predicted proteins | sample DGYFR06201__metabat2_high_PE_004 | metagenome-assembled genome bin DGYFR06201 | reverse complement strand
GCCAATAGATTACCAATCCTTACTAAACGTCGACCAGCTCCGCGCCGTCACCACTTTGAGCCAGAACGTTCGGGTCATCGCCGGGGCGGGCTCGGGCAAGACCAGGGCTTTGACCTACCGGATCGCCTTCTTGATAGACGAGCTCCACGTCGATCCCTCCGCAATCCTGGCTTTGACCTTCACCAACAAGGCCGCCAAGGAGATGCAGGACCGCGTCTGCAAGCTCGTCCCATCCGACATCTCGCGCTTCCTCTCGGTCAGGACCTTCCACAGCTTCGCCGCCTACTTCCTCCGCCACGAGGCCTCCGCCATCGGCTACCCGCCTTCCTTCACCATCCTCGACGAGGAGGAGATGACCAAGATCATAAAGGACATCGCCGAGGAGAACGGCTACAAGCGCGGCGACGCGATGGTCAAGCAGGCCATCTCCTACATCAAGGCCAAGAAGTCGCAGGGCATCAAGCCGCAGGAGATAACCAACACCTTCGGCCCCAACGAGAAGACCGCCTTGCAGTTCTACCGCGAATACGAGGATCGGAAGTACGCTATGCTCTGCCTCGACTTCGACGACCTCATCTGCAAATGCACCGAGGTGCTTGAATCATTCCCGCTGATTAGGCAGAAGTGGTGCAGCCGCTACTCCCACATCCTGGTCGACGAGTTCCAGGACACCAACGACCAGCAGTACCGCCTCATGGAGCTGCTCTCCACCAAGGACACCTACACCTACGTCGTCGGCGACCCCGACCAGACCATATACACCTGGCGCGGGGCCAAGCAGGGGATAATCCTCCACTTCCCCGACACCCACCCGCACTGCGAGGACATCTTCCTCTCGCGGAACTACCGCTCGACCAGCTCGATACTCGACGCCGCCAACAGGCTGATAGCCCACAACAAGAAGAGGATCCCGAAGGACCTTTTCACCACCGCCTCCGCCGGCGACCCGGTGACGGCCAAGCGCTTCTCCACCCAAGAGGAGGAGGCGGCCTGGGTGGCCGGGAAGGTCGAGGCCATCGCGAGGCGGTACAACCGCCTGCAGCCTGACTACTCCAAGATCGCGATACTGTATCGGGCATCATACCTCACCCGCGTGTTCGAGACCGAGCTCGCGAGCCGCGGCATCCCTTACCGCATCTACGGCGGCCTCCGCTTCTATCAGCGCAAGGAGGTCAAGGACGTCCTTTCCTACTTCAACCTGATGGTCAACCCGAAGAACGACGTGGCCTTCGACCGCATCGTCAACGTCCCCAAGCGCAACATCGGGGAGACGACGTTGCAATCCATCGCCGAGGAGTCGCATTCCTGCGGATTAAGCGAATACGAATACGTGATGCAGCTAGACAAGCACCCGGAGACGAGCCTCTCCTCCCGGGCGGTCTCGGCCTTGATGCTATTAAGCGAGCGGATCGAGCAGGCCAAGAAGCAGTTAGAAGCCAAAGACGAGGCCTATTCCTCGATCCTGCGCCGGTTCATAACCGACATCGGCTACTTCGACTTCATCGCCAAGGAGCAGGACGTGGAGGAGGATCGGGCCGCCAACGTCAACGCTTTGTTCGACGACATCGATCACTACATCTCCGACCACCCCGATTCGACCTTCGAGGAATATTTGCAGAACGTAACCCTCCTCACCAGCCAAGACGACATCAACGACGGCAACTACGTCTCGCTGATGACCGTCCACGTGGCCAAGGGGCTCGAGTTCGACAACGTCTTCATCATCGGGCTCAACGACGGGGTCTTCCCCAACGCCCGCTCGGTCAATGAGCGCGAGGAGGACGACGAGGGCATCGAGGAGGAAAGGCGGCTGGCCTACGTGGCCATGACCCGCGCCAAGCAGGACCTCTACATGACCTGCAACTCCTCCTATTCCTACGTCAGCGACTCGCACGGCACCCCGTCGCAGTTCTTCGACGAGGCCGGGCTAAAGTTCCCGCCAAGCCCATACAGCAACTTCTCCTCATATCCATATCAGAGGAGCGGATACGGCGGCCGCGGCGGGTATTCATCCGGGTATTCCGGCGGCTTCCCCTCCAGGAAATCGGGCCCGAAGGTCACCAAGCAGCAGGATTTCTACCCCGACGAGGACTACGACCGCGATTCGCCATTCATGACGAAGAAGGCGGAAGAGGCCCCCGCCTCGGCCGAGCAAATAGATTGGAAGGTGGGGGATAGGCTCCACCACGACGTCTTCGGCGACGGCAAGGTCGCCGAGGTCATCTCGGGGAAGATGATCGTGGCCGAGTTCCCGGTCGGGAAGAAGACCCTGCTCTCCTCCCATCCGAAGCTGCACAAGCTGTCTTCGGAGGGCGGCAAGGCGTAGTAGAATAGGCTTTGGGAAATATGGACAAACAAGAAGCGATCAAGCGGCGCGACGAGCTCACCGCCAACCTCGACAAGTGGAACTACGAGTACTACGTGCTCGACAACCCGAGCGTTTCCGACGCCGAGTTCGACCGGTGCATGAACGAGCTCATCCTCATCGAGAAGGAGTTCCCCGACATCAAGCTGAAGAACTCGCCCACCGAGCGGGTCGGCGGCTATGTGGCGTCGCAGTTCGAGAAGGTGCCGCACAAGCGGCTGATGCTTTCCCTTGGCAATGTCTACAACGAGGACGAGGTTCGCGACTTCGATAGAAAGGTCTCCGAGGTGCTCGGCAACCCGGTGGTCAAGTACATGGGCGAGGTCAAGATCGACGGCCTCGGCATGAGCCTTATCTATGATAACGGCGAGCTGCAGCGCTGCCTGACCCGCGGGGACGGCGTGACCGGCGAGGACGTCACCATGAACGTCAAGACCATCCGCTCGATCCCCCTCCGCGTCAAGGAGAAGCGGCCCTTCGAGGTCAGGGGTGAGGTCTTCATGCCCAAGGCCTCATTGGAGCGGCTCAACAAGCAGCGCGCCGAGAAAGGCGAGCCGCTACTAGCCAACGCCAGGAATGCCGCCGCCGGCTCCATAAGGCAGCTAGATTCCTCAGTCGCCGCCTCCCGCGGCCTCGACGCCTTCTGGTACTACCTGGTCAACGCCAGGGAGCTCGGGATCAATTCCCACGCCGAGGCGCTCGATTACCTAGACGAGCTTGGCTTCAAGACCAACCACGAACGCCGGGTGCTCTATGGCCCGGAGGAGATGCTTTCCTACATCAAGGAATACACCGCCAAGCGCGAGTCGCTTGGATACGACATCGACGGGCTGGTCTTCAAGGTCGACGACATCGCTTCCTACGAGAAGATCGGCTACACCGCCAAGACCCCGAAGTGGGCCACGGCCTATAAGTTCCCCCCGCTTGAGGTGTCCACCAAGCTATTGGACATCGTGCTGACGGTGGGGCGGACCGGAAGGATCACGCCCAACGCCATCCTCTCCCCGGTCAGGGTCGCCGGGTCGCTGGTGCAGCGGGCGACGCTCAACAACGAGGACTTCATCAAGGAGAAGGGACTCATGATCGGTGACTTAGTCACCCTGAGGAAGGCCGCCGACGTCATCCCCGAGGTGGTCAAGCCGCTAATCGATAGGCGGACGGGCGAGGAGAAGCCCTTCGTGATGTCGGAGGTCTGCCCGGTGTGCGGGAAGCCGCTATCAAAGGTGCAGGGCCTCCATTACTGCCTCAACCGCGACTGCCCGAGCCGGAAGATCGAGGGGATGATCCACTTCGCCTCCCGCGACGCCATGGACATCGACGGGATGGGCGACTCGGTGGTCGAGGAGTTCTTCGCCGAGGGGTTCCTCCACGACATCCCGGATATCTTCAATCTCTACCAGCACGCCTCGGAGATCAAGTCCCTCGACGGGTGGAGCGACAAATCGATATCATCGCTTCTTGATGCGATAGAGGGGTGCAAGAAGCAATCCCTCGAAAGGCTGCTTTACGGCCTGGGGATAAAGGAAGTGGGGCTTAAGACCGCGAAGACGCTCTGCAAGCGGTATAAGTCGCTCGACGACTACTTCGCCCTGACCGAGGACGACCTGCAGAAGATCCCCGACATCGGGCCGGTGGCCGCGAGGTCCATCACCTCCTATTTCCAAAGCGAGTACGCGAGGAACCTCGTCGAGGAATTGCGCAAGGCGGGGGTTAACTTCCTCTACACCGGGGCCGACGAGGTCGACGTGAACAACTACTTCTACGGCAAGACCGTGGTCCTCACCGGGGCCTTGGTCCACTACAAGCGCAACGAGCTCACCGAGATACTCGAGGACATCGGGGCCAAGGTGGCCGGGTCGGTGTCGAAGAAGACCGACGTCGTCATCGCCGGGGCGGATGCCGGCAGCAAGCTGGTCAAGGCCAACGAGCTCGGCATCAAGGTGATCGACGAGGAAGAGGCGCTGTCCCATTTAGAGAGGATAGGCCGATAGGGTATACTGGATAAGCTTATGAAGGAAATAACCAAAGAAGTGCTAAAAGACGCCGCCAACCGGCTGATGTTCGACATGTCGGAAGGCGAATACGACACGCTGCTGGAGGAATTCAAGGTCCTCACCAAGCAGATGGAGACGATCGGAAAGATCAGCGGGCTCGAATCCTATGAGCCGATGACCTTCCCGTTCGATTGCCATACCGACATACTGCGGGAAGACGTCCCCTCGGAGCCGCTTACCCGCGAGCAGGCGCTTTCTAACGCCGGCTCGGTCGCCAATGGGCAGATCAAGCTGCCGAAGGTGGTGGGATGATGGGATACATCGATAGGAGCATATTGCAGATCCACGAGGCCATGAAGAAGGGGGAGGTCACCCCCGAGGCCTTGGTTAGTGAATCCGCCAAGCGGATCGCCGAAGATTCCAACAACGCCTTCGAGAAGACGCTTCTGGACCAGGCCGCGGAGCAGGCCGCATCGCTCACCTGCTTCGAGGAGGACAACCCCCTATACGGCATCCCCTACGTCGCCAAGGATAACTTCTCGACCAAGGGAATAGAAACGACTGCCTCCAGCAATGTCTTAAACGGCTATGTGCCGCTATATGACGCCACCGTCGTCAAGAAACTAGCCGACCGCAAATGCGTCATGATGGGCAAGTCGACCCTCGACGAGCTCGCCATGGGCGGCACCGGCACCACCGGGCATAAGGGCATAACCTACAACCCCTACGACCCATCCCACGAGAGGATGGTCGGCGGATCAAGCTGCGGCTCGGCCGCCAGCATGGCCGATGGGGAGGCTGTCTTCGCCCTGGGCTCTGATACCGGCGACTCGGTCAGGAAGCCCGCCTCCCTCGCGGGGCTGGTTGGCTTCAAGCCGACCTGGGGGAGGATCTCCCGCTATGGCCTTTTCCCCTTCGCCCCGAGCCTGGACCACGTCGGCTACTTCACCCGCTACGTCTCCGACGCGGCGGTGCTATTAAACGCCTTAGCCGGCTACGACGAGATGGACTTCACCTCGTCGACCAAGCCGGTCGAGGATTACCTTTCCGAGATAAACAACCCGCTCAGCGGACGCCGTTTCGCGGTCATCAAGGAGATAATCGACTCCATCGACGACCCCATGATGAAGGGCAAGTTCAACGCCCTATCCGAGGCGCTGCGCAAGCAGGGCGCCATAGTCGAGGAGGTCGAGTTCGGCGAGGAATTGCTGCGCTCGATCTACGCGACCTACATCGTCATCTCCTGCGCCGAGGCGACGTCAAACGACGCCAACCTCGACGGGATAAAGTTCGGCCCCTATTACGGCGGCAAGTCCTATCAGGAGGTCATGAAGAACGCCCGCACCAAAGGGTTCTCGGAGCTCATCAAGCGCCGCTTCGTCATCGGCAGCTTCGCCTTGATGAGGGAGAACCAGGAGGACCTCTTCCTGCGCGCCCAGCGCAACCGGGCCAAGATCGTCGAGCGCACGCTCTATTTCCTGTCCCATTACGATGCCTATTTGGTGCCCGCCGCGCCCTCAATCGCCCCCAAATTCGCCCATAGCAGCGACAAGCTATCCAGCGAATACCTCATCGCCGACAACCACCTGGCGCTAGGCAACTTCGCCGGTCTCCCCTCGATCACCGTCCCGCTCGGATTCGAGGGTGGGATGCCGCTTGGGGTCAACCTCATGAGCGCCGCCTTCTCCGAGAAGCTGCTGCTCAACCTCGCCAACAAGGTCGAGGAGATAACCGGGCTAGGCGGGGTCAGCCACGTTAACAGAAAGGAGGGCAACCTATGAACTTCGAGCCGGTAATTGGACTGGAGATCCACGTCCAGATGAAGACGAGGTCGAAGATGTTCTCCTCCTCGCCGAATTCCTTCTCCCACGAGCCCAATACCGAGGTCACGCCCTTCGACATGGCCTACCCCGGCACGATGCCGCGGGTCAACAAGCAGGCGGTCATCAACGCCATCCGCGTTGCCAACGCCTTGCACATGACCATCGACCCGTTGGTTAGGTTCGACCGCAAGAACTACTTCTACTCCGACCTCCCCAAGGGATTCCAGATCACCCAGCAGTTCCACCCAATCGGCAGCAACGGCTACCTCGACATATTGGATGAGCGCGGCAACACCAAGCGCGTCCGCATCGAGCGAATCCACATGGAGGAGGACACCTGCAAGCAGGTCCACTTCCCGGATTGCTCGCTTCTAGACTACAACCGCGCCGGGACGCCGCTGGTGGAGATCGTCTCGATGCCCGACATCGCCAGCGGCACCGAGGCCATGCACTACGTCGAGGCCATCCGCAACATCGTCGTCTACTCGCTTACCAGCGACGGCAAGATGGAGGAGGGGTCGCTGCGCTGCGACGTCAACGTCTCCCTCCGCCCGGTGGGCTACAAGGGCTTCGGCACCAAGGTGGAGCTGAAGAACCTAAACTCGATAAAAAACATCCAGCTCGCCCTCGACTACGAGATCAAGCGCCAGGAGGCCTGCCTTCTTTCCTCCACCCCGATCGCCCAGGAGACAAGGCGCTTCGACGAGGCCAGCGGCAAGACCGTCTTGATGCGCGTCAAGACCGACGCGGTCGACTACAAGTACTTCCCCGAGCCCAACATCGCCCCGATATTGCTCTCCGAGCAGTTCGTCAAGGACGCGATCGATTCCTGCCCGGAGCTATACGAAGAGAAGAAGGAGCGCTACCTCAAGCTCGGGTTGCCGCTTCAAGACGTCGAGGTCATACTTTCCTCGCTGCAGCTCGCCTCCTATTTCGAGAAGGCGCTTGAGGACGGGGGCAACGCCAAGGTCATCGCGAACTTCCTCCTCGGCGAGGTGCTTGGCTACCTCAACAAGAAGGGCAAGGGACTATCCGAGATCGGGGTCGAGGCCTCATTGCTTTCTTCCTGCGCCAAGAAGCAGGACGAGGGCTATTCCCACAAGCAATGCGCCGACGCCCTCATATATTGCCTTGACCACCTCTGCGGCGTGGATGAGGCCTTCGAGGCCCTCCACATCCAGAAGCAGGTGTCCGACGAAGGGGCCATCAAGGCCCTGGTCGAGCAGGTGCTCGAGGCCAACCCGAAGTCCATCGCCGACTACAAGTCGGGCAACGGAAGGGCGATGGGATTCCTGATCGGCCAGTGCATGAAGCTCGGCAAGGGGAAGGTTTCCCCGCAGGCCGTGAGCAAGGTCATGGCGGAGGAGCTAGCCAAAAGATGAAGAAGGAAATCGAGGAACTGCAGGGTTATCTGCATAACCTAGCCTCCTTTTCGCTTCCGAAATACAAGGAATTGCCTTTGGTCGGGCAATACATGGAGCAGGTATTGACCTTCATCAACGGCGCTTTGTCGTCGCTTAGCCCCCATCAGGAGAGGGCCCTGACCTCCTTCATGGTCAACAACTACGTCAAGGCCAAGATGATCGAGGAGCCGGTCAAGAAGAAGTACTCCCGCGACCAGATCGGCTACCTGATGGCCATCTGCCTCATGAAGACCACCATCTCCATGTCCGACGTGTCGATACTGCTCGAATACGACAAGGGCGTGAGCTCCAACAAGGACCGCCTCTACGCCTTCTTCTGCGAGCTCGAGACCTCGATACTGTCCGAGTCCGCGAAGAAGACCGCCCCGCGGGTCGAGGAGATCTACAAGCGCTACCGCGGCGAGGCCGCCAAGAAGGCCAAGTCCGCCGAGGAGAACGCCGAGAACTCGTTGGCCCTGCTAGCCCTTCGCCTTTCCATCCAGGCGCAGGCCAACAAGCTGCTCAGCGAATATATAATAGATGTGCTTAGGACGCATAAGCACGGCAAGGAAGCCTCTTTGCCCGAGAAGGGAAGCTCCGAGCTTAAGAAGGAGAAGAGCCTCGGGAAGAAGGAGGCCAAGCGCCTCGCCGAGCAAAAGGAAGGAAAGAAAAAGGAGAAGCAGCAATGAAGAAGATCCTCGTCACCGGGGGGACCGGGTTCATCGGTTCCGAGACCGTCATCAAGCTAATCGAGGGCGGCTACGAGCCGACCATCGTCGACAGCCTCTGCAATTCAAAGCCGGCGGTCGTCGACCGGATTGAGACCATCACCGGGGTCCGCCCGGCCTTCCACCATGTGGATTGCTGCGACTTGGAGTCGCTGAAGAAGGTCTTCGCCTCGGATAAGTTCGATGCGGTCATCCACTTCGCCGGGCTCAAGGCGGTGGGGGAATCGGTCCAGAAGCCGATCGAGTACTACTCCAACAACCTGATCAGCACCTGCAACATACTCCGCTGCATGAAGGAATACGGCGTGCGCAGCATCGTCTTCTCCTCCTCGGCCACCGTCTACGGCGTGCCCAAGCACGTCCCGCTGACCGAGACCGACCCCGTCGAAAGCGCCACCAACCCCTATGGCGAGAGCAAGGTCATGGAATTGTATTCTCTTTTGAACAGCAGATCATAGAAGCTGATGCAGTCACGCTTACGGTTGAGAACGAAGCGGGCAGCCGGGAAGAATGGGAGCTGTCACAGCAGACAGACCACCTCTATTTGTTTGAAAAAGAATATACAGGAGATGCCTATACCGGGATATATCATGCAGTAAGCCTGAATTTTTATGGCGAGGTAAATAGGACGATTGTGCTGGACGATGCAGGCGTGGAAGCTGAATTTGGCATCAATGAGGAGTATGATGGGATCGAAGAGCTTAAACCGGTAGACAGTGCGTCCGAAGCGGGCGAGGAGGCACAGGTAGACGCATCAGTTGTGACGATCGATGAGAATGGCGTACCGGAGGCGAGGGACAGTATAGCAGACGCACTCAGCGCCGTGAGTGCGGAAAATGCCGGAATCAGCACATTTAGCGCGGCTCCTCAGGCAAGAACCGGAAATATTGTGGTCGCGCTCGACCCGGGGCATGACAGCAGCGATGCAGGGGCAAGGGGAAACGGACTTAAAGAAGAAGAGCTTACTCTCAAAATCGCAAACTACTGTAAGGAAGAACTGGAACAGTACGCAGGAGTTTCTGTGTATATGACAAGGACTGGTCCGGACTGCCCATATGGGATCTGGGGCGTGGGCTGTATAGAGAAAAGGGTGCAGGCGGCAGCGAATGCCGGAGCACAGATTTTTGTCAGCTTTCATCTGAACTCAGCAGTTGCATCCAGCGCGAATGGCGCGGAGGTGATTGTCCCGAATTACAGCTGGAAATATTCGGTTGGGGCAGAAGGACATACATTGGGACAGGCAGTTCTGGATGAACTGGTTAAGCTGGGGCTGGCTAATAGAGGTATTTACAGCAAAGATACCACAATTAACGAGAGATACCCGGACGGCTCGATTTCCGATTACTTTGGTGTTCAGATTTACTGTAAAGAACAGGGAATACCGGGAATCATTGTAGAGCATGCTTTTATTTCAAACAGCGGTGATGCTAACAGATTTTTAACGACTG
>DGYFR06201__coassemble_1966_pt1 | contig 9879 bp, 5 predicted proteins | sample DGYFR06201__metabat2_high_PE_004 | metagenome-assembled genome bin DGYFR06201 | reverse complement strand
GGGGACGGGCATCTTGGCATATCGCCTACGCTCATCTACGCCCTCATCGGATTGGCCGCCGCATATCTATTTCTATATGGGATATTCTTCCGCAGGAAGGCGCTGAAGAGGTTTCTTCTTTTCCCCTTCTTGCTGCTTATCGCCTGCTTCGCCCTCTATTCCTTCATCGCAAATAGCCTTTGGATAACGATCGGCTTCTCGCTATCCTGCGCCGCCGCCCTAATCGGAGGCTGCGTTTACCTGCTTTCCCCTTCGCCGAAATTCGTCAATCAGCCATCCGGCGGCGAGCCCCATCCAGCCGATAGCCCCCGTCAAGAACCTGGCCCGGGGGAGGATAAGCCGCTATAAGGCGGGATAGCCCATGGGGCCCCATTGGATAAAGTAAGCAGAAAGCCGATATCGGGCTTGAAATGGCCTCCTAGTGGCCGGTATATTTATCGATATACTTTTATGGAGAAGAAAGGGCTGCTCATAATCCTGTCCGGGCCATCCGGGGTCGGCAAGGGCACCGTGCGCGTGGAATTGATGAAGGACAAGAGCCTCAACCTTTTCTATTCCATCTCCATGACCACCCGGCAAAGGCGGGAGGGCGAGGTCGATGGAAGGGAGTACTACTTCGTCACCCGCGAGCAGTTCGAGAAGAACATCGAGCAGGGCAACCTGCTGGAGTACGCCGAGTTCGTCGGCAACTACTACGGCACCCCGCTAGACAAGGTCGAGCAGATGCGCCGTGAGGGCAAGAACGTGCTGCTCGAGATCGAGGTCTCCGGGACGATGAAGGTCCTCGCCAAGTGCAAGGACGCCATATCCATCTTCCTGATGCCGCCGTCCATCCATGAGCTTGAGGAGCGGATCAGGGGAAGGAAGACCGAGACCGAGGAGGTCATCGAGGAGAGGTTAGCCAAAGCCAGGACCGAGCTCACGATGAGCCACCTCTACTCCCACGTGGTCCTAAACGATTCCGTCTGTAGGGCCGCCGGGGAGATCGCCTCCATAATCAAGGAAGCCGAAAAGGCAAGATGAGCATCAGGAGATGCTCTTTTCTTTTGCCCATCGGGTATAATTTCCCTATCGATGCAGATACTAGAGACCCTCATAGAATACGGCGCCTCCTCTTTGGATAGGCCGTTCACCTACCTTTGCCCCGACGACACCCCGGTTTGCGCCGGCATGCGGGTCGAGGTCAGGTTCGGCGCCATGCCGCGGCCGCTCGTCGGCTTCGTGCTGCGCGCCTCCCACACCGACGAGGGCAAAGCCCAGATCGAGGCGCGGCTCGGCTTCGAGGTCTCCTTCATCAGCCGCCTCATCGACGACAAGCCATTGCTGAGCCAGGAATTGCTGCAGCTGAGCTCCGCCATAGCCTCCTATTACCTCTGCTCGCGCATCTCGGTGCTGCAGGCCATGCTCCCATCCTCGCTTAAGCCGCGGGGCAGCTACAAAAACGGCCCGAAGGTCGCCTACGACCAGCTCGTCGAGGTGGCTGAGGACTCCGAGGAGGGGCTCACCCCCAAGCAATTGGAGGCCTTCCGGCTGGTCAGGCAGTCCGGGCGGGCCAAGAAGGGTGAGGCCGGCAGCCCCGCGGTGGTGAAGGCCCTGATCGAGAAGGGCCGCTTCAAGGTCGTCAAGGTCGAGCGGAGGCGGCTTGAGGTCGCCTCAATCCCGCGTACCAAGCCCTTCCCCCTCACGCTGGAGCAGGACGAGGTGTACCGCCGGATAATAGACGGCGAGAAGGAAGTCTACCTGCTTCAGGGGGTGACCGGGTCGGGGAAGACCGAGGTCTACCTCCACTTGAGCGATTATTACCTGCAGCAGGGCAAGTCGATCCTGATGCTGGTCCCCGAGATCAGCCTCACCCCGGCCATGGTACGCTACTTCATCTCGCGCTTCGGCGAGGAGGTGGCGATACTCCACTCCATGCTGACCCCGGCGGAGAAATACGACGAGTACCGCCGCATCGCCTCGGGCAAGGCCAAGGTGGTGGTTGGGGCCAGAAGCGCCGTCTTCGCCCCGTTAGATAACATCGGCCTCATCATCCTCGATGAGGAGCATGTGGAGTCCTACAAGCAGGACGCCGCGCCTTATTACCACGCCCGCGAGGTGGCGCTTCTCCGCGGGAGGCAAAGCAAATGCAAGGTGGTGCTAGGGTCGGCCACCCCGAGCATCGTAAGCCGCGCCAAAGCCGAGAGGGGCATATACGGCCTATGCCGCCTCGACAAGCGGGTCAACAGCCTCCCGCTTCCCAAGACCACGATAGTGGACCTCTCGCGCAGGCGCGCCTTGGACCCCCGGGGGAAGATGTTCTCCAAGCTGCTATTAGAGAAGATCCAGGAGCGCCTCGATAAGCACGAGCAGACCGTGCTGCTATTGAACCGGCGGGGCTATTGCTCCTACTCGACCTGCCCCGACTGCGGGCACCTCTTCGTCTGCCCCGAATGCGGCGCCCATCTGACGCTGCACACCACCGACATGATGTGGAAGTGCCACCATTGCGGATACCTCGAGCCCTACGACGGGACCTGCCCCAACTGCGGGTCCGCCCGGCTCGAGCGGGCCGGGTTCGGGACCGAAAGGGTCGTCAAGGTGCTTTCTGAGATATTCCCTACAGCCCGCATAGGGAGGCTCGACTCCGACGTCGCCAAAGTCAAGACGAGGGGCGAGGAGATAACCAGCTCCTTCCACGAGGGCGGCTTCGACATATTGGTCGGGACGCAGATGATCGCAAAAGGGCACGACTTCCCGCTGGTGACGCTGGTCGGGGTCATACTGGCCGACGTGGGGCTCTCCATCCCCTCGTATAGGGCCTCGGAGTCGACCTTCGACCTGCTGGCCCAGGCGGTGGGGCGCGCCGGCAGGGGGAAGAAGCCAGGGGAGGCTTTGATACAGACCTTCAACCCGACCAACTACGCCATCACCCTCGGGGCCAAGCAGGACTACGATGCCTTCTATAGGGCGGAGATGGAGATCAGGCGGTCTGGCAAATACCCGCCCTTCTCCCACCTATGCAACATGATCTTCGCCGCCAAGGAGGCCGAGCGCGCCATCGAGGCGGCCTACCTCGCCAAGCAGGAGATCGAGTCGGCCAAGATAGAGTTCACCTCGACCCTGGGGCCGCTGGTGCCATACATCGAGAAGAACGGCGAGATGTACCGCCGGGAGCTATTGGTCAAATACCGCGATTCCGACCTCACGAAAACGGAGATAGCCAAGATCGCCAAGGGAATAGACGGGAAAGGCGGGGTCAGGGTATACCTCGACGTCGACCCGCTCGATTACTGATTTTTTGCGCCGTTTTCGCATAGATTATATAATCAAGCCAAGAAGGGCGGGCAATAAGCCCGCAAATGGTGCGCCAAAATGAAGAAAAACCTAGCAATCGCCTGTCTGTCCCTGTCCTTGCTGCTTTGCTCCTGCCAGGGCGCGAAGAAGCCGCTTTTGCCATCGGATCTGGCCGAGGCCAACGCCGCCGCCATGCCAGAGGAAGGCGATTGGACCGCCTCCGCCCCCTCCTCGCTTTCCAACCTCGACGTCGTCGACAACGGGCTCGCCAAGGGATGCGCGATCGCCCGCGACGGCGATGGGCTCTTGGCCTATTCGCTAATAAACGGGGAGCACATCGCCTCCTTCTCGGAGACGGCCAACTACGAGGTCAGGTCCAGCGCCCTGTGCGGCTTCCTGCTGTATTTTCAGGAATCCAATGGCGGGTATTCCCTGGTCGATGGGTTCGGGAACAAGCTGCACTCCTCGCTATCCCCGTTCACCTTCCAGGAGAACGCACACGACGAGGTCGTCATCACCGACTCCGGATCGCTCACCTACGCCAGATATGAGAAAGGGAAGGACGCGCCCTCGATCTCGAATCAGAGCGTCTTCGACTCCGAAAGGTGGCCCAGCGCCATCGATGGGGCGCTGCTGGGGCTCGATGGATACCGCATCAGCTTCGGCGACTACTACGTCTACGTGATCGACGAGCGGGGCGAAGTGCACTCCTCATACCCGACCCCAAGCTTCACCGTCGACGGCGCCACCGCGGTCGCGGTCGATGGGAAGCTGCTCATCCAGGAATCATACGAGCTGCCCGACGACGCCAAGGAATACTCCTATTACCAAAACGGGACCAAATACGACCTGAGGTCGCTGTCGTTCGACCTGCTTTCCGGCGACCTGAAGGACATAAACCTCGATTACCTATTGGGAACCTACATCGGGGCCTACTCCTCCCGGAAGGGAAAAACCGACCTCGCCGGGGTCTCGATCTACGAGATAAGGGGCTCGAAGGCCGTCATGGAGAGAAAGAAGGTCCTGATAAACTCCTCTGGCAAGATCATCGAGGAGATGGACCCCTATCTGTTCAGCGGGCTCTACGCCACCGACGGGGGCTACTATTCCTCGACCCTGAAGATGGCCTTCGACCGCTCGATGCGCCTAACCGCTGACCTCTCCGCCTACGACTCGGTCACCCCGATCTACGGCATGGATTGCTACTATGCCAAGGATGGCGAATACGCCAGCGTCCTCTCCAGCAAGGGCGACGTCCTCATCTCCAAGGGCGACTACTCGCTTCTTTCTTCCCAATACAGCTACGACCACGCGATTTTGATAAATTCGCTGGGAACCGGATATGTCTACGGCAACAATGGGGAGCTGCAGGAAATAGAGGGCACGCTCTACCCGCTCGTCGGCTCGGGCGTCGCCTGCGCCATAACCTCAACCGAGGCCAAGATCATGACCCCGGATGAGACGCTGCTCAGCCTAGGCCTATCCGGCGCCACGGCCTCCGCCGGCGGGGCATCGACCATCAACGGTCAGCACATGTTCGTCGGCCTTACGACGACATCCGGCACATCCTACGCCTTGCTTTCTCGCTGAAGCAGAGCGACTGCCGCCGCGAAACCGGCGGCTTTTCTTTTGCTTTCCTGACGCCAAAGAAACCGTAGCCGGGTTTCCTTTAAAGTTTCTAAGAAATCGATTTCATTACCCATTGACGGGCATTTTTCGACTAAATAAAATACATTGTGAAAGCGGTTTCATTGAAATCGCGCATAGAATAGGAGACATATGAAGAAAAAGCACATCTTCTGGGCCATGGCCGTAGCCGTTTTGGCCCTCGCCGCCTGCAACAAGGTCGAATCGAGCTCCTCTGAGTCGACGAGCAAGGACGATCCAGCCGAGTCGTCGTCCACCTCTAGGCCGGATTCGGGCGGCGACAGCCAGAGCAGCGACACGTCCAAGACCCCAGACATCACCACTTCCTCCAGCGAGCCCGATGGTGGGGAGGACACCGACTCCACCTCATCCACGGAGCCCGATGGTGGGGAGGACACCGACTCCACCTCGTCGAGCAGCGAGCCAGACGGCGGCGAGGACACCGACTCGAGCTCGTCGTCCGACCCCGACGGAGGCGATGGCACCAGCTCGGATGAACCCGACGTGCCGGTCGTCATCGGCGACATAACCTTCTCCGGGGTTTCCAACAAGACCATCAAGGTCGGGCAGTACTTCGACGTATTCGAGGGCGTGACCGCCAAGGACTCCAACGACGCCGACTTCACCAACCGGGTGAGGGCAATCGGCAACGTCAACTACGGCGTCGCCGGAAGCTACGAGGTCAAATACGAGGTCGAGGTGGGGGAAGACAAGTACTCGACCACCAGGACCATCACCGTCGAGAATGGGACCATCCCCGGCCAGGTCGCCAGGAACCGCTCCTACGGCGAGCTCACCGCCAACCAGGTCGGCTCTGGCAGCTACCTTAGCGGCGGGGCGAGCGCGCCGACGGTCAACTACAAGAACCCTGCGACCGGCCTCGAGCAGAAGAACGCCATCGTCAGGCCGGGCGACACCCCGTATCTTGGCAACGCGGCCTTCAACGAGGGGCCGATCCCGACCAACACCTGGTATTCCGGCTTCTTCTACGCCAACCACGGCGGATTGACCACGGCCGCGACCAACCCCTTGGCGATAAAGTCGAGCTCCGCCGGCATATCGGTCTCCGACTATGGGGATGGCTTCCTCGAGGTGTTCAAGGTCGAAGACACCACCGGCACCAGCATGACCACCGCCTCAAACCACTCGACCGGCTTCCAGGACATCACCGTCAAGGGCAGCGCGGTCACCTCGTCGGCGGAGTCGCGCATAATCAGCTACACCGAGGATTCCGCCAAGCTCGCCTTGGTGAACCCCTCGACCAACGAGGTCGCGGAGGTCGTCACCATGTCGCAGGGCAGCCCGATGGCATTCTTCGAGTTCTCGACCTCGAAGGCGACCGTCACCCTCCGCGACGGCGGGGTGGCCGATCCGATGAAGTTCTACGACCTGCAGGGCAACGAGATCAACAACCGGTCGACCTATACCGGAAGCGCCATCATCGTCACCTATCCAAAAAGCCACTACGGCTACGGCTCGAACTATCCAAACGCCGGGCTAGGCGCCCCGCTATACCGCGAGCAGAGCTTCCTGCTGTCGGCCCCCGAGGGCTCGACCTTCAAGTTGAGCCAGGGCAACACCGCCAACGCGGCCCTGACCCTCTCGATCGAGATCGACCTCAACGGGAAGAACTACCTGACCGTCTCCTCGCTCTCCTCTAAGGAGGACGCCGCCTTCTACCAGGAATCCGCCTACAGCGTCCTCGATTCCTACTATTACTCCTACGAGGTGGACCACGAGTCCTCCAACGTCCACACGACCATGGGATACCGGGTCCACGTGCTGGATGAGGAGAAGGGATTCCATCCCCTTCTCGGGCTTCTCCCGCACCAGTGGAAGAACTCCGACGACTACGGCGCCTCCGAGGTGCAGATGACCACGATGCGCGGCAAGCTCAAGCTGTTCAAGACCGATTCGTTCACCTATGACCTATCCTTCGCCGGATTGCTGCCGAGCTTCGCCAAGCCCACCGGCGCCGACTACGACGACGCGACCATGCGCGGCTACCTCGAAGACCTGTTGGAGCGCAACCAGCCGGGCGAGGATGGCTTCTCCGAAAGCAAGAAGAACTTCATCGACGCCCCGGGGCCTTACTGGAACGCCAAGGCGCTCTACCCGCTCTCCCAGGGGCTCGTCATCGCCGACCAGATCGGGGCCGATGACCTCAAGCAGGAGTTCGTCTCGCTGCTAAAGGACGACCTGACCGACTGGTACACCTACGACGGGACCTCCGACGACCGCTACCTCTATTACGATGAGGTGGCCGGGTCGCTTATCTGGAGCAACGACGACTTCTCCACCGCCTCGCGCCTGTCCGACCATCACTTCACCGCCGGCTACCTGGTCTACGCCTCCGCCATACTCGCCGCCTACGACGAGGGCTTCAAATCCGACTACCTCGGCATGGCCGAGCTGCAGATGAAGGAGTACATGAACGCCGACGAGTCCGACCCGATGTTCCCGACCTTCCGCACCTTCGACCCCTACGCCGGCCATTCCTGGGCCGACGGCAAGGCCGACACCGGAGACGGCAACAATCAGGAGAGCTCCGGCGAGGCGCTCAACTCCTGGGTCGCGGCCTACCTGCTATCGCTGGTATCCGAGGACCGGCAGTCGGAAGACGCCGCCATCTGGGGCTTCGTCAATGAGCTGGAGGCTGTCAAGCAGTACTGGTTCAACTACGACGGCGACAACTGGAACGAGGACCTCAGCAAGTCGGTGCACGCGGTCGGGATGGTCTGGGGGACCAAGAACGATCACCAGACCTGGTTCGGTTCCAACCCCGAGTTCATCTATGGCATCCATTGGATGCCGACCGGCGAATACGTCTCATCCTATGCCCTAGACGACGGCGAGCTCGCCGTGCTGCAGGACATATACGAGGAGATGGAGAGCCACGCCGGCGGGGCGCCGCGGACATGGCAGTCCAACATGTGGGCGGTCAAGGCCATCTACGACCCCGAGGGGGCGCTTGAGGACTTCGATGCCTCCGCCATCCTTGCTGATGACTACCCCTCCGAGCTGTCCGGCTCCTACTGGATGGTGCAGGCCTTGGCGAGCCTCGGCCACAAGGACGGCGCCGCCTACGTCGAGGGCGAGTTCGCCTCCGGCTCGGTCTACGTCAAAGACGGGGTCAAGACGGCGGTCGTCTACAACCCCGGAGATGCCAAGACCGTCAAGGTCCACGTCGATGGGCAGGTCAAGGAGATCGCGGTTGGCGCCAACTCCCTAGCCTCCTACCCGCTGCAATAGCCTCGCATGGCAAAAACCGCCTTGGGTCCCCCAGGGCGGTTTTGGTTTCATGAGGCCGAAGGCAAATCAATGGCCGCCGGTCGGCAGACAGGTGACCGCGCTGAACCTCTTCCGCCTTCGCCTCCTGAGCAAGCCGAAGAGCAGATCGGCGGATAGGCAAATGGCGATCCCGGCGAGGAATACGCCAAGGTGGACCCCGAAGAAGGGAAGGCTCGGGAAGGCCAATCCGGACGCCACGGCGGAAACCCCATATGGGCTAAACCGCGCGAGCAGGAAGAAAAGCAGGAACGAGGGCAAGGCCGAGGCGGCGGCAGAAACGCCTTCCAACGCGGCGTCTTTTGCCTCCATCCCCTCGCCTTCGGCAGCCTTCTTTCGCGAATAGAAGATCTTCAAGGCCAGGATGGCCACCGCCAGGGGGACCGCCAAGGCCAGTATCATGAATTGGCTTTGGGCACTATCCGCTAGGCTTGGGTAGGGCGAGGCCAAGTAGAGGCCGTTCTTTCGGGAAATCGAAAGCATCCTCAGCGCGGCGCGCTTCTGCGTGGGGAAGCCCTCCAGACTAAGCGGAGTGATCATGGAGGGGGAGAGGCCATTCACCTCATCGATCCGTCCCTCGAAGACCCCAAAGGCGTACTCCGGGGCGATGCCCCCGATCGGCACCCCTTCGTAGCTCATCCCCTCCGGGAGGGCGCCTTGGCCGATGGCCTGCTGCAGGAATGACACGAATTGCCGCTCGGCGGCCCTGGCCACCTCCATATCGGCCAAATCGTAGTAATCCGCGACGTTGATGCCGCCGTATAGGGCCTCGATGTCCTCGCGGCGCGATGGCGAATACCCCTCGCCAAGGACCTCGGCGATGGCCGCGTCCTCAAGCTCGGATATCAATGAATCCCTTTGGCAGGATATGGTCTTCGACCCGCTGGAGGAGGATATTTCCACGCTGACCATGGTGTAGTCGCCGAAAAGGCAAGCGCGCTCGGCGGCCCTGGCCCCGACGATGAGCGGCCCCTCGCCATAGGGCGCGTAAAGCCAGCCTTCATCCCCCTCGCCGATGCTCGCGACGTATTGGGAGTAGAAGGAGTGGATCCGGTTCCTTGCGGCTTTCGATATCACATAGGCACGCTCTCCCAGCAAAAGCGTGTTGTCCAAGCTGCCATCCGCATAATCCCCATTTGGCTGCTCAGGGGCAACGAAAATGCCGGAGATGGTCAGGTCGATCCCCTCTAGAAGCGGGACCTGCAACGGCATCTTGCATCCTATTAGCGACCCGAGGTCGGGCAGATCGCCCAGCCCATAATGCCCTTTGTCAAAGATGCGGTCCGCCATCGGCTTGGGCAGGGCGACCTCGAAATCATCCTGCGGCGCCCGCCCGTAGGAAAAGGAGATCCCAAGCGAATCGGAGGCGAGGGAGGGCAAGGCGTAGCGATCGGTCAGGTGGCGGTATGGGTAGGCTATGTAGGCGAGGCGGTCGCCTTCCTCATCGATGCTGTCGACGAATCCCTGCTTGCCTCCATCGAAGGAAAAGGAGTCGCCGGGCCTAAATAGCGCTTCGATCTGCGCCCTCTCCTCATCGAACCCCGCGACGGATATCGAAGAGGATATGAGCGGGGCGAGGATGGCAAGCATGAGCGAGGTGGCGACGATGTTCTTGACCGCTGTTTTACTTGGTTTGGCTTTTTTCATGGCTTTTCCTCTATATAAGTA
>DGYFR06201__coassemble_1891_pt1 | contig 10186 bp, 7 predicted proteins | sample DGYFR06201__metabat2_high_PE_004 | metagenome-assembled genome bin DGYFR06201 | reverse complement strand
CGTCGTTGAAGTAAGCCGGGACGGTGATGACCGCCTTCTTGACCGGCTGGCCGATGTTCTTCTCGGCGTAGTCCTTCATATAGGCGAGGACCTTGGCCGAGATCTCCTGCGGGGTGTAGTCCTTGTTGAGGCAGGAGATGTGGAACTTATCGGCGGTGCCCATCTTGCGCTTGGCGCTGGAGACGGTGTCCGGGTTGGTGATGGCCTGGCGCTTGGCGGCGTTGCCGACGATCTCCTCGCCGCTTGACTTGAAGCCGACGACCGACGGGGTGGTGTTGGTGCCCTCCGGGTTGGGGATGACCTTGACCTTGCCATCGCTCTGCATGTAGCTGATGACCGAGTTGGTGGTGCCTAGGTCGATGCCTACGATGATTTCCTTTGCCATAAGTGTTTATTCCTCCTTAGGCCTTGGCGGCCTGTTTGGTTTCTTCTTCCTTATCCGCGTCCTCGGATTCGGGCTTGGCCTCCTCCTTGGCTTTGCTAACGCTTACCATGGCCGGGCGGATGAGCCGGTCGTGGAGCTTGTAGCCCTTGGCCATGACCTCGAGCACGGAGTTCGGCGGGAGGGTATCGTCCTCCTTGACCTCGACGGCGTGCATCTTATCTGGGTCGAAGGGGTCGCCCTTGTTCGGGGCGATCTCGGTCACCCCCTCGTCGGTGAGCGACTTTACTAACTGGTTGTAGATGTAGCGGAACCCGACCAGGTAGTTCCTGGTCTCCTCGCTTGGGGGCTCGTTCTGCAGCGCGATGTGGAACGCGTCTAGCGATGGGAGCAGCCCGGCGAGGAACCCCTCGGCGCAGTAGCGCCGCTCGTTCCTGGCGTCCTCCTCAAGCGACTTGCGGAGGTTCTGTGTGTCGGCAAACGCCCGGTAGTACTCGTTCTTCCAGTGGTCGGAGTCGGCCTTGGCCTTCTCCAGCTCCTCGGCGAGCTCCTGCTCGCGGGTCTTCTTGCCCTGCTTTTCCTTGTCTTTCATCTCTTCTTGCCGCCCGGGCTCTTCTTGCTTGGCTTCGGGCTTGGCGTCTTTCTGTTCTGGCATTTGGCTTCCTCGCTTCCTTTCCCCCCGGCGAAATAGCTGTCGAGGCGCTCAGCGACGTAACTGAGCAGCGACATCGCCTTGTCGTAGTCCATCCTCTTGGGGCCGAGGAGGGATATCGTCGCCTTCTCCATGCCGGGGAGGGCGACCTTGGCCGAGACCATCGCGACGTCGTCTAGCCCCGAGGCGTCGCCGATCTTGATGTGGATCCCGTCCTCGCCGGCCTCATGGGAGTCGCTTAGGGCTTCCCGTAGCTCGGATGGGTTGTCGATGAGCCCCAGCAGCTTGGTCAGCTTGCCGGCGTCGGATTGGTATTCGGGCTGGCTCAGCAGGTTGCTCTTGCCGTATAGGTTCATCCTCTCGGCGGCGAATTTGGCGAAGGCCTGGAACAGGGCGTTGTAGATCGCCCCGACCCCGACCATGTAATCGGTTAGGGCCGGCTTCATGGCCTCCATCTTGTCAACCACTTCCCCGATTGGGGTCCCGGTGAGCCGCTCGTTCAGCATCTCGACCGCCGACTTGACGTCGTCCATCGATATGCTTTCCTGGAGCATGAACGTCTTGTTCTCGACGTATCCCTGGTCGGTCACGAAGAGGGCCGTGGCCGTGGTGGGCGAGAGGGGGATCAGCTGAATCGACAGCAGCTTCTCCTGCTCGACCTTCGGGCCGAGGACGACCGAGGCGAGGTTGGTCATGTTCGAGAGTATCTCGCACGACTGCCTTATCACCTCTTCGACCGTCTGGGCCTGGCGGCTGAGCACCGTCTCGAGGGCGTTCTTCACCTTCGAGTCCACCCGCTCATCGCGGAGGTGCTCGACGTAGTAGACATAGCCTTTCTTCGACGGAACGCGGCCGGAAGAGGTGTGCGTCTTCTCCAGGTACCCGTCCTTCTCAAGAGCGTTCATCTCGTTGCGGATGGTCGCCGATGAGCAATCCAGGTGGTAGGCGTCGAGGAGGGTCTGCGACCCCACGGGCTGAGCGGTCTTTATGAAGTGCTCGACTATGAGCTTTAGTATCGACTCTGTCCTTGTCATCGCTTGCTTCCTTGGCAGTCGGACTACCCGATTGCTAAAGAAATTATAGGGGAGCGTTTGGCACTGTCAAGGGCGGAGTGCCAAATTATCCTAGAATAGGTCCACCAAGGCCGAATCAAGCAGCAATATCCCGTCCTTCGTCGGGAAAAGGCGGCCCGATTCCTCCTTAAGTATCCCCTCGGATATCGGCTTGGCGGCCTTGATGCGAAGGCTTTGCAGCGCCTCTGCCCCGAAAAGCGATTCGAACTCGCTCAGCTCAAATCCCTCCAGCAGCCGCAGGTTGGTGAGCAGATACTCCTCGATCCTGTCCTTTGCCGACTCGGGGTCGAACTCGGGGCAGGGCCCGAGGCGCAGGTAACGGGAAAGGCTGCGGGTGTTTCGGTAATGCCCATTGGGCAGAAAGCCCGAGGCCCCCATTCCGAACCCTAGGTAATGCCGGCCCTTCCAATATTCCTTGTTGTGCGCGCACTCGTGTCCTCCCCGCTGGAAGCTGGATACCTCGTATTGGCGGAATCCGCCCGCTTCCAAAGCATCCCTTATGGTGAGGAATTGCTCGGCTTGATCGTCTTGGCTCGCCTCCTTTATGCCCTCGGCGCTATAGCAGGTGCCCTGCTCTAGGATCAGCGAATACGACGAAAGGTGGGTTATCGGGAGCAGCGCGAACCTTTCGGCGTCGCGCCTTGCCTCGTCCACCGACTCCCCCGGCGCGGCGTAGATGAGGTCGAGGTTGATGTTGGATATCCCCGCGGAAAGCAGGTTATCGACCGCCCGCTCCACGTCGGAAAACCGATGCGTGCGGCCAAGCGTTCCAAGCAGCTTGCCATCGGACGACTGCGCCCCGATGGAAACCCGGTTGACCCCCGATTCGGAGAGCGCCTGGCAAAGTTCCGGGGTGAAGGACTCGGGATTGCCCTCGACCGAGAACTCCCCGCCCGGGCTTAGCCGCAAAGAAAAAGCCTTTAGGGCCTTTACTAGGCCATCTAGAGGCAATGCCGTCGGGGTGCCGCCGCCGAAATAGAGGGTCTTGAACTCGCTATGCGGGCAATCGCTTAGCTCGAGCAGCAGGCGGTCGAGGTAGGAATCGGCCCAATCCGATCGGTAATAGACCTTCGGGAAATCGCAATAAGGGCAGATGCTCCGGCAAAACGGAATATGGACGTAACAGGCGATGGGCCTCATTCGTCTATGTCGGACTTGCTCTCTTCCTTGGCTTCCTCGTCGGCGACGTCTTCCTTGAATTCCTCGACCGGCTCAAGAAGGCGGTCGAGCTCCTCGGAGGCGATCTCCTTGTCGGACTTCGGCTTCTCGTCGGACTGGAAGAACTTCACGTGGCGCTTCAGCAGGATAACGGCGATGACGATGACGCCGAAGACGGCGACTAGGATCACCGGAACGAGCCAGCTGGCCATGGCATAGGCGTTTACGATGTGGGTCATATTCATTCCTCCTCCCCGCTGCGTCGCGGGGTATAGACGTATTTGTTCTTCAGCTTGAGCTTCTTGTAGAGCCCTTCCTCGGCCAGCCGGTCCATCGAGGTCCGGGCGGTCTCGTAGGCGCATTTCGCGCAGGACTTGTAGTCGGAGATCGTGTAGTAGCGCCCGATTGAGCAATGCGAGGCATAGAAGGCGGCCTGCGACTTGCGCAGCATTGGGTGGGTTTCCTCTATGTAGCGGGCAAGCTGCTTTATCTCCTTGTCGGAGAAGGACGACTTCGGCGGGGTCATGGCGCTGCGGCCGAACTCCTCGCTGCCGATCGAGGCGATCCGCTCGACCTTGGCTTCGACCCGCTTGGGCTTGAGCTCCTCGACCTCCTTCTTGGGCGGGGGCGCAACCTCCGGCGCCGACGGCGCCTCATCCGGTTCCTCTACGGCCTTCTCTTCCTCATTGATGGGCTCGGGCTGGCTGGGCTGCATTGCTTCCTCAACCTCGGGCTCGGCCTCCTTCGCCTCGGGCATAGCCTCGATTTGGGAGAGGGTCAGCCCCATCTCCTCCAGATTCTTGGCCAGCCTATCGAGCAGGAACAGCAGGCAATAGGTGATGTCGCCCTCGGAGGCGGCCTGCTTGGCCCGATCGGTGTAGTCGGCGCTTTGCAGCAGCACCCCCTCGAAGGGCAGGAACTGATAGCAATTGGGGGCGAGCGGCTTGAGGGCCTGCTTGGCGATGATGGCGCTCAGCATGTCCTGATTGGCGGCGAATGGCCTGACGAAATCCAGGTAGAAGATCGCGAAAAGCGACTTCAGCAGCGGGTCGTATTCGCTTAGCAGCAGGTTATAAAGGTTATCGAGGAACCCGCTGATCTCGTCGCTGTTGACCCCATCGCCATAGGTCCACGATGAATAGTAGGCGTAGGAAAAGCGGTTCCGCTTATCGGCCCGATACAGGTTCTCTCCCATCCCGAGGGCGAAGGAGCAGCCATCGAGGAAATCCTCGTAGTCTCCGCCGAAGCTGCCCGGCAGGTTGCGGAGCAGCTTAAGGTAGAGAGGGTAATGCGACAGGCGCTTGTCCTCGTCGTGGAAAGTCCCCGACAGTATCGACAGCAGGGAGAACTCGTTGACCATCGGCACCAGGTGATTGCTTAGGTGCCTTAGGCAGGCGTAGGAGAGCTTCTTGTCGGCGTCTTGCTTCGCCGAGGCGCCGGATTCGGCGTCCTGGCGGTAGGATTCGTCGATCGCGGCGATCTTTGCGCGCGCTTCCTGCAGCTTTCCCTCGATCTTCTCGGTGAATGTGGCGTGGAACGGCGATCCGTCCATCCTCTTCAAATAGGGAACGACCTTCTTGAAAGGCTTGCGGTAGGCGAGGACGTCAGACCAGATGCCGTCTATCAAAGACATCCCGACTTCGGATCGAATCATGCGCGGCGTGGCATATACGTCGTCGGTGAAGTGCGGGCCGTTGTTGTTCTTCGGCTGGTTCTTGTTTAGGAAGGCCATTTCGGCAGTTGTCCCCTTATAGGCAAATTATAGGTAGGCATGGGCGGGAATATCAACTAAAAAACTACTAATCTAAAGTTGGTGTTAGGTCGAATACCGCCCTATCCATCGGCGGATTGACTACTCGTCGTCCAAGGACAAAAGCGACATGAAGGCCTCCTGCGGGACCTCGACCGAGCCGATGGCCTTCATCCGCTTCTTGCCCTCTTTCTGCTTCTCGAGCAGCTTTTTCTTGCGGGATATGTCGCCGCCATAGCACTTGGCGAGCACGTCTTTGCGCATGCTCTTGATGTCGGCCCTGGCGATTACCTTGCCGCCGATGGCGGCCTGCACCGGGACCTCGAACTGCTGTCTGGGGATGACGTCCTTGAGCTTCCTGACGATCGCGATGCCGCGGTTATAGGCGTCCGGCCGGTAGACTATAGAGGAAAGCGCGTCGATGACGTCGCCGTTGAGCAGGATGTCCATCTTGCATAGGTCGGTCTTCCTATAGGAGGAGAGCTCGTAATCCAGCGAGGCGTAGCCCTTGGTGAAGCTCTTCAGCTTGTCGAAGAAGTTGTAGATGATCTCCGACAGCGGGAGGTCGTACTTCACTATGACCCGCGAATCGTCGAAGTACTCCATGTTGACGTAGCTGCCCCGCCGATCCTGGCATAGCTCCATCACCGGGCCCACGTATTCCTTGGGGGTCATGATGGAGGCCGAGACGAAAGGCTCCTCGATGGAGGAGATGGTGCTTGGGGAGGGGAACTCGCTCGGGTTGGATATCGAAAGGGAAGCCCCAGAGGTCAGATTTACGCGGTAGATGACCGAGGGGGCGGTGAGGATCAGGTTCAGCCCGTACTCGCGCTCGAGCCGCTCCTGCACCACGTCCATGTGCAGCAAGCCGAGGAACCCGCAGCGGAAGCCGAACCCGAGGGCCTGCGATGTCTCGGGCTCATAGGTCAGCGACGAATCGTTGAGGCTGAGCTTCTCCAAGGCGTCCTTAAGCTCGCCATAGTCGCGCGAATCGACCGGATAGAGGCCGCAATAGACCATCGGGTTGATGCGCCGGTACCCCGGCAACGGCTTATCGCAGGGGTTGTCGGCGAGGGTTATGGTCTCGCCGGGGAAGACGTCGTGGATGTCTTTGATCTGGGCGGCCAGGTAGCCGACCTCGCCGGTTTCCAGCGACGGCGTCTTTATCTCATTGGGATTGCGGATGCCGACCTCGGTGACGAGGTAGGTGGATCTCGAGTTCATGAGCTTTATCCGGTCGCCGGGCTTGACGGAGCCGTTCTTGACGCGGATGAGGACCACGACCCCGCGGTAGGAATCGTAGTAGGAATCGAAGATAAGGGCCTGCAAAGGGGCGTTGGGGTCGCCTTTGGGGGCGGGGATGTGCTTGACGATCTGCTCGAGCACCTGCTTCACCCCGAGCCCGGTCTTGGCCGAGACCAGGCAGGCCGAGGAGCAGTCGATCCCGATCCGGTCCTCGATCTCCTTCTTGGCCTCCTCGACCCGGGCGGATGGGAGGTCGATCTTGTTTATGACCGGGATTATCTCGAGGTCGTTGTCGATGGCGAGGTAGACGTTGGCTAGGGTCTGGGCCTGCACGCCCTGCGTGGCGTCGACCACCAGCAAAGCCCCCTCGCAGGCGGCCAGGGAGCGGCTGACCTCATAGGAGAAGTCGACGTGCCCCGGGGTGTCTATCAGGTTGAAGATGTAGCGCTCTCCGTCCTCGGCGTCGTAGCCGACGGTCACCGCGTTGAGCTTGATGGTGATGCCCCGCTCCCGCTCGAGATCCATCGAGTCGAGGAGCTGGTCCTTCATGTCGCGCTTGTCGACGGTTCCGGTGAGCTCGAGGATGCGGTCGGCCAAGGTGGACTTCCCGTGGTCGATGTGGGCGATTATCGAGAAATTGCGTATCTTTGATTGATCGAATGGCATAGCGAACGGATTATATCAACTTGGCTTTCTTATAGAAAGAGGCGAGGCTGTTCTTCAGGTCGTCTTCGTTTAGGACCACCTCGTAGTTGGGGTAGCGTTTCCCAATGGGCTCCCTATAGGGAGATGAGAGGTATCTGGTGTCTATTAGCAGCCCGGCCCCGACGTCGTTCTCGGTTCGGATTAGCCGTCCCAGCGCCTGCATGACCTTGTTGAGGCCCGGGTCGCGGTAGGCGTAGGCGAACCCGTCCTCCTCCTTCTGGTCGCGGTATTCGCGGATCAGGTCGTTCTCGAAGCTGATCTGGGGCATCCCGACCCCCACCACCGCCACCCCGATGAGGCGGTCCTCCGGCAGGTCGATCCCCTCGGAGAAAGGCCCGCCCATGACCAATAGCCCGACGTGGCTGCAGTCGGGGTTGCTTGGGAAGTGCTCGAGGAAGCTCAGCCGGCTCTCGATGTCCATGTCGCGGGTCTGCGAGTAGACCTCGGCCCCCTGGAAGGAAAGGCAAAGCTCGGCTTGGCGAAGGTATCCGTAGCTCGGGAAGAAGATGAAGTAGTTTCCCTTCCGCCCGGAGACGAACCGCTCCAGCAGGCCGCAAAGCTCGCCCAAGCTGTCCTTCCGGTCCTTGTATTTGGTCGAAACGCCGGGGGCGAGCAATAGCTTCATCTTCGCCGGGTCGAAAGGCGAGGGGAAGCTGATCCGCGGGCTATCGTCGCCTCCGGTGATCGAGGTCACGTAGTAATGCATCGGCGACAAGGTCGCGGAGAAGACGACGCAGGCCTTCAGCCTCGACATCGAATGGGCCAGGAAGGAAGACGGATCGAGGCAATAAAGGTTGGCGCTCCGGCCGCGCGAGGACGAGAAATACAGCCGGAACGCCTGCGATGAGGCGGCCGGGCCATCCAGAAGGCGGTAGAGGCGGTTGCATTCCCTGGCGAAGTCCTTGGCCCGCTTCGGCATACCGCCGCCCTGCTTCTTCCGGTTCTCGAGCATCGCCCTCTGCGTCCCCTCGATGGAGGAGGTGAGCGCCTCGGGGAAGGCGGCCAGGCGGGTCTGGTCCTCTTCCTCGGCGTCCTCGATGGCCTTCCTTATTTTCACGAAGCTGCGCGATATGCGCCGTTTCGAGCCCTCGAAGCTCTTAACCGCCTCGCCGGCCTCGCGGCTATCGATCCTCGCGCTATACATCATCCTTCCCCGCTCGACCAGGTTGTGGCCCTCGTCGATCAAGGCGACGTAGCGCGAGGGGTCGCGGTCGTCCCCGAAATAGCGCTCCAGCCTCACGAACGGGTCGAAAAGGTAGTTGTAATCGGCGATTATGAGGTCGGATTCCTCGGACAGGTCGAGCTGGAACTCGAATGGGCAAATCGAGTTCTCCCGGCAGAACTTGCTCAAGAACACGGAATCGTAGACCCGCCCTTCCCCGGCGGCCTTCTGCTTGGCGATGTTGAGCTTGGTGTAGTACTCCTTGGCGAAGGGGCAATCGTCGGGGTTGCAGGAATGGCCGGGGCGGAGGCAGAGCCGCTCCTTTGAGTAGATTATCGAGCAGCGGGCGTCGAAGCCCTGCTCCAGGAAGCGGCGGAAGGTGGCCAAGGCGACGTCGGACCCGGTGGTCTTGGCGGTCAGGTAGAACACCTTGTCGGCCAATCCCTCGTGGAATAGCCGCATCGCCGGGTATAGAACCGAGACCGTCTTGCCGATGCCGGTCGGGGCCTCGGCGAACAGCGTCCCGCCTTTCTTCAGCGCGGCATAGGCATAGCGCGAGAGCTCCTTCTGCCCTTTTCGGAACCCATCGAACGGGAAGCGCAGGAGGCCGGCGCTATGGTTGCGCAGCTCGACCTCTTCCTGCCGCTTGGCGTAGCGGGAGAGATATTCCCTCACGTATGACTTGACGTCGGAATCAAGCTCCTCGAAGGTGAAGCTGAAAAGCTTCGCCATGCTCTCGTCCTTCGCCCCTTGGGCGATGTAGGTGAGCTTCACCTCGGCCTTCTTGCCATGGCTCCCTTTTAGGTAGAGGTAGGCATAGACCTCCGCCTGCGAAAGGTGCCACTGACGCTGGGTCTCGAAGAAGGCGTCTAGGTCCATGACGGTGGATTTGATCTCCTCGACCATCACATCGCCATCGGCTCCGATCTTGCTTATTCCATCGGCCCGGCCATAAAGGGATATCGTCCCCTCGTCGACCTCAACCTCGCCCGAAAGCGGGTATTCGGAAAGGTATCCATCGCCCTGCTTCTTCTGATAGGCGCTATGGATCCTCGTGCCCTCGGCCATGGTCTCCTGGTTATAGACCCGGTCGTCGATGTCCCCTGCGCGGAAAAGCGGGTCCACCAGGTCGTGGACGCTTAGGCTTAGGTAGGCCTTCTTGTCCATCAGCTGGCCTTTTGGCCGTCTAGCAGCCGGTGCCCAGCCGCGTAGGAGGCGCCGTCCATGGCCTTCTTTCCCTCGGGCAGCAAGGTCAATAGGCCCACGTATCCGTCGCCGACCTTGACCTTTATCCCATGCTTGGCAACCTTGATCGTCCCAAGCTCGTCGTCGCTTTCCTCGCCGGGGGCGGCCTTAAGCACCTTGACCTTGTCCTTCCCAAGGAATAGGTATCCACCGGGCTCTTGGCTCAAAGAGCGCACCTTGTCTACGAAGCGCTTCCTGCTCAAGGAAAGCGGAAGGTGCTCCTCCTCCTTGCTTATCTTGTCGGCGAAGGTGACCTTAGATTCGTCCTGCGCCTCGCCGGGCAGCCTCCCATCGAGGTAAGCCTCGATGTTCTCGGCAAATACCTCGTAGGCCGCCTCGGCTATCTTTCGGGAGTATGAGGTATAGTCGTCGCTTTCCTCGATCGGCACTTCCTTTTTGGCGTACATCCTCCCGGCGTCCATCGCCTTGACCATCTCCATCAGGGTGACCCCGGAGACGGCCTCGCCGTTCTCGATCGCCCTCTGCATCGGGGCGGCCCCGCGGTAGGCGGGGAGCAGCGACCCATGCAGGTTCAAACAGCCCTTCGGCGGGATCGATAGCATGTCCTCGGGCACGATCTGCCCATAGGCGAAGGTCAAAAGCAGGTCGACGCCAAGCGAGGCGAACCAGTCGTGGTCCTTCCTTAGCCTGACCGGCTGGTAGACGGGGATTCCATGCCGCTTGGCCACCACCTTGGTGGGCGGCGGGGTCAATATCCCCTTGCGCCCCACCGGCTTGTCGGGGTTGGTGATGAGGGCCTTTATCGAATATCCGTCCTCGAGCAGCTTCTCCAAGACGTAGGCCGATATCTCCG
>DGYFR06201__coassemble_1809_pt1 | contig 10494 bp, 8 predicted proteins | sample DGYFR06201__metabat2_high_PE_004 | metagenome-assembled genome bin DGYFR06201 | reverse complement strand
TAGTATATCAAAGAAACAGACGGCATGAACGCAAGTATTCCAAGTTTTTTATACAACGTATAAATGGGGTTTAGGAAAAGAAAATGAAATAAGATAATCCCGCAAAAGTTTAATATCTTATATACTTACTTACATAAAAATAAACTGTTTTTCCTATATTCGCTTTCAACGCAAAAACAAGATAAAAAGCCGTTTTATTTTTCGGGATGTTCTCTTTTGCTTTTGAAAAACGAGTTTAGCAAGTTCTTTGCTTGGTTTTCTTTTTCCCCGACATATACCAGCAGCGGGGCATATCCGTCTTTAGCGGAGAATAATCCATATTTGCTTTCGGCTCCAAAATCCGGATCCTTTGCGGCATAGTGAAGGCTCATTATCCTCGACTGCTTTATGGCCCCGGCGCACATCAAGCAAGGCTCTAGCGAAACATAGACGGAGCAACCGTCAAGGTTCCACCTCCCAAGCGCCGCCTCGGCTTGCTTCAAAGCTTCTATTTCGGCGTGCGAGGAAATATCCTTTTTGCATTCTCTGCGGTTGTGGCCCCTGCCGATGATTTCCCCGTCTTTCACGACGACTGCCCCAACCGGCACCTCGCCCTCCTCATAAGCGGCTTCGGCTTCCTTGAGAGCTTCTTCCATGAAATCCATAGGATAAGTAAAGCAAAACCACCGCACAGGGGCAAGGCGTTTAAGGCTGCTTGGTTCCCCACCTGACCTGGTTCGCGTCTCGCTCCTCGCGATGGCAAATGGATTATATCATAACGGGTTAAAGAAAAGGCCTCTCTTGCGAGAAGCCTTTGGATGTTATTTCTTTATCGGGCGAAGAACCTCTAGCCCACCCATGTATTTCCTGAGAACCTCAGGGATGACAACCGAACCATCTTCTTGCTGGAACTGCTCGATTATGGCTGGGAAGACGCGGGAGGTGGCAAGGCCAGACCCGTTCAAGGTATGGCAGAACTTTGTCTTTCCGTTCTCGTCCTTGTAGCGGATCATGCCGCGGCGAGCTTGGTAATCGCGGGCATTGGAGACGGACGATACCTCTTTGTAAATGCCCATAGACGGAATCCAGACCTCGATGTCGTAGGTCCTGGCCATCGAATGGGAGCAATCTCCGGCGGCTAGCTTATCTACCTGATAGGTAAGCCCAAGCCCCTCGACGAGCTTCTTGGCCTTCTCGACCATCTCGGCGAAGGCCGCGTCTGATCCCTCTTGGGTGGTGTATTGGACCATTTCGACTTTGTTGAACTGGTAGCCGCGGATCATCCCGCGCTCCTCGGTCCTGTAGCTTCCGGCTTCCTTGCGGTAGCACGGGGTATAGGCGAAGTACTTCTTCGGCAATTCGGAAAGCGGCAGGATCTCGTTGCGGTGGAGGTTAACCAGCGCGGTTTCAGCGGTCGGCAAGAGGAACTTCTTCGGCTCGGCGCCCTGCAGCCAGAACACCTCGTCCTGGAACTTCGGGAACTGACCGGCGGTATATCCGGAATCGTAGTTTAGCAAGTGGGGCGGCAGCATCATCTCGTAGCCGTCGGCCAGATGGTTCTCGATGAAATAATTTAGCAAGGCCCATTCCAGCCTGGCGCCCAGGTTGGTGTAGATCCAAGTTCCGGTGCCGGATATCTTGGCGGCCCGCTTATAGTCGATTAAGCCAAGCGATTCGCACAGCTCAACGTGGTTCTTGGGGGCGAAGCCGAACTTACGCTCCTCGCCGAAATGGTATATGGGGTGATTGTCTTCCTTTCCGCCTGGCTCTAGGTCGTCATCCGGAAGGTTCGGAAGAACCTCGATCAGAGATTTGATCTCGGCCTCTATGGCGGAGAGTCTCTCCTCATCGGCTTTGTTGGCGGCGCCGAGCTTCTTCACTTCCTCGAAGATCGGCTTGACGTCCTTCCCGGCCTTTTTGGCGGCTGGGACGGAGGCGCTTAGCCTGTTCTGCTCGGCTTTGTTGCTCTCCACTTTCTTCAGCAGCTCAACGCGCTCTTCGGAAAGTTTGATTATCGGTTCGGGGTCGAAGTCCCAAAGCTTTTTCTTCAAGGCGGCCTTTACGTACTCGGGCCTCTCGAGTATCAGCTTCACATCAATCATTTCAATTCTCCTTTTGGAACAGCGATTTGTAATATCCGATCAGCTTGTCGGCTTGGCGCGCGGTTGTGAAAGATCGCGCAAGCCGGCTAGCAGCAATTATAGACTCGTTGGCTTTGCCATTATATAGTTCGTCGATATACGAAGCGGCCTCTTCGACGGTCTTGAATTTGGCGCACGGATCGAAATCCTCGAAGAGATCAGATACGGCGTTTTCGCCGATTACGACCACTTGCGAAGAGCAAGCGAACGCCTCAAGGGCGGCCATCATATCGGGGGCGGGATCCACTATGGCGTAGCACAGGGAGGCGGTGAGCAGCGACCGGAACAGATCTCCGGAATCAAGCGCCTGAACTTGGCAGTTCTTCGGGGCGCGGAGGGAGGCGAAGAAGTAAGACGGGCTAACCCGATGCATTCTCGGGCCGAAATAGAAGAAGCGCATCTTCGGAATCCGCTTGGCTAGGTCGAAGAACTTCGCCAAGCTGGTTTTGTTGGAGAACGACCCAAGGGCAACGCAAACCTTTTCGCCCTCCCTTATTCCGAAATAGCGGAGCCCGGCGTTTCTTTCCGTTTCAGTCGACGAGAAAATGTAGGAATTTATGGTTGGCTCAAGCACCTCGATGCGCGAGGAGATTCCGTTTTCCACGCAAAAGCCTTTCGCTTTCTCCGTTGGCACCAGTACCAAATCGGCGGAGTTTAGGAATCTTGCGGCCTTTTTCCTGATTAGCTTGGACCCGTCTTCTCGCACGAGGAGCATCCTCGCCTCGGGGTCGTGTTCGCAATAGAAGGCGGAGACGACCGTCTTCGACCCAGCCTCCTTCGCCTTAAGCAGCCGTCCTAAATCTTTAGCAGCGATGAAATGCGACACATCCGGAGACGAGAAAGGCGAGTCCACCCACGTGACGTTGGCAGACTCGCACATGCCTTTGAGGTTCTTCCTAAGCCTCGCCCCCTCGAAAGACATAAGCAGGGGAGGGGACGAGAAATAGATGTATACCTTCATTATTATTCGTCTACTTCATCCGGGGTAACGACCGGGTCGTCGGGTTTGTCGGCGGGCGTTTCATCGGCGACTTCCTCGAGCTCTTCGCCGTCTTCTTCGGATGGATCCTCGTGCGGCAAGATGGCTATCGAGGCGACCTTGGTGGAGTCGCTGACGGCGATGATCTTGACGCCTTGGGTGTTGCGCCCGGCAATCTTGATCTCGGATATTGGGGTGCGGATAACGACGCCGGCGCCGGTAACGACCAGCAGGTCCTCATCCCCGTTGACGGCCCTGACCGCGCATAGATCGCCGGTCTTGGGGGTGGTCTTTATGGTGATGACGCCTTTGGCGCCGCGCGAGGTGAGGCGGTAGCCATCATAGGTCCTGGTGGTCCCGTCTTCCATTGTTATCTCGGTATCTTTGGCGTAGCTGATCTTGCCATAACCATGAGTTGTCAAGACAAGCATCTTATCGCCCTCAAGCGAACTGGTGGCGCCAACGATATAGGATCCGTCGTCTAGGTTCATGCCCTTGACGCCGGCGGCGGTGCGGCCCATGGCGCGAACGTCGGTCTCATAGAAAGAGACGAGCTTCCCGTTGCTGCCAGCCAGGCTAACGATTGCGTGGCCGTCGGTGCGCTTGACATCGAATAGGTCATCGCCTTCCTTCAGGCCAACCGCGATCTTGCCGTTGGAGTGGATCGAGGCGAATTCCTTGAGCGAGGTGCGCTTGACAATGCCTTGCTTCGAAACGAAGAAGAGGTAGTTGTCGTCCGGGTAGTCGTCGCAGGCGACGATGGATACGACTTTCTCGTCTTTGTCGAGGTTGAGGAAGTTCTGAGCCGGCATGCCCTTGCCAACGCGGCCGGAATCCGGAATCTGATACCCGCGCAGGCGATAGACGCGGCCGAGCGTGGTGAAGAAGAGGATGTCGGTATGGGTCTTGGCGTGGATGATGAGCCTCATGGTGTCGCCGCCAACCGTCTTCATGCCGGTTATGCCGCGGCCTCCGCGATGCTGGGCGGAGAAGGTGTCGTCGTCGACGCGCTTGATGTACCCGTTCCTGGTGAGCGCGATGATGATGTTCTTCTGCGGAATCAGGTCCTCGTTCTCGATGTCGGCGGCCGCATCCGAAATCTCGGTGAGCCGCTTGTCGCCGAACTTGGCCTTGATCTCCAACAGCTCTTTGATCAGCAGATCGACTATGTTGTCGCGAGACGATAGCAAGCGGTTGTACTCGGCGATGTTGGCGTCGAGTTTGTCGCGCTCGGCAAGCAGTTTGTCCTGCTCGATTCCCTGCAGGCGGCGGAGGGTCATGGACAAGATGGCTTGGCATTGCGCATCGGAAAGCCCGAAGGCCTCATTGAGCCTAGCGGTGGATTCGGCATCGTCTTTGGATGAGCGGATGATGTGTATGACCTCGTCGATGTTGTCGTGAGCCAGAATAAGGCCGACGACGATGTGGCAACGATCGGTGTCTTTCTTGAGAAGGAAGCGGGTTCTGCGGGTCAAAACGTGGACTTGGAATTCCGAATAATCCCGCAAAAGGGCATCGATCGGCAAGGTTTTCGGCTCGCCGTTCTCAAGGCAAAGATTGATGACGCCGAAGTTCGTCTGCAGGTCGGTGTGCTTGAGGAGGTTGTTGGCGACGACCTCCGGAATGCAATCCTTCCTTATCTCGATGACGACGCGGATGCCTTCCTTGTTGGACTCATCCCTAACATCGGTGATGCCATCTATAACCTTGTCGCGGACCAAGGTGCCTATCTGCTGCACCATGTTGGCCTTGTTGACCTGATACGGGATCTCGGTGACCACGATGCGGGACTTTCCATTATCCATCTCCTCGATGTGATATTTAGAGCGGATGGTGATGGTGCCGGTGCCGGTGGTATAGGCATCGAGTATTCCCTGACGGCCGAGTATGACGCCGCCGGTGGGGAAGTCCGGGCCCGGTAGGTAGTTCTGCATTATCTCCGCCGGAGTCAGCTCCGGGTTCTTCGAAACGGCTATGACCGCATCGATGGCCTCGGATAGGTTGTGCGGAGCCATATTGGTAGCCATACCGACCGCGATGCCCTGGCTGCCGTTGACCAATAGGTTCGGGAAGCGGGATGGCAGCACGGACGGCTCCTGCTCGGTGCCGTCGTAGTTATCCACGAAGTCGACGGTGTCGCAGTTGATGTCGCGGACCATCTCCAAGGAGAGCTTGTTCATCCTGGCCTCGGTGTAACGCATAGCCGCGGCCTCGTCGCCGTCGATCGAGCCGAAGTTTCCGTGCCCGTCAACTAGCGGATACCTAAGGGAGAAAGGCTGGGCAAGGCGGACCAAGGTGCCGTAAAGGGCTGCGTCGCCGTGGGGGTGATATTTACCCATGACGTCGCCGACGATGCGGGCGCACTTCTTATACGGGACGGTCGGGTACATGCCCATCTCGTTCATGCCGAATATGATGCGGCGCTGAACCGGCTTGAATCCATCGCGAACGTCCGGAATGGCGCGGGAAACGATGACCGACATCGAGTAGTCGAGGAAGGCGGTGCGGACCTCGTCGGTGACATCGCGGTCGGTCAATCCCGGAATTATGCCGGAAATGGCGGCTTCCTCGCCGAACATGGCGTTGGCGGAAAGGCTGCCCTCGGTAGCGTTGGCGGTGTGGGAGGGAGAGTTCTCTTCGGGGTTCTCGTTGGGTTCCTCGTCCTTCTCGGCCAAGGCTTCCTCTTCGGGGTTTATCTTCTTGTCTTCGCTATCCATTTTCGTTCTCCTTCATTAGATATCGAGGTTCTTGACGAACTTGGCGTTCTGGGCGATGTAATCGCGGCGCGGAGCGACCTCGTCGCCCATCAGCTCGGTGAAAGCCTTCTCGGCCTGCGCGGCGTCGTCGACCGTTATGCGGATCATCTTCCTCGACTTAGGATCCATGGTGGTCTCCCAAAGCTGGTTCGCGTCCATCTCGCCCAATCCTTTGTAGCGCTGGAACGGGTAGCCAGGCTTTAGATTCAGCTGCTTTTTCAGAACTTCGAGCTGGGCGTCGTTATACGCGTAATACGGGGACCCTTTGTAATCGATCTTGTATAGAGGCGGCTGGGCGATGTAGACGTGTCCGTTATCGAGAAGCGGCCTCATGAAGCGGTAGAAGAAGGTCAAGAGAAGGATGCGGATGTGATCGCCGTCGACATCGGCATCGGTCATGATGACGATCTTGTTGTACCTTATCTTGGTGATGTCGAACGATTCCCTTACGCCGGCGCCGATGGCGGTGATCATGTTCCCGATTTCGGCGTTGGCCCAGATCCTCTCCTCGCGGGCTTTCTCGACGTTCAATATCTTGCCGCGCAGAGGGAGGATGGCCTGCGTTTCGCGGTCGCGGCCGTTCTTGGCCGAGCCGCCTGCGGAATTACCCTCGACGATGTAGAGCTCGCAAATCTGCGGGTCACGAGATGAGCAATCGGCCAGTTTGCCGGGCAAAGTCGTGAGTTCCATCGCGGATTTGCGGGTTTTCTCCCTGGCGTTCTTAGCGGCTTCGCGGGCCTTGGAAGCCAATTGAACCTTGGAGATTATGGTCTTGGCTTCGTTGGGGTTCTCCAACAGCCACTGGGACAATCCGTCCCCAACGACGGTCGAGACGATCTTGCGGACCTCGGAATTCCCGAGCTTGGTCTTTGTCTGTCCTTCGTATTGCGGGTTCGGGTGCTTGACGGAAACGACCGCGGTGAGCCCTTCCCTGACGTCGTCGCCGGTGAAGTTCTTATCCTCGTCCTTGAGGAACTTGAACTTGCGGGCGTAATCGTTGATAACGCGGCCCAAAGCGAGGTTCAGCCCTTCTACGTGGGTGCCGCCCTCCTTGGTCGAGATGTTGTTGCAGAAGGAGTAGACGCCGTTGGTGTCGTAGGAATCGGTCCACTGCAGAGCGACCTCGGCGTAGACGCGCTCCTTAGAGCCGTCGAGCAAAGTGACTTCCTCGGCGCCTTGGCAGTAAATCGGCTGCGGGTTCATCGGAACCTTGTTCGAGTCGATGTAGGTTACGTATTCCCTGATGCCGCCGTCGTATTGGAAGGTTTCCGAAACCGGGGCCTCGCCGCGGTCGTCGGTCAACGTTATTTTGATGCCGCCGTTGAGGAAGGCCATCTGGCGCATGTGGTTGCGGATGGTGTCGTAGTTGAAGACCTGGGTCTCGGTGAAGATGGTCTTGTCGGGTTTGAAGGTGACGAGGGTCCCCGTCTTGTCGGAATCGCCAATCCTCCTCAGGTGTCCAACCGGATGCCCGCCGTTTTCAAAGCGGAGGAAGAACTTCCCGCCGTCGCGGCAAACGGTTACGTCAACCCATTCGGAAAGGGCGTTAACGACCGAGGCGCCGACGCCGTGGAGGCCGCCGGAAACCTTATATCCGCCATCGCCGCCGAACTTTCCGCCGGCGTGGAGGATCGTATAAACGGTCTCGACGCCGGATAGGCCGGACTTAGCGACCGTGTCGACCGGAATGCCACGTCCATCGTCTTTGACGGTCACCGAGTTGTCTTTGTTGATGGTGACCCCGATGTTGCGGCAATAACCGGCCAAGGCTTCGTCGATCGAGTTGTCGACGATTTCCCAAACCAAGTGGTGAAGGCCCGGGGCGGCGGTGGTGCCGATGTACATGCCAGGGCGCTTTCTGACGGCCTCAAGCCCTTCTAGGACCTGGATGTCGGATCCAGTGTAATCGGCTTTGGCCTTTTCGAGCGCCTTCTCGTTTGTTACGTCCTCCTTCACATAAGTGAAGTGGTCCTCTTCGGCGAAATCAGCCGACGGGGAAGCGTTTTTCTCTTCATCTGCCATTGGTTAAATCCTCCTGGTGGCACTATGCTCGGCAACGTCTATGACGGACGCTCCGGCTATATCTAGTTTTGTTGCGGTCACGAAGACCTGGCCCAATTTCTCGAGCAGCCCCATCAAGCGTTCGACCCTTCCCGAATCCAGCTCGCTATTCACGTCGTCCAATACGGCGATGGGCTTTTTGGATTCGTCCTCTATTAGAAAGTAGGGCGAGAGTTTGACGGCTATGACCGCGGTGCGGTTTTCTCCTTGGGATCCGTAGTTGGCGATATTCTCGCCGTTCAGCATCAAGGAGATGTCCTCCCGGTGTACCCCAACTCCGGTGGCGCGATGCATCAAGTCGCTTTCCAAGGCCTCCTCGAAGGCTTTCTTCGCCTTCTCGGGCGAGATGTCGGCCCCTTTTAAGAAAGGGCGGTAGACGACCTCGCAGCGGCTTTCGCGGCCCGATAGCTGGCCATAGACGCCAGGCAGGACGCGGTTGAGCGACGAGACGAACATCGTTCGGTATCGGATTATGGGGATGGTGAGCTCCGACATCTGGTCGGAATAGGTTCGAAGCAGCGCGACGTCGGGACGCGCCTGCTTGAGCGCGGCGTTCCGGCTCTTCAGCAGCCTGGCGTACTTGCTCATGAGCGAGAAGTAATCCGGGGACTGCTTCGAGATCGACACGTCGAGGAACGCTCTTCTTTCGCTTGGCGCCCCGCTGAACAGCGCGACGTCGGAAGGGGCGAAGATGATAACGTTGGCGCTTTTGGAGAGCTCAGAGAGCCGATTAACCGGCTTCCCGTTGATCTTCACGCGCTTCCCCTCCTTGGCAATCTCGATTTCGATGCTTCGGCGGAGAGCCCCCTCCCTTAGATAGGCTTGGATGACGGCCGCGTCGGCTCCCGCTTTGATGAGGATGCGGTCCGACGACGACCTCCAGCTTCTGGCGAGGGAGATGTACTGGATGGCCTCGGCTAGGTTCGTCTTGCCGACCGCGTTGTCGCCAAGAATGAGGTTGAGCCCCTCTCCGAAGCTTATGTCCAGCTCTCCGTATGTCCGGAAGTTCTTTAGAACAAGGCGGTCTAGAATCATGAGGCGATCGCGAATTCGCTCTCCCCGATTCTTACGCGGTCCCCGGGGCGCAGTTTCCTGCCGCGGCGATTGTCCGCCTCCCCGTTGACGTAGACCGTATTGGCAGATAGGAAGGATTTGGCCTCGCCGCCGAAATCAATCAGGCCCACGTACTTCAAAAGTTGTCCCAAGGTGATGTACTCGGTGCTGATTGTCACGGTTTTGGAAGCCGCATTTCCTCCATTTGTTGCCATAATGATAGTTTACTACTACGTAGTAAAAAACGGTAGTGTTTTTGCTACCGTTTGTCGTCGTTTTTCTTAGGGCCGTATCAGTATACGTGGACGGGGGTAATCAGCTCCGTAGCGGAGTCGTCTTCGGGGCTCTTGACCACAAAAGGACGCATCTCGGCATAGAAGCAGAGCTCGACGTCTTCGCTCTTGAGCGCTTTGATGGCGTCCGCGACCAAGACGGAGTTGATGGCGACCTCTATAGTCTCTCCGGTGTAGCGATAATTCGTTATCTGCTCATTGGCCGATCCGTTCTCGCGATTCTTGATGGAGAGCTCGACCAAATCCTCGCTCATGTGGAGCTTGAGCACCGAGCCGGTGTCGTTCGAGACGACGGAGACGCGGCCGATGGCGTTCATGAATTCTCTGGAATTGACCTGGAGGATGTGGTTGAAGGTCTTCGGGAAGGCGTTAGCCAACGATGGATAGGAGCCAGGGATTAGGCGGCAGGAAATTATCGTGTTGTCGAACGAGAATACGGCCTGTTTGTCGCCAATCGATATCCTGATGGTTTTGGCGTTGTCGAACAGCGGGGCGATGTCCAACAAGCTCTTTGCCGGGATGTTTGCCGAAAAGGCGAGATCGGATTCGACCGGGACCTTTTTTACGGCCACCCGGGCGGTATCGGTCGAGATGGCGGTTAAGGTCTTGCCCTTAAGGGTGAAGTTGATCGCCGTCAGCACCGGGTCTCTGGTTTTCCCGGAGGTCGAGGCCGCATGGGCGCATTGCTCGATGAGCGAGCAAAATTCAGGCTTCCCTATCTCGAAAGTCTGGCCGACTAGGTCCAAGGCGATATCAGGGTATTCGTCGGAGGAGATGCTTTTGGCCTTCATGGAGAAGCTGGAGTCGCTTATCTTGGCGATCGAATTGTCTATGACGTCTATATCGACGTTGCTCCCCTCCATCTTCCTGACGGCTTCAGTTAGGCGGAAAGCGTCTATTAGGGCCGACCCCGCTATATAGTTGGTGATGATCGGCTTGTCATTCTGCGTGTATGGGACGGTTGAGCGGATGGTGACGTCGGAGTTGCTGCCGGTGATTTCCAAGCCTTTGCTGTTCAGGTCGAGCTTGAAGTTGGCCATGATCGGGTAGGGGTTTTTCGGGGCGATGGCCTTTTGGGCGCTGCTTAGCGCAACCAGGAGCGGAGCCCGGCTGATACTCAATCTCATAATCTTTTGCCTCCCTAGGATTTAATTATTCTTCGTTTTAAGTTTCTTTAATTATTTAGTAGTAATAATAAGGGCTGTGGAAATTGTGGATAACTCGTTTTATTT
>DGYFR06201__coassemble_1641_pt1 | contig 11341 bp, 8 predicted proteins | sample DGYFR06201__metabat2_high_PE_004 | metagenome-assembled genome bin DGYFR06201 | reverse complement strand
CCGCTTACAAATAATGTTGACTATAACGTTATAGTTGGCTATCCTAAAGTTGCCTGGAGAACATAGGAATGGCAAAAAGGACAACCACTATCTCGATGATCGCTTTGGCGGTTTTGACTTTGTCTTCCTGCGGTGGGGAAGCTAGATCCAGCACCTCGCCAACGGAAGGGGGATCATCGTCTTCTTCGATCATAGTTTCCACCAACAACCCGTACTCCAACCCGACCTACCCGATAGTAGACGGGCAGAAGAAGCCCACCTACATGGCCGACCCCTACGTCATCCGCGACGACGACGGGACCTTCTACCTCTATTGCACCCAGACCGACGTCTACACGCCGAACCTTTCCTTCAACCGCGGCCCGATATTCTCCTCAATCGACATGGTCAACTGGACCTACCGCGGGAACGTCTTCGACTCCTACACCCCGAACTGGGGGACCAGCGGGGCGGGCGTCTGGGCCCCGACCGTGATAAAGGTGGGGGACGTCTGGAATTTCTATTATTCCCTTTCCACCGGCGGGGACGAGAACCCCGGCATCGGGGTCGCCACCTCGCCGACCCCATATGGGCCATGGACCCATCATGGGAAGCTTTTCAACTCCGAGGAGATCGGGGTGACCAACTCGATCGACCCCCATGTCTTCTACGATGACGGCCGCCTCTACATGGCCTTCGGCTCTTATGGCGGATACATAACCCTGATCGAGCTTTCCGAGGATGGCCTCTCCCTTTATGGCGGGCTTGAAAAGCAGAGGGAAGAGAAGGTCGCCTTGGCCGGGTACGGGATCAACGACCTCAACAACTACGAGGCCACCTTCATATTGAAGAAGGATGGCTATTACTACATGTTCCTCTCCACCGGCAGCTGCTGCTCCGGGGCGCAGAGCACCTACAAAGTGGTGGTCGCCAGGAGCGAGAGCCTCAAGGGGCCATACCTCGATTCGCAGGGCCGCGACATGTTCGGGCCCAACCGGGGGGACCCGGTGGTGGTGCCGTCTTTGCGCGGGGCGATGGGGACCGGCCACTGCGCCGTGATCCAAGACGACGCCGGGGAATACTGGATGATCTACCACGGCTACGACACCCAAGGTGACGACCCCTCGCTGCGCGTCACCTACCTCGACCGCCTCATCTTCGACGAGCAGACCGGAATGCCGCACGTCGAGGGCAACCAAGCCAGCAACCACGAGACGCTGCCTGGGCCCTATATAGCATCGAAGGAGAACGGCGATGAATAAGGCCTATTTCCTGCTGGCGTTATCGGCCTTCTGCCTCAGCTGCTCGCCGTCTAACTCGTCTTCCGCCTCCGAGCCGCCGGTCGAGGAGACGAGCTCATCGGAGATCAAGACCGAATCGACCGTATATCAGAACCCCCTCAGGTTCTACAAAGCCGACGGCTCTGAGTACTTCGTCACCTGCGCCGACCCCGACGTCATATACGGGGACGATGGGTACTACTACCTTTACTGCACCAACACCTACTGCGAGATGGGAGACAAGGGGATCGCCTATGACCGCGGCCCGATTTTCCGCTCGAGGAACCTTCTCGACTGGACTTGGTGCGGCTCGGTGTTCGACGGCCACCCCGACGCATTGTCCTGGGGCGACCCGGAAGCGGGGGTGTGGGCCCCATCGGTCATCAAGGTCGGCAGCACCTATAACTACTATTACTCGCTTTCTCTTTGGGGCGACGAGAACCCCGGCATCGGGGTCGCCACCTCACCGACCCCATATGGCCCCTGGACCCATTATGGGATGGTGCTCGACTCGGAGACCAGTGGGGTAAGCAACTCCATCGACCCCCAGGCCATCTACTATGGCGAGCAGCTGTATCTGGTGTGGGGCAGCTTCTACGGCATCGCCGCGACCAGGCTCACCGACGACGGGATCGAGCCTTACTGCGGGCTAGCCGCCCTTAAGGACAACCTGACCTGGATAGTCGAGGACAACTCCGGCGGCAGCATGGACATCGACATCAACTACGAGGGGTCATACATCGTCGAGATCGATGGCTCCTGGTACTACTTCGGCTCCCAGGGGACCTGCTGCTCCGGGACCGCCTCAACCTACCGCGTCAAGGTCGGGAAAGCCGACGATTTCCTCGGCACTTACCGGGGATCTGACGGGGAAAAGCTAAGCGAGGGGACCTACGGCGACCTCGTGATCGGCCCGAGCGAGGACGTCGCCGGGACCGGGCATAACACCATCGTCAAGGACATGGCCGGCGACTACTGGATCGTCTACCACGGATTCGACATCCACGGGGAATACCCTTCCGAGAGGACTTTGTTCATCGACAAGCTGCTTTTCGACGAAAGCACCGGCATGCCTTACGTCGAGGGCAGGCGGCCCAGCTACCGCCAAAGCGTGGTGGGGCCATGCGTACTAGCTTCCTAAGGAGGAAAGAACATGAGAAAGCACAACGCAGCAATCAGCATCGCCGCCCTGTCGCTGGCGGCGGTCGCCGCAACCTCATGCGGGGGCAGCACCAGCAGCCAGTCCTCGTATGACCCCAACGACACCGGCGACCTGACATTCGACTCCAACGGCCAAATCGTCTATGAGGGCGTCAACCTGACCATGTGGTCGGTCACCACCGGCGACGACGCCACCACCCAGGACCAGATAGTCGGAGCCTTCAACGAGCTTTACGACGGCATGATCCACGTCGAGGTGACCCACACGTCCCGCTACGACCTTGAGCAGCTTCTCAACACCACGATGCAGTTCGACCGGCAGTCGGCCCCCGACCTGCTCTTCAACCACGGCTCGAGGGCGGCCGAGTACAACCAGCGCGGCTGGATACTGCCCGTCGACGATTACTTCACCAGGTCCGGCGTCAGCTTCGACAAGCAGGACTTCGTCCCCTCCTTGCTGGAGGCGGTGACCTTGGACGGCAAGGCCTACGGGATGCCGATCGACTGCCACTCCGCGGTCGTCATGATGAGGACCGACATATTGGAGAAGAACGGCTACGAGATCCCGACCAACTACGCCGAGCTGGTTGCCATCTGCGACGACGCCGCCGAGAAGGCCGCCAAAAACGAGCTCTGGATCAGGGGCGAGAACTCGCAGGGCTACGCCGCGACCGAGTGGCGCAAGGCCTCGACGGCCGAGGCCTACACCGCCTTCCCCATCGCCTATGGCGACATGTGGGTCCACGAGTTCGTCGGCTACACCGCCGCCGTACAGAATGGGGCGGAGCTCATCGACGATGAGGGGATGCCAGCCTGGGATAGCGAGCAAGCCGCGACCGGCCTGCAGCTGCTCCGCGACTGGATCCATGCCACTCCGGGGTCGAGCAACGAGCACCCGCTTTCGAAGGACTACGGCTCCTCTTACGACGTCGGCGAATCGCCGTTTTTGACCGGCAACGCCATATTCAAGCTCCAGGGCCCCTGGGTCTATGCCAAGGATAAATCGGATTTCGACAACCTCCTGCGCAACGACGGCGGGAGCGGCAACATCACGACCCGGAGCCTATCCTCGCTATTCGCCGCCGACCCCAGCTCGGAGGACGCCGACAAGATCAAGGGCGAGGGCCACGCCATCATGCTGATGTCGACGGTCGAGTCGCTGACCAAGAAATGCGCCGCCACCGTCTTCATGGACTACATGGCCTATTACAGCGGCATCGACTGGGCCAAGCGCGGGCATCTACCCGCCGCGACCTCGGTTTCCAATTCCTCGGCCTACCGCGAGGATCCGGCATATGAGGAATACATCAAGTACTGGGGCGACCCGTCGGACTACGTCGTCTTCGAGCCGACCGTCAACTACTCCTACGTCGACCAGTATTTCAAATCCGCATTGCAGAAGTCGCTCGCCTCGGATTTCCTGTCCACCCCGGTCAAATCGATCCTGCATAGCGAATACGAGGACTGCATCGCCTACATCCAACTCTACAGCTGAAGAAAATGGACAGGGAAACTAGCCTCATAGAATACGCCAGCGGCGTGTCGCGCCGGAGAAGGCTGCTCCAGGATGGCTGGAGCGTAGTCGCCTTCCTAGGCCCGTTCGCGCTTTGCTTCGCCCTGTTCTTCATCTTCCCCCTCGCCCTCGGCATCGGGATGTCGATGTCGGGGTTCGACGGGAAGGGCATGTTCCCCTCCTCCTTCGTCGGCTTCGACAACTTCGCCGCCGTCTTCACCAACCCGGTCCTGAGGGCCGACTTCTGGGGAGCGGTGGGGACCACCATCAAATTCGCGTTGGTCATCGTGCCGCTATCGATACTCATCCCGCTGGGGCTGGCGCTGCTCATCAACATGAAGCCGCCGCTATACAAGTTCTTCCGGGCCTGCATCTATCTCCCCGGCATCTTCCCGCTTACCGCCACCGGTTTGATCCTGCTGAAGATGTTCGACTATCAATCGGGGTGGATCAACTCCTTCTTCGGGCTGAGCGTCGACTGGTTCGCCTCGCCGACCACCGCCTGGTTCATGATCGGGCTGTTCTGCCTCTGGTGCGGGATAGGGGGCAACTTCATCATCCTCTGCGCTGGGCTGCAGAATGTGCCCAAGAGCCTATACGAGGCGGCGGGGGCCGATGGGGCCGGGCCATGGAGGAGGTTCCTCCACGTCACCTTGCCCGGCATCAAGGACCAGCTGTTCCTTTGCCTGTTCACCACCTTCACCGGCTACATGAACCTCTATGGCCAGGTATACATCCTCGCCTCGAACACGCCGGACCAGGACGCCATGAAAAGCGCCGTCTACCGGATACAGGACATGCTGCTCGGGTCATCCAAGGGCTATGGCTACGCCGCCGCGATGGGGATATGCCTCGGCGTCATCATCATCGGCATATCGATAGTCCAGTTCGTCTGCACCAAGGAAAGGAAAGGGGGCAACCGTCATGCGTCGGGATACATGGCTTGGAAGGAACGCCGGTAAGCTCATCGCCTTCCTGATACTCCTATTGGTGTCGGTGCTGATGCTGCTACCGATCATCTGGGGCGTCTTCGGGTCCTTCCGCGACTACAACGACTTCAACCTGCATGCGTCGAGCTTCCTCCCCTCCAACTGGGACGCCTTCACCTTCGATGGGTACGCCGAGCTCTTCTCCAAGACCGAGTTCATCCCCTCGCAGGCCAACGAGTACTACCCGATCTGGAATTGGCTGTTCAATTCGCTAATCGTCGCCATCGGCGGAACCTTGCTCTATTTGCTTATTGCCTCTTTGGCGGCCTATGCCTTCGTCTTCCTCGACTTCAAGTACTCCAACAGGATCTTCTACTTCCTCATCGGGACGATGACTATCCCGGGCATCATCTCGACCGCGCCCCAGCTGATCAACATGAACATGCTCGGCTTCTACAAGAGCCTGATGGGGTTGATCGCGCCGTCTTTGGGCGGGGTTTATGGGGTTTTCCTGATAAGGCAGTTCTTCCTCTCCATCCCGCATGACCTGATCGAGAACGCTAGGCTCGACGGGGCGAGCAACCTCGCCATCTTCCGCCGCATCGTGCTGCCGCTTGGGAAAAGCGCGCTGTTCGTGCAGGGGCTATTCGGCTTCATGGCCGCCTGGAACGACGTGCAATGGGCGCAGCTGATCATCGGGTCGGCCCCTAGGACCACCTGGACCTTGGCCTATGGGCTGAAGGTCATCTCCGACAACTCGGAATCCTATGAGGCCATAACCCTTTCCTTGGCCTCGGCCGTCATCGCCATGATCCCGATCTTCATCGTCTACCTACTGGCCCAGTCGAAGATCATCGAGGGCGTCGCCCAGACCGGCATCAAGCATTGAGGAGGCAACATGGACATCAAAAGAAAAATCGATAGGAAACAGGCCAAGCAGGAGCTTAACGCCCTCGGCGGCAAGCTGAAGGACGAGTCGATCGAGTCCTTCGTGAGCCTGCGCGGCATCGACAAGGTATACCCCAACGGCGTCCAGGCTGTGTTCGACTTCAACCTCGAGGTCAACAAGCACGACTTCGTGGCCTTGGTCGGGCCCTCTGGGTGCGGCAAGTCCACGACCCTCCGCATGATCGCGGGGCTGGAGGACATCACCTCGGGCGAGCTGTTCATCGACAAGGTCTATTCCAATTACCTGCCGTCGAAGGACCGCGACATCGCCATGGTCTTCCAGAACTACGCCCTCTACCCCCAGATGAACGTCTTCGACAACATCGCCTTCGGGCTGAAGATAAGGCACGTCCCTAAAGCGGAGATCGAGGAGCGGGTCTACAAGGCCGCGGACATCCTCGGGCTCGGCCCCTATTTGGACAGGAAGCCGAAGGAGCTCTCCGGCGGGCAGATGCAGCGCGTCGCCCTCGGCCGGGCGATAGTCAGGCAGTCCAACCTCTTCCTGATGGACGAGCCGCTTTCCAACCTCGACGCCAAGCTCCGCGTCCAGATGCGGAGCGAGATCGTGAGGATCCACCGCGAGGTCGGGGCGACCACCATCTACGTCACCCACGACCAGACCGAGGCCATGACCATGGCCAACCTCATCGTCTGCATGAACAAAGGCGTCATCCAGCAGGCCGGGACCTCGCTTGACCTATACGACCATCCGGCCAACCTGTTCGTGGCGACCTTCATCGGCTCGCCGGCGATGAACATCCTGCGCGGCAATTTATCCGGCGGGAAGCTATCCATCCAAGGATTGCCCGACGTCGAGGTAGACGGCGCTTTGGCCATGGAAGCTCGGAACAAGGCGCTGGGGAAGCTAGCCGAGATAAAAGGGTATCTGGACAATCCGGAATCGCTGACCATTTCCGCCTTATCGAGGATGGAAAGCGCGCAGATCTACGTCAAAAAAGAGGAAATCGCCAAACCGAAGAAGAAGGGGATTGCGCTACTTTCCAGGCTTCGCGAGCTGGGGAAGAAGAAGGCCGACCCGCTGCAGCAGAGGAAGCAGGAGGCCTTGTCCCGCCTCGCCGAGATGGCCGAGGAATACCAGCGCATGATCGAGCAAGGCACCTATGAGGTCGCCGTCGGGCTTCGGCCAGAGGCTTTCCGCCTTGAAGGCGACAGCCGGGCCAGCAAGCCAAGCGAGCCATTCGAGCTCCCCTATGGGCTGGTCGAGGTGCTCGGCAGCGAGCTGATCATTCACCTGCAAGCGCAGGGAAAGGAAATACAGATGAGAACGGAAGGAGGGCAGCTTAAGGAAAACAAGGGAAGTCTGCGCCTATGCTTCGACATCGGCGCGATCCATCTATTCGATCTCCTAAGCGGGGAGAGAATCGGCTTTTGAAATCGCGAAAGGAGCAATAAATGAAAGCTAAGAACATTGCGCTGCTGCTCGCCGCGGCCTTCGGGCTCACCGGATTGGTGGCCTGCGGTGGAGAACACGGCGGCAGCGAATCCACATCCTCGACCTCGGTCTATACCGGCGACTATCGGGTCACCGTGCAGGCCATCGGGTCGACCACGATCACCGTTTCCAACACCGTCCAGCTCCGCTCATCGGTAACCGGGACCACGGAGAAGGACGTCATCTGGTCATCCTCCGATGAGGAGATAGCCTCGGTATCAGACCGCGGATTGGTGACCGGGCTTAAGGAAGGCGAGGTCACCATCACCGCCTCATTGGCCATCGAGCCGGCCTGCAAGGCCTCGATAAACGTCACCGTCCTCGGGGCCCCATCGGCCACCTCAGTCACGATCTCCGGAGCCGATGAGCGCCAGCAGTGGGTCGGCGAGGACCTGCAGCTTGGCGTCGAGGTGCTGCCGGAGGATGCCAGCTCGCTGGTCGATTGGTCCTCCTCCAATCAGGAGGTGGCCACCGTCGACGCGACCGGATTGGTCTCCTTCCTCTCCGAGGGCGAGGTCACGATAACCGCCAAGAGCAAAGACACGCCAACCGTGCTCGACGAGGCGACGTTCACCGTGAGCGAGGGCATCTTCTACTCCAACCAGGGTTCGCCGTATTGGGACATCTCCAAGCAGGCCGACGCCTCCGATCCGAAGGTCGAGCTGCCAGCGGACACCCCGACCGGCTACCATTCGCTTTATTTCGCCCACGTCAAATCGGAGAACTACTACGTCGAGGCGAGCTTTAAGATAACCGCCATCACCTCCAGCTGGGTATGGCAGGGCATTGGTCTTGGGTCTGGCCTTTCCGAATCCGACACGCGCTACTTCATCTTCTCCCCGCGGGTCGATGGGCAGGGCAACGACTACAACAAGCAGATAGTAAAGGACCTGCCCAACGAATCCTGGCCGGCCATCACCACCCGCAGCCAGGTCTGGGGGCAGAACGGCCTCAACGAGATCGACTACCTCAATTCCGAGGTGAAGATGGGGATGCTGCGGCACGGCAATGAGCACTACTGGCTCATCAACGACAAGGTCATGTGGTACGACAACTCCACCAAATACGAGGGGATACCCACCATGCCGATACTGGTATCGGTCGACATCCCCTGCGTCGTGACCGGCTACTCGGTGTCCACCGACATGGCCCTCATCGAGGAGAAGCTCTCCTCCCCGGCCTACGCCAAATCCTTCTATGCCTCCAACCCGGAGATCGTCCGATACGAGGACGACTCCTCGTTCTCCTTCATCTCCAACAGCGTCCTGTGCAAGGACAACAAGGTCAGCTCGCTTGGGGACAAGGCGATGCTGCTTGGCGACTTCACCATCGAGTTCGACATCTCCAATGCCGTCCTCAACCCCGCCCACACCGCCGGGTTCACCGGGCTAAACATCGGCCTTTCCCGCTACGACTCCGCCGACAACGTCGAGTCTTTCCTGATTGGCAAATCCGCCGTCCAGCCCGACAACCAGAACATCGTCGCCCGCTTCGCCAGCTGGAACTATCAGCTTTCGATGGACGACCCCATGGCCGCCACCTCCTATCTGGAATCCTCATCCAAAGTTGCCGATGAGCTGACCGGAACCCACCACATCAAGATCACCCGGACCATCGAGGACAACATCTCCTACTTCAAGATGTACGTCGACGGCAATGAGGTGAACTTCGACATCAAGTCCAACCAATACGTCGAGATGACCTCCCGCTACACCGGGTCCTACCTGCTTTGGGTAGGCGGCGAATACACCTCCGCCGACATCGCCAACCTGGAGTTCACCTCCTCGCTGAATTAGACGAAAGGAAACGCAAATGAATAGGAAAACAACCCTTCTGACGCTATTAGCCGCCTCCGCCTTGCTCGCCGCCTGCGGGCCATCCGGGACCTCCGGAACAACCACCCAGACCCCTCCCTCGACCGATGAGTCGACCAATACCGCCACCACCCCGGACGAGACCTCGACCGGCACGTCAACCACGGTGAACAGGAGCATCGAGATCGTCACCGAGCCGACCTCCATCTTCGTCACCAAGACGCTGCAGCTTGAGGTCAACGCCGAGAACGGCACCGTCGCCTACTCGGTCGAGGGGGAGGCCGCCTCGGTCTCCGAGACCGGGCTGGTGACCGGGCTTGCCGCCGGGAAGGCCACCATCAAGGCCTACCTGGTTGAGGACGAAACGGTCTTCGACACCATCGAGATCGACGTCGTCGACACCATCCTCGACACCGCGGTCAACCCGACCGTCTGGGACTACGAGGGGCTATATTCCGCCACCCCGACCTTAACCAACATCGAGGGTCAGAATGGCTATGCGGCCTTCCGCGGGGTCAAGGGGAAGGAATACATGATGAAGGCCAAGTTCTTGATCACCAACCCCAGCGGCACCGACACCTGGAGCCGCGTCTCCCTCGGGCACGTGAACGAGGACAACGGGACCTTCCACGGCATGATGCTGTCCCCCGGGGCCAACTTCACCGCCCCGAAGACCGTCGTCATGGACATCAAATCCAACGGCGAGGTCGTCTGGGGCGAGACCACCGACCGCAGCCAGATATGGAACCACCATGGCCTATCCTCGTTTGATTGGACGCAGCCGATCGAGCTCACCTCGATAAGGAGCGGCGACCTCTATTACTACTTCATCAACGGCGAGCTGTTCTGGATGGAGAGCAACTACCTCGACCTGACCGCGGTCGACACCCTGCCCGCCATCCTCGTTGGCCAGTGCAAGGTAGACGTCTCGGAGATGAGCATCACCACCGACGCCGAGGAGATAGGCGCCTTCTTATCCACCGATGCCGCCAAGCAGACCCTGTATCCGACCGATCCGAATCACGTGACGGTCTCCGAACAAGGAAAGAAGGTCGTATTCTCCGGAGCCGACGAAGGGGCGGCGACCAACCCGAAGGACTTCGGGGCCAAGTCGATCGGCGACGCCTTCACCTTGCCGGCGAACAAGCAGGCGACCGTCAGTTTCGACCTCACGGTTCAGTCGTGGGGCGGGACCGATGGGATGCCCTCGCTGGTGTTCAACATCAACCGCTATTCGAACCCCGTGGCCGAATCCAGGGCCTACGTCATTTCCGAGTTCGGGGCCGGATTCACCGGATGGAACAACAACGCCGATCTCCCCGCCGGGATCGGCACCGGGGTCCAGCCCTACGCTGATGGGGTGAGGATTGAGGTCGATCAGACGTACCACGTCGAGGCCACCAGGCTAATGACCGAGAACGGCCAGGATACGAGGATCGTCATATCAAGCGGCGAAACCGTGTTGCTTGATTTCACCCACAACTGGCAAGACGGATACTCGGGAATAGCCTATGGCTCGTTCCTCTCCCGCAACCTCAACTGCACAGTCGACAATATCGCCATCTCGATAGCCGAGTAGGGCTATCCGGGGGCGGGTGCCTCCCCCGCCCCCATTTAAGGGAAGCAATATGCCAATCACATTCGACGAGAAAAGAAAGATCTTCCGCCTATCCGGAAAAGGGTTCCTGTATTCCTTCTTCATCAACGATGAGGGGATAGCGGTCCATCTTCACTATGGGGCGCCCTGCGATGACGATTTCCTTTCCTATTCTCTCATCGATGGCGAGTGGTCATCCCATTATCTCTCCGAGTGCGGCGAGGAAAAGGAATATTCAAGCGGGTTTCCGTTCAACGTCGGGCTGTTTGAGGCGCCACCTTTCGGGAAGGCCGACCATCGGCCGGCTGCGCTTATAGCAGACGACTGCCGGGCCATCGACCTCCGCTATGTCGGGCACCGGATTTACGAAGGCAAGCCCGAGGGCGGCGACTATCCAAGGTTCCGCGGCGACGGCGCCTGCCAAAGCCTTGAGCTTGTTCTTGCCGATAAGAAAGCCGGCATCGAGGTGAGAAACACCTACACCGTATATGGCGATTGCCCGCTTATTTGCTTCAACCGCGAGGTCAAAAACCTTACCGATCGGACAATTTATCTTCGCAGAACCTCATCGGTCAGCCTTGATTTCGCCGCTTGCTTCCATCTAAGGAGCTTCCCTGGCATGTGGTGCCGGGAGAGGATGGTCCGCGACGAGGAGCTGTTCGAAGGC
>DGYFR06201__coassemble_1632_pt1 | contig 11396 bp, 10 predicted proteins | sample DGYFR06201__metabat2_high_PE_004 | metagenome-assembled genome bin DGYFR06201 | reverse complement strand
CTCGACGAATGTTTGGGTTTTGCGCTTATTCCTGACTTATTTTCCTGATGGCATCGACCGGGTAGCGCTTCTCGATCTTGGTGAGGGGAACGTAAAGGGCCATGAGGGCGATGACGCCGAATAGTCCGGAAAGCGGGATGTAGGTCGCGTTGTAGGCTAGCGCGGCGACGAAGGTGTATTCGTATAGGACCATCGAGGAGATGGTGGATCCAGCCATGCGGAGCAATGTCGCGGCGATGCCGGAAAGAAGGATGAACACCTCGGCCAAAATCAGCTTGCCGGACTTGTCGAACTTGGCGAAAGCCCCCGACTCGTCGACGAAGATTAGCGGGCGGAAGAAGCCGATCACGGCGGTCGAGCCGAAGCCGATCAGGTAGTCGAAGGGATACGAGGCGAAGCCATACCCGTCGGTTAGGCATGTCAGCAAGCCGTAGACGATGCCGCAGGCGATGAATCCCTTTATCGGGCCCCGGCGCAGCGCCAAGACGAACAGCGGGACCATCTGCAGGTTGACCGAGCCGCCATCGGGCCCGATGGAGAACAGCTTGATCAGGTTGAGCACGAAGGCGACGCCGATGAGCATGCCCATCTCCGAGATGTCGCGGACGCTGAGCCGCTCGGAGCTCGCGACGCAAAGCAAAGAGCAGGAAGCGGATATCAGGGTGAACGAGGTGAAAAGCTGGGAATAGATCTCGAAGCCCAAGCCGTACCCCAGGCCATAGGACGCGAATTCGGCGAGGAAGACGTTCATCAGGCCGCTCGCGAACATGCAGGCCATTCCGGCCAGCCCGAAGTAGCGATGAAGCAGCGACAAGGCGAACAGCACAACCGCGAGGCCGGGCAATATCAGCATGATGTAGACGTAGGCGCCGTAGGCCGCGGGCAATTCGTTGATGAGCCCGACGTAGCCGAGCACCACCTCGGTCTCGTCCTCCAGCTCATAGGAGAACGCGGTCCCCGCGAAGCAAATATAGGCCAGCGCCCCGATTAGGATGGCGAGTAACAGCACCGCGTGCTGCCTGAGGAAGTCGACCGCCTTGTTGGTGGTCTTGAGTTCGTTTTCCATAAAAAATACCTCCGAGGAAAACTCACCCAGAGGAAAGTAACTTTGTTCTGCCTCCGCCTGCATTACCAGGATCAGGTGAGCCGTCGAACCGGAACACGGTTCCTCTCAGCCTGGTAAAGCCAAGCTCCGGACGGGCATAAGTCTATGCTTTTATTGCCGCCAGTCAATAGGGGCGACGCCTTTGGAGGCGAGGAACTGATTGGCCTTTATGAACTGATTAGACCCGAAGAAAAGCCCGCGGTTGGCCGATAACGGCGATGGGTGGCCGGTGCGGAGGACCAGGTGGTTTGGATTGGTCACGTACTTGGCAAAGCGCCCGGCAAAGCTGCCCCAGAGGAAGAAGACTATCGGCTGATCGAGCTTGTCGAGGAAATCGAAAACATCCTTGGCGAACTGCTCATACTCATCCCTCTTATGGGACAAAGGGGTATAGGCGAGAACCGAGAGGTAGACGTTCAATAGCAGAACCCCGTGCCGCGCCCAGTTGCTCAGGTCGCCGTTTTGGTGGTCCATCTTCATACCCAGCTCCTCCTCGAGATCGCAGTAGACGTTTTCTAGCGACGGCGGGACCGCCACGCCTTTTGGGACCGAGAAGGAAAGGCCCATGGCCTGGCCGGGGTGCGAATAGGGATCCTGCCCCACGATGACGGCCTTCACCTCGTCGGCCGGGGTGAGCTCGAAGGCCTTGAACATGTCCTTGCGCGGAGGGAACACCCGCTTATTGGCGTATTCCTCGTCGAGGAACCGCTTGAGGGAGGCCGAATAGGGCCTATCCTTGATCAGGTGGAAGAAATCAGTCCAGCTTGCCATGGGTAAATGGTATATCAAATCCCGAATGGCTGGCACGTCATTCTTTCTTTGAATTTGGCCCTTTGCCCGCTAGATGGGATAATCAAAGGGTGAAGATATTCTGGCTGTTCAACCACCCCGCCCCCTACAAGGTCGACCTGTTCAACCTGCTAGGCGGGAAAGCCGAGCTGACCGCCTGCTTCGAGCGGGTGTCCGAATCCGGCAGGAACGAGCTTTTCTACTCCCGACCCGCCCTCTCCTTCAAGCCGGTCCTGTGCAAGGGGATAAAGTTCCCATCGTACCAGTCATATTCCACCACTCCCATCGAGGAGATAAGGAAGGGCGATTACGACGCCATAGTAATCAACGGCTACAGCACCATGACCGAGATGCGGACCATCTCCTATCTCCGCGGCAAGGGCATCCCCTACTTCTTCTGCATCAACGGGGGGATTGTCAAGAAAAGCGAGAACCCGGCCAAGAGGTGGCTCAAGCGGAAGTACATCTCCGGGGCCTCGCATTACCTTTCACCCGACGCCAATTCCTCGCTTTACCTCGTCCACTATGGGGCCGAGCCCAACAAGATAAGCCTATATCCATACTCAAGCGTCTTCGCCTCGGAAGTGCTCGAGAACCCGCTCGATGAGCAGGAGAAACTCAGAATCAGGGAAACCGAGTTCGGCGTGGGCGAAGGTCATCTATTCGTCTCGGCAGGGCAATTCATCGCCAGGAAGGGGTATTTGCCGTTGATCCGGCAATGGGCGAGGATGCCGTCTGACTACAATCTGCTAATCGCGGGGGACGGCGAAGGGAAGAAGGAGTGCCAGGAGGAGATCGATTCGTTGGCGCTGCGCAACGTCAGGCTTTTGCCATACCTCAAGAAAGAGAAGGCATTGAGGCTCTTCTGCTGCGCCGACGCCTTCCTTTTCCCAACCAAGGAAGACATATACGGCCACGTGGTGAACGAGGCGCTATGCTCGGGGACCCCGGTTATCTCCAGCCCCGAGTCCAACGCCGCCAAAAAGCTGGTCGAAGAGGGCAAAACCGGGTTCATAATCGACTTCAGCGACGATAAGCGGCTAAAAAGCGCCTTGGAGTATTGCCTTTCGCGGAACCTATCCGAGCATTGCCTTGCTATAGCCAGGCAGAACACGCTCGAGCTGGAAGCCAAAACCATATTGGAGATATTGGAGAGGGAATCATGAGGATAGCCTATCTTTCCAATGCGAAGCCCAAGAACCTGCTGACGGAAAAAGACAACCCGGCAGGGCAGAATTTCCACTTCGCCCTAGCCTCCTCCCTCTCTAGGTATGCCGACGTCACCATGCTCACCCAGTCTTTGCCGTTTGGGGAAGTCAGGCGGGTAAACGAATCGCTTTCCTTCCTCGGGATCAGACAAAACGGCAATTTCCTAGTCCGGGCATGGCATACCCGCTCGCTATTGAGGGAATACGACGGCGTCGTCTTCGACACTCTCAGCCTGTTCTGCTGCTACGCCGCCTCTTGCCTAAGCAATTCCGTAGCGGTCGCCACCGACGACCCAGCCAATCTATCCGACCTATCCAAGCAATACCGGTCGCTGTCGATAAGGCTGTCGAGGAAGGCCGGCGGATTCTACGCTTTGACCAATGAGCTGATGAGGCTATACAACCCTAAGGGAAAGAAGGGCGTGGTCGTGCCCGGCATCGCCTATGAGGTGACGACCAGGGATATAGAAAGAAGGCCCTACCTATATTTCGGCGGGGCGCTGTTCGAGCGGTATGGAGTCGATTCCCTGCTAAGCACCTATCTAGAGTTCCGTCCCGATTACGACCTGCTGATCTCCGGGCATGGCAAGATGGAATCCCAGCTAGAGAGGTACCGCGACGCGCAAGAGGGAATCATCTATCTGGGCAACATACCCCAATCGGAGCATTGCTCCTATGTCAAATGCAGCGCCCTTTCGATAAATCCCAGGCCCTTCGACGAACGCCTAGACCCCTATTGCGTCCCATCGAAGGTCATCGAGTACCTTGAGTTCGCGCCCTACTTCGCCTCGACCCGCTCCACCCCGCTCGACGAAGAGATTTACCGATGCGGCAACCTACTCGTCCCAGAAAGCGGCGACCCAACCGGTTTGAGGCGGTTCTACAAAGACCATCTGGATTCGTCGGGCAAGCTGATAAACCTAAACAAAAACCCCGCAAAAGGTGGTTTGATAGACAGGATTTCCCCGGAAAACGTCGGAAAGGCTATCCTTTCGCTGCTTCGATGAGCTCCCGCTCAATCTGCGAGCAAATCTGGTCTTGGCGGCATTTTTGCTGGTAATAACGCAGGTTGTTGTCGCCGAGCCTTTCTCTTTCCTGTTCGCTAAGGGAAAGCATCTTCTCCATCGCCTCGGCGATGTCGCTTTCTCTCTCTCCAGAAGAGAATATCGCCCCGCCGGACTCGCGGAGCAGCTTCTCCCCATCCCCGCCTAATACGGCGAGGATCGGGCGCCCCTCGTCGAGGCAGGAGACGAGTTTGCTGGGTATGGTGTCGCCGACGTATCCGCCGCGTTTTAGCGGGACGACTATCGCGGTGGCGTTGCGGTAGTAGGCCTTGGTGACGCCACGGGGCTTCATGCCGAGCAGCTCGACGTTGCCATCAAGCGACAATTCGGCGATCAATTGCCTTATCCGGCCGATCTCCGAACCGTTGCCGATGAGGACGAGCCCCGCGTCCTTGCCATTTTCCAAGACCCGCTTGAAGGCCCTCGCCACGACGTCTATCATCTGCAGCTTCCCGATGTTGCCGGCGTAGACGAAGGTCGGGCGGGAATATTGCACGTCCTCCCCGATCTGGGCGGAGAGAAGCGGCGGCTGCATCAGATGCTTGATGTTGGCCTTGCCCATCTTCAGCACGTCTCGGAAATAGGAGATGAACGAAGGGGACGAAACCAATATCTCATCGGCTTTGGAGTAGATGCTCTTCGACCAGAGGTATAGCAACCCATAAAGCGGGTTCGCCTTGCTCATCGCCCCGGTGATGAGCACCGATTCCGGCCACAGGTCGAGGCAATGGAGCACATGCCTCACATGGTGCTTTTTGGCGTAGAGGTTGGCCCCGCTGACGGATATTATCGGCGACAGCGACATCGAGTAGACTACGTCGAAATCCTCCTTCATCCTCCTAAGATACGAATTGGCGTTTCTATAGAAAGTCAGGTAATTCTTGATGATCGAGGCGGTCGAATCGCCCCTTGGGGCTAAGTCGCAACGATGGACCCTCACCCCGTTTATGACCTCGTCGTCGACGTGGATGTATTCCTCCGGGATCCTGTCATAGCCGTAATGCGGCTTGGAGGTCACGACCTGGACGTAATGGCCTTTGCCGGCCAAATACTCGGCGATGTCGGATATGACGAACGGCTCCGGCCGATAGTGCATGCAGACGATGAGTATTCTCATTGGGATAATTCTATTCGGGTTTTGCCTATTGCGGAAGAAATCGCTTTCGGGGCGGACAAGCCATATAATTCTTTCTCATGGGAGAGAAGCAGTCCAAAGGAAGGCAGCTGTCGCTGACGGTCAGGTCCAACGTGGCCATCAACCTCGTCCGGACCCTGGCCATGACCTTGCTTTCGTTCATCACCTTCCCCTTCATAACCAGGGCTTTGGGCGATGAGGCTTTCGGGCTTTACTCATGGGCCAATTCCTTCGTCTATTACTTCCTGATACTGGCGAAGATATCGATACCCAACCTCGCGATACGCGAATGCGTCAAAGCCAAAGGCGACCGCGAGCAGCTTTCCGCCACCGTGCAGAAGTTCTTCCTGCTGCAGTCGTTCACTACCCTGGCTTCCTTCGCCCTGCTGTGCGTCTTCGTTTTCTCAGTGCCGTCGCTATACTCCGAGGCCGAGATAATCTTCCTGCTTTCCATAAACTTCCTGGTCGGCGTCTTCTCCTTCGAATGGGTCTACATCGCCTTGGAGAAGCACTTCTACATCACGGTCAGGTCGGTGTTCCTCATCGCCTTCTCGGCCTGCTGCACCTTCCTGTTCATCAAGCCGACCGCCTACCCCGAACAATACCTTTACCTATACTCGGCGATCGCCATACTGCCGACCATCGGCACCTCGATATTCAACTGCATCTTCCTCCATCGATACGTGAGCCTAAGGAAAAAGGCCAAGTTCAGCTTCCGCCCGTTGATAAAGCCATTATCGACCATGGCCCTGCTTTCCTTCGCCTTGACCGTCTACAACCAGACCGACGAGTTCATCCTCGGCTTCGTCGACCCGAGCAAAGCCGCCGTCGGCGCCTACGCGGTCGGCGTCAAAGGGGTGGACATCATAATCACCTTGACGACCTCGCTATACGCCGTCTTCCTGCCCCGCGCTTCCTATTACCACGAGCTGGAGGACAAAGCCCCCTACAAGAGGCTGCTCGACTATTCGTTCAACATCACCTTCTTCATCGCCGTCCCGGCCATCGCGACCATGACCTCGCTCTCACTTCCGATAACCGCCCTGATATCCGGAGGCGATATGTCGTCTTCCTACCAAGACGCCAACTGGATACTGTTCGCCCTTTGCTTCATGATGCTGACCTATTCGCTCTCCGACAACATCTACAACGAGATCCTCATACCCGAGAGGAAGGAAAGGTACTATCTATACGCCATGGCGATGGGCGTGGCCTTGAACATCGGCTTGTCGCTGCTGTTCGCCTTGGTTGTCATGAAGGATAGGGCGGGCTTAGGCGTGGCCATCGCCACGATGATCGCCGACGTCTGCGTGCTGGTCCTGCTCTATTTCCTGTCTAGGAAGTATGCCAAGGGAGCCATATTCAACCTTAACAACCTGAAGATTACCGCCTTCGGCATCGCGATCTTCCTGCTCAATTTCTTCATTCTGCCGTTATTGCTTAAGATGGATTGGGGCGATTCGACGCAGGCTGGAATCTACCTAGGCTCGGGCCTCATCCTTTTGGCGGGCGATGCCGCGATATACCTAATCGGGCTAAGGTTGACGAAGGAGAAGCTGGTCTGCTCGTTGTTCAGGAGGAAGGACATGCATGGCGAATCCGAATCTGAAGGAGAATAAGCTCAAGCGGGCTTTGGCGCTGTGCCTGAAATACCCGGTGAAGCTGCTTAGCAAGCGGGAATACGTCAAGCTTCAGTACCGCTACATAACCCACCATAAGCTCAATCTGGACAACCCAACCCGCTACACCGAGAAGCTGCAGAAGCTCCGGCTCGACGTCTACCCCAAAGACGACCTGGTCTCGATCTGCGCCTCCCGCGATGGGGCCAGGTGGTATGTCGATTCGCTCGGCTTTTCGAAATACCTAATCCCGATTTGCGGGGTTTACGACAGCTTTGACGACATCGATTTCGCCTCCCTCCCCGACTCCTTCGCATTGAAGGCCACACACGCCTCAGGCTTCAACATCATCGCAAAGGACAAATCGAAGCTCGACATCGAAGAGGCGAGGAGGAAATTCGCAAAATGGCTCAAAACCGACTATGGAAAGAAGACCGTCGAGCCCCACTACAGCAAGATAAAGCCGCGCATCATTGTTGAGCGGCTGCTTGAGGAGCCGGGCGAGCCATCGCCAATCGAATACAAGCTACACGTCTATAACGGGAAAGCCCATAACCTCTATGCCGTAATAGGCAGGGGCGAGGACATCCGCTACAGCGAGCTCTACGCCGACTTCACGCCCTTCGACGGCAGCCAGTTCAATGGCTGGAAGAAGCCCGACGTCGCTCCGAAAAAACCCGACAACTGGGATGAGATGGTGCGCTTCGCCGAAGCCTGCTGCGCTCCCTTCCCCTTCGTCAGGTTCGATATGTATTGCATCGAAGGCCGGATCTATTTCTCCGAGATGACATTCACCCCCGCGAAGGGGACGCTCATCCTAGACGACGACCAAGCCGATTTCGAGATGGGCAAATGGCTCGACATAACAAATGCCAAGCCGCATCTAGTTCCAGCTGGAATCCGGGAAAAATACCTCAAGTAGCATCAACCCGACGTGGTATTTAGCCCCATCGTCGTAGTTGGACGAGATCCTTTCGCCTTGGTAATAGTCCTCGCAGGTGAAGTCGATGGACATGCCGATGGTCCCCCGGGGATCATAGCCTATCGACTTGAAGGTGAACCCGACCAATGAGGTGAACTCGGCGGAGAAGTTGGTCTGCAGCTTCACGCCGTCGAGCTTCACCGTCTTCCCAATCAAAGTGCTCATGTCGTCGCCGTATTTGTAGAAGGTGACGTTGATGTCGAAGTCGGTGACCCGCCCCACGTTCGAGTCCTCGGTGTCGGAGCCCCCGCGGGCGGCGAAAGCAAAATACTCGGCCTCATTGAGCTCCGCCGGGAAGATGGTCCCATATCCGGACTGGTCGAGGTTCACCAGCGAGTAGTTGCCCCACGCGTTGCACCTGACTTGGCCGTTGTATAGCTTAGAAAGGTAGCCAGAGCGGAAGCCGTCGTTATATAGCGACAGCTTCTTCGTCTGCCCGTAGGCGACGTCGTAAAGCGCCTTCTGGTCGCTCCAAACCCCGACGCCGGGATTGATGATGTCAGGCGACCAGGTCAGATCGCCGCCTTTGGAGTTCTTGAAGAACTCGGGGTACATTGATTTGCCATCGGCTATCCCCTGACAATCGGCTGGATCATCGTAGACGCCGGAGCCGTTGAAGTATCCGCCCTCCCCATGGGTGAGGGTGACTTCTTCGCTATTTTCCCTAGCATCCTTCATGCCCTCGGGATAGACGTTGTAGCGGTTGTTGATGAATATCGAGTCGACATAAGCATCGCCTTTGAAAAGCTCGTTGGTGTCGGCGCAGGAGGCGAGCAGCAACGCAGCCGGGAAAAGCAATAGTCCCTTCTTATTCATTGACGTTGACCTCCTCGTACTCGTAATTCTTGGCGACCGGCTTCTCCTCCGCCATCTGCTTATAGCTTTCTGGACGGTAGATCGCGCCTAGGCAATAGGCGAGCAGCATGCAGGGCACGCCGCGGCTCCACTGCAGCAGGCTCGAGGAATGGCTCGAGAATATGCCGTTTAGATCGCTTGGGTGGCGAAGCGGCATCTCCGAATCGCAGAATGACAGATAGACGAATACGCCCAAGGCGATGAAGCAATAGGCATAGGGGATGGCTTCCTTTCCCTCGTCCGAGGATAGGAGCCTATATCCCTTAAGCATCCCGAAGAATGCCGCATATAGCAGCAGCAGGAACGCCAGCAGGCCGTTTTGGTAGAGCACCTGGAACTCGAACATCCTTAGGTCATAGGCGATTGGGTCCTTGGCCCCGAAAAGGAGCGAGACAAGATCGAAGCTGCGCCTGCCGGCGGCATCGCTATTAAACATCAATTGCGATATGGCGGTCTCTAGGGTGTACATGGTTCCGCCAGGCTCGAAATACGCGCCGATAAGCGGGATTTTGCATAGAATTCCCTCGCCGTTGCCGATCAAATAGGCATCGATGAACAGCAATAGGCAGCCGATGGCAACTATCCCGATTAGGACGAAGAATATGATCTTCGCGGCCAGATCAACGGCCTTAGCCGCGGTTTCGTCTTTCCGCCTCAGCTTCATGAACATCGCAACGGCGAAGGCGATAAGGTAGATGAGAACCAAGAGGATTATCCCCCTGATGAATGGGGTCAGCACGATATCGAGCAGCCCGATGCCTGAGCATACGGAGATGACGATGATGTCCCGATTGTCCATCTTCTTGAAAAGCAAGGCGAAAAGCCCCGCGCCGGAGCAGGATAAGGCGAAGCTGATGGTTTTGGCGAAGTACATATCAACGTCGACGAAGGCGAACCCGTCGAGGTACTTACCCTCGGTCGCTATCGGGAAGACGACGCCATCATAGTAATAGACCTCGCCGGAATGGATCACCGCATAGAACGGGCCATAGCAGTAAAGCCAGTAGAGCATGGTGATCAATACCACCAGAGCCAATCCGCCGAGGACGCCGTATAAGGCATATTTCCGCGTTTTGGCGTTGAGCGTGTTCAAGAACAGCCCAAGCGCGGCCATCCCGATTAGGCCAAGGCTGACCAATAGGCCATCGAGCAGCGGGCTTAACACCGATCCGGAGTTGATCGCGAACTGGAAAGCGGAGAACCCCAAGAAGAAAGGCAGCAGCAGCGCCGGTATCATGAAATAGAGGTCCTTCTTGGTGATCGATCCAATCGCCAGGCGGTTCTTCGCTAGAGGATAGAGGAATAGCGCTATGCACACCCCCACCGCCCTAAGCAAAGTCAAACCGGTCGCCCCGGCGAAGCCGAAGCAGATCAGGGCAACGACCTCGATGCCCAAAAACGAAAGCACCGTCTCCTGCTTCGAAGACGGGCCGTCGCGCAGCAATTTAGTGTCCATCACCAGTACGCGCCTCCCTCGATTTTTCTAAATCCTTCCGGCTTAGTATAAGGCCTTATCCAGTATTCGTTCACCCATTTCTTGACGTGTTCCCTGTTTTCCCATCTCTTTCCCAATATCCCGAAAAGGGTCTGGGTTGCCCCACCGGTTTGGATGGCTTGCTTCCCGAGCGACTTGGCTTTTAGGCACAGGAACTGCCCATAGGCCCCGGCGCCGCAGAGCATCACGTCGAAGTCGATGCGCTCCATCGCTTCCTCCAACAGCTCCAATGAGCGAAAGAACGATGGGACGGCCGGCTTGGCATCGGCGCAGGTCAAAGGGGCGGTCAAGGTTATGAGTTCGAAGTCGGGGCAAACCTCAGGATGGCCGGCAAACAATTTGTCCTTCCGGCTGTACTGAAATTCGATCTCCGAGGAAAAGGGGCTGACGACCAAGACCCTCTTGCCGTAAAGCGCGCTCACCCAGTCTCCCCGCAGCGGCTCGAACCCTTCGTATATCAGCGGTTCGGCCTGAGGGCAGTATTTGGAGAAGAAATAGTTCTCCATGTGGGCTCCGGAAGTCCCCAGGAAATCTATTCGGCGAAGGGCTGAAAGCAGGATGTCGCCGTATTCCTTAAGGTGCTTGTCGTCGGTCGGGTAAAAGCCGGCGTTGTTCTTCATCGAATACCTGACCGACTGCTTGTAGGTCGAGGCAAGGCCGAGCTCTATCTTCTCGTGGTTGTTCAGGCAAGAAAGCTCTACCGCCCCAAACCTTATGGCAGCGAATGGGCCGCCGGAGATGATGGCCATCTTCAAGGCGGAGTTGGTAGCTTCCATGCTCAGCTTATGGCCGCAGAAGCTCTTGTATGTTTTTCTTTTCTTGGTTAGGCGCTGATAAACGACCCAAGGGGCGTTGGACAGGAAATACTTTATGTATTCTGCTTTGCCTTTCACCAGGAAATCTCCTCTATCGGAGTGGGTTTTGCGTTCTTTTCGTCGCTAACGATCCTGCCATCGGCTATCCGGATGACCCTTTCGGCGACATCGGCTATCTTGGCGTTGTGGGTAACGACGATCAGCGTCTTGTGGAAATCGCGGCAAACGTTTTGAAGAAGCTGGAGTATCGAAGCGCCGGTTTTGGAATCAAGCGCCCCGGTCGGCTCATCGCAGAGCAACAGCCTCGGGTTCTTGACTACCGCCCTGGC
>DGYFR06201__coassemble_1572_pt1 | contig 11675 bp, 13 predicted proteins | sample DGYFR06201__metabat2_high_PE_004 | metagenome-assembled genome bin DGYFR06201 | reverse complement strand
AGGCAAAGCGATGGACGAGAAAACCTATTCCAATAAGATCTCCAAGGAAGACATGCAGGCCTATCTTAGCCTCGCTCTATCGACTTCCGACGAGGCGGTGTCCGCCGCGCTTGAGCAAGCGAGCCTAAGCGAAGAAAAACCCGTCAAGCGGTGAACCCGGGGCATAGCCCCGTTTTTTATTGCCCGTTAGGGGTTATAATGGGCTATGCAAAAACCAAAGCCATTCTTCGATAAGGTGTTCTACCAGATCTATCCGCGTTCCTTCGCCGACTCCAACGGCGATGGGATCGGCGACCTGCGGGGCATAATCTCCAAGCTCGATTACCTGGCCGAGCTGGGCATAGACGTCATCTGGCTGTCCCCGGTGTATAAGTCCCCGCTCATGGACATGGGCTACGACATAAGCGATTACTACTCCATCCATCCCGACCTGGGGACGATGGACGATTTCGACGACCTCATCAAGGAGGCCGCCAGGCGCGACATAAGGATCGTGATGGACCTCGTGGTGAACCACACCTCCGACCAGCACCCGTGGTTCATCGCTTCAAAGGATAAAAATTCTAAGTACCGCGACTACTACATCTACCGGAAAGGGAAGAAGAACGGCAGGAAGCCGCCGAACAACTGGACCAGCATGTTCACCGGGCCGGCCTGGAGCAGAAACGAGGGGGACGACGAGTACTACCTTCACCTCTACAGTAAGCAGCAGCCCGACCTCAACTGGCATAACGAGGCGGTGGTGGAGGAGGTGGAGAAGATACTCCGCTTCTACCTCGACAAAGGCGTTTACGGCTTCCGCTGCGACGTCATCAACCAGATATACAAGGAGTCGCTTGAAGACGGGAAGGGCCATTCCTTCTCCGGGCGCGGAAGCGAGCACTACCTCGGCGTCGAGGGCAACCACAAGATGCTCCGCCGTCTCTACGACGACGTCTTCTCCCATTACGACTGCGTCGTCATCGGGGAGACCTACCAGGTCAGCAAGGAATGCGGGAAGCGGTATCTGGAGAACCACGAGCTCGACATGTTCTTCCAGTTCGACACCGCCAACTGCGACAAAATCAAATCGCTTCCGGTCTTCGCCAAGAGGTTCAAGCCGAGCCTGCTCCGCGACGCCTTCTATTCCTGGCAGACCGCGGTCAGCTGGAACGCCAATTACCTCGAGAACCACGATCAGCGGCGCAGCATTTCGCGCTTCGGCAGCATGCAGTTCCACAAGGAATCCGGCAAGGCGCTGGGGATGCTGCTCCTCACCCTGCGCGGGACCCCGTTCATCTACCAAGGCGAGGAGATCGGGATGACCGACCTGCCGATCGGCGACCCCGACAAGAGCCAGGACGTCTCCTGCCGCCTGGTCAGCGGGATAATGAAGAGATTCCATTTCCCACGCAAGCTGCGCTACAAGTGCTGCCACAACATCAACCGCGACAACTCCCGCTCCCCGATGCAATGGGATAAGGGGGTTTCTGCGGGCTTCTCGACCTCGAAGGACACTTGGATACAGGTAAACGAGAACTACCTTGCGGGGATAAACGTCTACGACGAGTCGCTCGACCCCGACTCGATTTACAACTTCTACAAGCGGCTCACCTACCTCCGCCACCGCGACGAGGTATTGAGCTATGGCGAGATATACCCCATCAAGGTCCATAGCGAGCTCATCGCCTTCCAGCGGGTCTACCTTGGCCGGCGCAGGCTGGTCCTGATCAACCTCACGCCCAAGAGGATGGCCATCGACCGCCACCTGATACTGTCCGGGGCGAAGCTGCTGCTTTCCTCGGCAAGCAGCCCCAGCTATGAGCATGGCCTATTGGAGCCATATGAGGCCGACATCTTCACTCTAGAGTGAAAATAACTAAAACGGAGGCCCCGAACGTGTATGATATTGGGGCATTGGAGGAGTTTTGCATGGAGACGCACCGCACCGATAACCTGACTTGGGAAGAATACTTCATGGGCATCGCCGCCCTTTCGGCCGCCCGTTCCAAGGACCCCTCGACCCAGGTCGGGGCCTGCATTGTCGATTCGGCCAACAAGGTGGTCTCGATCGGCTACAACGGCATGCCGCGAGGCGTCGACGACGACCTCATCCCCTGGGGGCATGGGGAGGGGCTTGACTCCAAATACCTCTACGTCTGCCATGCCGAGTTCAACGCCATCCTCAACACCCGCGATGGCTCGGCCCTCAATGGATGCCGGATATACGTCACCCTATTCCCCTGCAACGAATGCGCCAAGGCCATCGTGCAGGTCGGCATCAAGGAAGTCATCTACAAAGACGACAAGTACCACGACCACGTCGAGGAGCAGGCCTCCCGCCGCATCTTAGACATGGCCGGGGTCAAATACCGCCCCTACGTGGGCCGCGAGGTCAGCTTCGATGTTGATTAAGCGCAACATGTTCTACCGCATCGTGGTGATAAGCATCTGCTTCCTATTGCTTGCCATAATGCTGTTCATCCCCTTGGCTCCGTATATAGACACCAACCCGGCGCTATTCTATTCGGTGCTCGGCGCTTTCCTATTCGTCTACGTCGCCTTCATCGTGGCCAACGAGCTGGTGATCCACTTCAAGTATTCCCCCAAGGAGAAGGGAAATGGCGGAGAAGATCGTTGAGGTCAAAGGCCTTTCCTTCGCCTATTCGGAGGAGGACCCGAAGGTCCTCTCCGACGTTTCCTTCTCCGTGGATAAGGGGTCATACGTCGCCATAATCGGCCATAACGGCTCGGGAAAGTCGACCTTGGCCCGGATATTGCTCGGCCTGCTGGATGGGTATTCCGGCGAGGTCAGCGAGTTCGGCGAGAGGCTAAACAAGAAGTCGCTGAATAGGCTCCGCAGCCGGATCGGGATAGTCTTTCAGAACCCCGACAACCAGTTCGTGGGCTCGACGGTGGCCGACGACATCGCCTTCGGGCTGGAGAACAAATGCGTCCCCTCCGATAAGATGCAGGGGATAATCGAGCGCTACGCCGAATACGCCGGCATGAAGGACTTCCTTTCCCGCGAGCCGACCTCGCTTTCCGGCGGGCAGAAGCAGCGGGTCGCCATCGCCGGGGTATTGGCCATGGAGCCCGATCTGGTGATCTTCGACGAGTCGACCGCCATGCTCGACCCCAAGGGCAAGGAGGAGATCGCCTCCCTCATATCCAAGGTCAAGTCGACCAACCCCGACCTCACCATCATCTCGATAACCCACGACATCGAGGAAGCCGCGGTCTCCGACGAGGTAATAGTGCTCAACAAGGGGAAGATAGTCCTCCAGGGCAAGCCGGAGGAGGTCTTTTCGCATGAGAAGGAGCTTTCCGACTGCCACCTCGACGTCCCCTTCGCCTACGCCTTGGAGAACAGCCTCACCCGGCTCGGCGTCAAGCACACCGACAGCAAGGACCCGAGCGTCCTATTGGAGGATCTGCTATGCCGATAGATTTCTCCCAAGTCACCTATGTGTATTCCCCGAAGACCCCGCTGCAGTTCGAGGCGTTGAAGGGGATAGATTTGCATATAGAAGATGGAAGCTTCGTGGCATTGGTGGGGCGGACCGGCTGCGGCAAGTCGACTTTGGTGCAGCACATCAATGCTTTGCTCACCCCATCGACCGGCGAGGTCCGGGTCGACGGCTTCGTCTCGACGTCCGATAAGAAGAAGCGGACCAAGAAGATGAGCCCGCTCCGGAAGGAAGTGGGGCTGGTGTTCCAGTTCCCCGAATATCAGCTTTTCGAGGAGAACGTGCTTAAGGACGTGAGCTTCGGGCCGAAGAACTTCGGGCGGAGCAAGGAAGAGGCCATCGCCGACGCCAAGGAGGCGCTTTCCCTCGTCGGGCTTGGCAAGGAGTTCTACGACCGTTCGCCGTTTGAGCTTTCCGGCGGGGAGAAGCGGCGCGTCGCCATCGCCGGCATCTTGGCCATCCACCCCAAGTACCTGGTCGTCGATGAGCCGACCGCCGGGCTCGATCCGCTGGGCGCTAAGGAGATGATGGACCTCTTCGACGAGATCCACCGGCAGGGCACGACCATTATATTGGTCACCCACGACATGTCGCTGGTGCTTAAGCACTGCGACCGCTGCATCGTCATGAAAGACGGGAAGATAGCCAAGATCTGCACGCCTATCGAGCTTTTCGAGGGAGATTTGGAGGAATATTCCTTGCAGATCCCACCTTTCTTCGAATTCGCGAAGAAACTGAAAGAAGGGGGTTTGGACATCGATTTGTCGAAATGCCTCGACGTCGATTCGCTGGCCAAGCAGATACAGGAGGCCAAGCGATGAGCTTCGCCATCGGGCGCTACGTGCCGTACAACTCCTTCCTCCACCGGATGGATCCAAGGGCCAAGATCATGGCCACCATTTTCCTGATGGTCGCGGTCTTCATGAACTACCCCAATTGGAGCATGAGGCTATTGATGGGCGGCGCTATCTTCGTTTTCCTCTGCGTTTTGCTTTACGTCTCGCGGATGAGCCTGCGCTCGATACTCTCCTCGCTTAGGCCGCTATGGTTCACGCTGGTGTTCCTGCTTCTTATCTACATAGCCGTCCCGCAGCAGAACAACACCCTGGGCATCGCCTGGGATCTGAATGGCTGGGTCGTCTACTGGGATTCGTTCGCCGAGGCGTTCCGCATCATTATGCGCTTCGTGATGACCATCATGCTCACCATGATACTGACCGCCACCACCAAACCATTGGATTTGACCTATGCCGTCGAGTGGTACCTGTCGCCGCTTAAGGTCTTCAACTTCCCGGCCGCCGAGATCGCGATGATGCTTTCGATCGCCCTCCGCTTCATCCCGACGCTATTGGAGGACTCCGACCGCATCATGAAGGCGCAGGCCAGCCGCGGCGTCGACTTCAAGCATGGCCGCATCATGGCCAGGATCACCGGCATAACCTCGTTGATCATCCCGCTGTTCGTCTCCTCGTTCATGCGCAGCGAGGACCTCGCCGAGGCGATGGAGTGCCGTGGGTACGACCCGCGGGCCAAGCGGAGCCGGTACCGGAAGCTATCCTTCTCCTGGGGGTCTTTGGCTGGCTTGATGCTGTGCGCCGCGATAATGGCTGGCTTCATCACCATATCCGCTCTGCACATCGACTTCTTCTCGCTAATGGGGCTAACCGTCAAATGAGGTACCGCTTCTTCCTTTCCTTCCTCGGCTCATCCTATTTCGGGATGCAGCGGCAGAAGGGCAAGGCGACCGTGCAGCAGAAGGTCGAGGAGACCCTTTCCTCGCTTACCGGCGAGGACATCGAGATAAAGTACTCCGGGCGGACCGACGCCGGGGTCAGCGCCGCCGCGATGCCGGCCGCCTTTTCCTGCGCTAGGGAGCTTGATTGCCCCCGCATGGAATCGCTGCTAAACCGCCGCCTCCCAAAGGACATCGCGGTGTTTGGACTTGAGAACTGCGATGATTCGTTCAAGCCGAGGCAGGATAGCGTCGGCAAAAGATACTCATATACCTTCAGTTTGAAGAGGAAGTTCCCGCTGCGCTGCCATAGCTGCGCCTATCTAGGCGACTACGACCTCGACCTGGGCCTGCTCAAGAAGGCCCTCGATTGCTTCAAGGGCACCCATGATTTCTCCAACTTCACCAGCAAGGAGGAGGACGTCGGCGGCTTCGTGAGGACCATATACTCAATCGAGGTGCTCCAAGACGACGGGGCTTACCGGGTGGAGATAGTCGGCGACGGCTTCATGACCTACCAGATAAGGCTTATGATGGGATATGCCATCCGCGTCGGCATCGGGAGGTCCTCGTTGGACGAGCTGAAGGCGGCCTTGGAAAGGAAGCCGAGGCTGGTCACCCATTACAAAGCGCCCGCCGAAGGGCTATGTTTAGAGGAGGTATATTACGATGAAAACGAATTTCTGCTATCACACCCACACCCCTAGATGCGGCCATGCCTACGGCACCGACGAGGGGTATGTGACCGAGGCGATTTCCAACGGGATAGTCCGCCTGGGCTTCTCCGACCACTGCATGTTCCCCGGCATGGACGAGCCCCATATGCGCGGCAACGGCTCCCTCATCGGCGACTACCTCGACTCGGTCGCCTCGCTCAAGAAGAAGTATCGGGGCAAGATAGAGATCTACGTCGGCTTCGAGGCCGAGAACATGGGCAAGGAGCAGATCGCCTGGCTTCGCGAGATGCTTTCGACCAAGCTCGATTACCTCATCATCGGGCAGCATGGGAGAAGCGGCGGGACCCACACCGATTTCTATGGCGCACACGCCGACAAGAAATGGGCGGACGAGCAATACCTCCACGATCTGATCGAGGGGATGGAGACCGGCCTATTCGCCTACGTCGCCCACCCCGATCTGTTCCTGGAGTGGAACGAAACGCTGCTCCCGCGGCACATCGAGATGGCCAAGGCCATCGCCAGCAAGGCCAAGGAGCTTGGCCTGGCCCTGGAGATGAACTGCGGGTATCTGCGCCGCTACAAGGAGTGGAAGGACGTCACCTCCACCGGGTGGATGCATTATCCATACCCGACCTTCTGGAAGGTGATAAAGGAATCCGGAGCCAAGGTCACGTTGGGGGTCGATGCCCACGCCCCGAGCGACTTCTCCCATTACAGCTTCGAGGCGGTATACGGCTTGGCCAACGATCTCGGGATAGAGATAGTCGAGCCGCAGATAGGCCTCCCCAAGAGGCGCCTGCTGGATAAATAGGGCGGCCCAAGCCGGCTGCGCGCCTTCGCGACCAGGCGCGTACGTATGAAGAAAACCGATTAGCCCAAAGTCGATTAATGCTTTAAGCGCGCGCCTAGAGAGTGCTATATTATGCCCGGAAACTGGAGTTTCACTATGGGAAGACATTTCGAAGTAAGGGCCGCGGCCATGGCCGCCACGGCCAAAGCCAAGTCCGCCATCTACATGCGGGCATCCAAGGAGATCTACGCCGCCGCTAAGTCAGGCGAGCCCGACCCCAACTCGAACCTCGCGCTGCGCTCGGCCATCGAGAAGTACCGCAAGCAGTGCCCGAAGGACGTCATCGACCGCGCCATCGAGAAGGCCAAGGGCGGGGACACCGTCGCCTACATCCCCGGCCGCTATGAGTTCATGGGCCCGGGCGGAAGCAACATCATCGTCGACACCTTGACCGACAACGTCAACCGCGCCCTCGTCACCGTCCGCACCATCGTCACCCGCAAGGGCGGCAAGATGGCCTCGGTCGCCTACAACTTCGAGCACCTTGGAATCCTCAACTTCAAGGGCGTCAAGGAAAGCGACGTCGAGGAAGCGCTGGTGCTCGGCGACGTCGACGTCAAGTCCGTCACCATCGACGATAACGGCGAGATAGAGGCCCGCGTCGCCCCCGCCGACCTTGAGAAGAGCAAGGAGCTGCTCAAGGATCTGGGCGTCACCGACTACGACCGCGCCGAGACCACGATGTACCCCAACGAGTGGATCGAGGTCAACGACGAGGACAAGGCCAAGCTGCAAGCCATGATGAGCGAGCTAGACGAGGCCGAGGACGTTCAGAACGTCTACACCAACGTCGACAACATCTAAGCCACATAGAGGCCGCTTCGGCGGCCTTTTTGTTGCCGATTCATCTACTTTTTTGCCGAATATATTGCAAAAAAGCTCTATATTGCGGCTTTTTCTTTTCCAAAAACGTTTTTGAGGTGCAAATTTGGGATGCTATGCTAATATTGCTGTCCGCCGCAAGGCGAAAAAAGGAAAAACAACAATGAACAAGAACAGACATTCCAGCAAATTGCTGCTCATATTGCCGTTATCCGCCCTCGGACTAATCGCCTGCGGCGGGAATGGTGTATCCAGCAGCCAGCCATCGACCGGTTCTAACAGCCAGGAGTCGAGCAGCCTGCCAGATGGCGGATCCTCCTCTACCAACCCGGCGGTCCAATACCCCTCTATACAGGAAGTCATGAGGGGGCTTTCCGATAAGAAGAACTACACCTTCACCATGGAAGATGGGATCTTCGACATGACCACCGACATGTACTTCACCGAGAAGGCCTACTACGTCGACTACAAAGACGCCACCTTGGAATCGGCCGTTCCCTTTGGCTATGCCGAGGATGCCGACGGGTCGGTGTTCCAATTCACGCTTAACGGCGACCAGGTGACGCCGGGGGAGTACCTCCGGTCGAACTCCGGCGATGTGATCAAAGACCTGTGGGCCAATGCCATAATCAGCTTTGCTGACTTCAACATCGGCGCCCTGCCCTCCACCCCGACCGAGGACAACGTCTACCCGATCACCGACGATGCCAACAAGACGCTATTCGCCTTGCTTGCCGGCTATGGCGACGCCTTCGTCTTGCCTTACGTGACCGTGACCGCCGAGGTCATATCCGAAGATGCGTTCAAGGTCATAATCCACTTCGCCCCCGACAACGAGCAATACACCGGCGACTGCGTCTGCACCGTAGCCGACATCGGCACGACCAAGATCCCCGGGATCGATGAGTACCTAGCTGAGGGCGGCAAGGGAACTCAGGACACCGATCAGACCTTGCTTGACGTCCTGCAGAAACTCAAGTCGGATGGCAACTACACGATCGAGTCGACCTCGCCCTCCACCCATTACGTCGACACCGTGACCGCCGACTATTACTACTCCGACAACAAGAGCAACCCCGCTTCCAGCAAGGGCTACATCAACCTCGGCGAGCACGCCTACAACTTCACCATGCCCGATGGGAAGGTGCAGGTAGGCAGCGAGATTACCTACACCTCGTCGACCTCGAAGTCCTTCTGGGACAACGTGAGCTCCATCCACAACCTCTCCACGCTCAACCTGAGCGACTTCGCCGTCGAGGAGACTGCGGATGGCCTCAAGCTCACCAACAACGTCTCGGTGCTCAACAGCTTCTACAACCTGGTGCATTCGACCTCGTTCTTCCCCAGCGTTAACGTCAGCACCGACTACCTGCTCTTCACCAGCGTCTCCGAGACCGCGCTTTCCTTCACCCTCCACATCGAGGCCGAGGCCGACTTCGCAGTCACCATCACCAATATCGGCACGACCAGAAACGAGACCATCGAATCGTTTATCGAGGAGAACAAGAACTTCGACAAGAACGACATCAGCGGATTGACCGACGCGGTCAATAGCCTCGCCTCCGGGAACTACACCATCGCCCTCGACAACAAATTCTCGGCCTTCGCAAACGACCTCGCCTCGGTCGGCAGCCTGAACATCGCCGTGTCCTCAGACGATTACTTCATCACCAACCTCACCGACGACAAGGACTCCTACGGCTATAAGATGATCGACGGGACCTTGTCGAAATACGCCTACGAGGAAGGGCAGCAGATAGTCGTTGACACCTTCGAGGGGACCATGGAGGACAACGACGTCTTCCTGACTCTGAAGGACATCGACTTCGCCGGATTGGACATAACCCACAACATCGGTGGGACCTACACGCTGAAGGGGACCGACGGCCTGACCGCCATCGCCAACCTGCTGACCTTGCCCACCGGGACGTTCACTACCTACCTTAGCAGCCTGACCCTCTCCGTCGACGGAGAGGCGATAGCCATCTCCGGCACGACTTCCTTTTACGGAAGCTTCACCGCCACCATCCAAGCGGCCTGAAATCCTCTTTTTCTCCCCTTGCAATACTACGCGCATACGCGGATAATACTACCCGGCACTACTTTGAACGAGTAAACCCCGGTAAAGTTGAATGTTCGAAAGTCGCTAACTACGACAGAAGGAGAGAAAAATGCAGCGTCAAACCACAATGGCGAAAGTCGAAGGCATCAAGCGCAACTGGTACCTCGTCGACGCCACGGACATCCCGCTTGGCCGCCTCGCCTCGAAGATCGCGGTCATCCTAATGGGGAAAGACAAGCCCACCTACACCCCGCACGTCGATTGCGGCGATAACATCGTCGTCATCAACGCCAGCAAGGTCAAGCTAACCGGCAACGACCCGGAGCACAAGAAGAACTACTACAACGTCTCCGGCTACAACGGCGGACTTCGCACCCGCAGCGCCGGCGTCATGAAGGAAGAGTTCCCGGTCGAGCTCATCGAGCGCTCGGTCTGGGGCATGCTCCCGAAGGGCCCGCTTGGCCGCAAGATGATCAAGAAGCTCCACGTCTACGCCGACGAGAAGCATGAGCAGGCCGCTCAGAAGCCGGTCGCGCTCGATCTTAGCAAGTAAGGAGAACGACCATGGCAGAAGAAACCAAATACTATGGGACCGGCCGCCGCAAGTCCAGCGTCGCCCGCGTCTACGTCTATGCCGGAAAAGGCAAGATCACGGTCAACGGCCGCGATGTCAACGAGTACATGCCCTTCCCGACCCTAGTCCTGAACCTCAAGCAGCCGCTAGCCCTCGTCAATGGCGAAGCCCGCTATGACGTCGAAGCCACCGTCTGCGGTGGTGGATTCACCGGCCAGGCCGAGGCCATCCGCCTTGGCATCGCCCGCGCGCTTCTTGAAGCCGGCGAGGAGAGGAAGACCCTCAAGGTCGCCGGAATGCTCACCCGCAACGCGAGGAGCAAGGAACGCAAGAAGTACGGCCTCAAAGGCGCCCGTCGCGCCCCGCAGTTCTCCAAGCGTTAAACTTCCGAGGACGAAGCCATCCCCAAGCGGATGGCTTTTTTCGTGCAATCTTTTGTAATAAAATCTCGCCTGGGAGCGTTTGGTAAGCGAGGATGGACGAAGCAAGGAAGCTGCTCGACTCTTACATGGAAGAGTTCGCATCTGGGAATCCATCCCATTTCGACGAATTCTACCGCCTCACCCACAAGAAGATGTTCTACATCGCCTTGGGGATCGTTGAGAACAAGGAGGACGCCGAGGACGTGATCCAGGAAAGTTACGCCAAAATGATAGGGGGGCTATCCTCCTACTCGGTTGGGAGCAATCCCTTCGCGTTTTTGGCATCGATCGTCCGCAACGAGTCCTATTCATTGCTCAGGAAGCGGAAGGAAGTCCTAAGCTACGAGGACGGAATCCACTCCTCCTCGGCGAGCCATGATTCCTATTCCGACGCCGACGGGCTGCTTCGAATGCTTAGCCACCTTAATCAGGACGAGAGGGACATCGTCATCATGCACGTGGTCGACGAGATGAAATTCGCCGAGATCGCCAAGGCGATGGGCAAGGGGCTTTCGGCCACCTTGGTCGCCTATCACCGAGCCATGAAGAAATTAAGGAAGGAGGCCGGGCAATGAAGAACAAAGACATCAAGCGGATGCTCGTTGAGCAAGCCGAGAAGATAAAGATCGAAGACAACCTGATGAAGACCAAAGCCGGGCTTCCCGATTTTGAGCCCGTCAAGCGGGGCAAGGCCACTCGTCCCTGGGGCTATGCCTTGGCCGGAGCCGCCGCCTGCCTGGTGATCGGGCTGGGAGTGGGGCTGCCGCTTGGCCTGCATGGCAGTGGCGCCCCGGTTCAAACCGGTTCAGGCGACGCTGGATTGCAGTTAAACGGCAAAGAGCTCTCCTCATTCGGCTATCAGGCGTTATCCTCGTTCGCCCTGCTTCAGGATGAGCAGGTCAAAGGGATGCTATTGGCCAGGAAGCCGACCCAGGAGGATTTCGAGAAAGCCGCGAACGAAGTGGTGGAGTACATGGGCATGGTCGAGTCCTTCTCCAACAAAGGTCTTTTCACCTTCGTCGAGGATAGCGTTGGCTTCGAGATATTCCTGAATGGCGACGGGCTATTCGACCTCACCTTGGAT
>DGYFR06201__coassemble_1483_pt1 | contig 12207 bp, 8 predicted proteins | sample DGYFR06201__metabat2_high_PE_004 | metagenome-assembled genome bin DGYFR06201 | reverse complement strand
CCAAAGCGGATCACGATTTGCGGGGCATTTCCAAAACGCGACGTCTAGAAAAAACCATTAGATACAAACGTCAATTGAAAACGAAGACGCGGCGCAGGCTGGCAACCGACATCAAAAAAGGTCTTTACTTTCCCGATTGCCTACGCGTATCATACACGAGCGCATTATTCGTGCGCTTTATGCGTGGGAGGGCATGACGAAGCCCGCTAACCACTGCATGCAAACCATCCAAACAAGGAGGAAAACATGAGCAAGAAAATCGTCAAAGTCGTCAAGATGGAGCTCCCCGGCGGAGAGGCCCATCCCGGACCGAAGCTCGCTTCTGCCGGAGTCGTGATGAACAAGTTCTGCACCGACTTCAACGCCAAGACCGGCGACAGGCGCGGCGAGACCGTCCCCGTCATCATCACCGCCTACGAAGACAAGTCCTACGACTTCGTCATCAAGACCAGCCCGGTCGCTGAGAGGATCCTCAAGGCCGCTGGCATCAAGAAGGGATCGGGCAACGCCAAGACCATCGTCGGGCACATCAGCCAGGCCCAGCTCGAGGAGATTGCCAAGTACAAGCTCCCCGACTTCAACACCGAGGACGTAGAGGCCGCAAAGAAGATCGTCGCCGGCACCTGCCGTCAGATGGGCATCGCCATCGACAAGTAAGGAGAGCAGCAATGAAGAAGTACAGCAAGAAATACACCGCAGCCCTCGCCAAGGTCGATGCCAAGAAGATCTACGACCTAGCCGAGGCCGTTAAGCTGGTCAAGGAAACCAGCGTCACCAAGTTCGACGCCTCGGTCGACGTCAGCTTCAACCTCAACGTCAACCCGACCCTAGCCGATCAGCTGATCAGGGGCACCATCACCCTCCCGCACGGCAACGGCAAGACCAAGAAGGTCCTCGTCGTCACCAACACCAAGATCGAGGAAGCCAAGGAAGCCGGAGCCGACTTCGTTGGCGGCAAGGATATGCTCGAGAAGATCCAGCGCGAGAACTGGTTCGGATTCGACGTCATCGTCGCCACCCCGGACATGATGGGCGAACTCGGGAAGATGGGCCGTCTGCTCGGCCCCAAGGGCTTGATGCCTAACCCGAAGACCGGCACCGTCACCATGGACGTCAAAGGCGCCGTCATCGACATCAAGAAGGGCAAGATCGCCTACCGCGTCGACCGCGATGGCAACCTCTCCATGCCGATCGCCAAGGTCTCCTTCTCCGATGCGGACCTCCTCGACAACCTGACCGCCGTCTGCGATCACATCGCCAAGAGCCGCCCGTCCACCGTCAAGGGCACCTTCATCATCACCGCCGCCATCTCCACCACCATGGGCCCGGCGGTCCAGATCAGCTTCCCTGGTCGCAACTAATTCCTAGGTGAATCGCTTCGTATACCTAAGATAGCCGGGGGCAAGTGCCTTAAAAGTCCACCCTGCTGAGGTAGCATTCACAAATACCCGCTAGTTATATTGAAGCTTCACATATACAACAAGGAAAGGAGGTAGAAACATGAATCAGCAAGCGCTGCAGCAAAAGAAAGACGCGGTCAAAGCCATCAAGGAATCCTTTGACAAGTCCGCGTCCTTGACGGTCGTCTCCTATCAGGGGCTAACCGTCGCCGAATTGCAGGAGCTACGCCGCAAACTCGAAGAAGTCGGAGCCACCATCACCGTTTACAAGAACACGATGGTGCGCCGCGCCCTCTCTGAGGAAGGCGCCCCCGACCTTGGCGATCTGCTAAACGGCCCGAATGGATTCGTCTTCTCCGAAGATCTGTCCAAAGGCCCGAAGGCCCTCACCAAGTTTGCCCGCCACCACGAGAAACTCGTCATCAAAGGCGGGGTCGCCGAGGGACAGGTCCTCGATGCCGGCAAGGTCAAAGAGATCTCCAAGCTCCCCGACAAGAACGGCCTACTCGCCATGTTCCTATCGTGCTTGAATGCACCCGTCACCAGCTTCGCCGCCACCGTCCAGGCGATCGCGGACAAAGCTTCACCGGCCACCGAGGCCAGCTCTAATTAGGAGGAAAAATCAATGGCTAAGCTAACCAAAGAAGAAATCATCGCCTCTTTGAAGGAATACACCGTCCTCGAGCTCAACGAGCTCGTCAAGGCCGTCGAAGAGGAATTCGGCGTCACCGCCGCGGCCCCCGTCGCCGCTGCCGCCCCCGCCGAGGAAGAGGGCCCGGTCGCCAAAGGACCGACCGAGGTCTCCCTCATCCTCAAGGGCCTTGGATCTGGTTCCAAGGTTGCCATCATCAAAGCCGTCCAGGCCATCACCGGCCTCGGCCTGATGGATGCCAAGAAGCTCGTCGATGCCATCCCGGCTCCGGTCAAGGAGCACATCTCGCCCGTCGAGGCCGAGGAGCACAAGAAGGCCCTCGTCGCCGCCGGCGCCGAAGTCGAGATCAAGTAATCTCAACCAACACCAACCATGCCCGCCCTGGGAGGGAAACCCCCTGGGGTGGGTTATTGCGCATTAATCAAGGTAACCAATGTCACGCTACTTCGACAACGATCCGAGCCTTCCCCACGAGGACTGCTCCTATAGCTTCGAGATAGCGTCTCGGCGGTTCACCATCTCATCCGATTCAGGGGTCTTCTCCAAAGGTGGCCTTGATGATGGTAGCAGATTGCTGCTTGAAACCATCGTCAAGACCGATCTTGGGACGAACATACTCGACCTCGGATGCGGGATCGGCCCGATAGGGCTGGTCCTCGCCTGCTTCGACCCGAAAAGGCACGTCGTATTGGCCGACGTCAACCTGCGGGCGCTGCAGAAGGCGAAGGAGAACGCCGCCGCCCTTGGCGTGGAAAGCCAAGTGGAAGTGGTGGAATCCGACGTCTATTCGTCGTTAGAGAAGCAGACCTTCTCCACCATTGTGACCAACCCGCCCATCCGGGCCGGGAAGAAGGTCACATACGCGATGTACGCGGGCGCGCTCAGCCATCTTAATGAAGGTGGCCGATTGATCCTAGTCATCCGTAAGCAGCAAGGCGCCTCGTCTTGCAAAGCCTACCTGGAAAGCCTCTACTCCAAAGTGGAGCTGGCCGCCCAGAAGAAGGGATATCGCATCCTCATCGCGACAAAGTAAGGAGTAAAAAATGCCCGAACAAGACAACATCATCCCCAACACCCATTACGTCTCGCCCGACGGCAAGGAATACCCCGTTGGGCTAAACGGCCGCATCGACTTCTCCAAGATCAGCGGCCACCTCGACCTGCCCAACCTCGTCGAGATACAGACCAATTCCTACGCGGACTTCGTCAACAAGGGAATCGACGAGGTCTTCAAGGAGGTTTTCCCGATCCTGAACAACGCCGGGAACATCTCCGTCGAATACGTATCCAGCCGCCTCGAGGACCCGACCTCGACCCCGGCCGAATGCAGGGAGCACTCCAGCGATTATTCAAGCAAGCTGAAGGTGACCCTCCGCCTGCGCTTCACCGACACCGAGGAGATGAAGGAGAAGGAGCTCTACATGGGCGACCTCCCGAAGATGACCGAATCCGGCACCTTCATCATCAACGGGGCCGTGCGCGCCGTCATCTCGCAGATCGTCCGTTCCCCGGGCGCCTACTTCAAGGACACCTACGACAAGTCCATCGACGCCCACATCTATAACGGCGAGATCACCCCGAACCGCGGCACCTGGCTGCAGTTTGAGACCGACTCGAAGGGCGTCCCCTTCGTCCGCATCGACCGCCAGCGCAAGCTCATCGCCACCGAGTTCTTCAAGGCCCTTGGCTATGACACCGAGGACGCCCTAATCAAGATCTTCGGCAACTCCGATGCCCTCAAGCTCGCCATCGACAAGGATCAGACCAAGAACCAGATCGAGGCCTTGACCGACATCTTCACCAAGCTAAAGCCCGGCGAGCCGTACACCACCGATGGGCTTTTCGGCTTCATCGCCAGCAAGTTCTTCAACGACAAGCAGTACGACCTCGGCAGGGCGGGGCGCTTCAAATACACCCAGAAGCTCGGCCTCTACGAGAGGATGGTCGGCGTCACCTTGGCCGAGACCCTCGACGACGAGGCCACCGGCGAGATCGTCTTCCCCGAAGGCCACAAGCTCACCAAGGAAGACGTCGAGCACCTGCGCGACATCGAGTACTTCGAAAACGGCAACAAGGCCGTCACCTTGAAGTCCAACCAGAAGCTCGACGAGCACACCACCGTGAACATCGTCCGGGTCTACACCACCTCGAAGTCCGGCGAGAAGGTCGTCCGCAATTTGGTCGGCACCGACACCAATCTCACCATCGACCGCGTCACCGTCTCCGACATGGTCGCCTGCTTCTCATACTTCCTAAATGTCATGGATGGCATCGGAAACACCGATGACATCGACCATTTGGGCAACCGGCGCGTCCGCTGCGTCGGGGAGCTTCTCCAGAACCAGTTCCGCGTCGGCCTCGCCAAGATGGCCAAGACCATCCAGCAGAAGCTGACCGTCTCCGATTCGAGCCTGACCGTCCAGCAGGTGGTCAACGTCCGCCCGCTGCGCACCGCGATCAGGGAGTTCTTCTCCACCTCGAACCTCTCGCAGTTCATGGACCAGGTCAACCCGCTGGCCGAGCTGACCAACAAGCGCCGCATCTCGGCCCTCGGCCCCGGCGGGCTTACCCGCGATCGCGCCTCCATCGAGGTCCGCGACGTCCACTACACCCATTACGGCCGCCTCTGCCCGATCGAATCGCCTGAAGGCCAGAACATCGGCCTCATCAACTACCTCTGCTGCTACGCCAAGGTCAACGACCGCGGTTTCATCATGACCCCGTACCGCGCCGTCTACCACGTCGGCGAGAAGGCCTACGTCTCCGATTCCGCCTCCGGCTGCCAGTACAAGACCGCCGACGATGAGCGCGGCCTGTTCATCGCCGAGTCCAACATCAACCTCGGCGAGCCGGTGCTCGGCAAGTCCGTCGGCATCACCGACTGCGAGGACGACGAGTACGTCAAGGAGATCCTCGACGACGAGGTCACCGTGAGGTTCGACGAGGACAACACGATGGTCAGCAAGCAGAAGGTCGACTTTGTCGACGTCAGCCCGAAGCAGATCGTCTCGATCGGCGCGGCCTGCATTCCTTTCCTCGCCCACGACGACGCGACCCGTGCCCTCATGGGCGCGAACATGCAGCGCCAGGCCATCCCGCTTCTCCGCCCCTCGATCCCCTACGTCGGGACCGGTATGGAGGCGGTCATCGCCAAAGACTCCGGCGAGGGCGTCGTCGCCTACGAAGACGGCGTCGTCACCTACGTCGACTCCTCTTCCATCAAGGTCAACGAGGGGGCTTCCATCCGCACCTACGAGCTCGAGAAGTTCCAGAGCTCGAACCAGGACACCTGCATCAACCAGCTGCCGATCGTCAAGGTCGGCGACTCGATAAAGAAGGGCCAAGTCATCGCCGATGGCCCGGCCATGCGCGGCGGCGAGCTCGCGCTAGGCCAGAACGTCCTCGTCGCCTACATGACCTGGAACGGCTTCAACTACGAAGACGCCGTCATCATGAGCGAGAGGATGGTCAAGGACGACACCTTCACCTCGATCCACATCTCCCATTACGACTGCGAGTGCCACGTCGGCAAGCTCGGGTCGGATGAGATCACCCGCGACATCCCCAACGTCGGCGAGGAGGCCAAGGCCTTCCTCGACGAGCGGGGCATCATCATCCCGGGCGCCGAGGTCAAGGAAGGCGACATCCTAGTCGGCAAAGTGGCCCCGAAGGGCCAGACCGAGCCGACCCCCGAGGAGAAGCTGCTCATGGCCATCTTCGCCGAGAAGACGAAGGAGGGCAAGGATGAGTCCAAGCGCGTGCCCCACGGCGGCGCCGGCATCGTCCATGCCGTCAAGATCTTCTCCCGCAAGAACGGCGACACCCTCCCCAACGGCGTCTCCGAGATGGTCCGCGTCTACATCGTGCAGAAGCGCAAGATCTCCGAGGGCGACAAGATGTCCGGCCGCCACGGCAACAAGGGCGTCATCTCCAAGATCCTCCCGGTCGAGGACATGCCGTTCCTTTCCGATGGCACCCCGATCGACATCCTGCTCTCGCCAATGGGCGTCCCGTCCCGTATGAACATCGGGCAGATATTGGAAGTCCACCTCGGCCTCGCCTGCCGCAAGCTCGGCATGCGCGTCGCCACCCCGGCCTTCGACGGCGTCTCCAACGAGGAGCTGTTCGACATAATGAGGAAAGCGGGGCTAAGCGAGGATGGCAAGACCGTCCTTTACGACGGCCGCACCGGCGAGCCGTTCGCTGAGCGCATCTCCGTCGGCGTCCAGTACATGATCAAGCTCAACCACATGGTCATCGACAAGCTGCACGCCCGCGCCACCGGCCCATACGCCTTGGTCACCCAGCAGCCGCTAGGCGGCAAGGCCCAAAACGGCGGCCAGCGCTTCGGCGAGATGGAAGTCTGGGCCCTCGAGGCCTACGGCGCCGCCCACACCTTGCAGGAGATGCTCACCCTGAAGTCCGACGACCGCGTCGGCCGCAGGCGCACCTACGAGGCCATCATCAAGCAGAACCCGATCCCGACCCCGGGCATGCCCGAGGCGTTCCGCGTCCTCACCAAAGAGCTCATGGGCCTTGGGCTGAGCGTCACCTTGTTCGACAAGAACGACCAGCCGATCGACATGGACGAGCTCGTCAGGCGCAACCTCGACGCCGAGCGTCAGGCGTCCCGCGGCATCCGCGAGGCGATGAGCCCGCGCGAGGAGGAGATCGACCCGACCGCCACCGTGGCCAAGGAAGACGATCCCCTGCCGAGCTTCGACGAGGAATCCTTAGCTGAGGAGGGACTTTCCATAAAGAACTCCTCGGATGAGGAATAAAGGAGGCAATGAAAATGGCTGAAAAAGACAAGAACACCGAAACCTTCGACATAAACGACCTCGCGGCCGTGCAGATCGGCATCGCCTCCCCCGATACCATCCGCTCGTGGTCGCATGGCGAGGTCACCCGCGCCGAGACCATCAACTACCGGTCCCAGAAGCCCGAGAAGGGCGGCTTGTTCTGCGAGAAGATATTCGGTCCCGCCAAGGACTACGAATGCAACTGCGGCAAGTACAAGAAGATCCGCTTCAAGGGCATAACCTGCGAGAAGTGCGGAGTCGAGGTCATCTCCAAGGAGTGGAGGAGGGAAAGGATGGGCCACATCGAGCTCGTCTCCCCCTGCTCCCACATCTGGTACCTCAAATCCATCCCCTCCCGCATGGGGCTCGCTTTGGACATCCCTCCCAAGCAGCTTGAATCCGTCATCTACTTCAACGCCTGGGTGTGCCTGAATCCCGGCACCTCCAACGTCTTGAAGTACAAGGAATACCTCGATGAGTCGACCGCCAGGGTCGTCTTCGCCGAGGTCATAAAGGACATCCTCGCCCGCGAGGATCCCTTCTACTACGTGAATGCCGACGGCGAGCGCGTCGAGAAGGAAACCGAGGGCGCCACCCCCAAGCCGTGGCCGGTCATCGCCCCCGAGTCCTCCGATGAGGAGCGGGCCAATAGCCTGATCGCCAAGCTGGCCGATCGGACCGCCCCCTTCTCCTTCGCGGAGAACGCGGCCTTCATCTCGCGCTACACCGGCGCCGAGTTCGGGCAGGGCGCCGAGGCCATCAAGCGCCTGCTGCAGGAGATCGACCTCGACAAGGAGTTCGTCGCCATCTCCGAGGCCATGAACAACTCCTCTTCCAATTCCTCCGCCCGGGCCAAAGCCGCCAAGCGCCTCGAGGTCATCTCGGCCTTCCGCGACTCCAAGCAGCGCCCCGAGTGGATGATCCTCGACGTCATCCCCGTCATACCGCCGGACCTCCGCCCGATGATCCAGCTTGAGGGCGGCCGCAGCGCCACCAGCGACGTCAACGACCTCTATCGCCGCGTCATCGCCCGCAACTCCCGCCTCCGCCGCCTAATCGAGGCCAACGCCCCGCGCGTCATCCTGGTCAACGAGAAGCGCATGCTTCAGGAAGCCGTCGACGCTTTGATCGACAACGGCCGCCGCACCAAGGGCGTCAAGGGCACCAACAACCGCGACCTCAAGTCGCTGTCCATGGGATTGCGCGGCAAGCCCGGTAGGTTCCGCCAGAACCTGCTCGGCAAGCGCGTCGACTACTCCGGACGCTCCGTCATCGCGGTCGGACCCGACCTGAAGATGTATCAGTGCGGCATCCCCAGAGAAATGGCCGTCCAGCTTCTCCGCCCGTTCATCGCCGCCTTGCTCATCAAGCGCAAATACGTCACCGCCCACAAGCAGGCCGATAAGTACATCGACCGCTACGACCCGGTCGTCTACGACATCGTCGAGGAGATCATCTCCGAGCACCCGGTCCTGCTCAACCGCGCCCCGACCCTCCACCGCCTCTCGATCCAGGCCTTCCAGCCCAAGCTGGTCGACGGGAAGGCAATCCGCCTCCACCCGCTCGTCTGCCCGGGCTTCAACGCCGACTTCGACGGCGACCAGATGGCCGTCCACGTCCCGTTAGGCAAACCCGCCCAGCAGGAAGCGATCGAGCTTATGCTCGCCTCCAACAACATCCTCTCGCCGAAAGACGGCAAGGCCATCGTCATCCCGTCGCAGGACATGATCCTCGGCAACTTCCACCTCACCACCGAGGAGAGCCGCGAGGACTTCGCCGCCCGCATCGCCGAGCTCAAGTCCAAGCTGGCTAAGGAAGAGCAGGATGGCGTCGCGCTATTAGAGCACGATGGCATCAAGAAGATGATCGAGGACGATGAGCGCTTCATGGCCGCCGAGGGCAAGGTCTTCGCCACCACCGACGAAGTCGTGCTCGCCTACGAGAACCACGAGGTCAGCCTCCACAACCGCATCGCCATCCCGGCCCGCGCCATCCACAAGGACGAGGGCGCCGGCATGCCGGCCGGCGTCAGGGACAAATACCTCGTCACCTCCGTCGGCAAGATAATCTTCAACAACGTCTTCCCGGACGATTTCCCCTTCATAAACGACAAGCCGGGCGCCTCCGAGGAGGAGATGCGCTCCTGGTTCGTCGCGCCGGAAGAGGTCGCGGAGAAGCTCGGCGACAAGCTCGACAACAGCCCGTCCGCCCCCTCCCCGATCGCCCAGTACATCGCCAGCCAGCCGCTTCACTCCGCCATCGGCAAGAAGCAGCTCGGCCCAATCATCGACATGGTCTTCTCCCGCTATGGCGCGCTTAAGACCTCCGCCGTCCTCGACAAGATCAAGGACCAGGGCTTCTACTACTCCATGGTCAGCGCCGTCACCGTCGCCATCTCCGACATCAAGGACATCGACGGCAAGTACCCGCTGGTCAAGGAAGGCTACAAGAAGGTCGATGAGACCAACCGCTTCTACGAAGACGGCTACCTCACCCAGGACGAGCGCCACAAGCGCGTCGTCGACATCTGGAAGGGCGTCACCAACCAGATCGCCTCGAAGATCCAGGAGCAGATGAAGGCCGACAAGCGCAACCCGCTGATCATCATGGCCGATTCCGGATCCCGTGGCTCGGTCGACAACTTCAAGCAGCTGATCGGCATGAAGGGCCTGGTCGCCAACCCGAAGAACGTCGAGATCGAGCTCCCGATCGTCTCCTCCTACCGCGAGGGCATGAAGGTGAGCGAGTTCTTCATCAACACCCACGGCGCCCGCAAAGGCTCCGCCGATACCGCCCTTAAGACCGCAGACTCCGGCTATCTGACCCGCCGTCTGGTCGACGTCGCCCAAGACGTCATCGTCCGCGAGGAGGACTGCCACTGCGACCACGGCTTCGTCGTCCGCGAGATCCGCGACACCAGCCGCGACACCGTCATCATGCACCTCTCCGACCGCATCGAGGGGCGCTATGCCATGCACGACATCGTCTCGCCGCTGCACGGCGACGTCATCGTGCCGGGCAACACGCTCATCTCCGCCGAGCAGGCCAAGCGCGTCGAGGAGGAGGGCATCAAGGAAGTCGAGATCCGCTCGGTCCTCACCTGCCAGACCAAAGACGGCATCTGCCGCCACTGCTATGGCCTCAATAGGGCGACTGGCAAGCTGGTCGAGAGGGGCGAGGCCGTCGGCATCATGGCGGCCCAGTCCATCGGCGAGCCGGGCACCCAGCTCACGATGCGAGTCTTCCACACCGGCGGCATGGCCGGAAGCGACATCACCCAAGGTCTCCCCCGCGTCCAGGAATTGGTCGAGGCGAGGAACCCGAAGGGCGAGGCCGTCATCTCCGAGATCGCCGGCAAGGTCACTTCCATCACCACCAACGGCGAGAAGTTCCAGATCGTCGTCAAGAACGACAACGAGGAGAAGACCTACGATCCCTACACCGCCTCGCGCCTCCGCGTTCAGGTCGGCGACGAGATCGAGGCCGGCGCCAAGATCACCGACGGCGCCATCAACCCGCGCGATCTGCTCGATTACGCCGGCGTTGAGAAGCTCGAGGTCTACCTCATCAAGGAAATACAGAAGGTCTACGCTGCCCAGGGCATCGGGATCGACTGCAAGCACCTCGAGATCATCATCCGCCAGATGCTCAACAAGGTGACCATCATCGACTCGGGCGACACCGGATTGCTCCAGGGGTCGCGCGTCTCGGTCGAGCGTTTCACCGAGGAGAACACCAAGGCCCTCCTGCAGGGGAAGCGCCCGGCGGTCTGCAAGCCGCTCGTCCTTGGCATCACCAAGGCCGCGCTTGAGACCGACTCCTTCCTCTCCGCCGCCTCCTTCCAGGAGACCACCAAGGTCCTCACCGACGCCGCCATCAAGGCCAAGCGGGACAACCTGCACGGCTTGAAGGAGAACGTCATCACCGGCAAGCTCATCCCCGCCGGAACCGGACTAAGGACCCCGGAGGAAGAGGAGCAGGCGCTCGAGGGATTCGACGTGCTGTCCGCGATGAAGAAGGTCAAGGACCAATACATCGAGAAGCACGACCGGCCCGACAGCCAGGAATAAAAAGAAGGCGAGCTTCGCGGCTCGCCTTTTTCCTTGCCTCACCTTCCCGGGTCGAAGCTCAGGAAGCAGGTTATCATGCGGAGGTCCGGCCGACCCGACTGCCTCCCGGAGAGGACGTAATAGACGGCGTAGGCCTCCTCGCCATCATCGGGCCAGTGCGGCGTGAACGTCTCGTCGAACACCTTGCCTTCGGCCTGCGTTTCGTTGACCGGCAAGAAGATATCCTCCGGGAAGACGAATTCCGGGATGTCGGAGCAGGGGACAGGGGAGAAGAACCCTTTTCCGACGCTCAGCGGCTCGACCACGACGTGGTGGAGCTTCCCATCCGCGTCGAAGTAGGCGTTGGCCGTCTCCCCGGGGAGGATGTAGTCCGTCCTCTTCCCGCCTTCCTTCCCGATGTAGGCCGGCACCTCGGACAGGTCGAATGGCTGGTAGATGGAAAAGGAGTAGTCCTCGTTCTGGACTATCTCTATCCGATACGGCACCCTGGTGAGCCCATTCGACGAGCAGGAGGCGGCCATTGGCAGCAATGCCAACAGCAGCGATGTGGATCTTTTCATAAAGCTCGTCCTCCTTTGTTCGGCGAAAATGTGTTTCCGCCCCTTTATATTCAAACTATATGTCCGGATCGCTTTTTTTGCAATCCGCCCATTCCTTGGCCGCGGCAAAGCGCCTGGAGGTGGGGCGACCCGCCTTTTCTCGTCCTCTTTTACTTAAGGCGAAAAGCAGGATAGACTACTTCCTAATGAAGAGAAGGTCGCTGCTAATCCCATTGTGCCTGCTGCTATGCGGCTGCAAAGAGCCGGTCTTTTCGCAATCTCCGATCGACCCATCGTTTGAGCCGGTGCAGGGGGAGGGGTATTATCGCCCGTCCTCTTTCCTAAGCATCGACACCGCCTCGGGAGAGATAGACGTCTCCTCCAGGCAGAAGGCCGTAGAGCTGTCCTCGACTTCCGCCGATAAGAAGTACGCCATCCCCTCGACCGGAAAGGTCCCCTTGCTGGTGATCCCGGTTGGGTTCTCCGGCTCGGGCGAGGTCGACGTGGGGGCGATAGAAGACGCCTTCTTCGGGGGCGAGGGCTCGACTTCCTATTACTCGGTCGCCGAATACTACTACCTATCATCCGGGAAGCGGCTCTCGCTATATGGGTACGTGTGCGACCGGTTCTACCCGTGCCGTTATGATCTGGAGCATCTTAGCGGCCTAAACGGGGGAACCGCCTGCAAGAACGCCCTTTCCGCCATCTACGTTGATGCCATGTCCTGGGTGGAGGAGAACTACC
>DGYFR06201__coassemble_1482_pt1 | contig 12231 bp, 10 predicted proteins | sample DGYFR06201__metabat2_high_PE_004 | metagenome-assembled genome bin DGYFR06201 | reverse complement strand
ATCTGATGCCGGACGATGATTCTTACCTTGGGTTATCGAGGGAATACTATCTCTATTATCAGCTTTCGATGCTCGGGCTGATTGGCATCGTGATGTTCATCGGGGCTAAGAAGAATTGGCTGCCGAAGGCCCTATATGCCGTAATCGCCATCGAGGTCATCGCCGCCGGCAACTGCGCCTACAACTTCATCTCGACCTGGGACATCTCGACCCAGTTCATGGGCGGGGCGTCCAGCCTAAACGACAACACCAGGATGGCGGACAACATCAAGTCGCTCGACGATGGCTTCTACCGCGCGAGCTTCGATTCCGCCGCCGGGGTCGACAACTACCAATATGCCGTTGGCCTTCCCGAGGCCAGCTCCTTCCACTCGCTGATGAACTTCGAGGCCGAGGACTTCGCCGTCATGAACGGGATGAAGTACAAAGCGAGCACCCAAACCACCTATGGCGACAAGAAATACCTCAACCCCGGCTGGAGCGCCCAATACCGCGGCAAGCGGTGGGGCGTGGACAACGTGCTGGGATACCGCTACTACGTCACCAACAACGAGAACGGGAGGGTCAACAAGACGATCTGGGCCGGGGAGAACATCCCCTTCGGCGCCGAGGAGGTCCCCTCGCTTTCGGTCAACCGATACTTCTACCGGGTGTACCGGGTGAGCGAGGAATACCTTCCCAACCTTGGGCATGCCGTCGACAAAAGCATGCTCTACCGCTTTGGTAAGGACGAATACGGCTCCTCGCCTTTGCTTAGCGCCCCCGGAAACTCCGCCGGGTATATGCGGAGCCGCATCCAGACCGCCGAGATAGAGTCCCGGGGCGCGGTGTTCGACGATGACGCCATCCTGCCGGTTGGCTTCTCAACCACCACCATACCTTCCGTCACCACCGACGACGCGCTATACCAGCTTTATGGATACCGCCGCTATGGCTATGGGGTGACCGGCGGAGGGATAACCGCCTACAAATACACGCCCAACGAAGGCGATTTCGTCTTGCCAGACGACGCCGCCGAATACGCCGACGAAGGGGCGGCCTACATCATAGACAACTACGCCTCGCGCCAGGTATTCTCCTCCGGCGACTCGCTTAGCTGCGGCACCGATCACCTGGTGATCACGCCCTCTTCCGGGCCGTATTTCAACTCTAGCTACGACGGTGCCTACATCGAGTTCAAATACTACAACTCCACCTCATATTATGGATCGTCGACCTCTCAATACGACTACATGCCCCGCGTGATGGCGATCGGCGAGACCATGGATGATGACGGGAACATCAAGGAGAACCAGGTGCTGGGGTTTGAGGGTAAGGCGCTGAGCAACGTGGCCGCCATCGACAAGAACGCCTATTCCAACTCGACCATCGGGCTATATGCCCATGGGCGGATCAAGCAGATCGTGCTGATCTGGCCAGAGCATAAGGACTCCAATGGTGCCTACATCCAGCAGAAAGTCAGCCTCTCGACCCTTACCTTTGCCATAAAGGACAGGGAGCAGTTCGACGAGGACGCGCTTTATATCTCCTCCAGGGGCCTGCAGAACGTTGCCCGCCACGCCAATTCGTTCACGTTCGACACCTCGTATGACGAGGACGAGATCGTCTGCACCCAGCTAGGCTACGACAAGGGGTGGAAGTGCGTCGCCACCCTAGAGGATGGCACCAAGATCGATTGCCCGATGTATAAGCTTAACGGCGGCCTGGTCGGATTCCTGGCGCCCGAAGGCGAGGTAAGCTATGTCCTTTCCTACTTCACCCCGGACCTAAACAAGGGCTTGGCCTTCTCCGCGGTCGGCATCATCGGCACCGCCGCCTATGTCGTCTATCGGGAAATAGAAAAGCGGCGCAGGAGGGACTTCAACAAGATCTTCCCGCGTCACTTCTGATTCAGCTTAAGATAAAGCGAATAAACCGCCTTTTTGCGGACCTGCAGGCTTTTTGCGGTCTTTTCGACCGCGTCCTTCCCGCTTAATCCATCCTCAATGCAATCTAGCAAGGCTTGCTTTATCGTTTCCTCGTCTGCTGGTTTTTCTTCTTGTTTGGCCCCTTCGATCACGATGACCATCTCGCCTTTGAGCGTCTCCTCGTCTAGCATTATGAATTCGCCAAGCGTTCCGCGGATGAATTCCTCGTGGGCCTTGGTGAGCTCCCTGCCGATGACGGCCTGCCTGTCGCCGAAGGAATCGTAAAGCGACTGCAGGGTCCGCTTGATGCGGTGGGGAGATTCGTAGAGGACGACGGTTTCCTTCCGCTTTTTGAGGTCGTCGAGCTCTTTGGCCTTGTCGCCTTCTTTGGCGGAGAGGAAGCCGAAGAAATAGAAATGGGTGCTGTCCAGCCCGGATGATGCCAAGGCGTTTAGCGCCGCGTTGGGGCCGGAGACGGTCGCCACCTTTATCCCGTGTCTGAGGCAATTGGCCACCAGTCGGCTGCCCGGATCGGAGATGGCGGGATAGCCGGCATCGGACATGTAGCAGACCTTCTTTCCTTCCTGCAGCAATGCGACGATTCTCGCGGAGCTCTCCTCCTCGTTGTGCTCATGGCATGAGATGAAAGGCTTCTTTATGGAGAAGAACGAAAGCAGCTTCCCCGAGTTCCTGGTGTCCTCGGCCGCGACGTAGTCGCATGACTTAACGACCTCGATTGCCCTTGGCGAGAACTCGGAAAGGTTCCCGATGGGGGTGGCGATCAGATAAAGTATCGGGCTCGGCCCGGAGAAGTTCAGCTCCCTATTCATTGGTTCCGTTGGGCTTTGGGCTCCTCTGGCGATGCCCATGGTGGCGGCGGTGATGGTTGCGGTTCCCGCCTTGCGGCTGGTTGGCTTGCTGGCTGTTTCCGTTTTGCTGGCGGTTCTGGCCTTTGCCGCGGCGGTTGTCGCGGTTGTCGCGCCGGTTGCCGTTTTGGCCGTCGCGCTTGGCCCCATCGCGGAAGTTGCCTTTGCTGGATGAGGGGTGCATGCCGCCATAGGAGGCATCCTTGACCCCGGTGGCGACGATGTTGAAATCGGGGAGCGAGAACTCATTCTCCTTCTTCGCCGATTCAACCTTTTTGTAGGTGCCGTTTATCATGGCCTTCACGTCGTCTAGCGGATAGGTCTTGTAGTCGTCTTTGGCCGCGGTAGCCAGCCTCACGGTCCTCGAGATGATGTTGAAGGAATCGACTTTGTACTCGATGCCGTCCAGCTTGACTGCCGTGCCGATGCGCGGGAAGTCCTTCTTCTCGATTGTATAGGTATCGTCTTCGTAGCCGAGGCAGCACATAAGGCGGCCGCACTGGCCGGACAGCTTGGGGATGTTTATCGAGAGCATTTGGTTTTTGACCTTCGATATCGAAATGCCCTCGAAAGCGTTGAGGAAGGTCGAGCAGCATAGCGGCAAGCCGCATGACCCGAGCCCGCCGATCATCTTGGCCTTGTCGCGGGCGGCTATTTGGCGCAGCTCCACCCTTCCGTCGATTTGTCTGGTTATTATGTGGAGCAGCTCGCGGAAGTCGACGCGCTTCTCGGGGGTGGTGTAGGTTATCGTGACCTTGCTCCCCTCGAGGTTATATACCGCCCCGATTAAGTCCATGGGGAGGTTAAGCTGCTTTATTCCCTCTCTGGTTATGTCCAACGCCCTGAGGGCCTGCTGCTTGTTGTACTCAAAGTTGTTCTTATCCGACTTGCTGGCCACCCTTAGTATCGGCTTGAGGGCAAGGTTGCTCGAGTAGGTGGCGACTGAGCGCGGCAATATGCAGACGAAAGCCGCCTCCTCGCCGTTTGGCGTGTCCACGACTACCATGTCGCCCAAGGCGAGGGTGGCGATGGTGGTCGAGAAGTAATAGGGTTTGTCGGAGCCCTGATAATGGAGCCCCACATAGTAAAGTTTCGTTTCTTCCATGGATCAATCCTCCCCCAGTTTGCTGGAAAGGTGGGTCAATAGCAACCCGGGGTTGACGTTCGTCTCTATCTTCTGGCGAAGGGTCAACGCCTGCAACAGCTTATCCTGCAGGTTCGTTACCGATTTGGATAGGCCTGAGGCCATTATAGCAAAGCTCGGCAGCTTCTTCCCCCCGTCTATGCTGTCTTGCAGGACCAGACATAGCAAGTCGAAGAACATCCTCAGGGCCGGTTTCTTTCCGACCGCGGCCGTTACGTCCTTCTCCATGACGAACCTCGCGTAGTCCTTTCCCTGGCCATAGGCATCCAATAGCTGCTTCAGGGCTTCCTTGGCGGCTATGTAATCAGGGTTGGCCGCCGTCTGCAGGCAAACCGAGGCGTCGTTGTAAAGGCAGGGGAGTAGCTCGATGTCCTCCTCGCCGATGATAGGCGAATCATCGCCAGAAGAAGGCATCGAGGCGGCCTTTTTCCGGAGCTCTTCCCTGACCTGCTCCAAAGGCAGCAGGCGGAGGCGGAACACCTCGCAGCGGCTTATTATCGTCGGCAGGACCTTGGATTCGTTGTTGGCGGTTAGGATGGCGTATGTGTCCTCTGCTGGCTCCTCGAGGAACTTGAGTATCGAGTTGGCGGCGTCGGGGGTCATGTTCTCGATCTGGGTGATGACGTAGACCATCTTCCCGTCTCTTTCTAGCGGGGTCTTGGAGAAGTCGTCCTCGATGGAAGTCACCGAATCCTTCTTGACCGATTCGGATTCCCCCTCTAACAGCTTGAAGTCCGGGTAGTCGTTGTTGGCTATGCGCAGGCACCTCGAGCAGCATTCATCGGCCAGCGGGTCGGGATGCAGGCAAAGCATCGATTTGGCGAGGTAAATGGCCGTCTGCTTAAGCGGCACGCCCGGTTCGCCAAGGAGGAGGTAGGCGTGCCCTAGCCTTCCTTCGTGCAAGGCGTTGGAAAACATCCGGTAGAGGACCGGCTGGGCGTTTTTCACATACTCACCGAATCCCATCAAAGCCTCTTTATTATCTGTTCCAATGCCGAGTTCTCGACTTCCTCGCGGCTCTTGGAGGCGTCTATTCTGACGTAGCGGTCGGGGAACATCTCCATGAGCTTGAGGAAGCTGTCCCTGACCTTGTGGTGGAAGCCTAGCTTCTCTAGATCTAGGCGGTTTACCTCGCGGCTTGAGTTCTCCTCGATCCTCTCAAGGCCCACCTCGGGCTCGAGGTCGAAGAAAAGCGTTAGGTCGGGGTATTGCCCGTCGATGGCGTATTGGTTCAAGGCGAGAATCTTCTCTATCCCGAGCCCCCTGGCCCCGCCTTGGTAGGCAAGCGAGGAGTCGAGGTAGCGGTCGCAGAGGACGATCTTCCCCTGATGCAGGGCGGGCAGGATCTTCTGAACCAGGTGCTGTCTCCTGCTTGCGGCGTAAAGCAAAGCCTCGGTCATCGGGTCCATGTCTGTGTTGGCTTTGTCGAGGATCACGTTCCTTATCTGCTCGGATATTGGGGTCCCTCCCGGCTCGCGGGTTATCACGACCTCGTATCCGGCGTTTTGCAAATCCTTGGCTACTTTGGCTAGGCAGCTGGACTTGCCGCTTCCCTCCCCGCCTTCGAATGTCACGAAAAGACTCATAGCTTCTTCCTCCCGCTAAGCGCACGTTCCAAGGTGAGCGAATCGGCGTAGTCGAGGCTTGCCCCGACCGGCAGGCCATAGGCCAGTCGGCTCACCACGACGCCTTTCCCCTCGAGTATCCTTGAGATGTATAAGGCGGTCGTCTCGCCCTCTATGGTTGGGTTGGTGGCGATTATTATCTCTTTGATGCCCTCTTTGCCGATCCTGCCTATTAGCTCATTGATCCTAAGCTCGTCCGCGCCTATCCCTTTGGATGGCGAAAGCAGTCCGCCGAGGACGTGGTATACGCCTTGGAAGCCGTTTATCTTCTCGAAGGCCAGCGCGTCTTTGGGCGAGGAGATCACGACGCAGGTGGAGTGGTCCCTGGTCGGAGAGGAGCAGATCTCACATTCGCCGTTTTCCATGTAAAGCCCGCAAATCGGGCATTTGCTGACCTTGTTCTTCGCGTCTTGAATGGCCTGTGCGAATTCTTCGGCGTCTTCCTTGCCCATCTCAAGCACGGAGAAAGCCATCCGCTCGGCGCTTTTTCTCCCAACGCCGGGCAGCTTGGAGAAGGAGTCGACCAAGGCGGAGTAAGTGGGCAGTTCCTTCATGTTAGAACGGCAGGTTGGCCTTGCCGGTTATCCTCTCCTCTATTGCCTCGCGCTCAGCGGCGATCTGCTCAAGGCATTCGTTGATGGCCAAGGCGATGGTTTCGGAAAGCATCTCCGCGTTGTCGGGATCGATGGCGTCTTTGTCGATGTCGATCTTGGCTACCTTGTTGTTGCCGGTCATGGTCACGGTGACCATCCCGGACTTCGAGGCGGTGAATTCCTTCTTGTCCAGCTCCTCGTTGGCTTTCTTGAGCTCGCGCTGCATCCTCTGGGCCTGGGCTAGCATCTGCTGCATTGGGTTCATGTTTTCTCTCCTTTATATTCTTGGGATATTGAGTTGCACCTGGTCGCGGTGGGGCAATTCCCCGGTCTGCGACATCTGGGTGTACATCGTCAGGTATTTGTTCGACCCGATCCGGTCGAGGGAATAGACGAAGACCTCCCTGCCAAGCAACTGGGCTAGAAGCGAGGAGATGGTCTTCTGGTTTTCCTTGATTATCGCCTTCTCCCTCAGCCGCGGGGAGTTGAAGCTCAGGATTATCGCGTCTTGGCATAGGGCCATCGGCTTGGATTGGCTGAGCAAGGCCGCCGCATCGCCTATCTTCGGGTCCAGCTTCATATCCTGGAAGGCGCCCCATTTCTCGACCAGGGATTTCCTCTCGACCTTGAACTTGGACGCTAGGACGAGGACGCCGATGATGGTGGCGTCGTCTAGCTCGAGCGGATCGCCTTCGGAGACTAGCGAGGCGGCCTTGACGGCGCTTGCGTCTATCGACGGTGCCTTCTTCTCTTCTTTGGGGGCTTCTTTTTTGGCCTCCGGCTTTGCTTCGGGCTTTGCCGGCTCGCTCGGCTTCGGCTCATCGGCCTCCAACTCCTCGTCGGATTTCAACAGGAAGTCTGGGATGGAGGTCCCGCTGTATATCCCGCCTTTATATGAAGGCTGGCTGAGATCGGGCTTTTCTTCTTCTTGCTTCCTCTCCTCGTCTTGCGCCTTGGCGGGGGCTGATTCCTCTTTCCGGGATTCCTCCGGCTTGGCCTCCTCCTCTTTCGGGGCTATTTCGATCGCGGGCTTCGGCTCCTCGGCTTTGGCTTGGGCAAGGGGCGCAGCGGCCTCGACCTTTGCCGGGGCGGGGGCCTCTTGCTTGGCCGCCTCGATCGGCTTCGACGGGCTTGGGGCCTCAACGCATTCGGCGGAGATGCGGAGCAAAGTCAGCTTGAAGAAGGAGCGGATGTTGCTGACATTGCGGTAGTCCATCTGGGCATCGAGGAGCTGCTCTATCATCTTGCTCGCCAAAAGCGGCGGGACCGCGGCGGAAAGTATGTTGGCGTACTCCTCGCTCAGCGAGTCCAGCAGCCCGGCGTTTTTGGTCCTGAAGTATATTAGGTCGTCCTGCAGCATAGTGAGCATCGACCCGGTCAGGCGTTTGACGTCGATTCCCCCCTGCTCGAAGCGCTCGAGCTTGTCGAGAATGTCGATTACCCTTCCTTTGGCCACCGAGAGGATGAGCTCGACGGTCTCCTTCTTTGAGGAGAGGCCGAAAAGCTCCCTTATCCCGTCGACGGTTAGCTTGTCTCCGCAGTAGGCGATGGCTTGGTCAAGAAGGGAGAGGGCGTCCCTCATCCCGCCGTCGCAAAGCTCGAAGATCTCCTCTAGGGCCTCCGGCTCATATTGGATCTTCTCATTCTGCATGACGAAGCTAAGCCGGCTTATGACGTCCAGGCGGTCGATCTTGCCGAAGTCGTAGCGCTGGCAGCGGCTTACTATGGTCGGCAAAACCTTCTGAGGCTCGGTGGTTGCCAGGATGAATATGACGTGCTCCGGGGGCTCCTCCAAGGTCTTTAGCAAAGCGTTGAATGCGCCTTGGCTCATCATATGGACCTCGTCGATGATGTAGACCTTATAGCGTCCCTTCATCGGGGCGTAGTTGACTTCGGAAATAAGGCTTCTGACCTGGTCGACGCCATTGTTGGAGGCGGCGTCTATCTCGATCACGTCGGGGTGGTTCCCCTCGGCGATGGCGAGGCAGTTGGAACAATGGCAGCATTGGTGCCCAATGCCTTCCTCGCAGTCCAGCGCCTTGGCGAAAAGGCGGGCCAAAGACGTTTTCCCGGTTCCGCGCGGGCCGCAGAAAAGATAGGCGTGGGCGATTTTTCCCGAGGATATAGCGTTCTGCAGGGTGCGTACTATGTTCCTTTGACCGGCGACCTCTTCGAAAGTGCTCGGACGGTATTTGTTGTATAGCGCTTTATATGACATTGCCGTCTAAGATTATACCTTTGATATCCCCCTCTTCCTAGGACTAATCAAAGATTAGGAGATATAGCAAACAATGCTATAATAGCCGCGCAAATACGGGATTTGATATATGGAAGACAGCATGAGGAAACGCCTATCGGCGACCAAGGAAAGATATGAGCAGATCGAGAGCGAGCTGTCTAGCGAAGACGTCTCATCTGATTTGACCAAGCTTACGAAACTGAGCAAGGAAAGGGCGGATCTCAAACAGGCCTACGACCTATATGAGGAGTACCTGAGGCTCGAGCAGAACGTCAAGGATTCCTTTGAGCTTGAGAACTCCGGCGACCCGGAGATGGCGGAACTCGCCAAAGAGGAGCGCAAGGCCGATCAGGCGAGGATGGAGCAGATGGAGCGCGACTTCAAGACAATCCTCTTGCCAAAAGACCCCAACGACGGGAAGAACATCATCGTCGAGATCCGCGGCGCAGTCGGGGGAGATGAGGCCAATATCTTCGCCGGCGACCTTTTCAGGATGTACGACAAATACGCTGAGAAGCAGGGGTGGAAGATCAAAATCCTGGATGCCTCGCTTGGGGCGGCCGGCGGCTATTCGTCGGTCTCCTTCATGATCAAAGGCGAGAACGTCTATTCGAAGCTTAAGTTCGAATCGGGCGCGCATCGCGTCCAGCGCGTTCCGAAGACCGAGGCCAGCGGGCGCATTCACACCTCGACCGCGACCGTTTTGGTCATGCCGGAAGCCGAGGAAGTCGATGTCCAGATAAACCCCAACGACCTAAAGATAGACACCTACCATAGCCAAGGGGCCGGCGGGCAGAACGTTAATAAGACCGAATCCGCCGTCCGCATAACCCACCTCCCGACCGGGCTGGTCGTCAGCTGCCAGACCGAGAAGGCGCAGTTGCAGAACAAGGAAATCGCCATGCAGATGATAAGGGCCAAGGTCCATGCCTTCTATCAGGAAAAAGAGGATGCCAAGCGGGCGAATGAGAGGAAGCTCAAGGTCGGCACCGGCGAGCGCTCCGAGAAGATAAGGACCTACAACTACCCCCAGAACCGCGTTACCGATCACCGCATCGGGTTCACCATCAACCAGCTTGACCGGGTGATGGAAGGGGAGCTTGATCCGATCCTCGACGCCTTGATCCATTTCGACCAGGAGCAGAAGCTGCTTGAGGAGGAGGGGCATGAGTAAGATACTCGACGTCTACTCCAAAGCCCTAAACCAGGGCAAAGACAAAGGCGTAATGTCCGCCGACCTCCGCATCTTGCTGGCGCACGACTTGGGCTTTAAGACGCAGATTGAGGTTCTTTACCATAAAGACGATGAGATAAGCCAAGACAAAATCGATTTATTTAACCGCCAATTTGCGAGGCTTTTGAATCAAGAGCCGGTTGAATACATCATAAACGAAGCCAACTTCCTTGAGCATAAGCTCTACGTTGATGTGAACGTGCTCATTCCGAGGATGGAAACCGAAGAGCTCGTCGCCAACATCTCGGAGAGGATCCTCGATTACTACGACCCGCGGAATTACTTGGTCGTCGCCGACATCGGCACCGGATCGGGGGCGATCGCCATCGCCTTGAAGTCGCTTTTCCCCTCATGGCTAATAACCGCTTCCGACATTTCGAAGCCGGCTTTGGACATAGCCAAAAGGAACGCCGAGGAGAACGGGACCAAGATATCTTTTCTGGAGGGGAAATCGCTTGAGCCTTACATCAAGGCCAACATGAACCTCGACATAATCGTATCCAACCCGCCTTATATTGCCTCGAAAGACAAAGCGCAGGCCTCAGTCAGGAACTTTGAGCCCTCCAGCGCCTTGTGGCTAGACGAGAGCGACTCGGTTTATGAGGGGGTGCTGGCCAATATCGATAAGGTCAAGAAGGGGACTTTGCTCATTTGCTTCGAGATTGACGACGACATCACCGGCTTTCTCGATGGCTTGATGGACAAATACCTAAACGGCATCTACCGTTACAAGAAGGAATATATTAAGGACATGAACGGGTTCGACCGGTTCCTGTTCATCTTCCTGGAATAGGAGTCTTGCATGGAAACAAAGATCATCGGATTCGACCAAGTCGACCTCGCCGTCAAATCGCTTGATGAAGGGAATGCGGTTTGCTTCCCGACCGAGACGGTGTTTGGGATTGGCGTGAAGGCCGACAGGCAGGAGAACTTCGATCGCTTGGTCGCCATTAAGCGGCGCCCGCCGGAGAAGCCGTTTACCCTGATGTGCGCCTCGCTGGCCCCGATCGCAATGCTTGCCGAGGTCGACGCTCGCTCGATCGCGGTCATGAAGCGGTTCATGCCGGGGATGATAACCGTTTTGCTCAAGGCCCGGGAAGGCACCCCGCATTACCTGACGCTTGGGCTGCCGACGATTGGCTTCCGCGTCCCCGACGATCAGGACGTCATCAACATGATCGACAAGGCCGGGTATCCGCTTCTGGTCCCCTCGGCCAATCCATCTGGCTTGGCTCCGGCTTTGGATTCGAAGACCGCCAAGGGATATTTCGACTCCCAATTAGAATACGTCATCGACGGCGAGTGCCGGTCGAATACCCCATCGACCATCGTAGACCTTTCGGTCCCCGGAAACCCCAAGCTCATCCGGGAAGGGCCAATCAAATTCGATGAGATACTGAAGGCTTACAACCAAAAGGCCCCATCCATCGCCCTTGGCTGCGACCACGGCGCTTTTTCGCTGAAAGAGCACATCAAGGCCCACCTCGAGGAAATGGGCTTTCTCTGCCTCGACGAAGGCACCCACAGCGCCTGCTCCTGCGACTATCCGATTTTCGCCAAGAAAGTGGGGGAAGACGTCGCCGACGGCAAAGCCGAGCTCGGCATCGTTTGCTGCACTTCCGGGGAAGGCGTGTGCATCGCCGCCAACAAGGTTAAGGGCATAAGATGCGGCATCGGCTACGACGATATCGTCACCGGGAAGGTCAGGGAGCACAACGACGGCAACGTCATAAGCTTTGGCGCGGCCTACATGAAAGAGGAGGACGTGCTGCGCCGGGTTGATATTTTCCTTACCGAGAAGTTCTCCAGCCTTAAGAAGCACCATCGCCGCGTTGACGAAATAGAGTAGTTACCCATCGGACGATCCACACCTACTTGTTGGATGTGGGGAAAAGATTCGTCTGCGAGCGCTGCGGCAACTCCGATGAGCGCTACATCGGGAGAATAAACGGCCGGCCGTATTGCCGGAAATGCATTTCCTTTTCCGGCGAGGAGGCCTCCTTTGAGCCTAAGGAGGAGAAGACGGTCAACCTCTCGCTCTCATATTCGCTTTCTAGGCAGCAAAAGGAGCTAAGCGACAAAGTCCTTTCCAACTTCATCGACGGAATCGACACCTTGGTATATGCCGTTTGCGGATCGGGCAAGACCGAGATAAGCTTCGCGGTTCTTGGATACGCCATGAGCAAAGGGCTTAGGGTTGGGTTCGCCTTGCCTAGGCGCGATGTGGTGATTGAGCTTTTCCTTCGCCTCAAAGAGGCGTTCCCGTCGAACAAGATAGTCGCGGTCTATGGAGGGCACACATCGGCGCTTGAGGGAGACTGCGTCATTCTGACCACCCATCAGCTTTTCCGCTACCCGAACTATTTCGACCTGCTGGTGATGGACGAAGTCGATGCCTTCCCATTTAAGGGATCAGACGTTCTTCTATCTATGTTCAAACGGTCGGTCAAAGGCCATTTCGTCATGATGTCCGCCACTCCGTCGAAGCAGCTGGTGTCTTCGTTTCGCGCCCCCGGGAAGGAAATGCTTACCCTTCACACAAGATTCCACCGGCACCCAATTCCGGTGCCTTCGCTTTGCTTGGGCCCGCCATTGCTCCAGCAAGCCGCAATAATCAGGAAGC
>DGYFR06201__coassemble_1411_pt1 | contig 12772 bp, 11 predicted proteins | sample DGYFR06201__metabat2_high_PE_004 | metagenome-assembled genome bin DGYFR06201 | reverse complement strand
GCCAACCGCTCCTGCATAGCCACCCAGGATGGCTTCTTTGGCCACTATGGCGCCCATTCCGACTGGGAGGTCGCCATCACCAAGAAGAGTTGGGGATATGCCTGGAGCAAAGGCTTCTTGGAAGGCTTGCTTGTTTATCCGGTCTCATGGTTGCTGGATACCTTCGCCTTCTCCATGGATCCGGGACTGTCCGGGTTCGGCCAGATTTTGGCTTTGGTGTTCGTTACTTTGATCGTCCGCGGATTCATCATGCTTATATCCTTCAAATCCACGATGGATACCCAGAAGATGCAGGCTTTGCAACCGGAACTTGCCAAGATTCAGGCGAAATATCCGAACTCGAATACAAACCAAGCCGAAAAAGCCAGGCTCGGGCAAGAGCAGATGGCTCTTTACAAGCGGAACAAAATACATCCTTTCCGCCAGATCCTCGTGCTTATAATCCAGTTCCCGATCTTCATCTGCGTTTGGTCGGGCTTGCAAGGATCGGCCGCCTTGTCGACCGGCGAGTTCCTCAACATGAGGCTCTCCGACACCATCTCGACCATCCTGTTCAACACAACCGGCTCTTGGTATTACAACGTTGAAGGCTGGTGGACCGCCATCGTGCTGTTCATCTTGATGGCCGGCGTTCAGATAATGTCTATGATGCTTCCTCGAATCATCGCCAAATATCAGTCGAGGAATGTGTCCAAAATGGGCAAGAACCCAGCCCAAACCAGTCAGCAGAAGCAGATGAAATGGATCAGCATATTCATGATGGGCTTCACCATTGTGATGGGCTTCTTCCTGCCGTCCGCCATGGCTATCTACTGGTTGATAGGCGGCCTTATCTCTATGGCTCAGACCGGAATTACGCAACTGGTCATAGCCAAATCCAAGAAAAAGCACAATAGGAGCAGATAAAAATGAAGGAATTCACCGCAAAAACGATCGAAGATGCCGTTAAGGAAGCCTGCGCCGACCTCGGCGTGAGCGAATCTTCGCTCGTCTATTCCGTCAAGGAGGAGAAGAAGGGGCTGTTCAAGAAGTCGGCCACCATCTCCGTCTTCACCATCGAAGACGCCGCCGAGTACGTAAAGGACTATTTAGTCAAGGCCCTCAGGGCGCTTGGGGTTGAGGCCACCGCCGAATCCTCCATCGAGGAAGACGTCATCAAGGTCACGTTGGATTCCCCGCGCAATCCGATCATCATCGGGAAGAACGGCAAGACCCTCCAGGCCCTCAATGAGGTTGCCAAGATCGCCCTCTCGACCAAGTTCCGCCATCGTTACAGAATCGTACTCGACGTTGGTGGCTATAAAGAAGATCGCTACGAGAGGATCGCCCGCCTTGCCAAGCGCACCGCCCGCGATGTTCAGCGCTCCCACGTCTCGGTCTCGCTCGATCCGATGACCCCCGACGAAAGGCGCATCGTCCATAACGCCGTCGCCGGATTCGATCACATCAAGACCGAGTCGTTTGGCGAAGGCGCCAACCGGGCCGTCCACATCGAATACGAGGAATAAAAGCAAAGGCCGGCAAACGGCCTTTTTTGAAACATGGAACCCATCATTGCTTTGGCGACCCCGCCATTGAAAAGTGCGTTGGCCCTCATCCGCGTTTCGGGCGACGGGTGCTTCGAGATAGCCTCCGAACTGGCCGGCAAGCCCGTTGGCCTCAGCGGCCAAAGGGAGCTTTTGCACGCTAAGCTCAGCTATGATGGCAAGCAGTTAGACGACGTCATGCTGCTCGTCTATCCAAAATCCAAGTCCATGACCGGCGAGGAGGTGGTGGAGGTTTCTTGCCACGGCTCGATGCTTATAGCCAACCAGATAATCGACGCCTTCATCGCCTTGGGCGCTCGCTATGCCAAGCGTGGCGAATTTACTATGCGCTCCTATTTGAACGGCAAGATGGGGCTGGTTGAGGCCGAGTCGGTCAACGACCTGATAAACGCGCCGACCGAATTGGCCAAAGACCTAGCCCTCAAATCGCTTAACGGCGAGGCCAGCCAAAGGTTCGCCCCGATAAAAGACAGGATATCCGCGCTGCTGGCGACTATCGAGACGAGCATCGACTTCCCGGAATACAAAGACACGGCTGATTTGGCTGTGTCGTCGGTGCTCTGCGAATCGAGGAAGATCAAGGAGGACCTATCATCCCTGATCAAGGACAGCGAGGACGGAAGATACGTCAAAGAAGGGGTGAAGGTTGCCATTCTCGGCGAGCCGAACGTCGGCAAATCCAGCCTGCTGAATGCCCTTTTGGGCGAGCAGAAAGCCATCGTCACCCCGATTCCGGGCACGACTAGGGATGTGGTCGAAGGCGAGCTTTCCATCCACGGCATACCAATTAAGCTCCTCGACACCGCGGGGCTGCGCGAATCGGATGATGAGGTGGAGAAAATAGGCATCCGCAAATCGGTTGAGGCGGTAGAGGAATGCGATTTAGCCATACTCCTGATCGATCAAGACACGACGGAAGAACAGATCGAAAGCCTCAAACGGCTGTCTTCCGGCAAGAAGACCCTGCTTGTGTACAACAAAACCGACATTTCCAAAGCACCGGAAAACTGTGTGGGAATATCGGCCAAAGAAGGCGACGTCAACGCCCTAAAGGAAGCGATATTCTCTTGCTTGAGCCTTTCCCCGGCCTCACTTAGTGCCGCTTCCCTCTCATCTAAGCGGCAGCTATCGCTGCTCAAGCGCATCGACAACGACCTATCATCGGCCATCGAAGGCGCCGAGTCCGAGCAGACGCTCGACCTCGTATCCATTCCGCTAATGGACGCCTATAACGCCTGCCGAGAGCTGCTGGGCCTCGACCCGACCCTTGATTTGCAAGACGAGATATTCTCCCGTTTCTGCGTTGGCAAGTAATATATAAATATATGATAGCCTGCTATCTCGATTCTCATTGCCACCTGAATGACGAGCATCTCATCGAAAAAGAGAATGAGCTAATAAACTCTGCGCATAAAGCTGGCGTTAGCCGTTTTTTGGTCATTGGCTATGACCTGAAGTCAAGCGAAGAGGCCGTTGCGATTGCCATGAGGCACGATGGCGTTTACGCGGCGGTTGGCTTTCAGCCTGAGAACACAGTAGGCGCGGACATCGCTGAGCTCAGCCGGATAAAGGAGCTTGCCGGAAGCGAGAAGGTCGTCGCGATAGGGGAGATAGGGCTGGATTATCATTGGGACAACTCCGAGGCAACCAAAGAAAGGCAGAAAACCTGGTTCAGGAAGCAGCTCGAATTGGCCAATGAGCTAGACTTGCCCGTTTCGATACACGCCCGGGACGCAATAGGCGACACGCTTTCTATCCTTAAGGAGATAGAGGTCAGGCGGAAAGGGGTCCTGCATTGCTACTCAGGCTCGGCCGAGAGCATGCGGGAGTTCGCCAAGCTCGGATACTATTTCGGATTCGACGGTCCCATAACTTATAAGAACGCGGTGGAGCCAAAAAGGTGCGTAGCGGAGTGCCCGCTGGATCGCCTTCTTTCCGAGACCGATTCACCATACCTTCCCCCGGTTCCGTTCAGGGGCAAGGAAAACCGCCCCGAATACATTCCCTATATCGTGAAGCAGATGTCGATTCTCAGGGGCCAAGACGAGGAAACCATTGCTAAAGCAATAGAGGAAAATTTCCTAAACCTATTCCACGTGAAACCATGACAAAACCCAAACTGGATGCCATATTGGTCGTCGAAGGCGCGACTGACAAAGCCTTAATCGCATCTTTCCTAGATTGCGAGATAGTAACTGTAAATGGCTCTGCCGTTTCACGTGAAACATTAGATTATCTTGCAAGGGCCTCCAAAGCCAAAGACGTCATCGTGTTGACCGACCCCGATTCGCCCGGAAAGCGAATTCGCGACCTCATAAGGCAAGCCGTCCCGACGGCGCTTCACGCCTTCATACCAAAGGAAAAAGCCATAAAAAGGCATAAGGTTGGGGTGGCGGAGTCGGATAAGGAAACCATCCTCGAAGCGCTTGGCCATTTAATCCCCGGAAAGCCCAGGGTGAGCCGAGGCACGTTGACGTATTCCGATCTGCTGTCGCTCGGTTTGGCTGGGCCGGGAAGCGAGCAAAAAAGGGAAGCGGTGGAAGCGAAGCTGCACCTTGGGCACGGGAACTGCAAGACGATGCTTCAACGGCTAAACGCGCTAGGCATAAGCCGCAAGGAACTGGAGGAAGCGATCAATGGATGAGTTAAGGTACTTCGAGACCATAGCCCAGTATAAGCTGCTGGCTAAGAAGGAGGTTGGGCAGAACTTCCTGATCGACAGGTCTATAGCCAAGAGGATAGTCGACGCCGCCCTCATCAACCCCGAAGACAAAGTTCTCGAAATCGGATCCGGCGCCGGGTCGTTAAGCTATTTCCTATCCCTTTCGCAAGGCCGGGCCGATTTGATAGACATCGACCCCGGACTAGTAGCCAAACTTCAATCGGATTTCTCCAAATGCCCCAATATCAGGGTCTTCCAGCAAAACGCCTTGAAAGCCGACGTTTCAGAATACACCAAGATAATCGGAAACCTGCCTTACTACATAACGTCGAGCCTGATCGAGAAGTGCCTGCTTGACGCCGAAAGTTGCCGCCGGTTCGTCTTCATGGTCCAGAAAGAGGCCGCCGATAGGATCCTCTCCTCGCCCGGAAGCAAGGACTATGGCCCCTTGTCGATCCTGGTCTCGATATCCTGCAAAGCCGATGTCCTGCTTAAGGTCCCGTCGTCTAGCTTCGTTCCCGCCCCAAGGGTGGAATCCGCCGTCGTCGCGCTCGAAAGGAATGACCTCGACATAGAGGAAGCCCGCAGAACCTATAGGTTTGCAACCAATTGCTTCAGGCAACGCCGCAAAACCTTGCTCAATAATTTGAAACCGGAATTGGGAAAGAAAGCAGAAGAGTTCATATTGGGCTTTGGAATCGATCCGAAATCCCGTCCTGAGGAATTGAAGCCCGAGGCTTATTTGGCCTTTGCTAGAAGCCAAATTCGCGTAAAATAGGTGTCGCAACTTATGGATATAAAATCCTTCGCTAAAATCAACCTCTCGCTAAGGGTTGTGGGCCAAAGGGACGACGGCTACCATGAATTGGAAATGGTGAACCTCCCGATTGAGCTCCACGACGTTATTTCCATTGACCGCATTGGCGGCGGCGACACCTACATAATATGCGATGACCTTCACCTTATGGGGCTGAAGACAAACCTCTGCAAGCGAGCGGTCGATGCCATGCGCGAGACCTATCGCTTCAAGGACAACTTCATGATACACATCCACAAGGAGATTCCTTTCGCCGCTGGGTTAGGGGGCGGATCGTCAAACGCCGCCTGCATCCTCATGGCCCTCAACTCAATGCTTAAGCTCGGCGCGTCAAACGAAGACCTCGCCAAGGTCGGGAAGCCGATCGGGGCCGACATACCTTTCTTCGTTGACCCTCACCCCAGTTTGGTTGAGGGCATCGGCGAGAAGATAACCAGGATCCCGTGCAAAAAGCAGTTCTACTGCCTTATCGTCAAGCCAGAGCAAGGGCTTTCGACCAAGGACGTTTACGCGATTTGCGACCAATTCCCCGCCAAACGGGTCGATACCCAGAACGTCTTGAAGGGGTTGGCGGAAGGCGACGAGGCGCTTATCGCCAAATCGATCGGCAACGACCTAATGAGCGCCGCCGTCAAATTGCTGCCCGAAGTGGGGGAGATATACGCCTCGCTTATCGATGACGGCTTCTCGATAGTGTCAATGTCCGGATCCGGATCGAGCCTCTTCGCTTTGTCTTCCGATTTGCACAAATGCAGGGAAGCCGAGCGGAAATACGATAAACTAGGATATATAACAGTGCTTACCAAAACCTTGAAATAGGAGGCATAACCATGAACAAATTCGCCATCATATTGGCCGCCGGCAAAGGCACGAGGATGAAAAGCGGCCGTTCCGACGTCTCAAAGGTTTCCTTCCCGATATTGGGAAGGCCGATGGTGAAGTACGTACTCGAGGCCCTCAAGCCTTTGGGCATGGAGAAGATAGTCACCGTCGTCGGATTCGGCGGCGAGACCACCAAATCCATCGTCGAGGGCGACTCCGAGGTGGTTTGGCAAAACGAGCAGAAGGGAACCGGCCACGCCGTGATGATGGCGGCCCCGGCGCTTTCGGAGCAGGAGGGCGAGACGATAATCTGCTGCGGCGACACCCCGCTATTGACCAGCAAGACCCTCTCGGCCCTGCTTTCCAGCCATCAGACCAACCACAACGACCTGACCATACTGACCTCGGTCATCGACGATCCCCGTGGATATGGGCGCATCGTTAAGGAAAACGGGCGCGTCAAGCGGATAGTCGAGCAGAAGGACTGCACGCCAGACGAGGCCGCGATCCATGAGGTCAACGCCGGCGTATACGTCTTCAACAACGCCGAGCTGTTCCGCGACCTCAAGCGCCTCACCCCGAACAACGCCGCCGGGGAGTATTACCTCACCGACGTCATCGCCATGTTCGTCGGAGACGGGAAGAAGGTATCGACCTTCTCCGTGGCCGACGTCAACGAGACCATGGGCGTCAACGACCGCTACCAGCTTTCCGTGGCCGCCAAGATAATCCAGCGCCGCATCAACAAAGCCTGGATGCTTTCCGGCGTTTCCATCGAGGATCCCGACACCACCTATATCTCGCCCGATTCGACCATCGGCCAGGATTGCGTCATCCGCCCCAATACATACATACTCGGCGGGACTTCGATAGGCCGCGACAACGTCATCGGGCCAAGCACCTATCTAGAGAGGGTCAAGGCCAACAACGGCAACATCATCGAGTGGAGCCATCTGGTCGACACCGTCATCGGCTCCAACACCACCCTGGGCCCCTATTTGAGGACCAGGAAGAACGCCGTCATCGCCGACAAAGCCCACATCGGAAACTTCAACGAGCTCAAGAACGTGAGCTTCGGGGAGGGCAGCAAATGCGCCCACCTATCATATCTAGGCGATGCCTCAATCGGCTCTGACGTCAACATCGGCTGCGGGACCATCATCGCCAATTACGACGGGGTCAACAAGTTCAGCTCGAACATCGGGGACGGGACCTTCATCGGATCCGGAACCACGATCATAAGCCCGGTCAAGATCGGCGAGCAGGCCTTCACCGCCGCCGGGTCGACCATCAACAAGGACGTCCCGGCCCACGCGATGGCCATCGCCAGGGAACGGCAGACCAACAAGGAAGGCTACTCCGACGTCCTTCACGAGAAAGCCAAGAGGCTGAAGGAAGCGAAATGATGGTAGTCACCGAGTGCTATGGCAAGAACATATACCTCAACGGAACCCAGGTGGGTTATATCAACCGCCTGCCTGATGGCGACGGGGCGTGGTACATCGCCGGCAAGAAAGCTGCGCGGATGACCCATGACGGCAAAATAGCAATCGGCGGGAAGATCGTCGGCTACATCGACGATTACGGCGACGTGTACTTAAACGGAGCCAAACGCGGGGAACTCGGCCCCGAATACGACATCTACCTGACATCCCTTAGCTAAACGCGAGGAAACGAAACGGCCGCAAAAGCGGCCTTTCTTTTTGCAAAAGAAAAACCGCCCAAGCCGAAGCCTAGGCGGTTTTTGAGTCAGCTATTACTTGCCGGCCTTTTCGCGCTCATGGACGATGTTGGCCTGAGCAGCGGCTAGACGAGCTAGCGGGACGCGGAACGGCGAGCAGGAGACGTAGTCGAGTCCGACCTTGTCGTAGAACATGATCGAAGCGGTGTCGCCGCCGGTCTCGCCGCAGACGCCGACGAGTAGGTCCGGCCTGGTGGCGCGGCCACGCTCGACAGCGATCTTGACGAGTTCGCCGACGCCTTCCTGATCGATGGTCTGGAAAGGATCGAATTCGTAGATCTTCTTGTCGTAGTAGTAGTGGAGGAACTGACCGGAGTCGTCGCGGGAGAAGCCCATGGTGAGCTGGGTCAGGTCGTTGGTGCCGAAGGAGAAGAACTCGGCTTCCTTGGCGATGTTGCCAGCCTGGAGGGCGCCTCTCGGGACCTCGATCATGGTGCCGACGTGGTAGACAAGCTTCTTGCCTTCCTTGGCCATCTCGGCCTCAACGGCTTTGACGACGACGTCCTTGGCGAACTTGAATTCCTTGAGCTCGCCGGTGAGAGGGATCATGATCTCCGGCTCGACGTCGTGGCCAAGATCCTTGCTGGCCTTGATGGCAGCCTGGATGATGGCGGTCGCCTGCATGCGGTAGATCTCCGGGTAGGCGACGCAGAGCCTGACGCCACGGAAGCCCATCATCGGGTTGGCCTGGTGGAGCTGGTTGATGCGGTCGCGGACCTTCTGCTCGCTGACGTTGAGCTTCTCGGCCAGGTCTTTGATGTTCTTCTCATCATCGATGGTCGGGAGGAACTCGTGTAGAGGTGGATCGAGGAGACGGATGCAGACCATATCGTCGGGCGAGGACATATACATATGGTAGAAGTCATCGACCTGATACGGGCGGATACGCTCCAAGGCGGCCTCACGCTGCTCGGCGGTCTCAGAGAGGATCATCGAACGCATGTTGAGGATGCGGTCGTCCGCGAAGAACATGCGCTCAGTGCGGCATAGACCGATGCCCTCGGCGCCGAAGCGGTGGGCGTTGTCGGCGTCAAGCGGGGTGTTGCAGTTGGCGCGGATCTTGAGGCGGCGATACTTGTCGGCCCATCCCATCAGGCGGCCGAAGTTGCCACCGAGGTCGGCGGCGATCATCTTGATCTCGCCATCGTAGACGAGGCCGGTGGTGCCATCGACGGAGACGACGTCGCCATCGTGGTAAATCTTGTCACCAATCTGCATGGTGCGGGCGGTCTCGTTGATGATGGCATCGGTGCAGCCAGCGACGCAGCACTTGCCCATGGAACGGGCGACGACGGCCGCGTGGGAGGTCATGCCGCCGCGGGCGGTGATGATGGCCTCGGAGTTGACCATGCCGATGATGTCCTCAGGGCTGGTCTCGGCGCGGCAGAGGACGACCTTCATGCCAGCGTCATGCTTTTCCTTGCACTCGTCGGCATCGAAGACTAGGTGTCCGGTGCCAGCGCCCGGGGAGGCCGGAAGGCCCTTGACTATCGGGGTGTGCTTCTTGAGGTCGGCGGGATCGAAGGTCGGGTGGAGCAGGTCGTTAAGGCGGGCCGGCTCAACGCGGAGGCAGGCTTCCTTCTCGTCGATGAGTCCCTCGTCGACCAAATCGCAGGCGATCTGGAGAGCGGCGCGGGCGGTGCGCTTGCCGTTGCGGGTCTGCAGGAAGTAGAGCTTGCCCTTCTCGATGGTGTACTCCATATCCTGCATATCACGGAAGTAGTTCTCCATCCTCTTGATGGTTTCCATGAACTGGTTGTAGACGTCGGGCATCCTGCGCTGCAGCTCATCGATGTGGAGCGGGGTGCGGATGCCGGCGACGACGTCCTCGCCCTGAGCATTGGGCAAGAACTCGGCGTAGATCTTCTTCTCGCCGGTCGACGGGTTGCGGGAGAAAGCGACGCCGGTGCCGGAGTCCTCTCCCATGTTGCCGAACACCATGGTCTGGACGTTGACGGCGGTGCCCCATTCATAGGGGATGCCGTTCATCTGACGGTAGATGTTGGCGCGCTCGTTGTCCCAGGAGCGGAAGACGGCCGCGACGGCCTCCTTGAGCTGGATGTACGGATCGGAGGGGAAATCCTCGCCGAAGGTCTTCTTGTAGTAAGCCTTGTACTCCTTGACCAGTTCCTTGAGCTGCTCGGTGGTGACTTCGGTGTCGAGCTTATAGCCGTTGTCGGCCTTGATCTTGTCGAGCATCGCGTCCATATCGGTGCGCGGATGGCCTTTGGCGATGTTGGTGAACATCAAGATGAAGCGACGATAGGAATCCCAAGCGAAACGCTCGTTCCCGGTGGCTTCGGCGAGCTCGACGACGGTCTTGTCGTTGAGACCGAGGTTGAGGATGGTGTCCATCATGCCCGGCATGGAGACGCGGGCGCCAGAGCGAACGGAGACCAGGAGCGGGGTTCCCTTTCCGCCGCCGAAGGCTTTGTTGTTGACCTTCTCGATGTCGTGGACATGGGCGACGACATCATCCCATACGAAGTCGGGGATCTTCTTCCCGGATTCGTAGTAGAGATTGCAGGCTTCGGTGGTGATGGTGAAGCCTTGGGGGATGTTGACCCCGGCGGCGGTCATCTCGACCAAGCCTTTGCCTTTTCCGCCAAGAAGCTCTTTCCCGAGGTTGCCCTCGTGGGCTTCTTTGAAGGAATAGACGTACTTCTTTTCTGCCATTTTTTCCTCCTAATGACATTTTGGGTTTGTTGACCCAGCAATGAAATCTTAGCACAGGCGCTCTTATTCTTAGAATAAGGAAATCCTATTTAGGCGGTTTCGATGTTCGGTCTTCCCTTTTCATCGCATTATTTTCGCTCTAGTTGCCCATTAGCTAGAAAAGCGCGTGGCAAAAGCGGGCGAAGGGGATAGAATAGCCTTGATTAATCGAATCTATATGGACACAAACGATTCACCACTGATAATGACCTTCGACTTCGGTACCCAATCGGTCCGCGCCGCGATATTCAACGACGAGGGGGAATGCCTGGTTGGGGAGAAGCAGGAATACGACCCGCCTTATTACTCCTCGAATCCGGGATATGCCGAGCAGGACCCTGATTATTACTACTCCTGCCTTTGCGACTGCACGAAGAGGATAGCCACTAAGAACCCGGATCTGATTAAGCGGGTGGCGGGCATAACCATGACCTGCTTCCGCGACTCGGCCGTGCTGCTTGATAAAGATCGCAAAGTAATCCGCCCGATGGTCCTTTGGCTGGACCAGCGCTACGCCAAATGCGAGGACAAGCTGCCGCTGTGGTCGAGGCTGCTATTCGGCTTGGTTGGGATGTCCGACGTCGTAGCCATGAACAGGCGCCGCACCATCGCCAACTGGATAAAGGAGAACGAGCCGGAAAACTTCGCCAAGATCGACAAGTACGTCGCCGTCTCGACCTATTTCATATACCGCCTGACCGGGAGGCTGGCCGATTCCGCCTCCAACTACACCGGACACTACCCGCTCAATTACCGGAAGAAGCGGTGGTACAAGCACCCCGAGACGCAGCTTCAGGGCCAGATCTTCTCGATCAAGAAAAGCCAGCTGTGCGAGATTGTTGGGCCCGAGACCGAACTCGGAACCATTACCGAGCAAGCCGCAAGGGAAACCGGGCTTCCGGAGGGGATGGTCATCTACGCCGCCGGATCGGATAAATCCTGCGAGACGCTCGGCTCCGGGGTCATCGATTCGAAGATGGCCTCGCTCTCATACGGCACCGCCTGCACGGTGGAGACCACAACCAAGAAGTTCATAAAGCCCGTCGGCTTCTTCCCCGCCTACCCAAGCGTCGTTCCCGGCTTCTACAACATGGATCTCCAGGTGTATCGCGGGTATTGGACCATAAACTGGTTTTTGAAAGAATTCGGCGCGATGAACATAAACGATCTCATCGTCGATGTGGTCGACCCGAAGGAATACGACGCCAAGCTTCGCGAGATACCGCCCGGAAGCGATGGACTAATACTGCAGCCTTTCTGGGGGTCCCAGCTTGATAAGCCGCAGGTCAAAGGGGCGATAATCGGGTTCTCCGACGCCACCACCAAATTCCATGTCTACAAAGCGTTGGTTGAGGGCATAGCCTACGAGCTGCGCCTCGGCATGGAGGGGTTCGAGAAGAAACTGGGCCATAAGTTCGACTCGCTTCGCATCGCCGGCGGGGGATCGAATTCCGACGAGATATGCCAGGTCACGGCCGACGTGTTCGGGAAGAGGGTCACCAAGCTGCAGACCAACGAGACCTCATCGCTTGGGGCCGCGATGATCGGGTTCCTTTCGATCAAGCGCTTCTCCACGGTCGAGGAAGCGGTGGCCAAAATGGTGCACCCGGCCAAGACGTTCGAGCCCGACGAAGCCAAGCACAAGGTTTACGACGAGCTCTTCTACGGGGTTTATTCCGGGCTATACGGAAAGCTGAAGAAGACCTATAGGTTCCTATTCAACTTCACGGCCGACAAGCGGGGCAGGTAAAACAAAAAGAGGCGCTGGGCTTGCCAACGCCTCTTTTCTTTTCCTCAATGGATTTCGCTTAGCGGCTTCTTCATCAGCATCCCGAACAGCACGTCACCCGAAGTGAAATGGCGATCATGCTTATTCAGGCACGCCTGCTTGATCTCGGTCAGGAAGATCGTGAAAATCGCATAGGCAATTTCGTCGGGGTCGCCCGCGATGGCGTTGCCTTCTTCCTGAGCCTGCTTGATCAAGGTGGCGAGGGCCGACCTCATATCGTATTTCTCAGCCTTCTGCTTTATCGAATCGGGAAGCGAGTCGATGTGGCACGCGGTTATGGCAATCTGAGCTACGCACAGCTTCTTGGCATCAAGCGACTCGAACACATCGTAGGCGTGGCAGATGAAGTCGAGGCCAGCGGCTCCACCTTTCTCAAGCGCTTCCGCTAGCGGCGGAGCGGAGAAGGCGCCATCGATGAGCTCGTCCCAAACGTAGCCGAAAGCTTCCTCCTTCGAGGTGAAGTAGTGATAGAACAAACCGTGTGAGCAACGCGCGCTTTTGGTGATGGAGTCAATCGAGACTTCATCGTATCCGAGAACCGCAAACACCTTGAGGGCGTTGTCTAGCAATTTGGCGCGGCGTTTGTCTTTGACGGCTTGGTTTTGTTCTGGCGATCTTGGCATATGTTTTCACCTCCGGGGAGTATTCTACTCTAAATCGACGTGCGCATAGTATTGCA
>DGYFR06201__coassemble_1347_pt1 | contig 13266 bp, 11 predicted proteins | sample DGYFR06201__metabat2_high_PE_004 | metagenome-assembled genome bin DGYFR06201 | reverse complement strand
AATTATAGACCTAATCAGTCGAATAGGTCGGGGAAGGTGGCCTTGAAGTAGTCGTAGACGTAATCGTCGTGGTAGGCGATCGCCATCTTTTCGACGTAGTGCTGGTTGGCGGCCTTCTGGTAGGATTCGGTTCCGCTGACGAGCCCGGCGACAGAGTACATGATCTCGTAGATGTCCTTGCCCGCGATGTTCTCGTAGCTGGCGTCTCCGCCGAGGACGAGCTTCGGGGCCTTGACGGCCTCGTTGACCCTGACGATGTACCAGGTTGAGGAATCCTTGTCGTAGATGCAATACGGGTAGGCCTCGCCCTGCTCATAGGTCTCGGGGACCATGTAGTAGGAGCCGTTGACGTACCAGCCGAAGCTGCCGTGGGCGTTGCTCTCGGCGGCGCCTTCGCGGTCGACCTCGTTGGCCACGGTTATCTTGAATAGCCTGGTGGAGATCGAGGAGGCGAGGTTGGACAGGCTGGTCGAGGTGTACCATCCCTCGGTGACGTGGCTGGTGGCCATGGTCTCGCGGGTCTTCAGCAGCAACCCGACCTGCTTGGTGTAGGCGCCGGAGTTGGTGAAGTCGGTCGCGGTGCCGACGATGTTGCGGTCGTCGGAGATCGCGTTGTAGTCCATGGCGATGTCGCCGTAGGTGGTTTCCTCGTAGGTGTTGAGGGTATCGGTCTTTGCCGCTATCTCGGTGAAGCCGGCATCGGCGTAGATGGTCTTGGCGAAGGCCAATTCCTCAGCGTCCTCGAAGTAGCCTTTGTAGAGCTTGTCGAGGTAGTGGAGGTCGCGGTACTTCTCCTCGGCGTCCGTATTGGCCAAGACGAGCTTGGCGTAGGAGCGGACGAGGCGCTGGGTCGCGAAGTCGTAGTCCTCAACGTCCGGAAGGGCGATGAACTGGACCTTCCTGGCGTAGGAGCGGCCGAGGACGCCGTAGTTGTTGTCGATGATGTAGCGCTCGACCAGCGCGGTGCGGTAGATGGTCGGCAGCAAGGACCTCTCGATGTAGTCCTTGTAGGTGTTGAACATGTCGGTGAAGTAGAGCTCAACGTCCTTGTAGGTCAGCTCCCCGTCGAGCTCGACTTCTTTGAAGTCGGCGACCTCGCCTAGCTTATATAGCTCAGCGAGCTGGGCGTTGTAGAACTTCTCCTCGAGGAAGACCGAGTTCTTCTGGTAGGTGGTGTTCTGGACCACGGACCACATCTGGGTCTTGATCGAATCGATGATGTGGTTGATGAAGGCCTTGGCGTTCTTCTTGCCGGTCTCGCCCTCGCCGAAGATGGCGTGGGAGCCGACGTAGGCGGTGAGCTTGGCGTCGTCTAGGGAAGCCTCATAGAGGCCGCCTTCGCCGTAGAAGTCGCCGAATAGGGTCTTCGCGTAGAGGGTCAGAATGTTGTTGAGGACCCTCTCGGAATTGGTGTCGCCGTTGGTGACCAGCGCTTCGTAGATCTGCTGCAGGTCGTTGTTGACGACGCCATCCAGGTTGAGTATCGGCTCATCCTGGATGTTGGTCGGAAGCTCGGCCTCAATGGTCGAGCAGGAAGCGAGCCCCATGGTGGCGCAGGCCAGCGCCGATAGGGCGAATGCCTTGAATTTATTTTCCATCGTAGCAAGCTCCTCCTTCACCCCACATGCCGGTGCCGTTGCGGGCAGCGTCTGAGGTGTAGCCAATCGCGCAGGTCTCGGAGATGAGGGCCTGGCTGCCCTGTTCGTTCATCTTCCTGGCCTGATCCTGCTGCTGCAGGTAATTGGCGTAATCGATCCAATCCTGATCGAAGGAATCCTGGGTGTCGGTTAGCGACTTGATCCTGACCGACTTGATGTAGCTGGTGATGAGCTCCTCGAGGTTGGAGTCGTTGAAGGTGATCTTACCGTTCGCGGAAGTGCCGTCGAGCAGCTCCTGGAACATGTAGGTGTTGATGTTGGAATCGTAGTTCTTGACCGCGTCGACGACGTCGTCCTTGCGGCTGGCGTAGGTCGAGTCGGCGCTGACGAGCTTATTGACGAAGGTGCTCTTGGCGACGGCCTTCCCGTCCTGCACATAATAAGGATAATAGGAGGCGCTGTTCTCCTCGGTGACCGCATTTGGGTTGGAGGGGATGCGGTTGGGCTCCAGCATCGCCCAGTAATCGCTGAGGCTGGTGACGTTCTCAGTGCCCTTCTGGGCGTTGTAAGTCTCCTCGGTGATGGCCTTGATGGTGCCGTCGTCGTCGTTCACGACGTACTCATCGAGGGCCGAGCGGTCGACGACGATGAAGTGGATGCCCTGGTAGTCGGAGGTGCCGGCCCGGACGGCTAGGATGATCTGGCCCTTCTCGTTGGTAAGGACGTTGTAGCCTAGGTCAGGGAAGACATCGCTGGTGTCGTAGGAGAAGCCCGGAAGCCTCGCGTAATATTCATCGAGGGTTCCCTTGACTTCCGGATTGCCGTTCTCATCGGTCTCCTTCTCGAAGTCGTAGGCGACGGAATCGGCGGTGACGCCTCCTTTTCCTTCGAGGAAGTCGTTGGTCTCGACCCTGGTCGGGACGACGACGGCGATCTGATGGTTGTTGAAGTATTTGTTGAACAGGATGTTCCTAGGATAGTAGGTCGCGGAGTTGTCGTTGACCTCATAGCCAAGGTCGGGCTCGCCGTTCTCGTTCTGGATGTAGGAGATGCTTGGATCGCCTAGCGCGACGGCTGCGCCATAGGGGATATAGCCGATGCCGCGCTTCTTGAACTGGTCGATGACGGTGCCGCCGAATTCGGTTTCGGCATCGGTGCTCGGGAGCAGGTTGCCCTTGAGCGAATTGGCGTAATCGTCATTGTGCGCGCTGGAATAGAGGGCATCATAGGCATACACCCCGAGTTTGAACTCCGGAACGTACTCGGTGGACAGATCCATGATGCCGAGGTCGCCGTAGTTGGTGCTCGAGCCGGTGTCGTCGGAGAGGTTGAAGGCGATGGAGCCGAAGCTCAGCCTCTGAGCGGAAACGGAAGTCCCCGCGTTGTTGCCGTTGTCGGCGCCGGCGAGCTCCTTGATTACGTCGGAGAGCTTTTTGCTCTCGGCGGCGGAGATGGTGGCTTCGGTTACGTTGTTGCTCTCGGCCGAGGCGAAGTCGACCAGGATGTGCGAGACGTGGTAGGGCATCTTGGTCTTCAGGTAGCCATCGGTGACGGGGCCGAATTCCGCTTCGGCCTCTTCGGTCTTCAGGTTCTCCCAGATCGTGCCATCGCGGATGGCGTTGAGGTTCGCCTGGGTGTAATAGTTGGTGCGGTACTGTTCCTCCTCGAGATCGTAAAGCTCCTTCTCGAGCAGCTCATCGACGTTGTCGACGCCGTTGCTCTTTAGAAGGGCCTCGAACTCCTCCTGGTAGGTCGTGCCGTTGGTATTGGCATTGGATTGGGCCTGGTCCTTGATGCCGTTGACGGCGTTCTGGGCCTTTGTTTTGAGTTGGGCCAAGGCATTAGCCTGAGCCGGCTGCTGGAAGTAATTGCGGATCAAGACTTCCTGTACTTTTGAAAACGCGGTGCTCGCGGAGCTGGCCGAGTTGAGGTAATCCCCGAATAGGTCCTCAGCCGTGTACCGGGTGACTTTCCCGGTTGCGTCCGTGTAAGTCAGCACCACGCCCTCGCTGTAGGTGACCTCATTGCAGGCGGCCAACGCACCGCTTGCAACCAAGGCGCCGACAAGTCCGAGGGTGAGTTTTGCTTTTTTCATACTGGACTCGTTCCTCCTTCGTCTGAACGTAGCGTGTTTATGATATTCTTTAACAAGTATTGTTACAACCTTTTTTTCGAGCGGTGAAAACCCGCTGCCGTCTGCCTTTTTGAAGCCAAATGGGCAAAACGGCGCAGCAGTGCCCCCAAAGATATATCTTTGAGCGGCAAAATCGGGTAAGCAGTTTTCCCTCGACCCAACTCCATGTCTCGCCCCGTTTGAAATCTTGGCCGAAACCCCGCGAATCCCTTCCGCAAAACCCCGTCAAAAATCCAATCTCGGGGTCCGTTTTCCTCGCAAAACCCCTATATCGCGTTGCGCGTTTTCGCTTTATCAAACAGCCAAATTCGAGCTTTCAAAACCGCGGCGGCGCCCCCTTGGGCCTGATTGGGCGCCGAGCGGCGAATCCTTTCTTCCGTCCCCTCGGGCAAAGAATAAATTCTTTGTGTTAGTTATCATCTTAGTTGCCCACCAAGGTGGAGGTGGATAGAATAGGTACGCTTTTAAGGAGCTTACGCTATGTCGTTATTGGAAATAAGAAACCTACATGTGTCGGTTCAGGGGAAGAAAATCCTCGATGGGATCGACCTTAATCTCGAGGAAGGAGAGACGCTGGCTTTGCTTGGCCCCAACGGGCATGGCAAGTCGACCTTGCTTTCCACCATCATGGGCAACCCCGCCTTCACCGTCGAATCCGGCTCGATAGCCTTCAAGGGCCAGGACCTGCTGAAACTAAGCGTCGACGAGCGGTCTAAGGCCGGCCTGTTCCTCGCGATGCAGATACCCCCGGAGATCCCAGGCGTCAACTCGGCCGACTTCCTCAAGGCGGCGATGAACGCAAGGCGGGAGAAGCCGATGTCGCTATTTGAGTTCTACACCGCCCTGCAGAATGGGTACAAAGAGGTCGGCATCCCCTTCCAGATGAGCAACCGCAACCTCAACGAGGGATTCTCCGGCGGCGAGAAGAAGCGCTCGGAGATACTGCAGATGATCCTGCTAAACCCGACCCTCGCGATGCTTGACGAGATCGACTCCGGCCTCGACGTCGACGCTATGCAGACCGTCTCCGAGTGCATCAGGAAGCAGCAGGAGAAGGGCAAGTCGTTCCTGGTCGTGAGCCACTACGCCAGGCTTTATTCGCTCATCCACCCGACCCGCGCGGCGGTTATAGTCAATGGCAAGGTCGCCGTCACCGGCGGGCCCGAGGTCATTTCCCGCATCGACTCCGAGGGCTACGAGTGGATCAAGCGCGAGCTTGGGATCGAGATCGCCAAGCCGGTCGAGAGCATGAACAAGGTCTCCATCGGGGTCTGCGCCACCAGGGTCGCGGCCACTAAGGAGTCCAAATGAGCCCCATCACCCTTTTGGACGCGCAATTGCTTCGCCAGGACATCGAGGTGAAGGAAGGCGAGTCGCTCGACATCAACCTGGCCCTTCTTTCCGACTTCGTCCCCGGGGAGATAAACATCAACGTCGGCAAATCCGCCCGCGTCAACGCCGCCTTGGCCGATTTCTCGGTCGGATCTGGCAAATTCAAGGTCACGGTCAATTTGCAGGAAGGCGCGAGCCTGGAATGGAACCTGTCGTCTTTCTCGCGCAACCAGGACAAGAAGGAATTCGACGTGTCCTGCATCCACCTCGGCCGCAAAAGCCAGGGGCAGGTCAGCAACTACGGCCTGGCCAAGGACAGCTCGAAGCTGGTATTCTCCGGCGTCTCCAAGATAGAGCGCGGCTGCAAGGAATCCTCCACCCGCCAAGAGGCGAAGATCATCGTCTTCGGCAAGGAGGCGGACGGGAAATGCTTCCCGATCCTCAAGATCGACGAGAACGACGTCTCCGCCAGCCACGGCGCGACCGTCGGCAGGATGAACGACGACCACCTGTTCTATATGCTGTCCCGCGGATTGCCCGAGAAGGAAGCCAGGAAGCTCATCACCCTCGGCTACCTCACCCCGATACTGTCGCATCTTACCGATGAGGGGCTTAAAAAGAAGGTCGAAAGCCGGGTCGAGGAGGCCCTATGAAAGAAGATTTGCTAGACGTAGCGAAGATCCGGGAGCAATTCCCGATGTTCGTCAATAAGGTGAAGATGCAGGACAAGCCGCTTGTTTGGCTCGACAACGCCTCGACCACCTTCAAGCCCTATTCGGTCCTGAAGGCCGTGGAGGGCTATTACACCAACCACACCTCCAACTCCCACCGCGGGGACTACGACCTTTGCTATGACATGGACATGGCCGTGCTCCACGTCAGGGAGAAGATCGCCAAGTTCATCAACGCCGACCCGACCGAGATCGTCTTCACCTCGGGCACGACCGGCTCCATCAACCTCGTCGCCTTCGGCTATGGGGCGAAGTTTTTGACCAAGGACGACGAGATACTCATCACCCAGGCCGAGCACGCCTCCAACGTGCTGCCGTGGTTCAAGGTCTCGGAGATGACCGGCTGCAAGATCGGCTACATCCCGTTAGATGAGGAGGGAAGGCTGACCCCGGAGAACCTTGCCAAGGCCATGAACCCCCACGTCAAGCTGGTCTGCATCGCCCACGTCACCAACGTTTTGGGCTTCATCGCGCCCTTGAAAGAGTTATCCAAGATAATCCACGACGGCGGCGCCCTCATGGTCGTCGATGGGGCCCAGTCGGTCCCCCACATCAACACCGACGTTAAACAGATGGGGATCGATTTCCTATCGTTCTCCGGCCACAAGATGTGCGGCCCGACCGGCATCGGCGTGCTCTATGGCAAGTTTGAATTGCTGCAGAAGACCGATCCGTTCATGACCGGCGGCGGCATGAACGCCAAGTTCGACATGTGCGGCGACGTCAACTATCTGCAGCCCCCGCTTCGCTTTGAGGCCGGGACGCAGAACCTCGAGGGGATAGTGGGGCTGGGGGCCGCGGTCGACTTCGTCTCCTCGATTGGGATGGACAGGATAAGGGCCCACGAGGCCGAGCTAAAGCGCTATGCCGTGCAGCAGATCGATAAGACCGGCGCGGCCACCATCTACAACGCCGATTCCGAATCCGGGATCATCACATTCAACGTCAACGGGGTGTTCGCCCAGGACGCCGCGACCTACTTCAATTCCCGCGGCATCGCCGTAAGAAGCGGGAACCACTGCGCGAAGATCCTCATCGACTTCCTTAACACGACCGCCACCATCCGGGCCTCGACCTATTTCTACACCTCCAAGGAGGATATAGACGCCTTGGTCGAAGCCATCGCCAAATGCAAGGAGGAGTACCTTAATGCCTACTTCCATTGAACTGACCCCCGAGATAATGCGGGAAATCATAATGGATCACTGCGCCAACCCGCGCCACAAGCGGAAATCGGTCGATCCCAAGTCGCTCACCGCCCATAGCGAATCGGTCAACTGCATCGACGACATCGATGTTTTCCTGACTTACGACGAGAACGGGCGGGTCAAAGATGCCTGCTGGGACGGGGTGGCCTGCTCCATCACCACCGCGAGCTCGGACATCCTCTGCGACCTGCTCATCGGCAAGGACAAGTTCGGCGCCCTCTACGTCATCGACCAATACCTCAAGATGATCCACGAGGAGCCTTACGACGCCTCGGTGCTCGATGAGGCGCTGGCCTTCATGAACACCTCGAAGCAGGCCGCCAGGATCCACTGCGCCACCATCGCCTACGACGCCTTCAAGGGCCTATTGGAGGAAAACCATGGCAAATGAGGACATCAAGAAGATAGGCGAGGACTACAAATACGGCTTCAAGGACGAGGACGTCTCGGTTTTCAACACGGGCAAAGGACTGTCCGAGGAAGTGGTCCGCGAGATATCGAAGGCCAAGGGCGAGCCGGATTGGATGCTGGAGTTCCGCCTCAAGAGCCTGCGCGCCTTCCAGGTCATGCGCATGCCTTCCTTCGGCCCGGGCCTGAGCTTCCTCGACTTCGATTCCTACACCTACTTCACCCGCCCCTCCAAGAAGGAGGAGACCGACTGGAACGACGTCCCGGAGACCATCAAGAACACCTTCCAGCGCCTTGGCATCCCCGAGGCCGAGCAGAAGTACCTAGCCGGCGTCTCGACCCAATATGAGTCGGAGGTCGTCTACCACAACATGCTCAAGGAAGTGCAGGAGAAGGGCGTCATATTCCTTTCGACCGACATGGCCCTGAAGACCTGCCCCGAGATATTCAAAAAGTACTTCAACACCATCGTGCCCTACGCCGACAACAAGTTCTCGGCCTTGAATGGGGCCGTCTGGAGCGGCGGCTCGTTCATCTACGTCCCCAAAGGGGTCCACCTCGAGAAGCCGCTGCAGAGCTACTTCCGCATCAATAACGAGAAGACCGGCCAGTTCGAGCGGACGCTCATCATCGTCGACGACGGGGCCGACGTCCACTACGTCGAGGGCTGCACCGCCCCGATCTATTCGAAGGAATCGCTGCACGCCGCCGTGGTCGAGATCTTCGTCGGCAAAGGCGCCAAGTGTCGCTACTCGACCGTCCAGAACTGGTCGAACAACATCGTCAACCTGGTGACCAAGCGCGCCTACGTCGAGGAAGACGGGCTGATGGAGTGGATAGACGGCAACATCGGGTCGATGGTCAACATGAAATACCCCGGCTGCATCCTCGCCGGCGATAGGGCGAAGGGCAACTGCATATCCATCGCCGTGGCCGGCAAGGGCCAATACCAGGACGCCGGGGCCAGGATGATCCACCTCGGCAAGGACACCTCCTCCACCATAATCTCCAAGTCGATCGTCAAAGGCGGGGGCAAGGCCAATTACCGCGGCACCGTCCGCCATATGGATGGGGCTTTGGGAGCCAAAAGCCACGTCGAGTGCGACACCCTTATCCTCGACGACGTCTCGAGCTCGGACACCATCCCGACCAACGAGATCAGGAACGGCGACTCGTATATCGAGCACGAGGCTACCGTTTCCAAGATATCCGAGGAGCGCCTGTTCTACCTGATGAGCCGCGGGCTCTCCGAGAAGGAGGCGACCCAGATGATAGTCATGGGATTCATCGAGCCGTTCTCCAAGGAGCTGCCGATGGAATACGCCGTCGAGCTCAACCAGCTGATAAAGCTGGACATGGTCGGGTCGATCGGCTGATGGATCGGCATTTCGACGCTTTGATAGTCGGTGGGGGTCACGCCGGGGTGGAGGCAAGCCATGCCTGCGCCGCCCTCGGGCTTTCGACGTGCCTGCTTACCCTTAATCCGAAGATGATCGGCAACATGCCGTGCAATCCTCATATCGGCGGATCGGCCAAGGGGATCGTCGTCCGCGAGGTCGACGCCCTTGGGGGGCTGATGGGAAAGGCGGCGGACCACCACCCGCTGCAGATGAAGATGCTCAACACCGCCAAGGGGCCGGGCGTCCAGTGCCTGCGCTCCCAGCAGGACAAGCGGGGCTACCCCGAGTATGTCCAATCCCTATTGGCCAATACGCCGAACCTCACCATACTTCAGGGCGAGGCCAAGCGGCTTCTTGCCGAAGGGAAATCGGTCATCGGGGTCGAGCTTGCTTCCGGTGAGCGGGTTTTTGCGCGCAAAACGATACTCACCTGCGGCACCTACCTCGACTCGAAGGTCATCCGCGGCAAGGAGTGCATCGACCAGGGGCCGGACGGGGAAAGCGCGAGCCATGGGCTGACCGAGAGCCTGAACTCACTCGGCGTGAGGACGTTCCGCCTCAAGACCGGCACGCCCCCGAGGCTGGACAGGAAGACCATCGACTTCAGCCAAGGCGAGGTCGAGCTGGGCAGCGACGACCCGCTGCGGTTTTCCTTTTCGACGACCCATTTCACGCCGCTGAGCGACCAGCTTCCCTGCTATTTGATATACACCTCCCCCAAGACCATCGAGATCATAAAGGACAATCTTAGGGAATCGGCGCTTTTCAACGGGCTGATCACCTCCAACGGTCCGCGCTATTGCCCTTCGATCGAGAGCAAGGTGGTGCGCTTCGCCGACAAGCCGCGGCACCAGCTTTTCCTCGAGCCGGAATTCGAGGGCGGCGACTCCATCTACCTCCAGGGATTCTCCACGGGCATGCCGCGGGAGCTGCAGGAGGAGATGGTGCACTCGCTGCCGGGGCTGGAGAACGCCAAGATCCTAAAATACGCCTATCAGATAGAATACGACGCCCTGCAGAGCTTACAGTTCGACTCGACGCTCCAGGTGAAGTCGCTAGAGAACCTTTATGTCGCCGGGCAGATCTGCGGTACCAGCGGGTACGAGGAGGCGGCGGGGCTGGGCCTATTGGCCGGGGTAAACGCCGCGAATTCGTTGCTTGGAAGGAAGCCGCTGCTCCTGACCAGGGACAACTCCTACATCGGGGTCATGGTGGACGACCTGGTCACCAAAGGGGCCGAGGAGCCTTATAGGCTTTTGACCTCGCGGGCCGAGCACCGGCTGCTGCTGCGCCACGACAATGCCGACGAGCGCCTGCTGGGCATCGGCCATCGGATCGGCTTGGTCGACGACGATGCCTATTCGAGGTTCCTGCGGAAGCGGGGGAGGATAGATGCGGCGAAGAGGATACTCGCCACGGAGATCATCCCCGACAAGAAGGGGCTTAACGACTACTTCCAGGAGCAGGGCTATCCGAGGACCGAGGTCGGCTATAAGGGGGCCGAGGTCTTGCGGAGGCCGCGCTTCGAGCTCTCCCGCCTGATCCCCCTCATCCCCGAATTGGAGGCGCTCGGCCTCGACTTCGATGAGCGGCTCTCGGTCCAGACCGAGGTCAAGTACGAGGGCTACATCGCCAAAGAGGAGAAGATGATCGAGCATAGCCGCGCCAAGGAGGGGATGGCCATACCCGAAGGCGTGGATTATATTCATATGGATGGGCTCCGCCTCGAGGCGAGGGACAAGCTCAGCAAGGTGAGGCCGCTCACCATCGGTGAGGCGAGCCGCATCTCGGGAGTAAATCCCGCCGACATCGCAATATTGCTTATGCACCTAAGCAGGAGGGACTAGCATGGATTTCCCCGCAATGAGCCAATATCTGGAGAAAAACGGCGTCAAAATCGATCCGTCTCTTGAGCCGAAGCTGGCCCTTTACGTGACCTTGCTGGCCATCTGGAACGAGCGGATGAACCTGACCGCCATCACCGATCCCAAAGCGGTCTACGAGCTGCACTTCCTCGATTGCCTTCTGGCCTTCAAGGGCGTTGACCTCAGGGGAAAGAGGGTATGCGACATCGGCTCCGGGGCCGGGTTCCCCGGCATGGTGCTCGCCCTTTTCGAGCCTTCCGCCCAGATCACCTTGGTGGACTCGACCAAGAAGAAGTTCGCCTTCCTGCAGGACATCAAGGAGAAGCTCGGGGTCGATAACGTCTGCTTCCACATCGGGCGGGTCGAGGAAATGAGGGAGCAACGCGACGAATTCGACTTGGTCTGCGCCAGGGGCTTCGCCGCCCTCCCGGTGTTCCTTGAGGTCGCCGCGCCGCTAGCCAAGAAAGGCGGGTTGCTGCTCGCCATGAAGGGCAAGAAGGCCGATGAGGAGCTGTCCGCCTCAAAGAGGGCCATGGGCAAATTGGGACTCCAGCTGATCGATGACGAGGAGCTCATCCTCCCCGATTCCGGCGAGACCCGCCGCGAGCTCTTCTTTGAAAAGAAACACCCCACGCCTATAAAATATCCACGTCCTTGGAAGGACATAATCGCCAAGCCGCTTTGATATGAAGACAATCGCCATCGCCAATCAGAAAGGCGGGGTCGGGAAGACCACGACCGCCATCAACCTCTCCAGCGCCCTTTCGAAGCTTGAGAGGAGGGTTTTGCTCGTGGACATGGACCCGCAGGGCAACTCCGGCCGGGGCTATGGCATCGACATCTCGGTGCTCAAGAACACGGTGTTCGAGGTCCTTTCCGGGAAGATAGACGCCAGGCAGGCCATCTCCCATCATCCCAATTCCAACGTCGACGTCTTGCCTTCAAATCTCCGCCTCGCGACCTTGGAAGCGTCGCTATTGACCCATCCTTCCGGCGCCTTCAAGCTGCTTTCCGACGCGCTTAGGCCTTTATCCGAATACTACGATTACGCGATCATCGATTGCCCGCCTTCGCTCGGGTCGCTGTCGCTTAACGCGCTTTCCGCCGCCGATTCGGTCATCGTCCCGGTCCAATGCGAATACTTCGCCATGGAGGCGGTCGGCGCGATACTCTCCTCGATAGCCAACGTGCAGAAGCGGCTAAACCCCCACCTGAAGATCGAGGGGTTCCTGCTGACGATGTACGATTCCCGCACCGCGCTCGGCAATGAGATATCCTCTCAGGTAAGGTCGCTTTTCAAGGAGAACACCTTCTTGGTCTCCATACCGCGCAACCAAAGCATCGTCGATTCGCAGGCCTCCTGCCTGCCCGTCACCGAGTTCCGGCCCTCAAGCGCCGGGGCGGTCTCATATTTCTCGTTGGCCCGGGAGGTGATCGACCATGAGGAAAGATAGGAAGAAAGCCAACCTGCCGTCGCTCAACGACCTCATCGAGAAGTTCTCGCAAGAGGACGTCATCGCGGTGATGGAGAAGGAGTATCAGAGCGCCCCCGCCAAGCTGATACCTTCCTCCCTCATCGACGACACCCCGTTCATCAAAGAAGTGGTGGTGCCCGAATCCACCATCGATACCTTCGCCGCCGGATTGCAGGAGAAGGGCTTCTACAACCCGCTGGTGGTTCGCCCCAAAGGGGACCGCTATGAGCTCATCTTGGGCAGGAAGAGGTTCCTCGGAGCCAAAAAGGCGGGGATATTGTCCTTGCCCTGCGCCATAGTTGAGGTGGGCGACGAGGAGGAGCTTCTGATGCTGCTCGCCGACACCCGCGACCAGCGCGACACTAACGTGGTGGAGATGGCCTTGATCTGCGAGGCTTTGCAGCGCGATTTCGGCTATACCCAGCAGACCCTTGCGGAGCTTTCCCACCAATCGCGCAGCCAGATCACCAACATCCTCCGAATCCTGAAGCTCCCCTCCTCGATCAGGCAGTCCATATGCCTAGGTGAGCTTAGCTACGGCCACGCCAGGGCGCTCGCCTCGTTGCCCGAGAAGGAGATGGGCGAGTTGCTGGACAAGATAGAGTCGGAGAAGCTTTCGGTCCGCGATGTGGAATCGCTGGTCCGTTTGGAGAAGAAGGGCCACGTCACCGACCAGCAGAAGCTATTGCTCGATGCTTTCCCCAACGCGGATGAGGTCTCCATACAGGCTAAATCGGTCACCTTCCGCTTCGCCGACGTCAAGGCGAAGGAGAAGTTCATCAAGAAACTCCTTAAATCGAGAAAAGGCAGCTAGCAAGTACCCTGCTTGCAGGGTATGCCGCGAATTGGCTACATTTTACGAAAATTTATGATTGCAGGCCAATAACCGGCCTATAATATATGCGCTTCAGGGCGACGAGAATTACGTCGACTGGCGGTATAGCCCGCGAGCTCGCAAGAGCATGAATCGGTGAGACTCCGATGCCAACGGTACAGTCCGGATAGCAGAAGTGACTCCGCGTATTTTGCCTCCCTGCAGCCCAAGGAGGTTTTATTTTTTGGATAATCTAATCTCGATTATCGCCATCGTCGCCGGCCTGATACTGGTCGTGGCC
>DGYFR06201__coassemble_1338_pt1 | contig 13326 bp, 8 predicted proteins | sample DGYFR06201__metabat2_high_PE_004 | metagenome-assembled genome bin DGYFR06201 | reverse complement strand
GCAATCGCAAATAAACACAACTGCCGTCTGAAGCGTATAAGGCACTTATATGCGCCCCATTTAACATGTCTTTATTCATACACCGAGCGGGTTTCATTTTATGGCCAGCCCTTCATCCATATCAGCGATATACCTAGTGGTATGCGATTTAGCTTCTATAGGCCATTTAAGACGTCTTATTGGCGATAGTTCACCCCCCTGGGCCGTCTTACTTATTGCCCTTAGATTGCTCTAAAGCTAATTCGACTAATGAGGTTAATCCCAACGTATATATGATGGTGTCTTATTTAACGTCCAGAAGGCCTTTAGAAGCGCTTTCGATCATTCATCGGTAAATTACGCACGCCGGATAGTTTGAGGCTGTATAAGGCCTTATTTTTATACAAAGAAAAGGCCCGGCGTGAACCGGGCCCCAAGGAGGACGCTAATTAGGCGTTCGGGGTGAAGTTGATGACGATGCTCGCGTAGTAAGCGGCGTTGCCGCCATCGATACGGGCGATGGTGAAGAACGAGCCGCCATCGGCAACTTCAATGGTGGCCACATTCCCGCTGACCTGGGAGGCGGAAATCGGGGTCAGCTCAGTCCCGGCGTCCTGTGCGGAGATTTCTCCGAAAGCAGTGTCGGAGACGCCCCAGCCGGTGGTTTCGGCATCGCTTACATCATAATCGTTGAAAGTAACGACGATGCTGGTGATGGTTCCCGGGATGGCGACGGTATTCCAGATTTGGGTGTTGGGAGTGCGGTTGTCGTTGGTTTGCATTTGATTCTTCGCGCCGCTGACCTGGTTGTAGTTGATGGCGACATTCTCGCCGTTGACGTTGAAGTTGGCGGTTCCGTCAGCATAGGATCCCGACAGTCCGAGGGTTTCGGCGGTCAGTTCGATGGAAGTATCTTTCTGAGCGGTGGAGACGAAGGTGAAGGCGACCTTATTGACGCAGGTGATGCTGATCTTGTAGGTGCCATCAGCTTCCGGAGCCAAGGAGGAAGTTCCGTAGGCGGTGGTTAGGGTAGCGGTATTGACCCTATATCCTTCTTCGGGGGTGACGGTGATTATGGATTCGGTTCCGTAGGTTCCACTGGTGGTTCCGGCGACGGCCGCTCCATGCTCTCCGGCTTCGACTTCGACCTCATAGGTGGCGGTAGAAGCCTCGTGGGAGACGTAGACCGAATAGGCGTTGTTGTGCTCAGCGGACCACTGGACGTTCAAGGTAACCTTGGTGCCGTTGGCCACATCGGTTAGCTCGGTGGCGGCGTCCTTTAGGTTGGTGTACTTGAGGGTGGTGCCGTCCATGCTGAAGGCCGACATATCGGAAGAGAGGCCATATAGCTGGATCGAGCGGCCGGTTTCGGGGTCGGTGATGTAGGCGTTGCCATACTTATCATCCATATCACGGCCTTCGATTATGCCGGTGATCTGGTAGACGGTGTTGCCATCGACGGTGTTTCCATCAAGGATGTCGGCGATGGTAGTGGTGACAGGGGCCGGGACCGGGGTCGGCTCCGGCTCAGTGGTGTCTAGCTTGCCCCAGGTGCAGAGGTTGAGCTTGAGGTTGTCGCTAAGGTACTTGATGTCGGAGAGGGAGAAGGTGTCGTAGCTCTTCTGCCCGCCGATGAAGTAGGTGGTCTCGTTCAAGACTGTGGTGAACGCGCCTTTTTCGGTGTCGTAGGTCCACTCATAGGCATCGGTTACGATGCCGATGTTGTTGTGGGTCTTCCCATCGCTGCCGGTGGAGGTGGAAGCGTTTAAATACTTGCCGGTCCCAACCTCGAGGGTCCACTTGTCGCCGACTGCATGCGGGGTGACGTCGGCCTGGGCGTCGAAGGTGGCCTTATCGGTGACCCTGACGGCGCCTAGGTAGTATCCATCCATCTCGCCGGTGAAGATCCAATAGCCCTCGTTGGCTTTGCTGTCGTTGTAGGCGCCGAACTTCATGGCGACGCCATCTTCCGGAGCGGTGAAGATCGGGCCTTCGGTCGGGATGTAGTAGCCGTTGTAGAGGTGGGAGACGAAGGTGCTGTCGAGCTCGCTGATGTTGTAGGCGCCAATGGTGTCATAGGTTCCCTGCAAGCCGATGATGGCCTGGGTCGGAGCCCCATCATAGGTGACGTCGGCGATGAAGGTAGCAAGCTCCTCATCGAAGGTGAAGCTGAACGGCTCGTCCTGATAGACGACGTTGTAGTGGGTTCCGGAGACGGTGACGGCGATGTACTTGTCGGCGGCGGTCTTCAGGGTCCACTTGCCATCGGTTTCGGTGGCGGTAACGTCCATGGCGATCTCGGGATCGGTGGTGGTGACCATGTAGTACCCTTTCATGTCGCCGGTGACGCAGCTTGCCAGGTTGGGGTCGCCGGTCTTGTCGGCGCCGAACTTGTAGGTCTTGCCCGATTCCGGAGCGGTGACCTTCTCATAGCCTTCGACGAAGGTGTAGGGGAGCATGTACCAGTTGGCGGCGATGTTTTCCTCGGTGGCTTCGTAGGCGTCAGCGGTGCCGCAGTTGCCATTGCCGCCGATGAAGAGATCCTTGCCATCGACGGTCGCGTGGAAGATGGTCTTCTCGGCGTCATAGGTCCAGACGAACGGCTCTTCCTGGTAGATGAAGTTGTCGTGGGTGCCTTTTTCGTTGGTGGTGATGGAGGCCCCGATATACTTCCCGGTGCTGCTTAGGCCTTCGGTTACGACCTTCATGGTCCAGCCATCGCCAGAAGCGGCTAGTTCGATCTTGGCGGCTTTGTCGTACTGATCGACGCCAACGCACTCACCATAGAATCCGCTCATTTCGCCGGTGATGAAGGAAATCTTGCCGGTCGAGCGATTCAGGAAGCCGAAGGTATAGGTTCCGGCCTTGATGTCGGTGACTACTTGCGGGCCAACGGCGGTGACGGGGCGGTTGGTGATGGTCACGTCGACGGTGTCGGTCAAGGTGGTACCGTTGTCGTTATGCAAAGTGACGGTGATGGTGGCGGTGCCGACGCCAACTCCAGCCACGCCGAGTCCGGTGCAGACGGCGACCGCGGTGTTCGAAGAGGTGGCGGTCAGCTTGCCGGAGTTGATCAGGTTGATCTGGTTCGTGGCGGGATCGATGTCAAGATTAAGGGTCCTGCTTTCCTCGGCCTCTACATACCAAGCGGCCTGCAGCTCGTCCTTGTTGCTGATGGACACTCTGGTGAAGTTTTGCTCTTGGGTCGGCTTCGAGGTCGAATTGCTCGAAGACTCGTCGGACGAGCTGGGTGGGGTGGTGCTGCTGCTGGTCTCGGGCGAGCAAGCCGCAAGGCCTAGCGCTAGCAACGCAGTTAAGGCAACAACGCTTTTTTTCATGTTTCCTCCTTGTTTACCTTTTTCTCTCCCGTCACTGGACGAAAGTGTGGTTGTTGATATCCCTCAGAACCCCGTTGTAGGTCACCTTCTTGAATATGCCTACGATCACAAGGATGACCCCGGAGATCAGAAGAATCGAGGAGATTGCGGTCAAGACTATGAACACGTAGAACTCGGCGCAGGTGGTGTCGAGCTCAAAGCCTTGAGAGGGCCGGTTGGCCAATAGGTAGAAGATCAAGCCCAAGACGAGCAGTATTGCCCCGACGGAGACGAATCCCATACCCATTGAGAAATGGTTGTTCCCGCGCTGTATCTCGGCGTGGGCGGCAGTCGACAGGGACTTCAGGTCCTTCTCATCGTGTCCAGCGTGGATCGCCTCGCCGCAGCGAGGGCAGACATATTCGATTCTGCTCTCGGCGGTGGCTCCCTCGATGTTCTCGATGGAAGGCTTCTTGGCCTCTATCGCGTGCTCATTGATACGTTTTCCGCAGTGGTAGCAATACATTTTATTCTCCTGTCGGGTTTAGGCAGACCAGCTCAGAGGCGTTGCTCGGGTTGACCTGGTACGACATCCTGCCGGTGGTGGACTTATGGATGGTGAAGATGCCCTTGAGCATGAACTGCTTGCCTTTGTAGTTGTCTATGCTGTTCCAGATCCAGTTCGGCTGTTCCGGATCGCCGCCATAGGTGAAACTCAGGTAGATGTCGAAGTCCAGCCCTTCGAGGTAAAGGGTTCCTTCGGCGCCGTCGATGTAGCCGCCGGAGCAGGTGACCGGGTCTTTTAGCGAGACGTAGGTTCCAAAGTAGTCAAGATTATGGTTGGCGGCCATGGTGGATAGTTCCGCCGCGGTGAAATCGAGCGGGACCATCTGGTGGACATCGGTGTTCTCGGCCGCGGTCAATATGACGCTCGACTCATCATCGGAGAAGCCGCCGACGCGCGGGAAGTTGGTGTCGGAGATCTGGAATCCGAAGGAGGAGTCCTTGGCGATTCCCTTGACCTCGATGTAGGTGTTGAGGACGGTGAATTTATTCGGGATGGGGCTCATGCCGACGAAGATGTTGATGGAGGCGTATTGCTTCTCGCCGGTATCCTCGTTTTCATAGACGTCCTGGATGTAGAGGATGTGGTTGGAGAAGCCGATGACGGTGCCTTGGACGGCGACCTTGCGGTTGTCGTAGTAGTTCTTCAGCGGCAACGATAGGCCGTTGGTGGCTCCGAGGTAATCCCAGGCGTAGTCGTGCTCATCATCCATGGAGACGAACGGATCGTGGTTCTCGTCGACGCCATAGCCTAGATATAGGTTGGTTTCCTTGTCGAAGAAGGCGACACCGCCGGTCTCAGACTTTATGTTCCAGACCGCGGCCTCGTCGCGCTTTTCGGTGGTCGTGAGGACGCCGTTGGCGCATTCGCCGGTCAAATAGACGGTCTTGGCAGCGATTAGGTCGTCATAGGCAAGCAGATAATCGGTCTCGACCGAGAGATCGGAGTATGAGGTACCTTCGATGGCGACGCCATTGGTGTCGCGGACGGTTACCTTGAATTCGCTCGAGGTGACCTCGTCGGAGAATTTGCCGATTACTCCATTGGCGGAGCTCACCAGCGACATGCTCTTGGTGCCGTCGTAGGCGTAATCGCCAGCGAGCTGGCTGGCTAGCGAGATCTTCTGGAGGTTCTGCATATCGAGCAGGCTCGACTGGCGGAATTCCCCACGAGGGAATTCCGGATCCTCCTCGTCGGAGAATACGTGCAGCTTGTAGGCGCTGGCCTGCTGCTGCGCCTTGACGAAGATGTCGGACAGCTCAGGGATGTTGTTGGTGTTCTTAGCCCATGAATATCCTTCTTGGACGATCATGAGGTTGAGAAGCTGCATCTCTTCCTTCGGAGCGTTCTTCTTCGTGGTGTTTACCCAGATGCAGGCGAGGTAGCGCTCGCCGGTGGAATCGTGGGTCGGCGCGCGGTATTCGCTGTAATTGTCGCCGGTGACGACGACGGTTCCGTTATTTATCGCCTCGGTGAGGATTTGCTTGGTGTATCTGCTGGCGGCTTGTCCCCAGGGCTCGATGGCTCCGGTGGATTCGGGGGTGTCGATGCCATAGAAGCGGCACTTGATCCTCTCCGAGGAGGTGGCGGTCACTATCGGGTCGAAATGGGCGGTGTCGCCGTCGATCGCGTAGTAGGTCTTCATCTGACCAACGCCGTCTTTGAAGAAATCCTTGCCCTCATAATCGAGTTGGAGGTGGACGGTCGCGGCATAGTCTACCCAAGCCGGGAGCTCAGATCCTGAGTCCTGAGTGGTGCTCGCATCGGGAACGGAATCGGTGCTGTTTGTCGGTCCGCAGGCGGCTAGCGCGAATAGGCTGGTCGCGAGTAGAAGCAATGTGTTCTTTTTCATCTGACTTTTCGCTCCTAATCATCAATGGAAGTAGGTCTTGGCGTTATTTATCGCGTTGTTGAACGCCTCGGTGACCGAGATGCTCTGGGTGCAGACGGTATTGAGGATGGTCCCGACCTGGTCGCGGAGCTGGGCCGAGCCGACGAACACCGGGGTGACGATGTAATTGCCGTTGATGTCGTTCTGCAGGATGTCGGATGTCGCGGCGATCGGATCGGTGAGGTCCTGCATGAACTGCTGGTAGACGGTTGTCTCGTAGGCGGAGTAGCGGACCGGGACGTATCCCTCGGACCCGAGGACGCAGATTTTGGCGTTGACTTCTGGGTTGGTCAGGTACTTCATGAATTCCCAGGAGTAGTAGGTCCTCCAGTATCCCTCGGTCTGATTGGTGGTGTTGTTGAGCAGCGCGAGGGTCGGCCCCTGATTGACGTATATCGGGTTGTTGTTGTCGTAGGGGACCTTGCAGACGCCGACGGTGAAGGCATCGGAGGTCGGGATGTTGTAGCCGGTCCCGCCGCTGGAGCCGATCGAGAAGATTGCCTTCTGCTCGGTGAAGGCGTTGGAGCCATAGGTCCCTTCGAGGGCTTTGGTGGTGAAGACGCCGTCGGCATGGGCATCGGCTAGGTTCTGGATTATGGCCTCGGCCTTGGTGCGGTTCTCACCGGTCTCGAACGGGATCTCACCGACGCCGCTGTCTCCGATAGCTGAGTAGGGGATGCCGTTCTGCATTAGCTTGGTTATGAACAGGTTCGAGTCGGAGTCGTAGTAAATCGGGTATTCAAGCGAGGTCAGTATCTCCTGCTTGTGTTCCTTGATGTATTCCCCGAATACCATGAAGTCGGTCCAATTGATGTTGGAGATCCATTCGTCCATGGCGTCGGTGGAGTCGACGTTGACCCCCTCCGGCTGGTACATGCGGCAGGCGGTGTAGAAGGCCTGCTTGTTGTAGAACATGACCTCGGATGACTTCATGAACGGCAGGGAGTACGAGCCTTCCTGCTGATACATCAAGCTCTCCTCGATGAAGGCCTCGACGAAGTCGTCTTTGCCATAGGAGATGGATCCGGATTTGTCGCCGAGCCATTCCTGAGTGCCGAAGCCGACCTCGGGCGAGGACATCCACTGGTCGAGGTTCACTAGTACCTCCCTCCCTGACGGGGAGTTGTAGATGTAGTTGGCCACGTTGTCGGGATAGGCAACGGTGATATTGGGGTAAGACCCGGAGGCAAAACCCATGAGGATGTTGTTCTGGATGTCATCGTAGGAGCCCTTGTAGGTCGGCTCGATGGTGACGTTCACGCCGTCATGCTCCAAGACGAGGTCGTGGAAGCTCTCGATCACCTGGGACAGGTAATCCTGGGTGTTCTTGCCGAAGGTGTGCCAGAAGGAAATGGTTACCGTGCCGGGCTTTTCGCCGTCGGTTGTGGATGAGGAGGATTGCCCTTGCGTCTTTTCCCCGCAAGAGACTAGGACGCCTAGGAGAGCAATGCTGCTCACTAGGCCCGTTATAGATTTGGATAGTTTCATCATCGCTCTCCTAAGTTTGTCATATCAAATTGAGGAAGTAGTAATGCTGAGATTACTTAATCTGAGCCAAGGCTTCGTTGTAGGCGGTGTTGAAGATCGAATTGAGCTTCTCGTCGGTGATGTAGGAGGCTTCCTGCATGACCTGGGTCACGATCGAGCCGGCCTGGTTGCGGCACTCGGAGGAGCCGATGAAGACCGGGGAGGTGAACATCTCATCGGAAGCGGTCTGGTAGTGCTTCATGCCGCGGGCGATGAGGAGGTCGAGCCCGTCTTTGCCGGTTTCGGTAGCGGCGTTGGTGTAAGCGGCCGATTCATAGCAGGAGTAGCGCAGCGGCATATAGCCGGTGGAGTTGAGGGCCCACCTGGTGGAGTTCTCTTCGTTGACCATGAAGCGGTAGAAGAGCCAGCTGGCCATTATGCGGTCGGTGTCGACGGCGGAATTGCCACCACCGATCGGGTGAGTGAGGACGACCATCGAGGGTCCCTGGCTCATGACGGCCTTGGTCGGGTTCTCGATTCCGGCCTGAGGAACGCTAGCGACGCTCGGGACGAACTTGGCGGCATCGGAGTACTGATAGGTAATGCCACCAGTCGAGCCGATGGAGAACAGGAGCTTGCGCTCGGTGAACAGGGTGTTGACGTAGTCGCCGGTCTTGCCCTTGGTGACGAATAGCTTATCGACGGCGGCCTTGTTGAGCATCTTCATGAGGCTCTTCATGCCGTCGTTGACGAATTCGATCTGGCCTTTGCCGGTGATCGGGTCGATGGAGGTGTAGTCATACCCGTACTGCTTGGCAAGGGTGATGAAGAGGTTGTCGTCGGAATCGTAGCCGATGATGGCGGAATTCTCGTCGGTGCTGTCGTAGATCTTCTTTTCGGCCGGCTGGGCGTCGTTGTATTTCTTCAGAGCCGGAGCGAGGTGCTCGAACATCTCTTCCCAGGTGATGTTGTTGATGTAGTCCTCGGTGATGGTTCCGTTGTCGCCGATGGTGCTGTCATAGGCAGAGAGGTCAAGGTTGATGATAATCGGGTTGTAGAACATGGCCTCGGTCGACTTGGAGAAGGGGACCGAATAGGTGCCTTCGGCCGAGTACTGCTGCCCTTCCTCAATGAAGGCGGGGATGATGTCCTCTAGATCCTCGGCAGACCAGCCGTAAACTGGGTCGTTGATGTAGTCGTCGAGCTTGGCGGCCTTGCCGTAATAGAGGTATTCAGCGACGTGGTCTGGGTAGCAGTAGGCGATGTCGGGGTAAGCGTCAGAGGAGAAACCGGTGATGATCTGGTCTTTTAGATCATCGTAGCTGCCACTGATCTTATTGTTGGTGATCTTGATCCTCGGCTCAAGCTCGTTGAACTTAGCGATGTAGTCATCGAGGATGGTTTGCGAAGTTTCGCCGGCAGTGGTCCAAAGAGTGATGTTAACATCCTTGTCGGTGAAATAGGGCTGGTACTCGCCGCTGTCCGGAGTCGAAGTATTGGTGTTGGTTTCGGTTCCGGTGCTACTTGGCACGGATGGCGTGGTGGTGGATGCTCCTCCAGAGCAGGCAGCGAGCAGCATGGCGGCCGACATTATCGGCAGTATGGTGCCCATGCGACTTCTTTTCATTAGTTTTCCTCCTTTAATGAAGCGAGTCGGTTTTTATCTAAACGCCGAAGCGTATAGACCATCTTTTAGCCTTTTATGCCGGCGCGGCCAACGCCCCGCATGATGTATTTGCGGAAGAAGACGAACAGCAAGAACAATGGGACGGTGACCAAGACGGTAGCGGCCATCTGATAACCATATTCTACCTGACCTCCGGCATCGTTGTTCACGAACGATGACCCGCGCAAGCCGTTGGAGATGAGCTTGTAGTCCTCGTTGAGGGTGACTAGCTGCGGCCAGACGTAGGAGTTCCAGGTTCCCATGAACTTGAGGATGGTGATCGAGATTAGGGTGGGGGCGGCCAGCGGGACCATGACCCTCCAGAGGAAGGACCAGTCCGACTTGCCGTCGACCTTGGCAGCTAAGTAGAGTTCGTTGGGGATTTGCTTGAAATTCTGCCTTAATAGATAGATGTAGAAGACCGATACCCAGAAAGGGACGATCATGGCGGCGTAGGCATCGAATAGGGTCTGACCCTCCCCGATCCAGCCGAAGCTCGCGACGGTGATGAAGTTCGAGATGACCATCATCTCGCCCGGGATCATCATGGTCATGAGGAAGAGCATGAACAGCGGCTCGCGCCCTTTGAACTTAAGCCTCGCGAAGGCAAAAGCGGCAAAAATGGTGGTTAGCAAGGTACCGATCGTCGAGAAGATGGCAACGACGATGGTGTTGAGCATGTAGGTGCCGAAGTCGAATACCTGGAACACGTAGACGTAGTTGCTCCACATGACGATGGTGGGGAAGAACGTCTGGGTGGTGGCGATGATCTCCGACCTCTGCTTGAGCGAAGTGATGATCATCCAGTAGAACGGGAAGATCATGACCAAGGCCAGGAAGAGGATGAAGGCGTAGGTGATGACCATCATCACGATGTGGCCTATCCGCTGGCTGCGCTTGATGGCGTCGACGGTCTTTCCGGCTTCCTGGATGGAGAGCACGACGGCCGGCTTCTCTAGCAAGGCAGGCTTGCTGGCTTTGGCGGTATTGTTCTGAATTGCTTTTTCCATGGCCTTCCTCCTAGTAATGGACCCTCGTCTTCCCAACCGCGAACTGCAGGAAGGTGAACGCCAGGATTATGACGAACAGGAACACGGCAGCGGCCGCGGCGTATTGGGTGTTGATCTGAAGGTTGTCGTAGATGTAGTAGACGATCGTGTACATGTTCGGCTGGCCATAGGTGCCGGAGGTGCCCGGGCCGTTGAACAAAGCGACGATCGAGGTGTACTCCTTGAACGCTCCGATGAAGGAGGTGACGAGGATGTAGAGGATCTGCGGGGAAAGCAGAGGGACGGTGATGCGCCAGAGGGTCTTGGCCTTCGAGGCGGCGTCGATCTGCGCAGCTTGGTAGTACTGCTTGTCGATTCCCTGCAATCCTGATAGGAAAACGAGGATTTTGAACGGGATTGACGACCAGACTATGTAGATGCATAGTGGCACCATGGCGACCCAGCGGTCGGCGCCGTAGATCCAGGTGGTGTCTGAGCCGAAGATGTAGTTGATGACGCCTTGGTTGTCGAAGATGACGGCGAAGACCATGCCGACCGCGATGCCATTGGTGACGTAAGGCAGGAAGAAGACGGTCTGCAGGAATTTCTGGAACCATTTGATCGAGTTGAGGGCGACCGAGATGATAAGGGCCAGAGTCGTCGAAACTGGAACCGTCATGAAGACTAGGATGAAGGTGTTAGGGATGGCGTATTGGACGAAGTTGGTCTGAGTGGCCCCGGTCGAGGTTGTGGTTAACCCGAGGATGACCCCGAAGTTGTTGATGGTGAAGCCATCGTATTCGCCGGTCGCGTACTTGTAGTTATCGGTGAAGGCGATGAACATGGTGTTCACCAAGGGGTATAGCAGGAAGACGACGAGGAGAATCAAAACCGGAGCTAGGTAGAGCCAAGCCTTCCAGTTATTGTTGCTGGCCACGTCGTTGATGCCCGTGACTTGGTATTCCTTCTTCCTCTTGCGAGAGGAGACGAGGCGGATGACGGTGTCGTTCTTCTCCTCGTGGTAACCAAGCGAAGGGGCTGTTTTCACGCTTGTCTGTTCGCTCATAACTCCCCCTTAGTCTAGATAGATCCTCTTTTCGGTTTCCCCGTCGAAGACAAACATCTTGTGGGGCTTGACGGCCACGCAGAGGGTCTGGGTTCCCGGGTGGTCATCGGCGGAGATGATGATTTTGAAGGTCTCCTTGGTGCAGTGGGGGTTCTTGGCGACGATGGAGATATCGCGGCCGAGGACCTGGATCATCTCGACGTCGCAGTGCAGGCCCTGCCCTTCCTTGGGCTTATCCATTGAGAAGCCTTCGGGGCGGATGGCGACGTAAACGTCTTTATCCTCTTTGAGGGCTTCCGACTTGGAGGCGTAGATGACGTCTTTGCCGATCGTGACCTTGCCGGCGCCGATATGTCCTTTGAAGACGCTGATCGGCGGGGTTCCAAGGAACATGGCGACGAATAGGTTCGATGGGTTGTTATAGACGTTCTGCGGAGCGTCGATCTGCTGCATCTCGCCCAGCTTCATGACGACTATCTGATCGGATATCGACATCGCCTCTTCCTGGTCGTGGGTGACGAATACGGTCGTGATCCCGGTTTCCTTCTGGATGCGGCGGATCTCCTCGCGGGTCTGCAAGCGGAGGCGGGCGTCGAGGTTGGAAAGCGGCTCGTCTAGGAGCAATACCTTCGGCTTCTTGACCAAGGCGCGGGCGATGGCGACGCGCTGCTGCTGGCCGCCGGATAGCTGATTGGGCTTGCGCTGCAGGTACTCGTCGACTTGGACCAGCCTCGCCACTTCGTAGACGATATCGCGCCTTTCCTCTTTGGTGAGGTGGCGGTGGGCGATGGCCTGGGTGGTCTCCATCGAGACGTCGGAGAGGTCGAACTCCTTGGAGAGGAATTCCTTGGCTTCGCCGGCGGCCTTCAACCCTATCTTGTGCAGGCGGAAGTAAACTTTGGTCTTGCCTTCCTCGTAATAGAGCTTGAAGTCGGAGATCGAGAGCTTCTGCTTGGCAAACTCCTTCTTGAACTTGCCAGATAGCGTCTTGTTGCGGACGTTGGTGATGGAATAGGTGTGGCCAAGGAAGTGCCCGGAGGCATCCATTTCGGCCAAAATCCCATCTAGGTGGCCACGGCGGAGCTTGGCGAAGCGGGCCATGAGCTCATATTCGCCATTCTGCAGTCGGGAGATGATGACTCCCTCGCTGACGGCATACTTCTTGACGATGTCCTTGATATCCTTGATGGTGTCATCGATGGTCGAGGTCTGGAATTTCTTGCCGAGGTTGCCTTTGAATATGACATCCAGGCTCTCGTCTTCCGAGCTGACGTTGACGGTCGCCCTGAAGCTGGCGTCGTATAAGGCGTCGGAAGTCATCTCCTTGGTATCGGAGACGATCTTGGCATCCTCGCTCACTAGCGGGAAATTGCTTAGATATAGGTCGTGGTTTGCCTCGGAGATGTCGAGGAGGTCTATGGAAAGCAGCAGCTTTGAGCCTTCATTGCTTTCGATTTTTACGGAGATGTTCTTGCCTTTTAGGCCGATGCGCTTGGCCAAAGCCAAAGCCGATTTGGCAATAGCTTCGGGGATGTCGCGCTCCTTCAAGCCGATCTCATAGACCACATGGAAGTGGAAGAAGGTGACCAGGGGAACCTCGACCTTGAGGTTGGTCAAGGGGAACTCGATGTTCTTGTAGATGGTCATGTGCGGGTAAAGGGCGTAGTTTTGGAAAACAAGCCCGATGCCGCGCTTCTCAGGAGCTAGGTTGGTCACTTCCTGATCGCCGAACCAAACCTCGCCCGAAGTTGGATTTTGAAGCCCCGAAATCATATAGAGAGTGGTGGACTTGCCGCATCCTGAAGGGCCAAGCAATCCGACCAGCTTTCCGTCGGGAACGGTGAAGTTGAGGTCTTTGACGGCCACGGTGTCGCGGATGTTCTTCTTCGCATCTCCCGGGAAGATCTTGGTTAGGTCCTTAATTCTGATTTCCATTTTTGTACCTTTCCTTTATTTGGTGCCGTCGTCGTCATTGACGTCGGAATCCAGTTTAAGCTTTATGGCTTTGCGCCTCTCCATCTCGTTCTTGATGGCCGCTGCGAAGTAGCGAACGTAGTAGCCGATGGAAAGGATTGCGGCTATGCCAAACACGATGACGTATGCATCAGTCGGGTTGAAGACGACCAATGTGTTGTCAAGGAAACCCCACCGCATGATGCAGAAGGTTATGAATAGGACGATGAATCCGACCAAGAAGAAAGCCAATATGGCGTTTTTGACGAATAGCGACGGATTCAGGCGGCGGAACTCATCGTTCTTGAACTTTATCTTCTTATAGAAGTAGACGGCGATTGTGGAGGCAATCATTATCACCGCATAGATGATGGTGGTGAGGATCAAGGCCGAATCGAGGTTGTTGTTCGGCAGTTTGGTGTCGGCCTCGACC
>DGYFR06201__coassemble_1337_pt1 | contig 13327 bp, 8 predicted proteins | sample DGYFR06201__metabat2_high_PE_004 | metagenome-assembled genome bin DGYFR06201 | reverse complement strand
GACGCTAGCTGGTGGAGCACCGATGGGGCGAAAGCTTTCGCCAAGCTCGGCAGCGAGGGGGAGGACTACGGCGCGGAGATGGAGAACCTCCGCTTCTGCAACGATGAGTACCAGGGCGTAGGGTACAACTATTACAAAGTCGACATACCCGACGTCAACGCCACCCCGACCCTCACCATCTACCGCATGGGACTGACCGAGGGCCTCCTTAGCTATTGGGGGGCCTACACCGCGACCATCGACCTCACCGAGCGGGGCGAGCACAACCTTTACGACATCAAATCGACCGAGGCCACCTGGGACGGGCCGGTCGAGGGCGTCTGGGGCGACTATGACCCCAACGACCTCGGCAACCCGGATGCCCCCGAGCCGCCGATAAACACCGATGAGGTCTACCTTAAGGGCAGCTTCAACGGCTGGTCCGAGGACGATTCGTACAAGCTCGAGGGCGACCCCGAGGCCAAGGGCATCTACTCGATCAGCGACGTCTACATGCCCGAGGGGAGCGCCTTCAAGGTCCACGACGTGACCAACAGCATCTGGGCCGGCTATTCGCTCATCACCGCCGACAGCCCGGTCAAGGAAGAGCTCACCAGCGACGCCGACGGCAACGCCGTCACCCTCATGGAGGGGACCTACGACATAATCTACGGCCGCGGCGAGGGCGGGGCCTACCTCACCATCAGCGGCGACCTCAAGGAGCCGGTGACCTACTCGCTTCTCGTCGGCGATGATTCCCGGCCGATGAGGAAGACGTCCGAGCAGGCCAGCATCGAGCAGACCCTGCTGCTGCAGGGCGATGAGTTCACCATCTCCAGCTCGGAGGGCGATTCCTATGGCTATGCCGACCTCTCCGCCGCAATCGAGCAGATTGAGGAAGGGGAGGGCGGCGCCATCAAGGCGCTCCAGGAGGGCTATTACACCATCTCGCTCTCCTTCGGCGCCATGGAGATCGGCGTCGAATACGTTGGCGCCGAGAAGGCCACCACCGATATCTACTTCTCCTCCCCCAACTGGTGGAACCAGGCCGGGGCGGCCACCTACGTCCAGCTCGATTCCGAGCCGGAGCAGAAGATGGCCGAGCTCCGTTTCTGCCCGACCGTCTCCACCGTCGAAGGGTACAAGTACTGGTCGATCAGCATCGACGACATCGACCAATACTCGACCATAACCTTCCTCCGCTGCAGCGCCAGCGGCGAGGACTGGGGGGCCAGGACCGGGGCGATTAGCCTCGACGAGCGGGGCGAGAACGACCTCTACGACTGCTCCTTGGCGACCGAGGCCTGGTATGGTGATGGAAACCTCACGGTTGGCAGCTGGGCCGCATACGACCCCAACGACCGCGGCAACGTCGACGCCCCCGAGCCGATCCGGGAAACCTATCTGATCGGCTCTGGTTCCTGGATTGGCGAGGGCGACGAGTTCACCATAGCCTCGGGCATCAAGATGGAAGCCAACACCGCGACCGAGGTCAAGCTGCTCGGGCTGGCGCTTGAGGCCGGCGACGAGTTCGCCATCTCCGACCTCGGGACCACCTACGGGTTCTCCGCGCTGAAGAGCAACGAGCTGGTCGGCACCGCGCTTAAGGAAGGCGCGGACGGCCAGGTCGTGGTCGAGGAGGAAGGGACCTACGACTTCTATTTCGACTTCAATAGCGCCTCTAGCGGCGCCCAAAGCCTTTGGGTTGCGAGGCTCTAAGGATGAAGAAAGCGTTTTATGGGCTCACGATAGGCGCCTTTTGCGGGCTTATCGCGGGCTGCACGCCGGCGGGGCAGGTCGGGCAGAGCGGGAGCAACAACCCGGTCGTGGTCTCGACCGCGCCGAGCTACACCGTCTTCTTCAACGCCCTTGAGGGGAACTTCGCCAACCCCGTGCAGACCTTGCGCGAGGGGGCGGTGCTTTCCGCCCCGACCTACAAGCCTTTCTACGATGGCTATAGCTTCATCGCGTGGTGCCTCGAGTACGACGAGTCCACCAAGATGGGCAAGGCCGGGACCGAGGTGACCTTCCCCTACGTGGTGGATGGCAACGTGGTCTTCTACGCCCGCTACCAGAAGCAGGAGGGCAGCCACCACACCCAGGAGGAGGTCGACCAATACATGGCGGACCTCGCCAAGAACAGCGAGGACAACCACCTCTACTACCATTACTACCGCTACGACAACACCCCCGCCTCCTACGCCGACTGGGACGTGTGGGCCTGGCCATATAGGCCTGAGGCCGCCGAGGGGCACAAGTTCGACTTCGTCGGCAAGGACACGGGCGCCCAGGCCACCATCGACGACTTCGGCGGGGCCTACGTCGACATCGACCTCTCCGCCACCTACGACTCGGGCTGGGACTCCGCCAGCAAGCAGTTCCTGACCGTCCCGATGAGCTTCGAGGGGGCGACCTCGGTTGGCCTGCAGATTGTCAGGACCAGCTCCAGGACCGGGGGATCCGGGTTCTGGGTAAACGACGGGAGCAACCTCTTCGTCACCCTCTCCGACTACGCTTTGCCGCTAGAGGGCGGCGGGACCGCCTACCACGTCTTCGTATTGCAGGATAGGGTGCAGCTATCGGTCTCCCCGACCCCGATCACCGTGACCGAAAGTCCGTTTGACGATGACGACGGGACCAACGTCACCTACGGCGACTCCAAATACGACGACGTCGACTGGGACGCCGAGTACCAGAGGATGGACACCGCGCCCGACTTCACCTCGATCGGCGTCGGCTACCAGATAATGGTGTCGAGCTTCGCCGACTCCGACGGCGATGGGTTCGGCGACATCTACGGCATCGAGCAGAAGCTCGACTACCTAGACGACCTCGGGGTCAAGGCGCTCTGGCTTACCCCGATCCAGCTCAGCGATTCCTACCACGGCTACGACATCAGCGATTACACCTTGGTCGACCCGAAGTTCGGCTCGAGGGAGTCCCCGGCCGCCAAGGCCAACGGCGGGGCGGTGAGCGAGGCCACGGCGATGGCCGACTACGAGTCGCTGCTATCCGCCGCCCACAGCCGGGGCATGAAGGTCATCATGGACCTCGTCCTCAACCACACCTCGACCGCCAACAACTGGTTCGTCTCCAGCGCCAACCTCGACCAGGAGCACCGCGGGTTCTACCAGTGGGGCAACCACCTGACCGACGCCGAGCACATCAGCGAGGACAACTACTGGTACCCATACGGCGACCACGCCTATTCCTACTACGCCAAGTTCGGCTCGGGGATGCCGGAGCTCAACTACTCCTACTCCGCCACCCGGGACGCCGTCATTGAGATGGCCCTCGACTGGTGCGCGAAGGGGGTCGACGGCTTCCGCCTCGACGCCGTCAAGCACATCTTCATGAAGGACGAGGTGAGCTCCACCGCGGGCGACAGTATCGTCAACGACATCTCGGCCTCAGGCAACTACTCGAGCGACCTCACCAAGAACCTCAACTTCTTCGATGAGCTCAACGAGGCCGTCAAGACCAAGTACCCGTCGGCGTTCTTCGTCGGCGAGAACTTCGACGGCCACGCCTACCACGTCGCGCCGTACTACGAGTCCTTCGACTCGATGTTCGACTTCTATTCCTACTTCAACCTCACCTCCGCCGCGGCGACCGGCCTCACCAACACCACCAACGCCTACGGCACCGCCAGCGGGTTTTTGCAGAACAGCTCGACCTACACCATCTCGGGCGACCAGAACCCCAACAGCGGCATCACCGCCGGCACCGACGGCATCTTCAACGCGGCCGATGGCAAGCAGTGGAACTTCCCCGCGGTCTACGACACCTACAACGCCTACCGCGGCGACACCTCGCTGCCGGGCCTATTCACCTCCAACCACGACATAGCCAGGGTCATCAACCGCGTGGCCGGCACCGGCGACGCCTCGGGCATCCAGGCCCAGGGCAGCGTCAACGCCTACAACTACGCCAAGTACCTGGCCTCCTCCAACCTAGTCAAGATCGCCGAGCTGATGTTCCCCGGGCTCACCTGGGTCTACTACGGCGACGAGATCGGCCTGACCGGCAACTTCCCGGATGGCAAGGATGGGCAAAGCGATTACGCCGACCTCGCCTACCGCCAGCCCATGAAGTGGGCGCAGGGCCAGCAGGTTGGCGATGGCAGCCTCGCCACCGAATACGGCGTGACCGGATCGGGAATGGAGGTCGCCCTCGATTCCTTCAACGCCTCGGGCACCGTCAAATCGGTCGCCGACCAGCTGGAGGACCCGAACTCGACCTTGTCGACGATGAAGGAGTTCATCGCCCTCAAGAACTCGACCCCGGCCCTCATAATCGGCGACATCGAGGCCAGCAACTTCGCCTCCGGCAACCTCGCCGCCAACGTCCTTTGCTTCTCCAGGACCCTCGGCGACGTCAAGATCAAGGTCGCGATCAACTTCAACAACACGGCGATGTCTGCCTATGGGTTGGAAGGCACCGTGCTCGCCTTCTATAACGGCGCGACGCAGTCTAGCCTCCCATCTCTTAGCGCAATAGTCGTGCAGGAATAGGCAAAACCGATTAGCCTCGGCATCAGCCGGGGCTTTTTCTTTTGCCCGCGATGCTATAATCTATGCCGGTATGAAGTTATCCATCATCATCCCGGTCAAGGACCAATCCGAGGCGCTGCTTAGCAACCTTAGGCAGAAGGTGCTGCCTTTCTTCGATTCCAAGAAGGGCCTCACCTACGACGTCATCGTCGTGCCCAACGGCTCGAGCGAGCAGCAGCGCAGGCTGCTGGAGGAGGGATTTGAGTCGCTTCCGGCCAATTGCCGGCTGCTCGATTTCGACCCGGTCGGGGCCAAGGGAAGGGCCGTTCGCCGCGGGCTTTTGGCGTCCGAGTGCGACTACGACCTCGTCTTCGACGCCGACCTCGCGACCGATCTGCGCGCATTCGACGCGATCTACCCGCGCATCGGGGAATACGATGCCTTCCTGGGCAACCGCGACGATCGCCGCTCGATCACCAACAAGCGGCCGCTGCTACGCAAACTGGGGCATTTCGTGTCCAAATCCATGGTCAAGATCCGGTTCGGGATGAAGGGCGTCGGCGACACGCAGTGCGGCTTCAAGTGCTTCCGCGACCCGGTCGCCAAGGCCATGGCCTCCCGCCAGATAATCGACGGGATCGCCTACGACGTCGAGCACTGCTATTTCCTCTGCCTAAACAAATTCCGCCTGATATCGATACCCGTCATCTGGCTAAACGACGAGAAGGGGACCTCCATCCCATTCGCGAAGAGCTCGAAGGAGTTCTCCAAGGACCTGGGGCGAATAAAGAGGAACCGGAAGAGCTACATCCTGAGCAAGCAGGAGAAGGAGTCCATCGATGCTGATAGATAGGGCCGTGATCGAAGTCAGGAGCGGCAAAGGCGGGGATGGGGCCATCTCGTTCCTGCAGGAGAAGAACATGCCCAAGGGCGGCCCCGACGGGGGCAATGGGGGCCGCGGGGGCTCGGTCTACATCAAGGCCGACAAGTCCATAAACACCCTTTTGGCGTACCGCCATTCGAAGGTCATCGCCGCCGAGGACGGCGGGAAGGGCGACAAGAAGCTGCGCTTCGGCGAATCCAAGCCCGACGTCTACGCCCTCGTCCCCTGCGGGACGGTCGTCATCGACGAGGCCTCCGGCCGGATCGAGGCCGATTTAAGCGAGGACGGGGTGACCTACCTCGCCGCCAAGGGCGGGCGGGGCGGGAAGGGCAACGCCTGCTTCAAGAGCTCGCGCCTGCGCGTCCCGAGGTTCGCCGAGAACGGTCACCCGGGGGAGCGCCGCCGGCTGGTTCTTGAGCTGAAGCTCCTCGCCGACGTGGGGCTCATCGGCTTCCCGTCGGTCGGCAAGTCCACCTTGCTCAACCTGCTTTCCCACGCCAACGCGGTCACCGCCGACTACCCATTCACCACCTTGGTGCCGAACCTCGGCGTCGCCACCACCCCGGACCGCTCCGAGCAGTTCGTGGTCGCCGACATGCCGGGCCTAATCGAGGGGGCAAGCCAGGGCAAGGGCCTCGGGTTCGCCTTCCTGCGCCACATCGAGCGGTGCCGGGTGCTGGTGCATCTGGTGTCGATGTCGGGCGAGCGCGACCCATATGAGGACTACCTCAAGATCCGCAAGGAGCTAACCGAGTACGGGGCCGGGCTGGAGGACCGCCCAGAGATCGTGGTCGCCTCGAAGATGGACGAGGAGGGGGCCGCGGAAAGAAAGGCCGAATTCGACGCAAAGCTCGGGCGTCCATCGGTTGGGCTTAGCGCCTACACCGAGGAAGGCGTCAAGGAATTGCTCTACAAATGCGCCGAGCTTCTCCGCAATACCCCGGTTTTCCCGCAGAAAGTGGAGACGTCGGAGGAGAAGGTATACGACGCCACCAAGCTGCAGCCGGCGTTCGTGATAAAGCGCCCGTCGGCCAACCTATTCGTCATCGAGGGGGAGCAGGTGATGGGGCAATACGCCCTGATGAACCTATCCACCGACCAGGGGGTGGCGAGGCTATTGTCCTACCTCGACAAGCTCGGGGTGGAGCAGGCGCTGCAGGAAAAAGGCGCCAAGGACGGCGACACGGTGCGGATCGGCGAATTCGAGTTCGTATACGCTTCATAGCGCCGCGATTTGCTCTATAATTCAACCATGGGCGGGAAAAAGGACATATTGTCGCTGTCGGCGCCGCTATTCATCGCCGCCGCATTGCTGCTATTCGCCATCATCTACCTGCTTAGCCTATGATCTATTCGCTTAAGGGAATCATCTGCGACGTCGGCAAGGACCGCGTCGCCATCGACCTAGGGGACATCGCCTACGAGCTTTTGGTCGCCCGCCCCGAGGAATTTCGCCTCGGGCAGGAGGCCTTCCTGTATTGCCACGAGTCCATAACCCAGGACGACCATTTCCTGGTCGGCTTCTCATCGAAGCTGGAGAAGGAGGCCTTCCAGTCGCTGATCTCGGTCAAGGGGATCGGCCCGAAGACCGCCCTGTCGGCCCTTTCGAAGACCAACCCGGAAGACCTCTTCAAGGCGATCTACAGCAACAACACCGCCTACCTCAAGAAGCTCCCGGGCATCGGCCCTAAGGCCGCGGCCCAGATAATACTCGACCTCCAGGGGAAGCTCGTCACCTCCGGGACGGCCAACGCCACGATGTACGACGAGGTGAAGTCGGCCCTCAAGCAGCTCGGCTTCAAGTCGAAGGAGATCGACGACGCGCTGGCCTCGATATCCGAGCCCGGGCTCGATTCCGGCGAGGTCCTCCGGATGGCCTTAAAGAAACTGCATAGGCAATGAAAGACTCATTATTGGACGCCCACCGCAAGAAGGGGGAGGAGCAAAGCGAGCTCAGCCTCCGCCCGCAGACCCTGGGCGAATACATCGGGCAATCGGCCAACAAGGCCAACCTTTCGGTGTTCATCAAAGCCGCCAAAAGCCGCGGCGAATGCCTAGACCACACCTTGCTCTACGGCCCGCCTGGCCTTGGCAAGACGACGCTCGCCTACGTCATCGGCAACGAGATGGGCGGGCACGTCAAGCTCGTCAACGGGCCCTCGATCGAGCGGCCGGGCGACCTCGCCGCCATCCTCTCCGAGCTCGAGCCGGGCGACATCCTCTTCATCGATGAGATCCACCGACTGCCTAGGGCGGTCGAGGAGGTGCTTTACGGGGCCATGGAGGACTTCTCGCTATCCATCGTGGTCAGCCAATCCGGCTCGTCGCGGTCGATAACCATGCCGCTGCCGCCCTTCACCTTGGTGGGCGCGACGACCAGAAGCGGGGGGCTGAGCGCCCCTCTTCGGGCGAGGTTCGGCATCTCGATGAAGATAGATTTCTATTCCGAGGACGAGCTTTTCCAGATCATCATGCGGACCTCCAGGGTTCTCAAGACGCCGATCGAGGAGGATGCGGCCAGGCTGCTGGCCAAGCGCAGCCGCGGGACCCCGAGGATCGCCAACCGGCTGTTCCGCCGGGTCCGCGACTTCGCCACCGTCGAGGGGAAGGAAATCGTCTCCACCAAGGAGGCCGACAAGGCCTTGACCGCCCTCCGCATCGACGACCTGGGGCTCGATGAGGTCGACGTGAAGTACCTCCGGACCATCATCGAGCGGTTCCGGGGCGGGCCGGTCGGCCTTGAGTCGATCGCCGCCTCGATCGGGGAGGAGGTCGACAACCTCGAGGACGTCTGCGAGCCCTACCTGCTCATGTCGGGGCTCATCAACCGCACCCCGCGGGGAAGGGTCGCCACCGAGAAGGCCTACGCCCACCTGCACATCACCCACCAGATGCTGCTTTTCTAGTAACCATCGCGGTTTTGCCCATCAAAAGCGGGGCAAAGGCGCCAATTATCTCTTGATGGGCAATAATCTCGATAGTATGCTTTTAAAAGTCGCGTGAATTATTTATAATTCAGCCGAATTCGAAAGGAAGAAACATGCGCCGATATATATCCTACATCATCCTCTGCGCAGCCGCGCTTATCGGGGTTGGGGCCTCGGTGGCGCCGACGATCGAGGGGATGGAGGCCGATTTGGCCTATGCCCAGGGCAAGACCCTCTACTTCAAGGCGTCGCACTACGTCGAGGGGTCGCTCGACGGCAATTACTCGGATTTCCTCGACTCCACCGACATCGATGCCTCGGGCAACCCCGTCATCGAGGACCTGGCCGACACCGTCTCGGAGAGGCTCAACATCTGGGGGATGAGCGAATACGACGTCTCCACCGAGGGCTACGACACCATCGCCGTCACCTTGCGCGCCGCCGATTCGAGCCAGACCCAGTACTCCTACCTCGAGCAGTACCTTTCCTTCTCGGGCCAGGATTACGAGCTAGGGGCCTCCGACACCACCCACGACGATTACCCCGACGCCGACGTGCTGGCCGACATCATCGACGGGCAGGAAGCCCGCATCGAGAACATCGACATGGGACAATACAAGGTCCCCGTCGTCGTCGTGCCGCTTCATGAAGGCGACGAATACAAGGAAGCCTTCCTCAACCTTATTACCTACTGCAACGACAACACCACCAAGTCGACCACCGACGAGACCACCGGCGAAACCACCGAGGGCACCTCGACCCTGTTGGTCGTCTGGGCCAACCGGCAGGAGGGCGACGAGTACTCCCAGGCCAGCGAGGACCCCAACGTGCAGTCCCGCATCCTGACCGTGGAGAGCACCGCCAACGACAATGCCGTCTGGTATGAAGACGGCGACGAGGACAAGGAGACCCCTTACCTCCAGCTCGTGCCGGCGTCTGAGGCCTTCACCAGCGATCGGCAATACGACCCGACCAAGACCAAGGAGGCATATGAGGCCGCGGTCTTCCTCCGCAACATGGTCAACGCCTCATCGCTAGGCGAATACCGGCTCAACTTCACCTATTCCGCCGACACCCCGGCGACCGTTGAGCAATTGGTCACCATCGGGAACTACTCCGTATCCCCGGCCTTCGGAAGGACGCTGATCTGCGTGATCGTCGGCTTCGCCATAATCGCGGTAATCGCCGCGCTGTTCGATAGGATCTTCGCCCTCGCCCACGTCTCGGCCTTGGCGCTGTCCGTCTTCGCCGCCTTCGGGACCTTCGTCGCCTTCGGCAGCCAGTTCAACATCGCCGCTTTGCTCGCCCTGGCCCTGATCGCCGGTTTGCCGCTTTTCGGCTCGCTATACTACTCCGCCAAGCTGAAGGATGAGCTATACAAGGGCCGCACGCTCAAGAAAGCCAACCAGGAGGCCGGCAAGAAGGCCGTCTGGCCGACCGTCGATGCCGGCATCATCGCCATCATCATCGGCATCTTCGTCTACTTCTTCGCCGGCGACCTCGCCTCGAAGGCCGGCGTCGTCTTGGTATTCGGCGGCTTCTTCGCCACCTTGGTCAACCTCATATTCACCAGGATCGCGAGCTACCTGCTCTGCACCGATTCCACCATGCAGTCGAGCTTCCCCAAGCAGCTGCACGTCGATTCGAAGAAGATCCCCGACCTCATGAAAGAGGAGAAGCAGACCTACTTCGGCCCCTTCGCCAACCATGACTTCTCCAAGGGGAAGATATACGTGGGCGTCCTGACCGCAGTGTTCATCCTCGCCGGCATCGGCACGATGATCGGGTTCGGGGTCACCAACTCAGGCAACATCTACAACGACTCCGCCTACCGCCAGGAGGAGACCGTCCTCCACATCTCGGTACGCAGCGACTCCAAGGACAGCATCAACGTCGCGAGCCTCTCCGGCATCGAATCGATAACCGGCGAGGACGCCGACGGCAACCCGAACCTCCTGTCGGCCATCAAGATCGGCGACAAGACCATCGAGGAGCTATCCACCGACGTGACCTTGTCCGATACCCCGAAGGCGGTCTACGTAACCGCCGACGCCGGCACCGGAACCACCTATTACTGGTGGTACTACCAGATCACTTTGTCCGAACACTTCCCGCTATATGGCGACAATGGGGCCGAGGCCCTATATGAGGTCAGCTACGCCGACGTGCTCGGCGACGATGGCCACCTCACCTTCGGGGAGCCCTTCGAGATCGGATTAAACGACGCCATCAACGACTACATCCTAGGAGAGCTGGTCTCCGAGGAAGACCTCTTCACCGCCGAGTTCGCGACCGTCGTCCCAAGCGTCTCCCAGCCCGACATCGGCCAGTTCTCGCTCGGACTTGGCCTTGGCATCTTGCTCGCCGGCGTCTACATGATGCTCCGCTACCGCCCCTCGCGCGGCCTGGCGGCACTGCTCATCTCCGCCGCCTCGAGCTACGTCTGCCTCTCGTTCTTCGTCTTCACCAGGATGTCGGTGACGCCGCTGGTGGCCATCGGCTGCCTTGGGGCAGCGCTGCTGAGCTTCCTGCTCGCCGTCTACACCGCCGATAGGGAGAAGGAGCTCGTCCGCTTCAACCGCGACAAGACCCTCTCCGCGCTTGAAATCCGCCGCGACGCGGCCAAGCGGGCCACGGGCATGGAGGCCGGTAACGCCTTCCTGCTGTCCGTCTTCATGGCTTACCTCGCCTTGGTGTTCTTCGCCTTCGGCCCGGCGGCCTACGCCTATCCTTACCTCAACGTCCTGCTCGGCGTGTTCTTCGCCTTGGCCCTGGTGCTTTGCGTCTACCCGCTTCTTGAGATGCTCTTCGTGAAGCTGTTCGCCAAGATGCAGCCCAAGCACAAGGTCAAGCACAAGAAGAAGGTCGGCGGCCAGCTCATGAAGAAGAAGGGCTCGGAGCCGGAAGAGGCCGTGTTCATCGGGATCAACGACTGATGGATAGCCTGAAGGAAAGACTGAAGCGATATTATTCTCTTGATGAGGAGGGATATGCCCGCATCTGCCGGGAACCCTCCTTTTCTTACCTCCCGTCGCTTTCGAAAAGCCTCGCCGCCCTCGAGGCGAAGTCTAGGATCGCCGAGGCCATCAGGGAGGGGCAGAGGATCCTTATCTACGGGGACTACGACTGCGATGGCATCATGGCCACCTCGATAATGGCCAGGGCGCTGTCTTTGCTTGGGGCGAACTTCGACTTCTTCATACCCAGCCGCTACACCGATGGGTACGGCCTCACCATGGAGAACGCCAAGAAGATCCTCCGGGCGGGATATCGCCTGCTGATCTGCGTCGACAACGGGGTGGGCTGCCTTGACCAGATCGCCTTATTGCTCGACAAGGGCGTGGAGACGATCGTCATCGACCACCACGACCTGCCCGCGGCCTTGCCGCCCTCGCGCTCGCTCATCCACGACCGCTTGCTGCAAAGCCTAAGCGTCAAGACCTCGGCCGGGGCGCTAACCTTCTATTTCTCATGCCTTTTGCTGGGCAAGGTCGACGAGGAGTCGCTTTTCATGGGGGCGACCTCGGTCGTCTCCGACATGATGCCGATGAAGGGGGAGAACGCCTTGCTCGTCTCCTTGGCCAACCGGCTATCGCGGCAAGGGGTGGGCGACAGGATTTGCCGCCTCGCCGACTCCGAGCTCATCGACGAGCGGGCGCTTTCGCTGCGCTGCATCCCCGCGATCAACGCCGTCGGGCGGATCGAGGTGGGGCATAAGGCAAGGGCCTTGGTCCCGTATTTCGCGCGGCTCAAAGTCGACCCCAGCCCGGCCTATGCGCTGCTAAAGGAAGACAATGAGCGGCGCAAGGCGCTGAGCAACGAGGCCGAGGGCAAGGCCAAGGTCGACCCAAGCGCCCCCGGCTGCTTCCAGCTGAGCGACCTCATAGAAGGGCTTAACGGCCTATTGGCCAACCGGCTATTGGAGGAGACCGGCAAGCCGTCTTTGGTCCTAAGCAAATCCTACGCCCATCCCGGCTACTACGTCGGGTCGATGCGCGGCAAAGGCGACTTCGACTGCGCGGAGATGGTGGAACCGATAAGGGATTCGCTCTCAAGCTTCGGCGGCCATCAGAAGGCGGCGGGGCTTAGCCTGAGCGAGTCCAATCTGGGGCTGCTGAAGGACCGCTTCCTATCCTATTGCCGCTCGCTTAGCAGCCTAGAGGACGAACCGCAGCCGAGCATCCCGCTGGAGCTTTCCGAGGCCAACCTCGACTCCTACCGCGTGATAAGGAGCTTCGGGCCCTTTGGCGTCGACCACCCCGAGCCGGTGTTCGAGCTATCCATGGACGCGGCGTCGCTGCAATACTCGAAGACCGAGAGGCTGTGCACCCCGCTAGGCAAAGGGGTCAGGGTGTTCTCGTTCTCCTTGTTCCGCAAAGACCTACCGAGCATGGGGAAGATCGCCTTCTCCGGGACGTTCTCGCTTAGCAAGAAGATGGGCCGGGCCAGCCTCACTTTCTACGCAAATTCCTATAGACTGCTATAATCTAGAACCATGGAAAGCAAACAAGAGAAGACATTGCTGCCCAACGGCGGCTACCCGATGCACACCTTCGAGGACCTCAAGGAGCGGTATTGCACCTACATCACCAACCCGGATGACCGGAAGATGATCGAGGACGCCTACCAATTCGCCAAGCAGAAGCACGAAGGTCAGTTCCGCAAATCGGGCGAGCCTTACATCCACCACCCGATCGAGGTGGCCTATATATTGGCGAGCCTGCAGTCGGGACCGGCGACCATCGCCTCCGGATTGCTCCATGACGTGGTCGAGGACACCGACGCCACCATCGAGGACATCCAAAACCGCTTCGGGGAGGACGTGGCGAAGATCGTCGACTCATTGACCAAGATCCAGCGGATGAAGCTATCCAGGATGACCGCCGCCGACTTCGAGGCGGAGGACCACCGGAAGATATTCCTCGGGATGGCCAACGACGTGAGGGTCATCATCGTCAAGCTGGCCGACCGGCTCCACAACATGCGGACGCTCGATTCGCTTTCCCCCGAGCGGCAGAAGGGGCTGGCCAAGGAGACGATCGAGG
>DGYFR06201__coassemble_1226_pt1 | contig 14462 bp, 14 predicted proteins | sample DGYFR06201__metabat2_high_PE_004 | metagenome-assembled genome bin DGYFR06201 | reverse complement strand
AGCCTAGTCTGCTTGCTCGAGGAAGGTATCAAGGCCCAGGTGGCGTTCATCGGGGAGAAGAATGCGGAGCTTGAATGAAGCACGTAGTTGAGCAAAGCGCCGAGCATCGTGCCCTCGGGTATCTTGACCTCGGGTTTCCCCGTCAGGCGACGGTCTAAGTAAATCGCGGCGGCTATGCCGGAGGCGGCCGACTCAACATACCCCTCCACCCCCGAAAGCTGGCCGGCTACGTAGACGTTGCCCCGCTTCTTGAGCGTCAGGTCTTCGTTGAGGCAAGACGGGGAGTCGATATAGGAATTCCGGTGCATCAACCCGTAACGCACGAACTCGGCGTTCTTCAGCCCCGGTATCATGGAGAACACTCGCTTCTGTTCGGGGTAGGTCAGGTTGGTTTGGAACCCGACGATGTTGTATAGGTCGCCCAAAAGGCTGTCCTGCCTTAGCTGGGCCACGGCATAAGGGTGAGGGTGCTCCGGGGTCGAAAGGCCGAACGGTTTGAGTGGGCCGTGGCGCAGAGTCTCCATCCCCCTTGAGGCGATGACCTCCACGGGAAGGCAGCCCTCGAAGTAATGGGTGTCGAATTCGTGCAGCAAGGCTTTCTTGGCGCCCAATAGCTCGGTCACGAAGGCGTAATACTCCTCTTTGGTGAATGGGCAGTTTATGTATGATGAGTCATCCTGCTCATATCGCGATTTGTAATAGCAGATCGAGAAATCGAGGCTGTCCTTTTTTATGATTGGGGCCGAGGCATCGAAAAATGACAGGGCGCTTTTCCCAAGCAGGCCTTCAAGGCTCGACATCAGCTCCGGGCTGGTAAGCGGGCCGGTCGCCAAGATGGCGAGGCCGTCCTCGGGTAGCCGCCTGACTTCCTCGTTATGCACGACTAGGTTCGGGAACGAGCGCAATTTGGCGTCAATAAAACCGGCGAACTCGTTGCGGTCGACCCCTAGAGCGTTTCCGGAGGGGACCTCGGAATGGTCGGCGGCCTCCATCATGATCGAGCCGAAGAGCCTCATCTCCTCCTTAAGCAGCCCGCAAGCGTTGTCAATACGCTTGGACTTTAGGGAGTTAGAACACACAAGCTCGCCGAAAAGAGGCGTCTCGTGCGCTTCATCGCGATAGGCCGGGCGAGGCTCATAAAGATGGACCTCGTGGCCTTTCTTAAGAAGGTAATAGGCGGCCTCAGAGCCGGCCAGACCGCCTCCGATTACGATGGCCTTCCCCATTTACTTATTCTCCGGATCTTTGCTTCCCTTCTTGCTGTCGAGCCATTCGTGGTAGCGGCAACGCGGGAAATTGGTGCAGCCTAAGAATGAGGTTTTGCGGCCTTTTTTGACTACAAGGAAGCCGGTTTTGCAGTTCGGGCAGGGCTTGACGTAGTCTTTCTCGGTATAGACCGGCTTTTCCTTCTTCTCGGTCGGTTTGCCGTCAACCGAGGCGGTGTAGCGGCATTTGGGGAAGGCCGAGCAGCCTATGAAGCGCTCGCCCTTGCGGTTGGTCTTGTACACCAGCGGCGATCCGCATTCGGGGCACATCTGCCCGGTCGGCTCGTCGGGGACCTTCTCCGCCTTCTTGATGTAGGTGCAGGATGGATAGCCGGAGCAGCCTATGAACTGCTCGCCCTTGCGGTTTGTCTTTACCACCAACGGATTCCCGCACACCGGGCACATCTCTCCGGTTTCCACCGGGGGATCTTTGTACATCTTCTGCTTGGCCTGATCGAAAGTCTCCATGAAGGGCCCATAGAAATCGTTCATGGCGGTCAGGAACTCAACGTTCCCGTCCTCGATCTTGTCGAGCTCGCCCTCCATTTTGGCCGTATAGTCGGTGGAGACGATGTCCGGGAAGTATTTCTTGAGCACCACCACCGTCTTCTTGCCGTCATCGGTCGGGGTCAGAACGCCCTTGGTCGAGGTGACGTACTTCCTCTTTATCAACGTCTCGATGGTCGTTGCATAGGTCGATGGACGGCCGATCCCCTTCTCCTCCATGGCCTTGACGATGGAGGCTTCGTTGTAGTTCGGGGCCGGCTTGGTGAACTTCTGCTCGGGGTTAACCTTGCACAAGGCGATGTTCTCGCCCTCCTTTATGTCCGGCAGGGTCGGCTCGTCCTTGTCGTCTTCGAAGTCGCCGTAGATGACCTCGAAGCCGGGGAAGATGGTCCTCGAGCCCGACAAAGTGAAATCGAGCCCGTTTCCCGAGAGGGTGACGGAGGTCTTCTCGACCTTTTTGGGCGCCATTAGCGAAGCCATGGCGCGGCAGTAGATTAGGCGGTATAGCTTGGCCTCATCGCTGCTCACGTATTGGGCGACCACCTCGGGGGTGCGGTGGGTTCCGGTCGGGCGAATGGCTTCATGGGCGTCCTGGACGTTCTTCCCCTTCTTCTCCTCGCGGAGGAACCCAAGATAGGCATCGCCATAAACCTCCTTGATGAAAGGAACGGCGTGCCTGGTGAAGAACTCGGGGCTGATGCGGGTGGAGTCGGTACGCATGTAGGTGATCAAGCCGACATGCTCCTGATTTATCGTCATGCCCTCGTATAGGCGCTGGGCGATGGATTGCGTCTTGGCGTTTGAGAATTTGTATTTGGTATAGGCGGCCTGCTGCATGGTTGAGGTCGTGAAAGGAGCCGCCGGGAAAATGGTTTTCGGCGATTTGGAAACCGAGGTAACCAAAAGTATCTGCGGTATCCTGGCGACGATGGCGTCGGCCTCTTCCTTGCTTGAGCATTTGAACGGCTTGCCGTCAACCTTGCTTAAAGCGGCCTTCAGCTTCTTCCCGCCGACCTCGACGATTATCTCGATGGTCCAGTATTCCTCGGGAACGAAGGCGTCGATCTCGTTTTGCCGATCGACTATCATGCGCAGCGTAGCGCTTTGGACGCGGCCGGCCGATTTGACGCCGATATTGCGCTGCAAGAGGGTGGAGACCTTAAATCCGATGATCCTGTCCTCCAAGCGCCTTGTCTCCTGAGCCTTGACCAGGTTCATATCTATATGGCTCGGGTTCTCCATGGCTTGGGTGATGGCCGGCTTGGTTATCTCGTGGAAACGAAGGCGGCTGGTGGTATCGACCGGCAGCTTCAGCACCTCGGCCAAATGCCAGGAGATCGCCTCTCCCTCCCTATCAGGGTCGGTCGCCAGGAACACCTGCTCCGCCTCCTTGGCGGCTTTGGTTAGTTTGGCGACGACGCCCCGCTTCTTCTCGGGGATTGCCCAGTCTGGCTTGAAATTGGCCTCGATGTTGATCCCCAATCCGCCTTTTCCGCGGGTAGAAAGATCCCTGATGTGGCCCTCTGAGGCAAGGACCTTATAATCGGTGCCAAGATAGCGCCCAATTGTTTCGCTCTTCTTCGGAGACTCGACGATGACCAACTTCATAAACGACAAGAATATAGATAGCGGGAAAGGGAAAGTCAAAGCGGTTCAACGAGCCCTAAAGAGCATATAAATAATCATTATTTATAAAGGGCCGAAAACTTTTTTTGGGCCTTAGCGGCGTTTATCCTTTTTTGCCTTTTCGAGCTTGTAATCGATGGCTTCGAGCACCTCGGAGGCGTTCTCGACCAACAGCGCCCCGTCCTTGATGAGCATGTTGCCGGCGCTGCCTTCGTCGGCCCTGAACGGGAAGCAGGCGAGCTCGCGGTTGAGGTTGAGGGCATAGGCGGCGGTGATTAGCGTCCCCGACTTCTCGTGGGCCTCGGCGACCAAAGTGAGCTTGGATAGGCAGGCCAGGATCCTGTTCCGGCAGGGAAAATGCGAGGCCTCGGGCCCCACCCCTTCCGGATACTCGCTAATAAGCAATCCGGTCCGGCCGATCTCCTCCTGCAGCGCGGCGTTTTCCTCCGGGTAATTGACGTCGATCCCGTTCCCGAGCACCGCGATGGCCTTGCCGAACCTATTGGCTTCGGATAGCGCCGCCGTGTCGATTCCTTTGGCAAGCCCGGACACGATTCCAATGCCCCGCTCCGCGAGCTCGGATGCCACCTTCTTGGTCATCTCGGCTGCATAGTCTGAGCATTTCCTCGAGCCGACGATCGTGACGTTGCGGTCGAAGCGGCTTAGCAGCTCAAGGTTCCCGCGATACCACAGCACCAGGGGCGGCTTGATGCACTCCTTGAGTATCGTCGGGTAATCGTCGTCGACCAGGGTGACGTACTTGCACCCGCATTTCTCGACGATAGAAACCGCCTCCTTGGTGTCGAAGCGGCGCTTCCTGCGTATGTCGTCGTACATCAGGTTCCAATCGCCTTTGTGGATAAGCGAAAGGTATGCCAGAAGTTCTTTTGCCTTTATCATTTCCAGCCCTCCTGACATATAAGTAGGAGGCAATTCGCAAAAGGTTTCAGATGAATCGCCAAATCGAGGTAGCCTTTTCCCTCACCGGCTCAAAGCTGAAGCGATGCACTCCCTCAATCGGCCCGTGCTCATCGAGTTCCTGAAGATGGGCCTTGGTCCCATAGCCTTTGTGCTTCGAGAACGAGAAATCGGGATACAGTTTCTCCAGCTCGTCCATGTAGCAGTCGCGGCTGACCTTGGCTAATATCGAGGCGGCGGCGATGCAAAGCGCCTTGGCATCGCCTTTGATGATCGGGATGGACTTTATGGGATATGAGGGCAGCGGCATCGCGTCGGTCAATATGAGGTCCGGCTTGCTCGAAAGCTGGTCGAGCGCCATCATCATGGCCTTCCTTGAGGCCTCGTATATGTTTATCTCGTCGATCTCCTTGGGGGAAACTGAAGCGATGCCATAGGCCAAGGCGTCCTTTTTTATGAGGTCGAATAGCTTGTCGCGCCTTTTCGCCGTCAGCTTCTTCGAGTCGTTGATCTCGTCGTTTACGTAACCTGTTGGGAATATGACGGCCGCGGCGAAGACCGGCCCGGCCAAAGGCCCCCGGCCCGCTTCGTCGGTCCCGGCGATCAGCCTCACCTCATCGGAATAGTATTCCTTTTCCTTATCTAGCATCGGCTGGCCTCTCGAGGCTTATCCGCCCCAGCACCCCGTCTTTGAATTCCTTCAGAAGCAAATAGGCGGCTTTTGCGGAGCTCGGAGCCCCGTTCTCCAGCAGGCCCCGCCTTTTGGCGATGGATTGGAGGATCTCATCGTCTGGCAAAGAGGAAATATCGCCAATCTCGAACCGGTTCTGCAGGCTATTGGGGTAGTTTTCCCGCAAAAACGACAGCAGGCGCTCGGCCAGCTCGTCGTTTGGCATTACGTCCTCCCTCATCGAGCCGAGCAAAGCCAAGCGGACGGCTTGCTCCGGCGTCGGGTAGTTCATCGGCAGGATGCCGGGGGTGTCGAGCAATATGAAATCCTCGCTTAGCTTTATCCACTGCTCTGCCCGGGTTATGCCAGCCTTATTGCCGACAGAAGCGGCCTTCCTTGAGGCCAACGAGTTTATCAAGGTGCTTTTCCCGACGTTAGGAATGCCGATGACCATCGCCTTGGCCGGCTGCCTCTTCATGCCAAGCCGTTTTTCCTTCTCCCGCTTGGCGGAGATTGCCTTGTCAACGGAGGACGATAGCAGCCCCAGAAGCTTGCCCTTCTTCAAATTGGCGGACACGCACTGCATCCCGGAAGCGCGGAAAAAGTCGACCCAGAGCTTGGTCACGGCCTCATCGGCCATGTCGTCCTTGCTTAGCAGTATCAGCCTCGGCTTGGATGGGTTTAGGCCGGTCAGTAGCGGGTTGCGGCTGGAAAGCGGCGCCCTGGCGTCGACCAGCTCGATTACGATGTCCACCAAGGAGATGAAGGACTCGACCTTGCGGAGGGCCTTCTGCATATGCCCGGGGAAATAATGGACGGCCTGCTGCTTCATATCGCCGAAATTATAGATATTAGGAAAGCAAAAGGCTAATCAATGCCGCCGTCTAGATGGATGTAATCCCATGGCATCCTCAAACGGGAAAGCAGGAAGGCGGGCGAAAGCGAGCCGGAGGAATCCTCCTCAAGCTCCCTCATCCCGGTTATCAGAAACGCTTTGGCTTGGATGTAATCGCCTTTTATCGGCCCGACGGAAGGCGAGCGGGAATCCTCGCTGTGGTTGGCGCCGCGGTTGTCGCCGACCAGGAAGAACTCGTCCTCCCCCAGCGTCCAGGTCCCGAGGCGGTTTCTGTCTATGCCTTCATACTCGTAACCGTCGATCGGCGGGAAATCCGAGGCATCGTAGAGGGCGGGAAGCACGTAGGAGTCGCCATCTGGCTCGGTGATGGTTGTCTTCCCCCAAGCGGTGTTGTCGGGGTCGTAGCTAAGCGTAACCGTCTCGCCCGGCAGCCCCACCACCCGCTTGATCTTAAGCGAGGCGCCCGCTTTTAGCGTCCCATCGGCGGAGTAATCGCTCGGGTAATAGGTGATCACGATGTCGTAGTGACCGATGTCGGTATGCCAATCGAGCTTGTCCTTGCCCTTGGCCCAGCCGTAGTCGACGATGTCCCCGGCCCCGTTGCGCGATGAATCCCAGGTCAATGGGACGAGCTCCCCGTCTGAGGCCCTATGGAATCCGTCGCGGTTGAGCGTCGGATACATCGAGGCCCCGTTTACGTAGAACGGCTCGCCGAAGGAGACGTTTAGGTAAATCACGTTGGCCGATACGGCGAAGGCCAAAAGGAAAACGACGAGCAAGACGGCGTCTATCACGTATATCCACCACCGGCGTTTCCGCTTGGCGGGGGTAGGCGTGCCATGGAGCTTGGCGACTTCCTGTTCTGGCATAAGCGAATTATATGGGCCTATCGGGCCGATGGCAAATAAGGCGACGAAAAAAGGAGCCTTTTAGGCTCCTCGTCACTTGCAGATATGTGGGGTGATTAGTCCCTGCTCTTGATGCGGGCTGCCTTCCCGGAGAGCTTGCGCATGTAGGTGATCTTGTTGCGGCGGACCTTGCCGTGCTTGACGACCTCGATCTTGGCGATGGAGGGGGTGTGAAGCGGGAAGGTGCGCTCGACGCCGATCCCCGAGGAGATCTTGCGGACGGTGAAGGTCTCGGAGACCCCACCACCACGCCTGGCGATGACGACGCCTTCGAAGGCTTGGTTCCTTTCCTTCTTGTTCTCGATGATGCGAACGTAGACCCTGACGGTGTCGCCGCTGCGGAAATCGGGAACGTCGTTGCGAAGCTGACGGGCGGTAATCTCATTGACTAGATTGTTGTTCATTGTGATTGCCTCCTTCTAAGTTGTTCTCTTCAGGTTCATGCCCGTGACGGCGGCAGCGGAGCCTGCGTAGCGCTTTCGCGCATTGCTAACTATACGCACACACCCGTCCGCGTTCAAGTCCATTTTGCATCTGCTAAGCAAATTCGCTTGACACCATATGCCAAAGAACGGATAATCACCAACGCAAAGGAGATCAAAGGAAATGGCAGTTAAGATCAGATTGACCCGCGTTGGCCGCCACGAGGAACCGATATACCGCGTCGTGGCCGCCGACTCCCACTACGCCAGGGACGGCCGCATCATCGAGCAGATCGGCACCTACAACCCCGCCAAGGGGCTAGAAGGCGCCCTCATCGACGAGCAGAAGGCCCTCAAGTGGCTAGGCAACGGCGCCCAGCCCTCCGACTCGGTCCGCGCGATCCTCTCGGAGAAGGGCATCATGGCCAAGTTCGCCGAATCGAAGATCAAGAAGGCGGCGAAGTAAGATGGCTGAGCGGGATTACGAAGCATTGCTCCACCCCATCATCGACCCACTCGTCGAGAAGCCCGAATCGATAATGATCAGGGCCCTCCCGGGAGGGGATGACAAGGACGTGACAGTGCTCATCGTCGCCGAAGACGACGACACCGCCAGGCTCATCGGGAAGAAAGGGACCGTGGCCAACGCCCTGCGCGCCATCGTCTCGATCGCCGGCAAAGCCGACGACTCGGACCAGAGGATCCACCTCAAGTTCGAGAGCTTCGAGGACGAGAAAGAGGACGACGGGAAGTAATTCCCGCCGTTTCTTTATTATGAAAGACCTGATAATCGCGAGGATAAGCAAGCCGTTCGGGCTCAAGGGTGAGCTCAGGGTCGTGTCGATGACCTCCTTCCCCGAGCTCCGCTTCAAGGTCGGCTACGAATACGCGATCGGCGAGGAGAAAACGCCGGCCGTGCTCAAATCGGTCCGCCCCGCCGGGGGGACATACGTCATGTCCTTCGAGGGGATCGACTCCATCGACAAGGCCGAGCAGCTCATCGGCCAATCGATCTACATGGACAAGCAGGACGCCCCGATGCCCGAGGGCGCCTACCGCTACTCCGACCTTTTGGGCATGGAGGTCTACGACCAAGATGGGAATAAGCTCGGCGAGGTCGTCGACATCCTCGACTACGCCCCGAAGAAGACCATCAAGGTCAAGAAAGCCGACGGCGGCCACTTCTACTTCCCCTTCGTCGGCGAGTTCGCCAAGGAAGTCGACGTCGAGGGCAAGAAGATGGTCATCGAGGTCGTGGAGGGGATGCTATGAAGATCAGGGTCCTGACCCTGTTCCCCGCCATGTTCGACGGCTTCGCCACCACCTCGATCATCAAGCGGGCCATCGGCAAGGGGATAGTCGACTTCCAAGCCGTGGACATCCGCAGCTACACCAAGGACAAATACAACCGGACCGACACCGCTCCGATCGGCGGAGGGGCCGGGCTGGTGCAGAAATGCCAGCCGATAGTCGACTGCATCAAGGCCAATGGCGGGGATTCCGCCCACAAGATCCTCCTCTCGCCCCGGGGCAAGACCTATAAAGAGGAAGACGCGGTCAGATTGTCGAAAATGGATTCGATAATGCTGATCTGCGGCCATTTCGAGGGAATCGACGAGCGAGTCAACGACTACGTCGACGAGCTCATCTCCATCGGGGACTACATCCTCACCGGCGGGGAGATACCATCCATGGCCATCGCCGACTCGGTGATTCGCCTGCTGGACGGGGCGATCGCCAAGGAGTCTTTGGATGACGAATCCTTCTCCGACGGGGCGCTTGAATACCCCCAGTACACCGAGCCCTACGACTACGATGGAAAGAAGGTCCCGGCGATACTCTACTCCGGAAACCACGAGGCGATCGCCAAATGGCGGAGGAAGCAATCGCTGTTGCTCACCAGGAAATACCGGCCTGACCTATTCGCGAAGCTCACCCTATCCAAGCAGGACAAGAAACTGCTGCTTGAAGCTGATTCGGAACAGGAGCCTGAATGGGAAAGGAAGGCCATCGAGAAGGGCAAGGCCTTCATGAAGGAATGAAAAAAGCGGTGGGTCGCCCCATCGCTTTTTCTTTTTGCCCAATCAGAAGAAGACGGATTCGCTCTTCTCCTTCATCTCTTTAGAGGCGGTGAAGGGGATGCGGGTGGTGTAGCCGGCCTTGGCGGCCACGATCATCTTGGTCGGCCAGGCGAAGATGTCGGCGTTCCAGCGCATGACGGTGTCGTTGTAGACCTCGCGGGCCGCGGTGACCTCCTGCTGAAGGTAGGAGTTCTGCTGCATGGCGTCGGCGATCTCCCGATGCGCCTTGATGTCGGGGTAGGCCTCGAAGGCGACGTTGATGGAGCGGGACAGCCCATCCAGCATGCCAGCCAGCTCATTGCGCTGCTGGTCGGTGACGTTGCCGCCGCGGTATTTGGCGATGTCGGTGAGGACGGTCTTGTCGAGGTCGATCGCCTTGTCGAGCAGCTTGGCGCAGTTCTGCAATACCACGACCCTCTGGGTCTGGTAGTTGTCGATGGTCGAGGCGTCGTGCTGGATCTTCTGCTGCAGCTGCTGCAGATAGCTGCGCGCCTTGATCTTCATGATGGCGAAGATGATGCCGGGGATGATGCCGCAGATCCAAAGGGCGACCTGGAATAAGGTGCTCCTCCAGTCGGTCTTGACTGCAACCTGCTTCTGTATGACGTGTACGTCGCGCCCTTCTTCGCTGACCGGGCCGGTCATTTCGTCTAATTCGTTGGCCATTGAATGCCTCCTTGGTTTGCAACATTATATCCCGCGGGCGAAAAAATGCACCACTATCGCCATTCGGTCGACGCTTCATCAATGCCAAGGGTCGTCGATAAGGAGGGGGAAGCCATCATATTCATGGCTATAGGTTAGGGCGATGTCGGAAAGGCTCTTCTTGGATATACCGATGGCGATGCGGGGTTAATCTTTCTTTTTGCCTTCCTTCGCCAGCAATTGCTTGCGGAAATCGGCCTCGCCGGCCTTGTCCAGCGGCGCTTCCTCCCCATCGCAAAGGCCGCCGTTGCATTTGGCCAGAAGGCCCCGCTCATAGCGCGCCAAGCCCGACGTGAAGTCGCCAAGGCCCTTATAAGCCGACATGGCGTTGAAGAAGTCGTACCGCGTCCCGCCGACCTGCCGGAACTGGATGGGGGTCGATTTGCTGACCTCGTCGTATTTGACCCAGGGGACCGGGACGCTGTGCGTCCTGCCGTCGCCTCCCATGACCGGGACGTAATCGACCATGTCGGTGGTGACGTATGAGGAGGCGACCACCTCGGTGGAATCCGACCTCCCGAATTTCTTGTTGGCGGAAACCTTGAGGATCAGCGGCAGGTTGGCGTTGGCCCCATCGGGGATGAAGTTGCGCTTGTCCATGCCGTTGACGAGGCACTCCTGCTCATAGGCGGTGACGTTGCGCTCGTAGTTCCCCTTGTAGATGTAGTCGCGGCTCTTGTGCATCTGGTACAGCGGGATGGACAGCAGCGGCGCCAAATCGAAGAACAGCGATTGGATGAAGGAATCGCAGTAGGAGACGAAGTTGGCGTGGACAGCTTTGAGGTCGTAGCCTTGGAACAGGCTCGGGGAGGACGAGTAGTTGAAGTTCTGCGAGTGGGCGCTGCGGACGACGTTGATCCGGCCGCTTTTGATCATGGAGAAGTCGTCGCCATAGGGCTTGGGGTCCTCGATCAAATCGAGGATGTTCTGCTGGGCGAGCGGGGTGAAAAGCAGCCTGAACTCGACTTCGTTGTCGCGGTCAAGCGCCCCGAAGAAATGCTCGAATTCGCTATTGGCCAGCGGGGTGAACGGGCGGTCGGTGGCGATGGATTTCTCGGCCTTCTTGGCCAGTTCCTTGGTCGCTTTGTCCGATTCCTTCCGCCTTTGATCGGGGGTCAGGCGGTGGGCGTCGCTGGGCGAGCGGGTGAAATGGAGCCTCGGGGCGGCGTCGTTGGCATAGACCATATAGGTGTCGGTGGCAAAGAACGGCGCCTCGTGCTGGGTGGTGGCGGTTAGGGTCTGGGTGTGGTTAACCGCCCTCGAGCGGCCCTGGGAATCGCGGGTGTAGGTGACCCAATGAATCACGATCGACCCGGTGTAGCTCTTCATCTTTACCTCGCGCTCTAGCAGGCGGAGCAGCATGAATGGGTTGCCCTGGATGTGGCCGCTTAGGACCCCGAGGGCCGAGCACTCGTCCCCGAGCTTCTCCTCATACCCGTAGTTCTCGATTAGGTTCATGAGGCGCTCCGGGGTGAAGACCGGGTCGAGGTCGATTATCGGGGTGGCCTTCTCCATGACCGACATGGGGATCGACTCATCGAAGAGCGAATTGAGGACGGCCATATCGTCATAGCATAGCTGGAGGGCCTTTTTCTGGACCTCCCGCATCCTCTCTAGTGTCGTGGCCTGGGCCTTGGATTTCTTGCGGAATCGGCCGCACAAGACGAACAGCAGGCAGGCGGCCAAAGCCAATAGCAGCCCGACCAGCAACGCTATCCAGTTGAAGCCCCGCACGAAGGCGAAGATGAGCGAGACCAACCCCGCCACCGCGAAAAGCACCCCGAAGACCAGGCTCGTTATCATCTTGGCCCTTGAGGCCCCGAGGCGCTCGGCCTGCTTATCGGCCGCCGCCTTCTTCTTGTTGAAGTCGCCGACGTGGGCGCGGTTGGCCCCCTCGTCGACCTTGGAGAAATCCTTGAGCCGCTTGAAATATTCCTCGGCCGCGTCGTGGTAGGACTTCGAAAGTACCTTATCGTAGAGCTCCTTTGGCTTGAACAGAACCTTCTCTGCCATGTTTTACCTCCCGAAGCCGCCGAAGCCGCCCATGCCCTTGCCGGATTTGGCGTATTGCTTGAGCTGCTTCATGGCCAGCTTGCTCTGGTCGAATTTGCGCAGAACCTTGTTGACCGCGCCGTTATCGAGGCCGCACCCCTTGGCTATGCGGTTCTTGTGCGAGAAGCGCAAGGTCTCTGGATGGCGCCTCTCGTAAGGGGTCATCGAATTGATGACGGACTCGAAGATCTTCATCTCCTTCTCGGCGGTCGCCTTCTGCTCGTCGGTGAGCTTGGGCATTCCGGGGATGAGCTTGGCGATGGACCCAAGCGACCCGAGGCGCTTGACCATCTTCATCTGGCGAAGCATGTCCTCGAGGGTGAACTCGCCGTCCATCATCTTCTTGGCTTCCTTCTCGGCGGTCTTCTCGTCGATCGCATCCTTGGCCTTCTCGACCAAAGTCACGATGTCGCCCATGCCGAGGATCCTATCGGCCATGCGGTCGGGGTGGAACTGCTCGATGTCGTCCATCTTCTCGCCGGTCGCCGCGAACTTGATCGGCAATCCGGTCAGGTATTTGATCGAAAGGGCCGCGCCGCCTTTGGCGTCGCCGTCTAGCTTGGATAGCACCACGCCGGTCAGGTGGAGCGAGGAATTGAAGGCCTTGGCGACGTTGACCGCGTCCTGGCCGGAGGCGGCGTCGACCAGCAGGAGCACCTCGTCGGGGTGGACGGCGTGGTTGATGTCCTGCAGCTCCTGCATCAGGGCCTCGTCTATCTGCAGTCGCCCGGCGGTATCGATGATCAGGACGTCCTCGCCCTTGGCGAGGGCCTCATCCCTGGCCTGCAGGCAAAGCTCACTCGGCTTTCCCGGCTTGGAGAAGAAATCGGCGCCGACCTCGGTGGCTATGGTGCGCAGCTGGTCGATGGCGGCTGGCCGGTATACGTCGAGGGCGGCGAGCATCACCTTCTTGCCCCGCTTCATCAGCAGCTTGGACAGCTTACCGGCGGTCGTGGTCTTGCCGGTGCCCTGCAAGCCGACGAGCATGATGATCGAAAGGCCGTTATGGAGCTTCAGGTCGCTTTGGTCCTCGCCGAGGAGATTGCACATCTCGTCGTGGACGATCTTGACGACCATCTGGCTCGGGTTGACCTTGTCGTATACGTCTTGGCCCACCGCCTTCTCCTTGATGTCGGAGACGAAGCTCTTGACGACCTTGAAGTTGACGTCGGCCTCAAGCAAGGCGACCCTGATCTCCTTGAGCATCTCGTCCATGTTGGACTCGGTCAGGCGGGTCTGTCCGCGAAGCTTCTTGAAGACGCGCTGGAAGCGGTCGGATAGCGATTCAAATGCCATGGGTGAATAACCTCCCTAATGCCCTGTAAAGGCTGAGCTTGGCCTTTTCGTCATCGACTAGCTCGATGGCTTGTATGGCCGAAGCGTATTCCTGCTGTTTTTCCAGCAGCCCAAGGGCGTCCTCTATCTTCTGCAGCTTCTCCATCCCCTTGGTGATGGCGTCGGAGGCGGCGGCCCGGCTTATCTTCCCCGACTCCGCGATCTCCGAAATCGAAAGGTCGTAGCAGAGGTGGCTGCTTAGCGCCTGCCTCTGGGTTTTCGAGAGCAATCCGCCATACATGGCGAAAAGCGCGATGGCGTGGTTGCGCTTATCGAGCTCATCCATTGCTCTCATCCCCCAGCAATAGGCCGTATAGGTACTTGTCGAGGTCGAATTCCTCGAGGTCCTCCATCCTCTCGCCTAGTCCCATGAAGCGGACGGGGACGCCGAGCTCATCGCGTATGGAGAGGATGATGCCGCCCTTGGACGTCCCATCCATCTTGGTCACGACGATGCCGGTTAGGTTGGTGACTTCCTTGAAGCTCCTGGCCTGAAGCACCCCGTTTTGGCCGGTCGTGGCGTCGATGATGAGGAAGGTCTCGTGGGGGGCTCCCTCGATCTCCTTGCCCAATACGCGGGATATCTTGCCGAGCTCCTGCATCAGGTTGGCCTTGGTCTGCTGCCTGCCGGCGGTGTCGACGATAAGCAGGTCGACGCCCTCCTCCTTGGCCTTCTTGGCGGCCGCGAAGGCCACCGAGGCGGGATCCTCGTTCTCCTTGCCTTTCATTATTTCGATGCCGAGCCTATCGGCCCAGACCGAAAGCTGCTCCACCGCCCCGGCGCGGAAGGTATCCCCGGCGGCGAGCATCACCTTCTTGCCCGTTTTCTTGTAGCGATAGGCGAGTTTTGCGATGGAAGTGGTCTTCCCGACGCCATTGACCCCGACGACCAATAGAACGGTCACCCCGGGGACGAAGCGGACTTCGTTCACGATCGAATCGCCCTTGGTGGCGTAATCGACGAACATCAGGTCGACCAGCGCGTCGTTTATCGCTTTGGGGTCGGTCAATCCCTCCTTGGCCGATTTGTCGAGCAGCTTCTCGCATAATGAAAGGGAGAGCTCAACCCCGACGTCGGACTCGATCAGTATCTCCTCGAGCTCCTCGAAGTATTCCT
>DGYFR06201__coassemble_1201_pt1 | contig 14798 bp, 8 predicted proteins | sample DGYFR06201__metabat2_high_PE_004 | metagenome-assembled genome bin DGYFR06201 | reverse complement strand
TTTCCTCCTTGTTCAGTGAAATATTAAATAGAATATTGCGTAAATCAAAGCAAGATGCACCGGGAAATACGAATAGGACGCAATCCGGAACCATTTCGAGTCGTATCCGCGCTTCCCGGAATAGAAGTAGATCAATATGATGGCGAGCAGGCCGTACGACTGGACCGACATCGACCAAGGGTCGAAGATGCCGTCTGCCAGGTAGCTTATTCCCCAGAAGGCCAGGGTCGCGGCGAAGAAGAACAGCGACCCGATGACGTTCTCCGTCCTCCTTCCCTGATAGGTTTCGGGGAAGACGTCCTTCGCGATCCCGAGTTGGTCGCACATCGGCTTGGATAGGGCGTAGGCGATGGGGCGGGCGTAATAGAACCCGGTCGCGAGCAACAACCCGTACACCGAGTATCCGGGGCGGAGGAACTTGGGGAACCAGAGGACCGAGATGTTGACCGAGTAGGCCTCGTATACGTCGAGCGAGTAGGCCAGCAGAATCACCGATAGGGGGATCAGGGCGTACAGCTTCTTGGCCTTCGGCAGCGTCAGGCAGGTAAGGAATATCCCGCACAGCAATAGGTCGGTAAGCGGGTCCGCCTCGCCGTCCAACCCGCTGATGACGCCGTTGGTCCCGTAGATCAGTATCGTCTGAACGATGGTCACGAAGGCGAAGACGATGGCGATCCTCCCCATGTACTTCCACCGGTTGTGGCTGTGCCTGATTCCCTCGGCCAAAAGCAGGGCGAACAGCGGGAAGGCGAGCCTGCCTATGCAGCGGCAGACATACGCCGCCATCTCCAGCGTCCCGTTGGCCCCGGCGTACATCATAAGGAAGAGGCCGACGTGGTCGACGGTCATGAAGAGGAAGGCGCAGATCTTGAGGAAGAACCCGCTAAGGGGAAGCCTTTTTCCGTATTCGTCCATCAGGGCAGTACCTCCGTAAGCAAGGCGAAGGAATTATACAGGATGTGGGCGGTGGTCGAGCATTCGATGCCGAATTTGTCGTAGGCGATGGTTAGGCAGACGCCGCCGATGAGGTAGGAAGGGAGATTGACCAGCTCGATTATCGCCGGTTCGGCGGTCCCGAGCTTGTCGAACCCGAAATGTATCAGGGCAAAGACCACGATGGTGACCGCGTATCCGATCGGCTTTCCAAACCTCGAGCTGAGGCCAAATAGTCCGACCCGGTAGCCGAGCTCCTCGGTCAGCGGGCCGATCAAGGCGAACACTATGAACCCAACCGCTGGGTAGGCGAGGATCATCTGGTTGAGCGCGGACTGGTTGGCGTTGGTCGTGCCGGCTTCGATTCCAAGCGCGGCGTAGACCGGGATGATAACCAGGGAGTAATACCCGATCGCGGCCACGACCATGATGGCGGCGAAGGCCAGCCCCATCAGGACGTGCTTCCATTTTTTGAAGCAGAGCAGCAGGTCTTTGCACGACCCCCAGAGCAACAGCAGCATGCCGGCGAGCAGCAGCGTATAGGGGATACCGTTTGAGAGCATCAGGTAGCCGGGGGTCTTGGCGAAGGCCTCGTCATCCCCGGCGTGGATCGATAGCGCCAGAACCGAGACTATCAGCGAGAGCACGGTCAGCCCAACCAGCGAAAGGGCCATCAGCCCGGCCTGCTTCTGCATGCTAAGCATCAGGAAGTTGCGGAACGACCTCCCCGCCTCGGCGAAATCCGATTCGCGCCCGCAGTTGGGGCAGGCCGCGAATTGGTTATCCATCGACTCGCCGCAGCGCTCGCAGCGGTGGTATCCGAAATATGTCTTCATGCGCGATATACTAGCACGCGCGGGCTATGCGGCCAAATCGTCTTTCGGCCCCGGGCCGGGTAATCGATCAACGCAGCGGCCTTTTGCGGGGAATATGGCCAATCCGCCGCCTTTCCAACCGCGCGATGGAGCTGGACTATGGACCGAAGTCCGCTTTGGGTAACGGTCAACCATCGGCTGCGAGCGCGAAATCCGTCAACAAACACGCGCGAAAATGCTTTTTGTTTTCCGCCTGATGGCGGATAATGCTCTTGTATGGATATTAATCTGTTGGGATCTGCCATCAACGGTGAGCAGATAGTTTCTATAATCCAGCTGGCCGCCAACATCGCCTTCTATTCCATCCTCGGGATCTTGGTGATCGCCTTCCTATGGGGGCTGCTGCAGGGCTGGCGATACGGCACCTACCACATGGTGTTCATCGGAGTATTGGTGGCGCTTGGCCTGGTCACCCTCGGACCGGTGGTGGACGCCATCTCCGGCTACGACCTATCCGGAATCATCACCAATCCGATAACCGTTCAGATCCAAGGGCACTCGATTACCGTCAACGTCACCACGATATCCGACACCCTGACGTCGTTTTTCGACCAGCTTCTGCGGGCCTATGGGGTGGCGGCCTCAAGCGATGACATCGTCGCCTATTCCCAAGCCCTCGCCGGCTCGGTCCTGAAGCTGGTGCTGATTTTCGCCGAGGGCATCATCATCGCCATCCTCGGGTCGCTGCTGGTCTGGATACTCTGGCATATCTGCTTCAAGTTCCTATTCGCCAGGAAGCGCCCAGTCGAGACCTATCCAAGCGGCGATACCTCCGAACCGGTGATCGTCAAGCGGCGCCCCAAGCGCAGGCTGCGCCTGCTCTCCGGCGTGGAGCAGCTTGCGGTGGCCACGGTGTGCATGGCCATGATCGTCGCCCCCCTCAGCTCGGTGGTCAACACCATCTCCAAGAACCTTGAAGTCGACAAAGGGGCCTCTGAGCAGGATGAGACGGTGGGGCTGGTCTATGACTGCCTTGACGCCTATGAGAACTCGATCTTCGCCAAGGTTTTCTTCTCGGTTGAGGGCCAAGACGGGACCCAGACCATCGATTCGCAGCTCATATCCTTCCTCACCAGCACCAACAGCGGCGACATCAAGATTGATGTCTTGAGCGAGCTCGCCTCGATCGCCGAGGTCGGAACCAGCGTCATCAACTCGGGATTGCTGTCGATGTTCTCCGCTGACGGCACCAAATGGAGCACCCTCATCGCCTCGACCCTAATCCCAACCCTGCTGCAGCAGGTCGCCTCGGTGGAGCTGGTGCGGGTCGCCCTTCCGATTGCCGTCTCGATCGCCCTGAACATCGATCAGGTCAAATCGATACTCGGCGAGGATGCCGTATCCTATATCAGCTCGGCCAACTACGATTACGCCGACGAGCTCGAGAACCTATCCGATTTCTATGTTGATTTGCTCGATTCCGGATTCTTCGACGTGATCGTCGACGAGGTATCGAAGACCCCGATCATCGACCTCAGGCAGCTATTCTCGATCTTCAAGGACCAGGAGGCCTACGACGCATTCCACAGCGCCCTCTCCAAGGCCGACAGCGATTTCATCAACCACCTGCTGGCCGGGGCGGTCTACACCATGGCCACCAAGGATGGATCTACCCCGGGGGAAGGCGAGCTGAGCCTCGCCAGCTTCCTACCCAGCGAACCCGATGGGTCGATCTCCTATAAGAAGGTCGCCCAGACGAAGTGGTTCGATGAGCTCGGCCTTGTCTACGACGCGTTCTATTCGCTCGTCGGCATCGACAAGGAGCAGATGGAAGGCCTATTCGACGAATTGCCGACCATCGGGGGCAGCAGCTCGCCCAAGGCCGCCAAAAAAAGCGGCGAAGGCCAATCCGGGACCATCCTCGACAAGGCGCTTAATTTCGTCGTGGACCACTCCGCCGAGATAGTCGAGGTCATAGTCGGCAAGCGCGATGCCTCGGGCAACCCGGTCGAGGTAGGGGAAGACGGGATATCCACCTCGAAGAAGAGCCTTCTGGATTCGCAGCTGATCGGCAACGCCCTCGACGACCTGCTCCCGTTCGCCCAGAAGCAGCTAGACGCCGCCAACCTGCCTTTTGACCTCGACCTATCCGAGGCCGAGTCCGAGCTTGTGAGCTACGACTCCGGGGCCACCCGCATCAACTTCAAGCGCGAGCTCGGCTCGATACTCGACCTAGTCTCCGACTTCGCCTCAACCGAATCGGGCAAGGCTTTCCTGCTCGACGTAAAGGGGCTGGAGGGCATCAACTTCGACCCCGATGGGAAGCTCTATTCCATCGACGAGGGCCTGCTTGACGCCCTCATCGATTGCCTGCCAAACGCCGACAGGTCGGTCATCCTCTCCTCCAACCTTCCGACGATCGCCGAGGGGGCTTTGAAGAACGTCCCCCTTCAGGAATATGGCATCGAGCACCTCGACTTCGAATGCGATTCGCTCGGCTCGGAGATCTCCAAGCTCCTCAAGATCGCCAAATACTGCCCGGTGCTTGTCAGCAGCTTCGCCAAGTTCGAATCGATGGGCACCTCGACCATGACCTCGCTGATCGTCGAGGCCGAAGACGAGTTCGCCTACATCCTAGACGCCATCCTCTCCTCGAAGATCATCAACCCGGTCATCGACGGGAAGCAAAACGTGAACTTCTGCAACCTTGTCAACACGCTCATGGAGAAAGTGGGGGACGCGGTGTCCTTCGAGCCCCTGACCCCCGAGGATCTGCCCAGCAACCTCACCTCGGAATACGACGACGATGGGAACATAACGGTCAAGGGCGAGACCTACTTCCTTGTGGACGCGCTATGCAGCGTCGTGAGCTCCGGATTGGTCGAGAACCTCTCCTCGATCACCGGCGGGGACGCCAACCAGGCCGTCTCGGCCCTATCCCGGGTCGACATCGCCTCGGTGTTCGAGTCGATAGGGAATTCGCAGCTGCTTTCGAAGATGGCGGGGCAGGCCTTGGACGGCTACATCATCAAGCCCCTGTTCGGAGATGACACGGAGGGCGTCTCCTTCACCAACATCACCGATTGGAAGGCGGAGGGGGAGGCCATCGAGTCGATCATCGCCTTGGCCGCGAAGGGCATCGACCTGTCGAACCTCGATTTCTTCGCCATCGGCCCCAACGTCGGGGAGCTGCTGACCCGGCTCGCCGACTCGGGGATATTCACCTCCCGCGATGGGGAATACCTCTTCCCCAAGTTCCTCTACAACAAGCTCGTCGGCTCCCTCAGCGGCGACGCGCTTTCCTATTTCCTGGACCCGAACGACCAGGTCGACCCAGCCAGCCTGACCACGCTTGAGCAGAAGAAGGAGCACACCGAGCTGCTCTACCACGACATGGTCGAGTCGCTCAGCGAGCGCGGGGATTGGACCGGCGCGGAAGGCGAGATATCGAAGGTCAGCGACATCCTCGACGCCATATCGTCGATCGGCGGGCTCAGCGCGATATCCAGCTTCTCCTACGAATCGCTGCCCGGGATGGAGAAGGCGATGGGCGCCCTCGCCACCTCGAGGTCGCTCGGCCGGGTCGTCCTCTACAACGGCCTGCACGCCGCGATCGGGGGACTAAGCGACGAGGCCTCGACCCCGGAGATCGACTTCTCCTGCATCAACAGCGCCTTCTTCCTGCACTTCGACGGCGAGGACCTGAGCCTTGGCTACCCGAGCCTAACCGACGGGGATATGGCGGCCAACCAAGAGGAGGTCGCGACCCTTTTCGCCGCCCTCGACGTGATATTCGACCCATCCTACGGAATCTACAAGGACGGGCAGGTCAACTTGGATGACATCAACCTCGGCACGATAAACAGCGAGTTCCAGCTCCGCCCGCTGCTGGAGAGCGCCTCCTCCTCGAAGCTTCTATCCACCGCCGAGGAGGGCAAGCGGCCGGTGTTCAAGCAGCTGGTCGACTACGTCCTGGCCACCTCGACGATCTACGGGGAGCGGGAATCCGGGCAGGACTATCAGGAGTTCATCGCCTCGCCGATAAACGAGTACACCAAGAAGTCGATCCGCACGATCGTCGACGGGGTGGACGATGGCGAATGGGACCTCGAGATCTCGATTATCTGCGACATCGTCGACTCGGCCCAGAAATCCGGGCTGGTCGGCTCCGACGGCGGGCTGAACCTCGACTCGGTCTCCGATCCGGCCACCTTCTTCGGGACCGGGGCGCAGAAGCAGGGGAAGGTGGACGGCCTGAAGTCCATCTTCAACGATCTGAATTCGTCCTCCCTTTTCTACCGCGCCATACCGACGATGCTCGAGAAAGCCTTCAAGGGCGAAAACAACGGCCACAACCACCTGTTCGGGGACGCGAGCTTCGCCAACAACTTCCTCAACTATGCCGATCCGTACTTCGACGCCCAGGAGGGCGGGGATGACTATGGGATGTACCCTGACGGCGAGACCGACAACCTGGTCGACATGCTCGCCGACCTGGCCGAGTGCTCCGACTTCACCCTCAACGACCTCTCGACCATCGACTCAGCCGCCATAACCGACGCCTTGCAGAAGATGATGCAGAGCCACGTCTTCAACCAGACGGTAGGCGAGGACGGCGTCACCTCCTTCCAATACCTCGTCTCGGACCTGCTTTGCTTCGACGCCATCAAGGGCTACCTTTACTTTGAGGAAAGCCCGAAGGATCGGGCGCTGGATAGCGAATACGCATCCTACGAAAAGGCCGGGGAGGCCGATGCCGACGTCCGCGCCAAGGCCCGCTATTTGGTCGCGACCGTCATGCCGAGCATCCAGCCGGGCGGGGCTTCCGAAGCCTCTATGCGGCAGGGGGGCGAAGCCATCGCCTCGCTGGGCGAGGTGCTCTCGCTTTTGCAGTCTGACGATATGTACTCGATCCTCTCCGACGGCGTCCTCGACGTCAACGCCATCCGGCCGAGCGTCTTCGCCTCGTTGCTGACCACGCTCAACGACTCGCCGCTTTTCTACGACCTCGTGCCAAACATAATCCACACCATGGTCAACTCCGGGGAGTCGTTCGCCATCGAGGGCATCGACTTCTCCTCCGCCAACGTCTTCTACCAGTACTACCAGCAGGATGGCAAATCCCGCGTCGGCGGCCCCGACTGGAACGCGAGGTACGACGATTCCGAGATCTATCTGCTCAGCTCCGCCCTTTCCTACATCGGGCGCAACTCCGACCTGTTCTCCTCCTCCGGCCTCGCCGACCTCTCGACCCTCGACCCGATGGTCCTCCGCTCGATCTTGGTGGACATGGAGAACAGCTACGTCTTCAACCTGCCTTTCTCTTCCTCCTACCTATCCGACGCCGGGATAAGCCTGCAAGCCGGCTGGGGGAGCGATGGCTACGCCTTTAACGACCTCACGGTGTTTGAGCAGCTGATGTACCTCATCTACGACGACACCGGCCTCGCCTCCAACTCCTTCTCCATGAGGGATTACCTGCAGATCTACCTCGATCACCCGCAGGACGGGTATAAGCAGATGCTCCACGACTCGATCCTCTCCTTCCGCGACTCGGCGACCCATAGCTGGGGCGAGGAGATCAACTCCCTAACCACCGACGGGCGGAAAGGGGGATTGCTCGACCTCGTGCTCAACAGCGACCTCGTCGACCAAGACGGCAACCTCAGCCTCGATAGCCTCACCTCCATCGAGCCCGACACGCTTTCCGGCTTCATGGAAAGGGCGGCCCGGCTTGAGGTCGTCCCCAACCTGCTGCCGAACAAGCTCGGGCAGGTATTCGAGCAGGTCGACCTCGGCAGGTTCACGACCGTGACCGGGACCTTCTTCGCCGACGGGGAAGGCTATTTCGATCTGACGCCGTTTCTCACCGGGGGCGGCCGGGCGATAAGCCTCACCGCCGATTCGATAGGCCAGACCGCGCCATTGCTTTACGTCGACGGGCTCGATGAGCCGATCGACCTCTCCGCGCAGGGCCTGGTCGAGGGCAACGCGGCGGATCTTTCCAACTTCGCCTCGCCCTCGAGGATAAAGCTATCCCCGAACGAGGAGCTCACCTTGGCCTACGACCTCTCCGACTACCACTTCTCCCAAACTGACCTGCGCGAGGTCGACCTCGACCTGATCAGGAACCTCCTATACTCCATCTACGACGAGCAGAATGGCGCCTACGTTAGCTTCGAGGGCGACACCCCGCTTAAGAACCTGCTTGACGCCGGGCTGGAAAGCCTCTCGCTGCTGGAGTTCTACCAGCAGTCGACCATCTTCGATAAGGAATACTCCGCCTCCGGGCTGCTGCCATCCGAGATCGCCCCCGATTCCCCAATCGAGGCCCGCGAATACGCGCTCTACAGCATCTTCACCGTCAACCAGAGCATCGACTTCGGATCCGGGCTGCTGATCCCGGTCCAGGCGTCGCTTTTCTCCCACCTCGACCTCGACGGCAGCGGGATGGCTGGGTCATTGGTGACGTTGAATAGCCTCATCGGGCGTAGGGGCGACGGAAGCTACCCCGACCTATCCGGCGACGCCGCTTACCTTGATGGCAACCTGGTGTCGATCATAGCCCTCGAGGGGTACGCCAAGGCGGTCTCCACCGTGCTCTCCGCCTCCTCCGGGCATCTCGCCGCCTCCGCGATAAAGGCCATCAACTCCTCCTTCCAGTCGCCCAACGTCGAGGTCGCGGGGCAAAACGTCGGCTTCACCACCGTCGCCTCGGCCTTCGACGTCTCCTCGCTTTGGGCGGAGCGAAAGCCGGCCTTCTTCCAGTACATCCTCGCCGGGGAGATCGAGTCGATCGCCGCGAACACGCTCTCCTACCTGGATTGCTCGCAGCTGTTCTCGACCTCATTCGACGGGATCGAGATGCCCAGCGGCCCCTATCGAATCGAGGCCTTCGGGGGGCAAGACGCGTCCTTCCTCACCGCGATCGACGACCTGGGGAAAGTCATCGACGGAACCTACGCCGATCCCTTCCACAAGGCCTGCCTGGCCTATGGGAAGAGCGACGGCAACCCGCTATCCTCACGCCAGGACGCCCTAAGGTCCTTCGGCGACTACGCCGGCGAGCGGCGGATCCTCGCCGACATGCTCTACCTCGGCTTGGTCTACGACTCCACCGCCCATGATCAGGACGACTTCATGGCCTACGTCACCAATCTTGAGGGCAGCGACATGCTCAACGCCATCGCCGGGACGCCGGCGCTATTCTCCTACGAGGCGGCCGCGGGCCTGCTAATATGAGCGAGCGCTATATCTATTCCCCCTCAAACGGGGAATCGGAGATGCTCGGCTCGAGGTTCCTCGCCTACGCCTTCCCCTGCCAGTCCTTCGAGGAAGCCAAGGGGCTTCTAGAGGAGGTGGTGGAGGCCAACAAGAAGGCCGCCCACATCCCATATGGCTACCTCGGCCCTGACAAGGAGGCCTATTCGGAGGATGGCGAGCCCGCCAATTCCAGCGGCCGCCCCTTGCTCGACCTGCTTCGGGGCGAGGGCATATGCGGACTGGTGGCCGTGGCTAGGTATTTTGGCGGGAGGAAGCTCGGGGTCGGCAACCTCCGCCGGAAGGTGGTGGAGGCGGCCAAAGCCGCCTTGTCTAGCTGCCGCTACGCCGTGATGTCGGTCCGCTATTCCCAGTCCTGCAGCCTGCCATACTCCGAGTTCGAGCAGCTTTCCCGCTTGGCGTCTAGGCTGGGGCTTAGCATAGAAAGCGCTACCTATGGGGAAGAGGTTTCCTTCCGTCTTATAAGCGATGGTATGATAGACCCAGCCATCGCCTTCCCCCGCTTAGGGGGAGGCTGGGCGAGAAGGAGCAGATAAGCTCGCTACAGGAGGTCGCCGATGCACATCAATGAACTGCAGTCGCGCCGCGCCGCGCTATTCGACAAGATGGAGGACGAGAGCTTCGCCCTTGTTTTCGCCGGCAAGCCCAAATGCCTCTCGGCCGATCAGGACTACCCTTTCGAATCCAACCGCAACTTCTTCTACCTCACCGGGATAAACCAGGAGGGGTCGTCGCTGCTGCTGATCAAGCGGGGCGCCGAATGCCGGGAGTTCCTCTTCATCTCGCCCTACGACGAGACCAAGGAGAAGTGGTACGGCAAGAAGCTCACCCCCGAGGAGGCGAAGCTCGTCTCCGGGGTCAACAACGTGCTGCTGACCCCCTATCTGACCTCGAGGCTTGACCGCCTCCTGCGCCAGGGGATAGACGAGGAGGCGCCGATGGGGCTCGGGTACTTCGACCTCTCCCCGGAGCTAAAGATCGAGGAGGAGCTCGACGTCAAGGCCTTCGTGGGCTCCCTCCACGCCATCTACCCGGGGCTGCGGGTCGTCGACCTCGCCCCGATGGTCTTCGACCTCCGGGCCAAGAAATCGGAGGCCGAGGTCGGCTGCATCAAGAGGGCCATAGAGCACACCAAGGCCGGGCTGCTCCGGGCCTACAGCCTCATCGCCCCCGGGGCCTATGAGTATGAGCTCTCGCTCGGATTCTTCCAGGCCTCGCAGTCGTCCAACGCCCTAGGGGGGCTGAGCTTCCCCTCGATCGTCGCCTCGGGCGAGAACGGGACGACGCTGCATTACCCCAACCCGCAGAGCAAGCTGAAGGAGGGGACGCTGGTGCTGTTCGACGTCGGCGCGAAGGAGGAAGGCTATTGCGGCGACATCTCCCGCACCATCCCCGTCGACGGCGTCTACTCGCCTCGGCAAAGGCAGCTTTACGAGATCGTCCTCGGCTGCAACAAGGCCGTCATCGGCTTCGCCAAGCCCGGCATCACGCTGCGCGAGCTCAACGCCTTCGCCCGGGACTACCTGGCCCAGCGCTGCCTCGAGGAAGGGGTCATATCGAGCTACGACGACATCGACCGGATATACTTCCATTCGGTGAGCCACCACATCGGGCTCGACGACCACGACCCGATGGACCGCGACAAGCCGTTGGAGGAGGGCAACGTCATATCGGACGAGCCCGGCCTCTACATAAAGGAGGAGGGCATCGGGATCCGGATCGAGGACGACCTCCTCATCACCGACCGCGGGGCCAAGAACCTGTCGTCGTTCATACCGAAGGAGATCGAGGAGATAGAGCATTACTTCGCCGCGGGGAGATAAATGGATACGGAACAAATCGAAGAGCCAAGGAAAGAGCCTGGCAGATTTAAGAAAGCGCTGAAATACATCCAGAACAACCTGATGGTCACCACCAACGGGATGGCCATTGGGCTTTTCGGGACATTGATCATCGGGACGATACTCGGGCTGTTCGCCCAGATCCCCCACATGGAGGCGATCGGCGACTGGGCCGACACCATCAAGGGGCTGATGGGGGCCGGCATCGGCCTCGGGGTCGGATTGTCGAAGAAGAAGCAGGGCGTCGCCTTGGTCGCCTGCCTGGTGGCGGGCGCCATCGGGAACTTCGCCTTCGACTTCTCCTCCGGGGCGGTCAACCTCATCAGCGACCCGCTTTCCTGCTACGTCGCCGTCATCATCTGCCTATTGGTTCTGAAGCTTTGGAACAAGCGCAAGACCCCGGTGGATCTCATATTGATCCCGCTGGTCGGCATCGGCGCCGCGGTGCTTTACTCCTTCCTGCTCGCCGCCTACGTGCACTACATCACCGTCGGGCTGGGCCTATTGGTCGAGCTCTGCTTCAGGAACGTCGTCGTCAGCTTCTTCATGTGCATCTTCGTCTCGGTCATAGTCGGGATGGTCCTCACCGCCCCGATATCCTCGGTGGCCCTTTGCGTCGCCATCTCCATCGGCAACGTCCCGATGGCCGCCGCGGCCGCCTTGATCGGCACCTGCACCCAGATGGTCGGCTTCGCCGCCGAGGCCGCCTACGACAACAAGTGGGGCTCGGTGCTCGCCATCGGCATCGGGACCTCGATGCTCGAGTTCAAGAACATCGTCAGGAAGCCGCTGATCTGGCTGCCGACCTGCATCTGCTCGGCCATATTGGGGCCCTTCGCCATGCTTTTCCCGCTTACGGGCGAGCTTAGCGAGAGCCTGCTCAGCGTCGGCGCCGGCATGGGGACCAGCGGCCTGGTCGGGCCGCTGAACTTCCTCGGGGCCACCGGGTATTCATGGCAGCTGGCCCTGTGGATAATCGGCATCTGCGTCCTGGCCCCGATCGCCTTGACCCTGGCCATCGACTTCCTCTTCCGGAAGCTCGGCTGGATAAAGAAGGGCGATTTCTCCCTGTCCAACGACATCGCCGCCTGAACTGTCCACTATCTATTGGGATGGCTGGCCACCATCCCTTTTTTCGTTTACTATCTAAGCATGAAGAAATACATAATCTCGATCGATCAGGGGACCACCTCCACCCGGGCTTTGCTTCTCGATCTGCAGGGGAAGCCGCTGTACAAGGCGCAGCGGGAGGTCGAGTGCCTCTTCCCCAAGCCGGGGTACGTCGAGCAGAGCGCCGAGAGGATATTCATCTCGGTCATCGACGTGATCAACGAGCTGCTGGTCGTTTCGATGGCCAGCATGGACGAGGTCGCGGGCATCGGGATTACCAACCAGCGCGAGACCGCGGTCGTCTTCGAGCGCGACGGCAAGCCCATCCACAACGCCATCGTCTGGCAATCCAAGCAGACCCAGGCCCTGTGCGACGAGCGCCAGGGGCTATGCGACTTCATCAAGGCCAAGACCGGCCTTAGGATGAACCCTTACTTCTCGGCCTCGAAGGTTCGCTACATCCTCGACGCGGTTCCGGGCGCGCAGCTTCGGGCGGAGCGGGGCGAGCTGCTTTTCGGCACCATCGACACCTACCTCATATACATGCTCACCCGGGGGAAGAGCCACCTCACCGACCCTTCCAACGCGAGCCGCACCTTGCTATTCGACATCCACAGCCTCCGCTTCGACAAGGAGCTTTGCGACATCTGGGACATCCCGATGGCGATGCTGCCCAAGGTGCAGGACAACTGCTCCGACTTCGGCGAGGCGAGCTACCTCCCCGGCCACGTCCACATCTACGGGGTCGCCGGCGACCAGCAGGCTTCCCTTTTCGGCCAGGGCTGCTTCGACGAGGGGGATTCGAAGAACACCTACGGCACCGGCTGCTTCATGCTGATGAACACCGGGGGCAAGCCCATAGAGAGCCAGAACGGGTTGCTGACCACCATCGCCTGGACCGAGGGCGGCAAGCCGACCTACGCCTTGGAGGGTTCCGTGTTCATCGGCGGGGCGATAGTCCAGTGGCTCCGCGACCAGACAAGGTGGTTCCACAGCTCCTCCGAATCCGAGGAATACGCCAAGCGGAAGCCCGACACCGCGGGGATCTACTTCGTTCCGGCCTTCGTGGGGCTGGGCACCCCCTGGTGGAACGACGAGGCCCGGGGCGCGATATTCGGGCTCACCCGCGGGGCGGATCGGCACAACATCGTCCGGGCGGGCCTATACTCGATCGCCTACCAGTCGAAGGACGTCATCGAGACCATGAAGCGCGACACCGGGCTGCAGCTGAAGATGCTCAAAGTCGACGGAGGGGCCTCGGCCAATGGGCTGCTCATGCAGTTCCAGTCCGACATCCTCGGCATCCCGGTCTGCCTGCCATGCGAGCTGGAGACCACCGCCATCGGGGCGGGCTACATGGCCCTGATCGGCGCGGGCATAATGAAAGGCAAGGAAGACGTCAAGCGGTGCATCAGGCAGGGGCGGTGCTACCAGCCGGCGATGGATAAGGAAGAGGCCGACCGGCTCTATGGCGGATGGCTATCCGCGGTCAAGGCCGCGATGGCCTTCAAGCCCTAAGCCCTAGGCAACGAGAAGTCGGCCCGGGCCAGGGAAAGCAATAGCTTCTCGGCCAGCGGCAGGGATGATGCCAGCGACTCGACCATCCCCTTGTATTCGTTGGCCTTGACCCGGTCGATCGGCGTGCCGACCCCATATAGGCAGCATAGCGCCAGGTTGTATGGTATATACGGGTTCCTTTGGCTGTCTTTCAGGCCCTTTTCGAGATCGAGGGAGTGCGAAAGCAGCGCAAAACCCGGCTTCAGGCACCCGAAATCGATGAGCCTCTTGGCCTCCATGGCCAGCGATGAGGAGAAGAACGGCAGATAGCGGCAGCAGGAGGCGCCCTCCCTTTTCCGGCTCGGCGCCTTAAGCAGCATGAAGTGGTAGACGGCCCGCTTCAGGTCGTCCTTGGCGATCCCCTTCCCGTCCCCGCGGTGCATGTAATAAAGGCCCAGCAGGGCGTTGGCGTCGTTGGCTAGGCCTCGGTCGCCCCGGGCGTCCTCGAGGTAGGCGAGCCCCCGCTTGAGGTTGGGCGGCAAGGAATACCTGACCGCCATGTTGGCGTAGGGCGAGGCCCCGAAGACCAGCTCCCCTCCATCCTGCTCGAACAGCGAGAGGAACCCCAGGTGCAGGGCGGATATGGCGTGGATGCGCGACTGCTCCTTCTGATGCTCCCGGTCGGCCATCCCCTCGGTCAGGCGATAGGCGTAGGCGATCGAGGCCACGCCGTCGCGGAAAGCCTCCTCCCCGGACGGATCGGCCGAAAGCGCCCTGCCGAAATAGAGCAAGGCCTCGGCGAGCTCGAGGTCGGTCAGCTTGCCAGCCTCCCCCTCGACGGCCTTGGCCACCGAGCGGAACTCCTCGCCGTATTCGCTTTCCGAGGCCCTCTTGGCTAGGCGCAGGAAAAGCGAGCGCGCCTGCTGGGCCCCAAAGCCATCGACTATTTCCTCCAATGTCTGCGTCTTGCTCGGCATAACAATATTAAAGCACAATGTCCGTCCGGTATTCTCCGCAGCCGCTTCTAGAGTCGGCCCCCGTGCGGGTATAGAATCAATCTATGCAAAAAGACACCCTCTATTCCAACTCCGCCATCATCGCCCCGCGCGCCCTTTGGGGGCGCTACCTCGACATGATGGCGAGCCAGCCGGGCCTAGACATCAAGCTATTCGATCTATCATCGCTGCAGGATGAGTTTTCCCGCCGGATAGACCCAAGCGCGATCGGGCGGCTTTTGGACGAAGGAATATCCTATAGAAAGGCGAAAGCCCTGCTTGATTGCCTCCCCTTATTGGATGAGAAGAAGGCCAGGAAAGCGCAG
>DGYFR06201__coassemble_1198_pt1 | contig 14821 bp, 10 predicted proteins | sample DGYFR06201__metabat2_high_PE_004 | metagenome-assembled genome bin DGYFR06201 | reverse complement strand
GTTCGCCAAAGGGGCCATGGAAGCGGGGCATGAGGTGAAAACCGTATCCATCGGTAAGATGGGCCTAAAGCCATGCCTGGCCTGCTATGCCTGCACCAAGATCGGGCGTTGCATCCAAGACGATGGTGTCAACGATATCCTGCCTTTGCTCTTAAAGGCCGATGTAATCCTCTTCGCCAGCCCGGTGTATTTCTATTCCATGTCCGGTCAGCTAAAGTGCCTGATCGACAGGACAGTCGGGATATATGAGAAGATCAGATCCGATATATACATAATCCTTACGGCTTGGGACCCCGAGAAAAGCCATCTGCATAACGCCCTAGAGTCGATTCGCGGCTACACCAGGGATTGTCTCGAGGATTGTAAGGAGAAAGGCTATCTACTCGCCGCTGGGCTCAACGACCAAGGCGAGGCGAAGGACAGCGAATATGCAAAAGCTGCATATGAGATGGGAAGGTCGTGCTGATGGATGATAAGTTCAATCCGCTCTATGGATTGGGGGAACCGAATGCTGCCTACGCCGCCTATTTCATAAAGGACAGTTTCTTGAATCCGCTAGGGAAAGGCGTGGCCAACGTCAGCTTCGAGCCCGGATGCCGGAACAACTTCCACATCCATCGTGGCGGAGGCCAGATCCTGCTATGCACCGATGGGGTCGGCATATATAAACAGGATGGAGGGAAGGCCCGCAAATTGCTTCCTGGCGACGTGGTCGTCATCCCGCCTAACGTCAGGCATTTCCATGGGGCTTACCCCGATTCGTGGTTCGCCCACGTCTCGGTCGAGGTTGCTCCAAGCGAAGGCACCGATTGGCTTGAGCCGGTCGACGAGGAGGAATACCTTTCCTACGTTGCCGAAGCCGAAAAAGCAAAATAAGCACCATTAAGGTGCTTTTTTCTTACTATCGGAAAATAAATAATCGTAGCAGGATAAAAATTAATAAATCGGTATATCGGTATCGGTAAAAAAATACTTTTATTTTGTTGACTGCGGTAGATATTTTTAATATCTTAATCTCGGTATCGGTAGGACGATGCCCTTATCAAGGAACATGAAGACATATTCCCTCAATCAACTGGGACGCTACCCAATCTACCTCAAGTTGCTTAAAGAGCTTCATGAGGGCGGCGTTGAAATTGTCTCATCTCCCCTGATCGCCGGCCGGCTTGGCTATAGCGAGGAGCAGGTCCGCAAGGATCTTCAAAACGTCTCCTCCGAAGCCGGAAGGCCGAAGAAGGGTAGGGATATCAAGCTCCTTATTGAGGACATCGAGACCTTCCTGGGCTATAGGGACTCGACTTCCGCCATCTTGATAGGCGTAGGGCATTTGGGCTCGGCTTTGCTCAACTTCCCCGCCTTCTCCGAGATGGGCCTCGAGATCTTGGCCGGCTTCGATTCCGATCCCTCGCTCCTTTGGAAGCGGGTCGGCGGGAAAGAGATATTCCCGATATCGATGCTAAAGGAGATCTTGCCGAGGCTCAATGCCCACATCGCCATCTTGACCGTCCCGGCCAAAGTGGCGCAGGAGGTCGCTCTCCTGGCCGTCGACGGCGGGGCAAAGGCCATCTGGAATTTCGCCCCTGCCCACCTTGACCTTCCCCCCGACATCGTCGTGGAGAACGTCAATCTCGCCTCATCGCTAGCCGTGCTATCGCACCGGCTGAACATCGCCCTTGCCAAGGAGGAAAAGTAAAACATTATGGCAACAACGAAGAAAACCACCGAACAAGCCCCAGCGCCGGAGCTGACCCCAGAGGAAAAGAAAGCCGCCGCTGAGAAGGAAGTCGACGAACTCGTCCAAAAGGGTCTTAAGGCCCTTGCCGACTTCGCCTCTTATGATCAGGAGAAGATCGACTACATCGTCGCCAAGATGTCCGTCGCCGGCCTAGACAACCACGGCATCCTCGCCCGCAAAGCCATCGAGGAGACCCACCGCGGCGTATTTGAGGACAAGGCCACCAAGAACCTGTTCGCCTGCGAGTACATCGTCAACAACATGCGCCACCTCAAGACCGTCGGCATCATTTCCGACGATCCTGTCACCGGCATCACCGAAATCGCTGAGCCGGTCGGCGTCGTCTGCGGCGTCACCCCAGTCACCAACCCGACCTCGACCGTCATCTTCAAGAGCTTGATCGCCATCAAGACCCGCAACCCGATCATCTTCGGCTTCCACCCGAAGGCCCAGCAGTGCTCCAAAGCCGCCGCCATCGTCATGCGCGATGCCGCCATCGCCGCTGGCGCCCCCGAGAACTGCATCCAGTGGATTGAGCACCCCTCGATGGATGCCACCTCCGCCCTTATGAACCACCCCGGCGTCGCCACCATCCTCGCCACCGGCGGAAACTCCATGGTCAAGGCCGCCTACTCATGCGGCAAGCCGGCCCTCGGCGTCGGCGCGGGCAACGTCCCCTGCTACATCGACCGCTCCTGCGACATCGAGCAGACCGTCAACGACGTCGTCCTCTCCAAGTCGTTCGACAACGGCATGATCTGCGCTTCCGAATCGGCCGTCTTCGTGGACGAGGCCGTCTACGATGACGTCGTCGCGATGCTCAAGAAATACCGCGTCTACTTCGCCTCCGAGGAGGAGAAGAGGATGCTCGAGAAGTACATGTTCGGCGTCACCAAGGGCAGCGAGAACGTTGCTGCCGCCAGGCTCAACGCCGACGTCGCCGGCATGAGCGCCAAGCGCATCGCCGAGAACTCCGGCTTCACCATCCCCGATGGCTGCCAGATCATCGCCGCCTGCTGCACCGAGGTCGGCCCCGAGGAGCCGCTCTCCCGCGAGAAGCTCTCCCCGGTCCTATCGGTCTACAAGGTCTCCGGATTCGACGAAGGCACCGCCATGTGCGAGAAGATGCTCGAGTTCGGCGGCCTCGGCCACACCGCGGCCATCCACTGCCATGACCAGGCCATGTCCGACCGCTTCGGCGACATCGTCAAGGCCATCCGCATCGTCTGGAATTCGCCCTCGACCTTCGGCGGCATCGGCAACGTCTACAACTCCTTCATCCCCTCGCTGACCCTCGGCTGTGGCTCGTATGGCCACAACTCGGTCGCCGGGAACATCTCGGCTTTGAATCTTCTCAACATCAAGCGAGTCGGCAAAAGGAGGAACACCATGCAGTGGTTCAAGGTCCCGCAGAAAATATATTTCGAACGCAATTCCATCCAGTACCTCAAGAGCGCCAAGGACGTCTCCAAGGTCTTCATCGTCACCGACCACTCGATGGTCCAGCTCGGCTTCCTCAACAAGATAATCGATGAGCTGATGGCCCGCCGCAACAAGGTCACCTACCAGCTGTTCGCCGACGTCGAGCCCGACCCCGACATCACCACCGTCAGGAAGGGATGCGAGCTCATGTCTGAGTTCCAGCCCGACACCATCATCGCCCTCGGCGGCGGATCCTGCATGGATGCCGCGAAGGGCATGTGGATCTTCTACGAGCACCCCGAAGTCAACTTCGACGACCTCAAGCAGAAGTTCATGGACATCCGCAAGAGGGCTTTCAAGTACCCGGAACTCGGCCGCAAGACCAAGCTCATCTGCATCCCGACCACCTCGGGCACCGGATCTGAGGTCACCCCGTTCGCAGTCATCTCCGACAAGGCCAACCTCAAGAAGTACCCGCTGACCGACTACTCCCTGACCCCGTCGATCGCCATCGTCGATCCGGAGTTCACCACCAACATCCCGGCCCGCTCCACCGCCTACACCGGCATGGACGTCCTCACCCACGCCATCGAGGCCTACACCTCGGTCATGGCCAGCGACTACACCGACGGGCTTGCCCTGAAGGCCATCGAGCTGGTCTTCACCTACCTGCCGCGCTGCGTCCATAACGGCAAAAACGACCTCAAGGCCCGCGAGAAGATGCACAACGCCGCCACCATCGCCGGCATGGCCTTCGCCAACGCCTTCCTCGGCATCGTGCACTCCATGGCCCACAAGATCGGCGCCGAATACCACACCATCCACGGCCAGACCTGCGGCATCCTCCTCCCGCACGTCATCAAGTACAACGGAACCCAGCCGACCAAGCTCTCCGTTTGGCCGAAGTACGAGGAATACAACTGCGACAAGCGCTACCTCGACATCTGCCGCGTCCTGAACCTCCCCGCCAAGACCCCGGAGGAGGCCACCCAGGCCCTATCCGACGCCGTCATGAACCTCGGCAAGGAGATCGGCATCGACATGAACTTCGCGTCCTTGATACCGGACGAGGAGTACTACATGTCGCACCTCGAGGAGCTGGCCTACCTCGCCTATGAGGACCAGTGCACCCCGTGCAACCCGCGCGAACCGATGATCGAGGACATGATCCAGATCATGAAGGACGCCTATAAGGGGAACTAATGGCCAGCGTCGAGCTATCTATCTGCGTTGGGAGCTCTTGCCACCTCAAGGGCTCCCGCGACGTCATCGAGAAGGCCAGGGAGGAGATAATCCGCCTCGGCCTTCAGAATGAGGTCACGCTGAAGGCCGCCTTCTGCCTCGGGCAGTGCGGCCACGACGGGGTCAGCGTCAAGGTGGGGGAGAAGGTCGTCCCCGGCGTCAAGCCGGAGACCGTCTCCAAGCTATTCGAAGACCAAGTCTTGCCGCTTCTAGGCAAGTGATCCACAGGGGGCCAAAAGCCCCCTTCTTGGGTTTTAGGAGGGAACAATGGAAAAGGTGCTTTATAGCCTCGAGAACGACTGCCGCAGCTGCTACAAGTGCATCAGGCACTGCCCGGTCAAGTCGATCTCCTTCAAGGACGGGCAAGCCAGCATCATCGCCGACGAGTGCATCCTCTGCGGCAACTGCTATTTGGTATGCCCCCAGGGGTGCAAGAAGATCCGCGACGACACCGACACCGCCTATGAGCTGATCAAGCGCGGCAACTGCTATGCCTCTGTCGCCCCGAGCTACCTAAGCGCCTTCCCCTCCACCTCATTCAAGAAACTGCGCGAAGCCCTCATCAAGCTAGGCTTCGCCGATGCCGAGGAGACCGCCCTCGGCGCCACCCAGGTCAAGCGCGAGTACGACCGCCTGGTGGACTCCAGCAGCTCCGACGTCATCATCTCGACCTGCTGCCACGCGGTCAACCTGCTCATCGAGCGCCACCACCCTTCGCTAGCCAAATTCCTGGCCCCGGTGCTCTCGCCGATGCAGGCCCACGCCAAGATGATCAAAGAGGCCCACCCGGGCTGCACCGTCGTCTTCCTCGGCCCCTGCATCGCCAAAAAGGACGAGGTCGACCGCTACGACGGATACGACGACCTGGACCTCACCTTCATAGAGCTCAAGCGGATGCTCAAGGAGAAAGGCATCGAGGTGGGGCAAGACGACGACATAACGCTAGCCAAATCCAAGGCCAGGCTCTTCCCGACCGAAGGGGGGATCCTCGCCACGATGGACCGGCTATCCAAGAAATACGACTACCTGGCCGTCTCGGGGATGGATGAGGTGCTTTCCGCCATCGAGGACATCGAGAAGGGGAAGATCCACCACGCCTTCGTCGAGATGAGCTCCTGCCGCGGCTCCTGCCTAAACGGCCCCGCCCTCGGCGGAAGGCCGAGCCTGGCGTCGCTATTGCGCACCCGCCACTCGGCGGGCAAGGAGGACTTCGACGTCGATGCTCCTGACCCGGAAACGCTGCGCAAGGACTTCCATCCCGGGCCCGAGAGGACCCGCCGCCATAGCGAGGAGGAGATCACCCGGGTCCTCAACGCGATTGGCAAATACTCTCCAAAGGACGAGCTAAACTGCTCCTCCTGCGGCTACGCCACCTGCCGCGAGAAGGCCATCGCCGTGCTCGACGGGAAGGCGTCGCTGGAGATGTGCCTCCCCTATCTATCGGAGAAGGCATCGAGCTTCGGCAACGACATCATCGAGAACACGCCGAACGGCATCATCGTCTGCTCCGACGATCTGACGGTGCAGCTCATCAACCCATCGCTATGCCAGCTGCTTGGCGTCAGCTCCTCTGCCTGCGTCGGCAGAAGCGTCGAGGAGATACTCGATCCCTCGCTTTTCGCCCTCTGCCTATCCGGGGAGAGCATCCGCAACCGCCACATCCACCTCGAGAAGTACGACCTCTACGTCGAGGCCTCGCTCATCCACGACGAGCGCTACCACATCATAATCGGCACCATCCGCGACCGGACCCAGACCCACCTCGAGCACGAGAAGCAGGTCCGCGACGCCAAGGCGACCGCCGAGATAACCAAAGACGTCATCGAAAAGAACCTACGGGCCGTTCAGGAAATCGCCCAATTGCTTGGCGAAAGCGCCGCCAACACCAAGATCGCCCTCACCAACCTGGCGAAGACGATAGACCCCGACAATGGAAAAAGATAACACCGAGCTTGAATCCGGCTACCTCTCCGTCAACCACAAAGGCGAGGAGCTATGCGGCGACCACGTCCAGATAGTCAAAGGAAGCGACGGGTCGACGACTTTGGTATTGGCCGATGGGCTCGGCTCCGGGGTCGTGGCCTCGATCTTATCGACCCTCACCTCCGCCATGCTCTCCCGCATGGCCGAGGCCGGGCTCTCGATCGAGGATGGGGTGGAGACGCTGGTGAAGACCCTCCCGATCGCCCGCGACCGGGGCAACGTCGCCTACTCGACCTTCACCGTCTGCCGCATCGAAAGCGACTACTCGGCCCTCATCTACAACTTCGACAACCCCGAGCCGGTGTTTTTGCGCAACGGGCAGGAGAAGCGCCTCGATTACCAGACCCTCTCGGTCGAAGGCAAGACAATCAAGAAAGCCAGATGCTACTTCGACGTGAACGACTCATTGTCGATGTTCTCCGACGGGGCGGTCTACGCCGGGGTGGGGGAGACTCTCAACTTCGGCTGGACCCGGGAGGAGATAAGTGCCTACCTGCAGGGGCTTTACGACCCGAGCATCTCCGCCAAGAACACGGCCACATTGCTCGTCGACCACTGCGATCTCCTATATAATAGGCGCCCGGGGGACGACACCACCTGCTTGACCGTCCGCAGACGGGAACGGAAGACGGCCAACCTCATGGTCGGCCCGCCCACCAACAAGGAGGACGACCAGAAGGTGCTAAGCAGCTTCTTCGCCCTGCCCGGCCCCCACATCGTCTGCGGGGGCACGACCTGCTCGCTGGCGGCCCGCTACCTCGGCTCGCCGATCGAGGGCAGCCTCGACTACCTCGACCCCGAGGTCCCGCCCATCTCCTACATCAAGGGGGTGGACCTCGCTACCGAGGGGATCATCACCCTCAACAAGGTGCTCCAGCTCTCAAAGGACTACCAGGGCCAGAACAAGGCCTACTTCGACTGGAGCTTCCGCAGCGATGGGGCGAGCCAGATCGCGAAGATGCTCTTCGAGGAGGCGACCGACATCGTCTTCTACGTCGGCTGCGCGGTCAACCCAGCCCATCAGGACCCCCAATACCACATCGGGTTCAAGATGAAGATGCAGATCATAGACAATTTAGCCCAAGAGCTTCGCAACATGGGCAAGCACATCCAGGTGACCTATTTCTAAGGAGAAAAGACAATGACAAAGTTCGACACGTTGGTTCAACAGCTGAAATACCGCGTCCTCAAGGAAGTCGCGAAGGACTATTGGGACGGGACGCTGGAGGAGAAGAAGGCTGGCATCCCGAAGGTCATCGCCCCGGGCCCGAAGGCCACCATGCGCTGCTGCGTTTACAAGGAGAGGGCCATCGCGGCCGACCGCGTCAAGCTCGCCCTCGGCGGCGACAAGAGCAACCCGAACCTGCTGGAGGTCATCGAGGCCGCCTGCGACGAGTGCCCCTTCGGCGGCATCACCGTCACCAGCGACTGCCGCGGCTGCCTGGCCCATCGCTGCGCCCAGGCCTGCCGGCTCAACTGCATCAGCTTCGGAGATGACCTGCGCGCCCACATCGACAAGAACAAGTGCGTCAACTGCGGCATGTGCATGAAGGCCTGCCAGTTCGGCGCCATCATCAACCGCCGCCGCCCCTGCGAGGCAAGCTGCAAAATCGGCGCAATCCACGCCCGCCCGGACGGGATTTCCGAGATCGACGAGGAGAAGTGCACCCGCTGCGGCCAGTGCTCCTATGCCTGCCCCTTCGGCGCCATCATGGACAAGAGCTACATCACCAAGTGCATCGACATAATCAAGGAATCGGAGGGCGGAGCCAAGTACAAGACCTACATGATCGTCGCCCCCTCGATCTCGAGCCAGTTCCATTACGCCAAGCTCGGCCAGGTCGTCACCGGCATCAAGGCGCTCGGCTTCACCGACGTCGTTGAGGCTGCCTTGGGCGCCGACCTAGTCGCGCTAAACGAGGCCAAGGACCTCTCCGAGGAGGGCTTCTGCACATCCAGCTGCTGCCCGGCCTTCGTAAGATACGTCAATACCGCCTTCCCGACCCTCGCCGGCAAGGTCTCGCAGAACCTCTCGCCGATGGCCGCGATCGCCAAGTACATCAAGCACATCGATCCGACCGGCAAGACCGTCTTCGTCGGTCCCTGCATCGCCAAGAAGATGGAGATGTTCCGCGAGGACTCCGCCCCCTACGTCGACTGCGTCATCACCTTCGAGGAGCTGCAGGCCCTCATCGATGCCCGCGATATCGACCTCACCAAGCTCGAGGAGAAGCCGCTGGACAATGCCTCCTACTATGGCCGTATCTTCGCCCGCAGCGGCGGATTGTCCGACGCCGTCAGGCAGGCCCTCAAGGAGCAGAACATCGACTTCGAGGTGAAGCCGGTAGCCGTGAGCGGCCTAGACCAGTGCAAGATGGCCCTCACCCAAGCCAAGAACGGCCGTCTGCAGGGCAACTTCATCGAGGGCATGGCCTGCCCGGGCGGCTGCATCGGCGGCCCGTGCTGCCTCACCCATGAGGTCCGCGACGCGGCCGACGTCGACAAATACGGCCATGAATCGAAGGAGACCACTATGCTCGGCGCGGCCAATGCGGCCATGGCCGATCCGAAGATCGCCTCAACCAGAAAGGGAGAATGATGGCTGCCCCCGAGGAGCTTGAGAAGTCGGCCTTCTCCTACTATTCCGCCGTCGACTTGGGGCTGGTGGGGCTGTTCAAGGCCATCGACCCCGCGATAAAGAAGGACGAGTTCGACTCCAGCGACAAGAACTTCTGCCGCTTGCTCGCCCAGGTGGTGGAGCGCACGATGATCTCCGTCGGCGCCTCTAGCGGCGGGATGACCCACAATCAGGCCGTCTTCTTCCGCAACTTCGTCGTCAGGGAGGAAAGCGACTTCCTCCGCTACGTGGCGGAGGTCCAGCAGAAGCAGACCATCCCCTACGATGAGCTTGAGACCCTTGGAAAGGAGGGGCTCATGATGGTCGCCGCGATCCATCAGAAGCACTTCAAGGAGGTCGAGGACTTCTTCTTCGGCCTAGCCAACGAGGCCTCCAACAAGCTCGGCAACCAATCGCCCATCCCAGGCATCATCGGCTCATTGCTCTGCTTCTTCGACGCCTACTTCGACTTGGGCAAAGGGGAAGACGAGCAGAAGGCGGCCGACATCGTCTACAAGAACCTGCTATACCCCCTAGGGGCCATAAGGCAGGGCAAATGAAGTCGAAAAGCCACCCGGCGAAACGGATGGCTTTTTTCGTATACCGACTTGGATTTGCGGGGTTATCGCATGAGTAGCGACTCGATCTGTAGCACCCCAAGCCCGGCGATCAGGCAGGGTATTGCGGTTATTATCCCGTATAGGCAGAACTTCGAGAAGGTAAGCGGAACCTCCTCGCTGTGGCATTTGGAGATGAAGATCAATCCCGCCAAGGCGCCGAACGGGGTGAGGTAGGCGGCGAGGTTGCTCGATAGTATCACGGCGTAGACCTCGAACGCGTCGTAGGGGACGCTTAGGAATATCTCCTCATAGAGGACCGACATCGGGATGTTGTTGGTGAGGTTGGCCGCCAATAACGAGGTCGCGCCGTAGCTCCAGATGCCATACTCCCCGCTTAGGAAGCGGCCTATCGCCTCGGTTATGCCCTCCTCCTTGAGCGAGAAGACGATGACGAACATGCCAAGCAGCAGCGGCAATAGCGAGTAGGGGAGGCGCGACAATGCGCTGAGCGGCTTCCTCACGCTATGGGCGATCCCGCCTTTTATAAGCGAGAAGGCGAGCAGCGCAATGGCCACGATGAAGCAGCAGAGGTAGCTAGGCAGCGGCAGGAACGACGATAGGGCGCAGCTGAGGATGCATAGGGCCAGCGCCGCAATGCAGACCGTGAGCGAGACTTTGTCCTCGATGCAGGCGTCGTCCTCCTCCTTGACCTCAAGCTTCTTTTTGAGCTTCTTGGAGAATAGAAGCAGCAGGACCAAATAGGCGACGAGGCCCGAGGCCAAAGAAGGCAGGCTCATCGCCATTAGGTAGTCGGCCCAGGATATCTGTAGCGACTGGGTTAAGAAGATGTTGGTTGGGTTGCCGACCGGCAGGAAGGCGGAGAAGGTGTTGGCGGCGATGAACTCACATAGCAGGTAGGGTATCGGGTCGATTTTGGCGCGGCGGCAGAAAAGGATCAGGAACGGGGTGAAGGTCAAGACGATTATGTCGTTGGAGGTGAAGATGGTGAGGATGCTCACGAAGGCGAAAAGCAGGGTGAATAGGCCATATTGGGAGCTGCCCGAATGGCTAAGCGCCTTCTTAGCCAAATAGGCGAAGAAGCCCTCCTCGTCGAGCATCGTCGAGACGAAGACCATCGAGAAGAAGAGCAAAAGTATCTGCAGCGGGTTGACCGGCGAATTGGAGGTGAATAGTTCAACGAGGTGGTTGGCGTTCACCAGCCCGGAGGCGAGCAAAACGACCGCCCCAAGAAGCGGGAACAGGCAATAAAGCGGGAAATGGTGCCCCTTGAAGTTGACGTTGGGGAAGAAGATTGCGCTGCTGGCCATCAACAGGCAGCTGGCTATGCTGATCGCGAGAGTCCCTACCATAGCCGCGCAATTATATTCTTCTATGCGGAAAAATGGTCATGGAAGCGCTTCGATTTTGCTTTTGCCAGGTTTAATATATGGCAATGGAGGCAAAACATGCGTAAGCACATCGACACCAAATCCCGGGGGCAGCTTTTCTTCATGCAGACATATGAGGGGGACGAGATCCCGAAGCGGACCAAGTGGATATTCTCCTCGGCCGGGGCCTTTCGCGACGCCGCCTACCAGCTGGTGTCGTCTTTCCTTTTGACCTTCATGATGTATTCCGGGGTGCTGGGGACCTATTCCTCATCCTGGGACGCCACTGGCCAATACTCGGCCCAGATAGTGGTCATCAACATCATCTTCGTGATCTGCCTGATCTGGGATGGGCTCAATGACCCCATCATGGGATTCATCATAGAGAAGGCCCGCTTCAAGACCGGCAAGTACAAGCCCTGGATATTGATAGGCGGCATCGGCAACACCATCGTGATGCTGTGCCTGTTCCTGTGCAAGCCGACCGGCTGGTGGTACGTCCTCTGCTTCGGCATCTTCTATTTCCTGTGGGACTTCGTCTTCACGATGAACGACTGCGCCTATTGGGCGATGGTGCCTTCCCTCACCTCGGGGGAGAAGCAGCGCAACAACATAACCTTCCTGGTGAGCCTATTCATCTCGGTCGGCACCTTCGTCATGTATGGCGTCTGCTCGCTTTTCCCGACCGCGACCAACTCCTATTACATCTACGGGATCATCGCCGTGGTGAGCTCGGTCCTCTTCCTCGCCTCCCAGCTCGCGATATTCTTCTTCTGCCAGGAGAAGCGGATCGACCCGAGCCAGCAGAAGGCAAGCGAGGGCACCAAGATCACCGACATGTTCAAGATGATCGGCAAGAACAAGCCGCTGCTAATCGTGGTCATCGCCATCTTCCTCTACTACGCCGCGGCGAGCCTGGTCGTGAGCTTCGGCTCCAACTACTTCTACCTCTGCTTCGGCTATGGCGGGGACGCCGGGGGCTCGATCATGCTGGTGTTCACCGTGATGTACGCCATCGGGACCATCGCCGCCCAGCTGTTGTTCAAGCCGCTCATCAACCATTTCAAGCGGCAGACGCTGTTGACCTGGTGCTTCTTCGTGGCCATCGTGGCCTATGCCGTGCTTTTCCTGGTCGGCTTCCCGCTGTTCTCCGATAAGCCGCTTGCCTACAACGACGCCAGCCCCTCCGGCTTGCTGTGGGCCTTCGGGGGCACGCTGTCGCTGCTATACATCCCGCCGCTATTCTTCTTCGGCGCCCAGGGGATCTTCTACATGGTGCTGCTGGTCATGCTGCAGAACTGCATAGAGTACAACCAGTGGAAGTACGGCGAAAGGAAGGAAGCCGTCGCCTCGAGCTGGCGCCCGTTCACCGCCAAGCTCAGCTCGGCCTTGCAGAAGGGGCTCATCATGGTCAGCTTCCTCTCGGCCGGCATATACGGCATCACCCAGCAGATATCCGACGTGCAGACCAACCTCGCCCACGACGTCTCGCTGGCCCAGACCGACGAGGAAAGGGCCGCGCTTGAGCAGGCGGCCGCCAACGAGGTCGATGCCATCATTGCCGCGGTCGACGCTGGCAGCAAGAACGTCATGGGCATCTGGATGGTCGGCAGCGCGCTGCTGTTCCTAATCGCCTCCTATTGCCTGGTTCATTTCGGCTACAAGATCGACGAGGAGTTCTACGCCAAGATCGAAAAGGAGATCAAGGAGCGGGAAGCCTTAGCCAACCAGGAAGCCGATTGAGTATTCCTTATCACCTTCTTTTAACAGCAAAACGGCGTTCTGCGGCGATTTCACCTTCATAGAGGCGACGTAGACCGCCCCAGCTCCGCCTTCGAGGCAGATGCATTCGGGCCCCATTATCCTGATGGGGCCTTTTGCCTGAAGGCTTATCGGCCCGCCGTCGAGGTGGAGCAGGTTTCCATTCTCATCGACCCGGCGTATCTCGACCCTCGCCGCGTCAAAAGTCTTGCCGTATTCGAGGTTGGTCTTGCTGGGTGTTATCTCAAGCGTCGAGTAGTGGCAGGGCGACTTGACGATGGTCTTGAACTTCTTGCCATCGCGGTAGAACTCGAAGCGGTAGTCGAGGCGCTTGTTCCCCCAAATCCCGACCGCCCCGACGTAGATCTCCTGCAAATCGGCGAACTTCAGGCGATGCCTGACCATGGAGCAGAGGATCGACAGCTTGTGGCGCAGCTTAAGCGCGTTGAAGCCATGGCTTGAGGCATAGGCGAGCACCTTCTTGACCCGCTTCCTCTCAAGCCCCTTCATGTACTTGGGCAAGGCCGCGTCGGGGATGAACGAGTCGATGAACACCGGCGGATGGGGTAGGTGGGGGTAGCCCTTGCGGTCGGGGAAGAAGTCGCCCACCAGCATGTCGCCGCGGTAGAGGGTGACCTTGTCGGCGTTGGTGTAAATCGGCATCCTCTCCGGCAATAGGGTCTCTGGCGAATCGCCGAGGTCGAGGCTTTGCCCGATGTAGGCGACGTCGTGGGAGGCGAACTGGCTCTCGTAGGCGTAGGCCGCCTCCTTCTTGTTGCGGAAGATGCTGAAAACGCCATGGTAGCAGACCATGTCGCCCGAGCCGAAGTCCATGTGGGTCCCGTAGTCGAAGGCGCACCACCCGACCACGGCCGAGAGCGACTTGTACTTGAAGCCATCGTCGAGCACCCGGAGGTGGCGCAGGGCCTGCTCGTCCCGCCGCTCATCGCGGTCGGTCATCTTGGTTGGGAACATGTGGCCGTTATGCTCCGATACCATCTTGGCCTTGTTCTTGTCGCCGTATTTCCGCGGGTTGATCAGCCCGTGATTTATCGAGGAGCAGGAGAAGTCGTTGTAGGCGTAGATGTCCTCGAGCTGCTCCGAGCCGATGAAGTTCCTCACGCCAAGCGAGGGGCGGTAGGGATCGAGTTCGGATTTTATCTTCTCCAAGGCGGAATAAAGCTCGTGGTCGTCGGGGGACTCGTCGATGCGCAGGCCATATCCGATCAGGCAGGGGTGGTTCCTTTCCTTCCTGATCATCCTACGGCAGAAGTCGAGTTCGGTTTCCCGCCACTTCTTCGATGTCCCGATGTGCTGCCAGCCCGGTATCTCGTCGATTACGAAGAGCCCGAGCTCGTCGCAGGCGGAGAGGAAGTCCTCGCCTTGGGGATAATGCGAGGTCCGGACGAGGTTGATGCCAAGCTCCTTCAATAGCCTTGCGTCGTCCTCCTGCAGGGCCTTGGGGGCCGCCGAGCCGAAGTAGGGGTAGCTTTGGTGGCGGTTGAGCCCGACCAGCTTCAGGCGCTCCCCATTCAGGAAGAAGCCGTCCTTTGTCCAGCTATAGTCGAGGAAGGCCAGCCTCTGCCTATACTTCTCCTCGCCGTAATTGACCTCGAGGAGGTATAAAGTCGGGGAAGAAGGAGAATAGGGCTTGGGGTCGAAAAGCCTTCCCTTGCTTCCCTTGAAGTCGACTAGCCGCTGCTTATCCAGGTAGAGGGTGCACTTGATGTCCTCGGTGCGCTCGCCGCTTTCGTCGTAGGCCTCGACGAAAATCTCCCCTTTGGAGTTCCCCCGCGCGTAGATGTCGCTTAGATGCGACTCATGTTGGCTTATTAGGCACACCCCGCGGTAAAGCCCGGCGTAGGTCAGGTAATCGACCACGTTGCCAAACGGCGGGATCTCGGCGTCCTCTGTTGAGTCGAGCAGCACCACGAGGCGGTTCCCCTTCCGCCTTATCTTGCCGGTGACGTCGATGTCCACCGGCAGGAAGCCCGAGATGAATTTGCCGAGTATCTCCCCGTTGAGCAGCACCTCCATCTTGAGCATCGCCCCCTCGAAGCGCAGCAGCTTGCTGGGCAGTTCGGGATATTCGTCGTCGAAGCAGGTCGCGTAG
>DGYFR06201__coassemble_1111_pt1 | contig 15637 bp, 14 predicted proteins | sample DGYFR06201__metabat2_high_PE_004 | metagenome-assembled genome bin DGYFR06201 | reverse complement strand
ATCTGTCGGAAGAATATTCCAAGGCGTTCGACTCTCCCAAGAAAGGGGAATAGAAACTCGCCCTTGATACGCGCGAGCGTATGGGATAAAGTTTCCTTCGCGGTTTCATGCCGCCAAAACGCACCCCGTGGATTCGGAGCCTTGTTCCTCTCGGGCCGAAATAGGCTTAAAAATCGAGCAGGTGGTCATCCGTTGGAAGCGGGGGAGGCACAAACAAATGGAGGTCACCACAATGAGTGACGAAATCAAGGAGACCCTCGCCCAGGGGACTGAGCAGGCCGAGCAGGCTGCCCCCGCCGAGGAGAACATCATGGCGCAGGTCATGCACGACCCCAACGCCCCAATCATCACGCTGAAGAAATGCCTTTCCGCCGGCGTCCACTTCGGGCATCAGACCCGTCGCTGGAACCCGAAGATGGGCAAGTTCATCTACGGCGCCCGCAATGGCATCTACATCATCGACCTCAACAAGACCGTTGAGCGCGTCACCGCTTCCTACAAAGCCCTCCGCGCCATCGTCGAGGCCGGCGGAAATGCCTCCGGCCGCGTCCTGTTCGTCGGGACCAAGCCGCAGTCGCAGCAGATCGTCATCGACGAGGCTGTCCGCTCTGGCTCGTTCTACATCACCAACCGCTGGCTCGGCGGAACCCTCACCAACTTCCGCACCATCCAGGGCCGCATCAAGAGGCTCCGCGATCTAGAGACCGCCTCTGAGGATGGCTCCTGGGACAAGCTCCCGAAGAAGGAAGTCGCCCTTCTGAAGAAAGAGCTCGCCAAGCTCCAGAAGAACCTCGAGGGCATCAAGGAGATGCGCCGCCTTCCGAACGCCATCGTCCTCGTTGACCCGACCATCGAGCACAACGCCGTCGCCGAGGCCCACAAGCTCGGCATCCCCGTCTTCGCCATCTGCGATACTTCCGACGATCCGGACACCGTCGACTTCCCGCTTCCGTCCAACAACGATGCCACCAGCGCCATCAAGCTCATCATCGGCGTCATGGCCGATGCCATCGTCGAGGCCCGCACCAACGGCGGCCTGACCGAGATCGCCTACACCGTCGATGAGGGTGAGGAAGCCACCATGGCCGACGCCATCAAGGTCGCCGACATCGCCGCTGAGCAGCGCCGTGCCGCCATCCGCGCCGCCCGCAAGGCCCGCGAGGAGCACTACGCCAAGATGCAGGCTGAGCGCCAGGCCCGCTATGCCGCCCGCAAGGAGGCTGCCGCCAAGGCCAAAGCCGAGACTGAGTCCAAGGCCAAAGAGGAAACCAAGTAATATGCCAGTAACCATCGATCAAATCAAAGCTCTCCGCGACCGCACCGGCGCGGGGATCATGGATTGCAAGAAGGCCCTTCTGGAGGTCGACGGCGACATCGAGAAGGCCATCGACGTCCTTCGCGAGAAGGGCATCGCCAAAGCCGCTTCCAAGGCCGGCCGCATCGCCGCTGAGGGCCTCACCAACATCAAGGTCTGCGATGCCTGCCACAAGGCGGTCATCGTCGAGGTCAACTGCGAGACCGACTTCGTCTCCAGCTCCGACAAGTTCCACGACCTCGTCGCCCAGGTCACCGATGTTCTATTGAAGAACTGCCCGGCCACCCTTGAGGAAGCCACCGAGCTCACCAAGGACCTCTTCGCCGAGGCCACCATCGCCATGGGCGAGAAGTTCGTCCTCCGCCGCTACGAGATCCTCTCCGCCGCTGAGGGCCAGGCGTTCGGCGCCTACTCCCACATGCAGGGCAAGATCTCCGGCCTCGTCCTCCTCTCCAAAGATGGCGGCGACCTCAACAAGGCCCTTGCCATGACCGTTGTTGCCAACAATCCGTCCTACCTCACCATCACCGATGTCCCCGAGGACGTCAGGGCCCGCGAGACCAAGATCGCCCAGACCGAGGTCTCCGAGGATCCGAAGCTCGCTTCCAAGCCCGACGCCGTCAAGGCCAACATCGTGGTTAGGAAGGTCGACAAGGTCCTATCCTCCTCCTGCCTCGACGTTCAACCTTACGTTTACGACGAGAACAAGACCGTCGGTCAGGTTCTGAAGGAAAACGGCGTCGAGCTGCTCAAGTTCGTCCGCTATGCGGTCGGCGAGGGCATCGAGAAGAAAGCCTCCGAGGAATAAGAGTCAACAAGCACTCCCGAAAGGGGGTGCTTTTTTGTATAATCAGCGCGAGGAAAAATATGAAGAGCATTTACAAACGGGTCATCATCAAGCTTTCGGGGGAAGCGCTTGCCGACGAGAACGACAAGCTCATCCTCGACGCCAACAAGCTGAAGAACGTGGCCCTTACCGTTGAGAAGGTGCTGGCCACCGGCACCCAGGTCGGGATAGTGGTGGGGGCCGGCAACATCTGGCGCGGTAGGCTCGCCGAGAAGATCGGCATCGAGCCCGCCACCGCCGATTACATGGGGATGCTTGGCACCATCATAAACGCGCTTGCCATCCAAAGCGCCATCGAGGAGCGGGGCATGAGCTGCCGCGTCATGAGCTCGATAAACGTTCCGCAGGTCGCCGAGGCATATATAAGGAGGAAGGCGACCAGCCACCTGAGCAAGGGAATCGTCACCATCTTCGCCGGCGGGACCGGGAACCCATTCTTCACCACCGACTCGACCGCTACATTGCGGGCCCTCGAAGTTGGGGCGGATGCCATCCTGATGGCCAAGAACGGGGTCGATGGGGTCTATGATTCCGATCCGCGCAAGAACAAAGACGCCAAGCTGATCAAGCACCTTACCTTCCACGAGGTCGTCGAGCGCAAGCTTCAGGTCATGGATCTGACCGCCGTGGCGATGCTAGAAGGCAAGTCGGTCGTCATCCGCGTATTCGACTTCGATTCGCCCGATTCCTTCCTCGATGTGCTAGAGGGAAAGGATATAGGGACAATCATCAGCGAAAACTGATACAATAAGCAATTGAGGATTTAAAACATATGGATGCCTATACCCAAGAAGCTTCCTCCAAGATGGGGAAGTCGATCGAATCGCTTCAGAACAGCCTAGCCAAGCTCCGGTCCGGAAGGGCCAACCCGTCGATGCTCGACGGAATCAAGTGCGACTACTACGGCGAGAAGATGGATATCACCTCCCTCTGCTCGATCCAGATGCCCGAGCCGCGCCAACTTTACGTCAAGCCCTATTCCCGCGAGGACCTGAAGACCATCGCCGCCGCGATAAGCGCCGCCAACCTCGGCGTCAACCCGCAGACCGAGGCCGATGGCATCAGGATCGTTGTCCCGCCGCTGACCGAGGAGCTCCGCCGCGACATCGCCAAGAAGGCCAAGGCCCTAGGCGACGAGGCCAAGGTCTCGATCCGCAACATCCGCCGCGACGTCTTGAACCTCCTAAAGGAGGATGACTCGATGTCGGACGACTACAAGGACCGCGTCGAGGACGAGATCCAGAAGGAAGTCGAATCGGCCAACAAGAAGGTCGATGGCATAATCGCCGAAAAGACGAAGGAGATAATGACCATCTGATAGGGAGGGCTAAGCCCTCCTTTTTCTATCCCTTGCCAGGTTATATAATTAGCCGATGAGCAAAGAAGAGTTTGTATTGACTAAGCCGTTGCGCCACATCGCCTTCATCATGGATGGCAACGGGCGCTGGGCCAAGGCCAGGGGGCTGCCGCGCACATTGGGGCATAAGAAGGCCTGCGAGATGCTACGCGGCATTTTCGACGCCTGCTATGAGCAGCATATATACGCGATGAGCTTCTTCGCCTTCTCCACCGAGAACTGGAACCGGCCGGAGGATGAGATAACCCACCTTATGGATTACCTCGAGGAGTTCTTCAAGAAGAACATGGATTACCTGCTTTCCAAAGGAGCCCGGGTGATCGTCAGCGGCGACCTTAGCAGGTTGCGCCCCTCGACCAGGGAGACCTGCCTTAGGGCCATCGAGGAATCCAAGGGCAACGATGCCTGCGTCCTCAACGTCTGCCTGAATTACGGAGGCCGCGACGACATCGTCCACGCGTGCCGGAATATAGCCGAGGACGTCAAATCCGGAAAGATTGAGGGAAAGGACATCGATGAGAGGCTTTTCGCCTCCTATCTATATACCGCCGGGCTTCCCGACGTCGATCTGCTAGTCCGAACATCGGGGGAGCAGAGGATATCGAACTACATGCTGTATCAGATCGCCTATGCCGAGCTGGTCTTCACCCCGGTGAAATGGCCGGATTTCGACAAAGCCGCATTGATCGACTGCCTAAAGGAATACTGCGGCCGCATCCGCCGCTTTGGAGGGCTCAAGAATGAATAGGATCAAGCCCAATGAACTTGACCAGAAGAAGAAGCGCTCGCTTTTCTCCCGCATCGTGGTGGCGGCTCTGCTAATCGCCGTAGCCGTCCCCTGCATCTTCCTAGGCGGATGGTTTTGGTTCTCTTTCCTCACCATCTTCCTGCTGCTGGCCTGCTTTGAGATGATCCACGCGACCGGCAAGAAATACCCGATTTACGTCTACGCTTTCGCCTACGTCTTCGTCTTGGCGGAGGCCTATTGGTTCATAGCCAAAGGCAACGTCGAGGCCTATCTGGCGAACCCCGATGGCTATTCGTTCTCGCTGTCCAATACCGGGGAGGGGATCGGGGTGAGCGTCGTCTTCTTGGTAGCCTCGATCATCGTCTACTGGGCCATAGCCCTATTCGACCGCAGGTTCGACCTGTTCGACGCGGTATATTTCCTTGCGGTCGGCCTGCTCATATCGCTTGGCTTCCAGGGCTTGCTTTTCGTCAGGTACTTCCCGCTTTCCCTTTCCGACGACTCCAGCTCATCGTTCGCCTATTATGGCTCGGTGACCCTGTTGCTGTTCGTCTGCATCGCCACCGTCATGAACGACACCTGGGCCTACTTCGTCGGCATATTCTTCGGCAGGCACAAGATGATACCCGCGGTGAGCCCCAACAAGACCTGGGAGGGGTTCTTCGGCGGATGGATACTCGGCGGGGCCACCTGCTTGGCCTTCGCCTTGCTGACCGACTATTTCGGCTTCCCGCTGCTGGATAGCCTCGCCATTTTCGGGGCCGGCTCAAAGTGGTGGTGGGCCGTCGTGCTGAGCTTCCTCTTGCCGCTTGTAGGCGACGTCGGCGACTTGACCTTCTCGCTTATCAAGAGGCATTTCGGCATAAAGGATTTCGGCTTCATCTTCCTCGCCCACGGCGGCGTGCTGGATAGGGCCGATTCCTTCACCTTCACCGCGATGTTCACCGCCGTTTTCGTGAGCCTGCTTACCAGCGGGTTGGGATTCCTGCTATGAGGAACGTCTGCCTGCTGGGCGCTTCCGGATCGATTGGGACGCAGAGCCTCGACATAATTAGGCAAAACCCGGACCGATTCTGCCTTAAAGCCGTGTCGGTGGGGCGCAATATCAAGCGTCTTGAGGAGATTTTGCGCGATTTTCCGTCCATCGAACACGCCTATGCCATTTCCGAAGACGATATCGCGTCTTTGCGCGGTTTGTTCCCGAACGTCAGTTTCCTCTCTGGCGAGGAAGCCCTCAAGGAAATGGCCGAGCTAGATTGCTGCGACATGGTCGTCAACGCCTTGGTCGGATTCGCCGGCGTGGCGCCGACTTTGGCTTCGCTTGGCAGCGGCAAGATACTATGCCTAGCCAACAAGGAATCCCTGGTGGTCGCCGGGGGGCTGGTCAACGGATTGCTAGAAGCGGGGAAAGGGAGGCTATACCCGATAGACTCCGAGCACGTGGCAATAGCCAAGCTGCTCCGCTACGCCGGGAAGGACAACGTCGACAAGGTTCTCATCACCGCCTCCGGCGGCCCGTTCAGGAATCTAAGCCGGGAGCAGCTTAAGGGCATCACCCCGGAAAGGGCGCTCGACCACCCGACCTGGCACATGGGCAAGAAGATAACCATCGACTCCGCCACCATGATGAACAAGGGATTCGAGGTGATCGAGGCTTGCTATTTGTTCGGCCTCTCGCCCGACGATATTGAGATAGTCATAAACCCCGAGAGCCACGTGCATTCGCTTGTTAAGCTAAAGGACGGGTCGTATCTGGCTGACGTCTCCTCGCCCGACATGCATTCGCCGATCGCCTATGCCCTGTTCGAGTCCGATTATCCATTCGATCCCATGAAATCGGACAGCCTCGATGGTTATGCGCCTTACCACCTGCTGCCATTCGACCCGGATAGGTTCCCCTCGGTCGGGCTGGCGCTAAGCTGCTATCGAAGGGGCGGCAACATGGGGGCGGCCCTAAACGGAGCCAACGAGGCGGCGGTATACGCCTTCCTCGACCGGCAACTTCCTTTCTTGCAAATAGAGGAAGCCGTAAGCTATGCTTGTAGTCGCGTTGATTACGTCAAAGACGTAGACTACGAGGCGCTGAAGCTCACCGACCATAAGGCGCGGGAGGACGTTAGGCGGTTCGTGTCCGCAAACGAGAAAAGATAAATGGATATATTGCTCGCAATAATAGAGATAGTGCTCATATTGGGCGTTCTGATCTCGATACACGAGGCCGGCCACCTCTCGATGGCCAAGGCATTCCACGTCTACTGCTTCGAGTACTCGATCGGCTTTGGGCCGGCCATAATCCATAAGAAGCGGAAAAAGGGCGAGACATATTTCAGCCTGCGCGCCATCCCCCTCGGCGGATACGTCTCGATGTATGGCGAGGACGGCGAGGCCCCCGAGGGCTACGATGCCCCCGATCCATCCCGGAGCCTCAACGCCATCGCCAAATGGAAGAAATGCATCGTCTTGGTCGCCGGCGTCACCTTGAACTTCGTGCTGGGCCTCGTCTTGATCTTCGTCTCCGACGTCGCCTTCCCGCAGTACTATTCGGCCTACTCGAGCCCCTACAATGAGACCAGCCAGCGGACCGTCCTCTACACCCCGGCCATCTATAGCGAGGAAGTCGCATCCTACATCGAGGAGAATGCCCTCGAGGGATATGAGCCAAAGGATTATTGCGTCGAGCTGCCGGCCAACCTCAACAACACCTACATCATGCTTTCCGACAACGTGACGATGTCGACCACCTCGTCGATCTTCGTCGCGCTTTATTCCCCCTCGACGTTGCTCGATTCGCATAATCTCGCCGATTCGGTGGTCTTCTACCCATCGACCGAGGAAGGCGTAACCGAGGAGATGAAGGAGATGGGCATCTACCGCCTCCCGGACCAAAAGGCCATCAATAGCGGCGATTCCTTCGACGTCGCCGCCTCCCCCGAGGGCACCACGGCCACCTTCACCATCAGCCTGCTGCCAATCGGCCAGCAGATGACGATGGAGCAAAGCAAGCAGAATGCGATCTCGCTCCCGGTCACCTTGACCGCCACCAAGCAGGGCGATTTGGTGAGCTGGGCCGACTACGGCGTCGAGTTCCAGGTCATCAAGCAGTGGCTTGGCTGGAGCGGGGCTTGGCGGAAATGGGCGGGCGACGTGCCGACCGCCTGCGGGGCCATCGTCAAGGGCTTCGCCTCGCTATTCACCGCCGACGGCTTCAACAACCTCTCGGGCATCGTCGGCATGACCGCTGCCCTCCCGGCCTTGCAGGCCAGCGGCGGGGCGGCGAGGATCTTCTACTTCGCCGGATTGCTCTCGATCAACCTCGCCTTCTTCAACCTGCTTCCGTTCCCGGGGCTTGACGGGTGGGCGCTATTGGTCACCATCATCGAGGGCATCACCAGGAAAAGGGTCCCGGCCAAAGCCCAGAGCATCATGTCGGTCATCGGGATGGTATTATTATTCGGCTTGATGATCGCGGTCACGGTCAAAGACATCATTCAGCTAATCATCTAAGGAGGCGGGTTTATGCAAAATAGGATGAAGCGCTTCCTGGATTCCATCGGCATCGAGGACTTCGAATCCTTCGATATGGATTTCGTGTTCATTGCCAAGGATCCATCCAACGCTGAGCAGATAAACATGGCGATATGCAAGAAGACGCCATGGGACTATGGGCAGTTTTCCCGCTTCTTCCTTGGGCTGCAGAACGTCCATTACCGCTACACCATACGCTTCTCCTACGACCAGCAGCCGACCACAAAGGACTGCAAGGACCTGCTTGAGCCGTGGGGCACCGACCAGTACTTCGGCTCCCGCCCGTTCAACGTCGTCGACGGGGACGGGCTGACAATCGACTTCCCCTCCCTCGAATTCAACGAGGGTGAGGGCTTCAAGAAGGACATCGAGAGCTTCCTCAGGTTCCTCAATTACGATTTCAAACCGTCCTATACCTACTCCTATGCTGTCCAGAAGAAGGAAAGGGAGGAAGCGAGGATGAGGGCCGAGCAGCAGATGCTATCCGCCAGCCGTGAGGAATACCTATCCGCCAAGCGGTGGCAGAAGGGGAACTACAAGAAGGTCGATCGGATCGACGAGCTTTTCGCCATGGGCCCGTGCAACGTCGAGGTCGTCGGCGAGGCATATGGCAACATCGACGTCAGGACCTCGAAGAAGGGGCGCCTTTGGGCGAGCTTCGGAATCGGAGACGACTATGGGGCGATCAACGTCCGGGCCTTCGAGGGCCAGGGGATAAAGGACGAGGACATCAACGCCCTCAACGCCAAATGCAATAAGGGCAAGAACACCTTCATGGTGAGGGTTTTCGGCGCCTTGCAGGAGGATAGCCGCGACAACCTGCCATCCATCACCGCCCACAAGATAGAGTTCGACGTCAGCAAGCCGATGCGGGAGGACCCATATCCCCGCAAGCGGGTTGAGCTGCACCTGCACACCAACATGTCGATGATGGACGCTCTCCCCCCGATGGAGGATTACTGCGCGCTAGCCAAGCACATGGGCATGGAGGCGATAGGGCTTACCGACCATGGAGTCGTCCAGGCCTTCCCGGCCGCCCAAAGGGCCGCCAAGCAATATGGGCTGAAGATAGTCTACGGCTGCGAGCTGTACATGTTCGACAAGCACCAGACCTACGTGCTAAACCCCGCAAAAACCCCGCTTAAGGGAGCTAAGTACTGCGTGTTCGATACCGAGACCACCGGCCTATCGACCCGGTATGACCGCATAATCGAGTTCGCCGGCGTCATCGTGCAGGATGGGCAGATAATCGACCGCTTCTCCCAATACGTCAACCCGGGCATGAAGATCCCGGAGGCCGCGAGCCGGGTCAACCACATAACCGACGAGATGGTCGCCGACAAGCCGAGGCTAGAGGACGTTATGCCCCGGATTCTGGAATTCATGGGGGACAGCATCCTAGTCGCCCACAACGCCACCTTCGACATCGGCTTCATCAACGCCGCGCTGAAGCGGATGGGGCTGCCCGACATCGCCAACCCGGTGGTCGACACCTTGCCTTTGTCCCATTACCTCTTCCCGGAATCCAGCCGCCACACCGAGGGGGCGATGCTGCGCAACCTGGGGCTGAGCACCTATGACGAGTCCGACGCCCACGAGGCGCTTTACGACGCCGAGCAGCTTAGCCACGGCTGGCTTGAGATAGTCAACCACTTCGAGAAGGAGAAGCCCGGCATAACCCACGAGGACCTCAAGGACCTGATGGTCGAGATCACCGACGAGAACGATCCGGACAAGGACCACTACCAGGCGGTGTGGAAGAAATACAACGCCTTCTGCTCCCACCTCCGCGAATACCACTGCGACGTCTGGGTGAAGAACGAGCAGGGGCTTTCCGACCTCTACCGCATCGTCACGGAAGGCCACACGACCTATTTCTCGAAGGTCCCGAAGACCCCGAGGGAGCTCATCGAGAAGTACCGCAGCAATTTCATAGTCGGCTCGGCCTGCTTCAACTCCGAGATCTTCGAGATCGCCAGGAACCGCACCCGGGAGGAGCTGGTCAAGGCGATGGAGTTCTACGACTACATCGAGATCCAGCCGATAGAGAACTACTCCTACCTCGTCGACATGGGCCGCGTCGACGGGCGGGCGAGGCTAATCGAGATACTCAAGGACATCATCGAGGCCGCTTCCATCGCCGGGAAGAAGATCATCGCCACCGGCGACTGCCATTACCTCAACCCCGACGACAAGATACTCCGCGACATCTACATCTCGACCCTGGTCCCCTCGATCGGGCGCCATCCGCTTAACCCCGGCGCGCGGGCCAACCTGAGCTTCGAGAACCCCGACCAGCATTTCCGCTCGACCCAGGAGATGGTCGATTCCTTCTCCGCTTGGCTCGACGACAAGGACTTCATCGAGCAGATAGTCATCGACAACCCCAAGGAGATCGCCGATTCGGTCGATGTCCTAGAGCCGGTCAAGGACGACCTGTTCAAGCCCGATGCCAACCTGCCGCATTCCTCCACCACGCTGCGGGAGCTTTGCGAATCCAACTTCGACGCCCGCTACCGCGGCAACCCCGACCCCGAGGTGCAGAAGCGCATCGAGGAGGTCCACCAGAGACTCGAGAAGGAGCTCAACGGTATCATCGACCACGGCTATGCCGTCACCTACATCATCGCCCACCACCTGGTGAAGATGGCCCACGACGAGCCCGAGCACTACATCGTCGGGTCCCGCGGCTCGGTCGGGTCGAGCTTCGTGGCCACCATGGCCGACATCACCGAGGTCAACCCTCTCCCGCCGCATTACCTCTGCCCGCACTGCCATTACTTCGAGTGGGGCGACAAAGACAAATACCTGTCCGGCTTCGACCTACCCGACAAGGAATGCCCGATGTGCCACCACAAGATGGTCGGCAACGGGCAGAACATCCCCTTCGAGACCTTCCTGGGCTTCGCGGCCGACAAGGTGCCGGACATCGACCTCAACTTCGAGGATGAGAGCCAGCACAAGGCCCACAACTACACGAAGATATTGCTCGGCGAGCACAACGTCTACCGCTGCGGCACCATCGAAACGGTCGCCGAGAAGACGGCGTACGGCTTTGCCATGAAGTTCTTCGAGAGCAAGGGGAAGAACACCTCCGACCCGCTTTTCAAGAACTACGTGGCCTACATCGCCTCGCGCTGCCAGGGCGTCAAGAAGACGACCGGCCAGCACCCCGGCGGCATCATCGTCGTCCCCGCCGACCACTCGCTTTTCGACTTCACCGCCGTCCAGCACCCGGCCAACGACCTTAGCTCGGACTGGCTCACCACCCACTACGACTTCCACTCGATGCACGATGAGCTGCTGAAGCTCGACATCCTCGGCCACGTCGACCCGATGGCCATGCGCTATTACCGCGATTACACCGGGATACCAATCGAGTCGATACCGATGAACGACCCGAAGGTGCTTTCGCTGTTCACCTCGGCCAAGGAACTGAATATGAGCGGCAACTTCCTCGGGGTCAAAACCGGCGCCAGCGCCCTCCCCGAATTCGGCACTGACCTGGCCCAGCGAATGCTTTTGACGGCCCAGCCGAAATGCTTCAACGACCTGCTCATCATCTCAGGCCTGGCCCATGGCACCAACGTCTGGAGCGGCAACGCCGAGGACCTCATCACCTCCGGCACGACCGACCTGCACGGCGTCATCGGGTGCCGCGACGATATCATGACCTACCTCATCTCCAAGGGAATCGAGCCCCAGATGGCCTTCAAGATCATGGAATCCGTCCGAAAGGGGCGCGGCCTGAGCCAGGAGTTCGAATCCGCAATGGTCGCCCATAAGGTGCCGGCCTTCTACATCGAGTCCTGCAAGAAGATCAAATACCTCTTCCCGAGGGGGCACGCGACCGCCTACGTCATGATGGCCGTCCGCGTGGCCTACTTCAAACTCTACCATCCGCTGGAGTTCTACGCGGTTTTCTTCTCCGTCCGGTGCGACAACTACGACATCAAGTCGATGGTTGCCGGATATGAGGCGGTGAAGGCCAAGATAACCGAATTGCAGAACAGGCAATACGATAGATCCAATCCTCTGTCCGACCCGGAGCAGGAGACCTTGGCGACGCTTAAGATCGCCATCGAGATGCTCCAGCGCGGCTACACCTTCTCCAACATCGACCTATACCGGAGCGATGCGAAGATGTTCTTGGTCGACAATGATAAGAAGCAGCTCATCCCGCCTTTCTCCTGCGTGCCTAGATTGGGATTGGCGGCCGCTAAGACCATCGTCGAGGCGCGGAAGGAGGGCAAGTTCCTCTCCAAGGAGGACCTGCTCAGCCGCACCAAGCTATCGAGCACCAACGTCTCGGACCTGTCCGACCTCGGCGTTTTGGACGGCATGAGCGAGCGGAATCAGATGTCTATATTTGATTTCATTTGACTCCGATGGTATATTTCACTTCGCGCGTAAGCGCATCGGGACGTAGCACAGCTTGGTAGTGCGCCTGGTTCGGGACCAGGAGGTCGCGGGTTCGAACCCCGCCGTTCCGACCATCGTGAAGAATCCTATAATGGCAAAACATTATAGGTTTTTTGCTTTCTTTGCGCGGATGGCCCATAGACAACTGTTTTAAAGAACCTCCACTAATGTATAATTGACGTTAGCCAAGACTTTTTGGCTATGCAAAGGAGCATCGAAAATGGCTTTCTATGAGTTAATAAAATACGATGGCACCGGCATAGATTGGCTTTTGGCCAAACATCCGGTTGACGAGTTCAACAACAAGAGCCGCCTCATCGTATCCCCTGGGCAGATCGCGATAATCGTCCATTCTGGGAAGATCGAGAAGATCTGCGAGGAAGGAAGCTTCAGGATCAATTCCGAATTGCTTCCGATACTGAAGTCCTTCACCAAGGCCTTCTACGGCGGCAAGAACCCCTATCCAATCGAGATATACTTCGTCAACAAGCGTTTGAAGCTGGACCTGCTTTGGGGCACCAGCGACCCGATTAAGCTCATCGACCCGAAATATTCCATTCAGATCAATGTCAGGGCCAGGGGGCAGATGGGGATAAGGCTCAGCAACTACCAGTATTTCCTGCAGACCTTGGTCGGGACCCTGATGAAGGGATCGGTGGTGGATTTCGCCGCCATCCAGAGCTTCTTCCGCGGGAAGGTCAACCAGATCGTCAAGAAGGAGCTGTCCGCCTTCATACTCGGGAACAAGGTTACCTATTTCGAAATCGACTTGCATCTCGACGACATCTCCAAGCGGATCGGCGACCAGATAAAGGAAGAGCTCGCCGGATATGGCTTCGATATGCTCTCGCTGTCGATCGAATCCATAAATGTGCCCGACGCCGAACTCAATAAGCTCAACGAGATTCTGCACAAGAAGGCCGAATACGATCAGCTCGGCGACAAGGTCTATCGGACCGCCAGGGGATACGACGTCCTCGAGGCTGGGGCTGAGAACAACGCCGCCGCGGCCACCATCATGGGAGTGGGGCTAGGGAACAACATCGCCGGGTCCACCGGATCGATCATCCCCGCCTCCGAACCGGAGAATAAGGCTAAGCCGGCCGGGAAGCACTGCCCCAACTGCGGGGCTGCGGTCGCTTCGGGGGCGAAGTTCTGCCCCGAATGCGGCGCCAAGCTATCCGCCACCTGCCCCAAATGCGGGCACGAGATCTCGCCCAACGCCAAATTCTGCCCCAACTGCGGGGAGAGCCTGAAGAAGGAGGGAGAATGACATGAAACTCCGCATCGCCTATCTAGTTTTCGCCATCGGGGTCGCCGGGCTAGTCATCGGCTTGCCGTTTAGCTTCGACAACTCGCTTTTCACCGACTCGATGCTCGGATATTACATCGCCTCCAAGGTGGTGTTCTTCCTGACCCTGATCGCCGCGGTCACCTATTCGCTCGTGTCCAAAGCCCCGACTGGGTCCAGCAGCTGGCTGACCGGCATCGCCTTTGTCTTCCAGCTGGTGCCGCTAGGCCTCCGCTACCTGCTGCTTACCGGCTACGGAGCCGCCGGAACTTGGTGCATCGTGATAATGGTTTTGTGCGTCTTGGCCTTCGTCGGGTTGGCCCTTGGGCTGTCGTGGCAGGACGGCAAGATGGTCAAAAACGACGAGGATAGCGCCGGCAAGACCATCCCGGTTGAGCCGGAGAAGGTTAGCCTGAAGGAGGAAGAAAAGAAATGAGCAAGGAATGCCCGAACTGCGGATACGCTTTCTCCGCTTCCGATGCCAAGTGCCCATATTGCGGCACCGCGAACCCCGATTACGTCCCGACCGCGAAGCCGGTCGCGGCTAGACCGGCCTCGCCGACCCAAAACTACGTCTCCAACGCCGGGTCCAACCAGACCCCGGCCAAGAAGAAAGAACCCAATTGGATTATCTTCATCATCCTGCTGATAATCTGCTGGCCGATTGCCATCGTCTACCTTTTGGTGAAGATAGCCTAATTTCCTATCGCTTTGTCCGCACTTGGTGATAAAATCACCGTGCTGTCGCTGTAGCTCAGTGGATAGAGCGACCGCCTCCTAAGCGGTAGGCCGGAGGTTCGAATCCTCTCAGCGACGCCATCGCAAAATCGCCCCCGGCTTCATTCCGTGGGCTTTTTCTTTGCTTTCAAAGGGGAATTACGCGGTATTCTCGAAAAATAAAACCGGCTTTTGCCGGTTGTTTATAGCGATCCTTCGTTATCGGTGGACTGCAGGACGAACATCCCGCCTTTGATGCTCTTGAAGGAATTGGTCGCCTCGCGGATCATCTTCTTCAGGTCGTCGAGCTTGTCGTCGTCGATGGTGATGAACAAGGTTAGGTTGCCGCTTGGCAGGTCGTCGACCATGGCCGCCAAGGGAATGGCACCCGACACGTCGTCGTCGAATTTCGGGAGGATGTGGTGGAGGCCACTGGTCGGAATGACCGTTCCGTTGTAGCCTTTTTCCGATAGCCGGCGAAGCAATTCCTCGGTCGCCGGAACGTGGTCTAGTATCGCGAATAGAAGCTTCTTCATCTTCTTTCCTCCTGCCAAAGGCTAATATATCATATACGCGCGTTTTATAGGCGCAATAAAAAGGAAGGTCAATCAATGGTAAAGATATACGTCAAGGACTTCGGCGTCATGAGCGCCGAACTGTATTGGGACGCCGCCCCGAACTCCTGCGCGAATTTCGTCTCCGTCGCCAGGCAAGGGCTATACGAGGGGACCGTCTTCCACCGCATCATCAAGAACTTCATGATCCAGGGCGGGGCGCTGGAGATGGTTGGCAAATCGCTTGGCTACACCATCAAGGGCGAGTTCAAGGCCAACGGGGTCGACAACCCGATAAAGCACACCCGCGGGGTGCTCTCCTATGCCCGCACGATGGTCAACGACTCGGCCACCACCCAGTTCTTCATCGTCCACAAGGACTCGCCGCACCTCGATGGGCAATACTCCGCGTTCGGCAAGCTGGTCGATGGATTCGACGTGCTGGATAAGCTGGCCGGTTTGCCCACCAACTTCCGCGACATGCCTTATCCGCTTCCGGTCATAGAGAAGGTCGAGGTAATCGATGAGCCCGATAGGGAAGTCGAGAAGATAAAATGACCGTCGAGGAGTTCGTTTCCGCGGTCAAAGACGGTCTAAGCATCGCTACATCGGAGGCCCATGCCTTGATGGACTCGCAATCCTCTGAGGCCCGAAAGATAACCGCCAAGATCAACGATGGATACAAGGACATGGATGAGATCAGGGCGCTGTTCTCCGAACTCATCGGGGAGAAGGTAGACCCCTCGTTCCGCCTGTTCCCGCCGTTTCAAACCGATTTTGGACGCAATATCCATGTTGGGAAGAACGTGTTCATCAACTCGTATTGCTGCTTTCAGGACCATGGTGGGATCTATATCGGCG
>DGYFR06201__coassemble_1094_pt1 | contig 15793 bp, 13 predicted proteins | sample DGYFR06201__metabat2_high_PE_004 | metagenome-assembled genome bin DGYFR06201 | reverse complement strand
GTGACCTTCAATGCGCATCAATGGCCTGCTTTTGTACGCAAAACGGCAAAAAACGATGAACAAATGCGCGTGTTCGTGAGCGACTTGTGCGCAAATTAAGATTATTTTCCAACTTCTTTGCTAATGGGCGGGGTTGGTTTAAGAAGGTAATACAATCGTCTCAGTTCCCCTAGTGGGTGCGGAGGTCTACCATGCATCACCGTCTTAATTGCGCGCTCGCCTTACTCGCTTTGCCCCTCGCCTCTTGCGGCGGGCAGCCATCATCGTCAAGCCAAAGCGGGGAAAGCACCGAGGACAGTCAGCCCGCCTCATCATCCTCCAAAGAGGATTCTACCCAATCGTCCCCTGTCGCCAGTGAGGTTCAGCTATTCGACGACGCCAATTTCCGGACCGGGCTGCTGCTTAAGTCGACTTCGACCACCGATGCCCATGTGGTGAAGGATCTTGATTACGAAGGGAAAGCCGAGCCGCGCGACCGGACGATCTGGCAGATGGCGCAGTGGTGGACCCCATTCGATTTCCAATACGCCCCATATTCTTATTCCGACGGATACCACATCTATCAGAACGAATCCCGGACCTTGAAGGTCAATACCGATAAGGGCGAGCTGGGCATGCAGCTCAATTCCTGGCTTGAGTATCAGGAAAGATTCGGCGGGTCGAGGACCAGCTCCAGCCAGACGTGGTCGCATTTCCTCATCGAGCAGAACTTCTCGCAGAGCGTGCTGCTGTCCGAGCTGAGTTCGTTGCGCCTGAGCTTCGACTTCCAGATAAAGGACGTGACGCTGTTCGACCAGGAGCACTACAACCCATCGATGCACGCCGCCCAGTTCATCATGTACTTCACCATCCGCAACCTCGACTTCGACAATTTCTTCTGGTTCGGCGTCCCGCTGTTCGACAACCGCGGCAACGAGGGAAAGCCTTCCTACAACATCGACCAGGGGTTCGAGGGCGCCACCAATTCGCTGATCTACCGCATGGGCCAGAACGACTTCCTTCCCAACGGGGTCGAGGTGGGGAAGAAGTACACGGTCGACGTCGACCTCATCCCCTTCCTGCAGGATGCGCTGATAACCGGCTCGACCGCCACCGCCAACCCCCCGCTTGCCGGATGGGATTGGAACAAGTGCTACATCGACTATATGAACGCCGGCTGGGAGCTGCCCGGCTCGTTCAACATCGAATCGACCTTGAGCAGGCTATCGCTGCTGGCGGTGAGGTGAATATGTCTTACTTCAAGGATTTGCTCACCGACGAGTGCTTTAAAAGCGGCTTCTTCCTCCAAGGGCCCAACCCGGTCACCGACCAGCGGAAGGTGTTCAGTTACCTCGATTACGGCGGCGAGGCCATCAAGGTCAACGACGTGCTCTGGATCATGTCGCAGTGGTGGACCCCATACGACTTCAAGGACGCCTCCTTCAGCAAGAAATCGGAAGGGGTATACGAGTACTTCAACCAATCCAGGCGCTGCCTGATAAACACCAACGAGGGCCGGTTCCGCTTCGTCCTCGATTCCCAAGCCGAGTACAAGCAGCGGCTTGGCGGCCCTAGAACCGACCCAAGCGCCCCCTGGTCGCACTTCCTGCTCGAGCAGGACTTCGTCGAAAGCGTCAGGATAAGGGACCTAAGCGCCTTATTCGCCAATGTGAAGGTCAGGATAAACGACGTCAAGAGCCTGGACGGCGATTCCTTCGACCCGAACAAGCACACCGCCCAGTTCATATGGTACCTTACCATCCGCGAGGGGAATGGCAAATCGAAGGAAGGCCTGGGCGGGAACTTCATCTGGTTCGGCATCCCGATCTACGATTACCGCTACCCATCCATCGCCAAGCACATCCAATACGACGGGGACTTCGCCGGCTCGACCAAGGCCCTGATATATTGCCTGAACTCCAAGGATTACCTGTCCGACGCCCCATTGAAGTTCGGGAAGGAGTACGAAATATCGCTCGACATCCTCCCGGCCATAAGGCGCGCGGTCAAATACGCGGTGAAGAACAAGATATTCGCCACCTCGAGGAACCTGGTGGTCAACTACATGAACATCGGCTGGGAGCTGCCCGGATCGTTCGCGGTCGACAGCGAGATATCCAACATCCGGCTGAAAGGAGTCCTGAATGATTAACCTGATAAAAGACCCGACTTTCTCCAAGGGTTTCTCGATATTGCGCCGCAGCCTGCTGGAAGACAACCACACCGGCCTGATGAGCCTGCCCTTCTCCAACCTCGAGGCGCCGACCTATCGGCTGGCCGAGTACTTCACCAAGGCCGACCTATACCACGAACGCGACGTCAGGGTCTTCGAGGGCGGGTACTCGATAGCCAACCGCTGCAAGGAAGTCATAAGGGATCCTCAGGGCCGGCTGACGCTTGGCGTCGATTGCCACGACGAATACGACCATCCGAGGCAGCCGAATGAGCCTTGGCCGCACCTATTGGTCGAGCAGGAATTCGGCTATCGCCCCTTAAGTGGGATGAAGTCCCTCGTGGTGGAGCTAGACGTCGAGATACTCGCGCTGGAGTCGCTGATGGGGGAGGACAGGAACGACCTCCACACCCTGCAGGCCTCCTTATACCTCGCAGTAGGCGACCGCAACCCGAATTCCAAGAGCTACCAAGATTTCTACTGGTTCGGGCTGCCCTTCATGGATGCCCCGCGGCTTGATTACCCCAAGCCTTATTGCTCGGAGGACGTTGGCAAGGAGGATGCCACCGGGAAGCTCATCTACTGCATCGACCCGCACATCTACCTCCCGCCCCGGTTCGGGGTTGGCGACAAAGCCCGCATCAAGCTTGATGTCTTGAAGTTCATCTACGATGGCTTCGCCAAGGCGCAAGAACTCGGCTACATGCCATTCACCGACAGGCGCGACCTAGGCCTCATAAGCCTCAATATCGGCTTCGAGGCCACCGGCGCCATAAGCGGGAAGATAAGGATCGACAGGCTGAACCTTATGGAGGAGGGCGAAAATGAATAAAAGCGCAAAAGCGGCCTTATTGCCATTGCTAGCGGCGGCTTCGCTGGCCGCCTGCGCCCCGACCGGATCGGGAAGCGGCGCCGATTCCTCAACCCAGGAGGGCGTTTACATGTACGGCGACGAGCAGAAATACCAGAAATTCTGGGAAGACCAGACCATCTACAACGAGACCGTCTGCCTGGTCGAGGAAGACGGGCAGATATACGGAAACCTGCTTTTCGAGCCGACCGACGTGATATCGGTCCGCGACTACACTACCGAGAAGGAGATCGACCCGAGCGAATACCGGATCGAGGGGAACCGGATAATCCGCGCCGAGGGCTCATCGCTGCCTTACTTCACGCAGGAGAACCTTCGCGGCGAGAACCTGCCTTCCGAATACGCCATCGACACCTATCAGGGCAAAGAACACCCGATAATGTTCACCGAGGGCCCCGGGATCGTGATGCATCAGCTCAACGTCACCTACCGCCACGCCGGTTCCTGGGATGGGTATAAGCCGGGGTATCTTGGGGCCGACCTGCCCAAGACGATCGAGAAGCTCCGCAACAGGGAGCGCCTGACCATCGGCTTCTATGGGGATTCGATCATGACCGGGTGCAACGCCAGCTCGAAGCTGGTCATCCCGCCTTACCTCGACGATTTCCCGACCGCGAGCGTCAAGATGCTGAAGCAGCTTTACGGCTACGACGGGATCGAGTTCTTCAACACCTCGAAGGGCGGCACGCTCTCCGAATGGGGCCGGACCAACGTGGACGTCAACGTCAACGACTACAGCCCCGACCTGGTGTTCATAGGGTTCGGGATGAACGACGGCTCGTGGAACGTCAAGCCCGCCGACTTCATCTACAACATCGAGTTCATGGTCGCCAGCATCCAGGCCAGGAACCCCGATGCCGAGATCGTGCTCGTCAGCACCATCCTGGCCAATCCCGAGAGCACCCAAAGCGCCGGGCAGGAGAACTACCTACAGCCCCTCAAGGATCTATCCGAGAGCTACGACGGGGTCGCCTTGATGGACATGACCTCCTATTCGCAATACCTGCTTGGCCACAAGCGCAGCGTCGACATCCTGGCCAACAACATCAACCACCCCAGCGACTTCCTGGTCCGGGGATACGTTAGCAGCATACTGGCTTCCCTTTACGAGGACTTCTGATGTACCACTACCTGAAAGACAAATTCCTAGAAGACGAATACATCATCTCCGACGAGATGAAGGACGCCTCGATATTCGGCATCGGCAATGGGTATTTCGGCATCCGCGGCAGCTTCGAGGAATTCGGCGACGTCTTCGTCCAGGGGACTTACGTCCGCGGGGTGTTCGACAAGATAGTCGAGATCCCCGAGACCGTCAGCGACAACTCCTACATGAAGAAGTTTTACTTCGACGAGCAGAAGCTGAAGGAGTTCGAATACGAGGACAGCTGCATAAACATCGGCGACATAACCGCCTTCCGCATCTACATCGGCGGGAAGCCGTTCAGGATGTGGGACTGCAAGCTGAAGTCGTTCCGCCGCTACCTGGACTTCAATAACGGTGGCCTCTCCCGCGAGATAGTGGTGGAGGATGAGCAAGGGAACGCCACCTCATTGACCTTCCACCGGGTATGCAGCTTCGCCTGCGACCACCTGTTCCTGCAGAGCCTGACCATAAAGAAGCTCAACCACGACCTCCCGATCTTCGTCGAAAGCGGGATCGACCTGCTTTGCAAGACCAATGGCCAGCATAAGATCGGAGGGGCCTGCTTCTCGACGCTCGATGGCAAGAAATGCATCCGGGTTAAGTATGGGGATAAGTACCGCATGAAGGGGCTCTACCTATACAAGAACGAAGCCCAGGGATTCGCCTCAGCCGAAGGCCGTGGCGGATGCTATGGCAGCTTTGAGTCGTTCAAGCTGATCGGGCGGGAAGGGCAGATGAGGAAGGCCGTGGCGTTCTACGCCAACATAGACGGCCGCAACATCCAGCGCTCCGCCGCGAAGGCGCTGCGCCCGGTCTGGTCCTCGCTTTACGAATCACACCTCAGGGCCTATAGGAAGGCGTTCAAGAAGGTCGACGTGAAGGTATACGGCAACGACGTCCTCGACACCTTGCTTCGATACGCCAACTACCAGACGCTGATCGGATTCAACCGCCACGACCACGTCCACTCGCTGAGCGCGAAGAACCTGACGGCGGAGAAGTACAACCAATTCGTCTGGTGGGATTGCGAGATCTACCAGATGCCGTTCTTCCTCCTCACCTACCCAAAGGAGTGCAAGAACCTGCTGCTATACCGCTACAACCGGCTCAAGGCTTCCGAGGAAAACGCCAAGGCCGCCGGGTATAAGGGCGCGAAGTACGCCTTCTGCTCGAGCGTCAACGGCGACGAGCAGGTCTGGATCTACGCCAAGCACCCTTTCCTGCAGATCCACATCAACGGCGACGTGGCCTATGCGGTCCTCAACTACTATTACCACACCCTTGACCGCGACTTCCTCCTCGAATGCGGCTTCCCGATGATCGAGGAGATCATCGAGTACTTCATCTCCCGGTCGACTTTCGACGGGACATATTACCGGCTGAAGTGCGTCACCGGGACCGACGAGCACCACGACTACGTCGACGACGACGCCTACACCAACGTCACGCTGGGCTTCGTCTTGAAGGAGTTCATCCGTCTCAAGGGCGAGCTAGGATACCGTCTGGCCAAGCTAAGCGAGGAGGAGCTAACCGACTTCGCCTCCAGGCTCTACCAGCCGGAGTTCGTCGACGGGATACTGCCGCAGTTCGACGGATACCTGAACCTAAGCAAAGAGCTCATCGTCGAGGGGAAATCGGACAAGAAGGCCTCCTCCTTCCAGATGAAGCAAAGCGGGCTATACCACCTCTCCCAGGTGATAAAGCAGCCCGATGTGCTGCTCCTTTATTCCTACCTCAACCTCGGCTTCGAAAAGAACTACCGGCAGAACTACGAATACTACCTCGCCCGCTGCGAGGCCAGCAGCAGCCTGACATACTGTGTCCACGCCCTATCCGCCATCGACAACGGCGACCTCAAGGTCTTCGAGGATAACCTAAACGCCTCGCTGCGCATCGACATCGACGACGTGCAGGGCAACGCCGGGCAGGGGGTGCACGCCGGCAGCTTGGCCTCGGGCTTCTTCCTCTTCGTCAGGGGGATATTGGGGGCCAAGGCTGGCGAGGGGTTCCTTGAGATATCCCCGAAGCTCGTTTATCTATTGAGCCGGTTCAAGCTGACCTTCGTCTACCATGGCGCCCCAATCTCCGTGGATTACCGCGGGAAAAGGATAATCCTCAGCTCCAAGAGCCCGTTCCGCTACCGCCTGAACGGATCGGAAACCGGCGAGGCCACGCGGCTGGCCCTTAACTACGACAAGCAAATTCATATTTACAAAAAGGAGGAAACAATATGAACAGAAGAATCATCCTCGCGGGCGCCTTGCTCGCCACCACGCTCGCATCCTGCGGGCCAAAGGGGAACTTCGGCAGCACCGGCGGCGGGTATGACGGCGAGAAGATCGTCATCCGGGTCGACGGCGGGGGCGACGTCGGCAACTTCAACACGACCGCCAGCATGACGGAAAGCCCGCTCAACCCTTATCCCTACAACACCCTCGAGAAGCTGATCGAGGAGTGGGAGGCCGCGCACCCGAAGTTCGACGTGCAGCTGCTTTCGACCTCGAGCAACGGCGACCGCCAGGTGCTCATCCCGCAGCTTGAGAACAAGACCGCGCCCGAGATCACCTACCAAAGCGGCACCGTCATCAACTCCGACCTCGGCAAGAACTACTACGTCAACATGACGCCTTATCTGGAGAAGCCCAATCCGTATGTCGAAGGCAACACCAGGTGGGCCGACATCTACAACGAGGCCGAGCTCGCCACCACCATGGCCAGCGACGGCGACATCTACAGCATCTGCCTCGAGAGGATCCCGGTCGGCCTCATGGTCAACACCAGCATGCTCAAGGAATATGGCATCGCCAAGACCCCGGATACCTATGCCGAGTTCCTGACCGACATCACCTCGCTCAATTCCAAACTGCCCTCCACCCAGGAAGCCTACGCGACGACCTACATGTGGTACTTCATCGCCTTGGAGACCAACATGTTCTCCGACCTCCTGGCGGAAGGCGACGTCCTGCGGAAGAACGGCAAGATCGACACCGAGGAGCTTGCCAGGATGTTCGACAAGGGGATGTGGGACCCGACCCTCAACATCTCCGGCGACAGCCCGACCTTCGAGGGCAACCGCTTCTACGAATACATCAAGCTATGCTCCGACATCGGCAAGCAGAAAGCCCCGCAGAGCTTCGACGCCGTCCAGAACTTCATCGGCGGCAACCTCGGCTTCCTCGAGGTCACCGGGCTGCAGATAAGGAACATCGTCGCCCAGAAGGCGAGGATGGATTTCGATTGGGAGATCATCCCCTTCCCCGACCTGACCACCGATACCTATGAGGACATCGGGTCACCGACCGTCCGCGGCTCGGCCGGGCTCGCGACCTCTTGGTTCATCACCAACAGCGCCGTCGCCAAGGGGCAGGAGACCGTCGACGCCTGCGCCGACCTCCTGATGTTCCTCACCGCCCCGGAGCAGAACAACCGCATGATCGGCGACCTCAAGGGCGGCATGCCGCTAAACCCCTCCGACGACTTCGAGCTGGCCGACCACCTCAAGTCGCTCAACGACGTCTATTGGCAGGACGTCGAGAAGCTTTCCAGCGGCGAGCGCGTCAACTGGGCCGCCCTCTGCTCCTGGGAGGTCCTTGGCTACAACTTCAACACCACCTTCATCCGCAACATGGAGGACGTGCAGTGGGGCGGGAAGACCGCGGAGACCGCCACCGTCACCCTCGCCAACGCCATCAAGAACACCATCAACACCTATATGTACACCGAGGGCTGGGACACCTCAGCTTGGTAAGCTATGTTCAGGGATAGGTTGGTCGAACAGCATATCAGGAGGCGCCGGAGGAGGCACTACAATTACTGGGCTTTCCTTTGGGTCGCCCCGGTGGTCGTATTGGTCTCGATCTTCTCCGCCTACCCCCTGATCAACTCATTCATCCTCTCGCTAACGAACTCCAGCGGCTCGGGATATGGGGACTTCGTGGGGCTAGACAACTTCGTTGAGCTGTTCCAGGACGAGGTGTTCTGGATCTGCATGAAGAACGTGGTCATCTTCACCATCGTGGGGATCGTCTGCGGCAACTTCATGACGATCCTGCTGGCCGAGCTGCTGTTCAACCTCAAGTTCAAGAAGACGAGCGCGATCCTCCGCGTTCTCTTCATCCTCCCGGTTCTGGTCCCAAGCGTGGTCGTCCTCCTAGTTTGGGAGAACCTGATCTTCTCTAGCTCGGGCTTGGTCAATCAGATGTTCCTCGCCATGGGCAAGGAGCCGATCGCCTGGTATTTCGAGAACCCTTATAGCTTCATCGCCATCATCGTCACCAATTTCCCTTGGGTCGGGGGCACCAGCTTCCTCATCTACCTAGCTGGCCTGCAGAACATCAACAAATCGGTGTTCGAGGCCAGCCGGCTCGATGGGATAAGCGGCTTCCGCCGGGTGTTCAGAATCGACCTGCCGCTCATCAAGGGGCAGCTTAAGTACTTCCTGATCATGGGGGTCATCGGCGGCCTGCAGAACTTCGACCTGCAGCTGATCATCACCGGCTCGGGCCCCGGCACGACCAATGGGGTCAACGTCCCCGGCTACTACATCTTCCAGCTGGCCTGGAGCGGCGAGTACGACGTCAGGTATGGGTATGCCTCCGCCATCGGGGTGGTCATATTCATCATCACCATCGGCTTCTCGATAGCCAACTTCAGGAAGAACAAGCGGGAGGTAATGCAATGAAACGCACATCCGGCGCGTTCAAGCGCCTTATCCCCAACATCGTCATCCTGGTCTGCATATTGCTGCTATTGGCGATGACGCTGTTCCCCTTGCTCCTGTTGATCTTCAACTCGTTCAAGATGTACACCGACGACCCGCTGCAGTGGCCTAGTCCTGAGAATGGGAACATGTTCACCGCCGAGGGCTACTCGCTGGTATGGGGCTACATCAAGGGCAACTACATCAACTCGCTGGTGATAACCTTCGCCGTCAGCATCGGGACCACATTGTTCGGGTCGATGGCCGGCTACGCCTTCGCCAAATACGAGTTCCCGTTCAAAAACGCGATCTTCATCTGCATCCTGGCCTTCATGATGGTCCCCGGCCTATTGACCCTCATATCGCGGTACTCGCTGGTGGTCAACCTCGGGCTAAACGACAACATCTGGGGCGTGATATTGCCGCAGATCTCGGCCAGCTTGCCATTCGCCACCTTCCTGACCAGGACGTTCTTCCAAGGGCTTCCCAAGGAGATGTTCGAGGCAGCCAGGATGGATGGGATCGGCGAGGGGCGGAAGTTCTTCAAGCTCGTCGTCCCCCTCTCCCAGCCGATAATCATCACCTTGCTGGTGCAGACCTTCGTCAGCCAGTGGAACGACTACCTGTGGAGCCGATTGGTCCTGCAGTCGGAGGACCTGCAGACCCTGCCGATCGTGCTGGTCAACCTGACCGACACCCTCGGCCCGATATCCTATTGCCTCCCCTTCGCTGGGTATGTCCTCAGCGCCATACCGTTGGTCATCATCTTCATCGTCGGGAACAAGAAGTTCATCGAGGGCATGACCAGCGGGGCCTTCAAGATGTAAGAGAAAGGAGAAAGCCCATGGACAGAAGAAAGATCATCGCATCCGGCTTCCTGGCGGCCTTGGCCTTGTGCTCATGCGCCCCCGGCCAATCCTCGTCTAAGCATAGCGGCTCAAGCGAGCCCTCCCCATCGGGGACAACCGTCGAGCTGCTGCCGGACAACCGCTTCCAGAACGGCTTCATAGCCTACCCGGGGACTCGGGCCCACCTAGACGGCAGCTACCCCGAGAACGACTGGAACTCCAACGTCTACCTCAAATACGACGAGGACACCCCCTCGCCGTCGTGGCAGCTGCAGCAGATCGGCTGCATCAACGACCTCAACGACGTCTACAACCCCATGACCGGGGCGATGCCCGAATACGAGGCCCCTTACTATAAGTTCGAGGGGGTCAGCAACTACGTCCACGTCGATCCATCCTCGGGGGAGATAGTGCTCGGATTAAACGCCTCGAAGGACTACGACGCCCCGCGGCAAAGCGGCGACTGGTGCCACCTATTGCTGCAGAACGTGCTGACCAACTCGGTCAAGGTAAGCGAGCTGTCCAGCCTGAAGTTCACCATCGACCTGCAGCTGCAGGTTGAGAACAAGATGTCGGAGCAGGAGTACAACCCCTCGATCCACACCGCCCAGTTCCTGGCCTACTTCATCGTCCAGTCCAACGCGACCTTGGATGCCGGGGACTACTTCTGGTTCGGGGTGCCCTTCTACGACTACCGCTACCCGAGCATCGACGAGAGCGTCATGATCGACGCCCGCAGCCAGATGCCGATATACCAGATGTCCAACCGGGCGATCGACCCCACTGGGGTGCAGGTCAGCAAGGAATACCAGATCGAGCTCGACCTGATCGACCTCTTCTCCGACGCCTTGCTCGCCTGCCAGAGCCAGGAGGACCGCTTCCTCAACTCCACCATCCAGGACTTCTCCATCACCTCGATGAACATCGGGTGGGAGCTGCCGGGGACATTCGACGTCTCCGCGAAATTCTCCAACTTCTCTTTAACCGGGACCTACCTATAGAAAATGAAGAACATCGTCATCGACATAGGCGCCTCATCCTTCAGGGTGATGCTGTCCGATTACGACGGGAAGACCCTATCCCTTTCCGAATGCGCCAGGGACAAGACCCCGACGGTCTATTCCGGCGGGTTCCTCCGCTGGGACATGTCGAAGATGGGGGAGGCGATTGTCTCCGCCGTGAGGTCGCTATTATCCCAGCACGACGACATCGACAGCGTCGGCGTCTGCTCGTTCGGGGTCGATTACGTCTATCTAGACGGCGATGGCAAGCTCGTCGATGAGCCGATTTCCTACCGCGACGAGGGCAACGCGAAATACGCCAAGATGGCGCTGCAGGCTCTTGACCAGCGGACTATATACGGCCATACCGGAATTCAATTCCTGCCGTTCAACACCGCCTTCCAGCTCTACCGCGACAAGCTGATCGGCCGTCATGGGCAGAGGATGCTATTGATAAGCGACTACATCGCCTATCTGCTATGCGGGGAATCGACTAATGAGCTGACCGGGCTTTCGACCGGTGCCTTGCTCGACAAGAACACGCTCAAGCCTTCTGAAGCGATTATTGAGGGGCTAGGGATCGACGGGTCGATATTCCAACGCATAGTCCGACCCGGGGAGACCATCGGGTGCGTATCAGGCGATATCCTGCCTCCGGGGTCCAATAGGCGGGTGCCGGTGATCGCGGTAAATTCCCACGACACCTCAAGCGCCGTCACCGCCCTCAATATCCACGGCGGCTCGACCGCCTTCCTCTCCTGCGGGTCCTGGGCCTTGCTCGGAATCAAATCCGACAATTTCGATGTCGGGGACGAGGCCATGGAGGCCAACTTCACCAACGAGCTGATGGACGACGGGGTCTGCTTCCTGAAGAACATCAACGGGATGTACCTCATCAACCAGATCTACAAGGCGATGAAGGACATCGACGCGAGCCTTAGTTTCCCCTCATCGGTGTCTAGCTTCTCCGAGGAAGACGACACCGACGTGTTGCTCGATGTCAATGACCCGTTGTTCGCCAACCCTATCGGGATAATCGGCAAGCTGCACGACTATCTGCAGAAGACCGGGCAGCGCCGCGGCGGCCTTACCTTCGTGAAACTTCTGAATTCCTTCTACCGGTCGCTTTGCCTGGCCGTGAGGGAAGAGAAGGAGAAGCTCGAGGCCATAACCGGCCAAAGGATAGAGAGGATATGCCTGGTGGGCGGGGCAAGCGCCGTGCCGGTGTTCGTAGATTACCTCGCGAGCGCCCTTAGATGCGAGGTCCTCATCGGGCCGAAGGAGGCCACGGCGATGGGCAACGCGATGATCCAGATATCCGCCTTGAACGGGGAGAGGATGGACTCGCTTCGGGAAAAGGCTTCCGATGGGATGGCGGGCAAGCCGCCCAACGCGGAGCTGATGAAAAGATTCGACGACGACTATATGAGGCTAAGGCGCCTGATGGAGGATAAAGCATGAGAGAAATCGAAGAAAGATACGAGTTGGCCAAGCGCGAGTACGCGCGCTTCGGCGTGGATACCGAGGAGGCGATGCGTCGCCTTTCGGAGATAAGGATATCGATCCAGTGCTGGCAGGGCGACGACGTCGAGGGGTTCCTCTCCAAGGGATCGCTGGGGGATGGGCTGCAGGTCACCGGCAACTACCCCTACAAGGCGCGGAACGCCAAGATGCTCCGCCAGGATCTGCAGGAGGTGCTCGACCTAATGCCGGGCAGCTTCAAGCTCAACCTCCACTCGACCTACCTCGAGTCAGAAGAGGATGTGGCGTTGGACGAGATCAAGCCCGAGCACTACCAAGGATGGGTGGAGTTCGCCAAGAAGAACGGCCTGGGGCTAGACTTCAACCCGACACTTTTCTCCTCGCCGATGGTGGAGCACGGATTCACCTTGTCTAGCGCCGACGAGCGGGTCCGCTCGTTCTGGGTTAGGCATTGCAAGGCCGCCAGGAAGGTCGGCGAGTATTTCGGGCAGCAGACCGGGATGGCATGCGTCACCAACATCTGGATACCAGATGGCTACAAGGACGAGCCATACGATAGGCTCGGGCCAAGGCAGAGGCTGAAGAAGTCGCTTGACGAGATATTCGATGAGAAGATCGACAAGCGCTTCAACATCGACAGCGTCGAGAGCAAGCTCTTCGGCATCGGGCTGGAGTCGTACACCACCGGCAACAGCGAGTTCTATCTGGCCTACGCCGCGAAAAACGGCATCGCCTTGACCCTCGACGCCGGGCATTTCCACCCGACCGAGTGCATAAGCGACAAGATATCCAGCGTGCTGCTTTTCCTAGACGATCTGCTGCTCCACGTCTCGCGCCCGGTGAGGTGGGATTCCGACCACGTCGTGGTGCTAGACGACGAGCTCAACCGCATCGCCCAGGCCTTGGTTAGGGCGGACCTGCTGGGCAAGACCCACATCGGCCTCGACTACTTCGACGGCTCGATAAACCGCATCGCGGCCTGGTGCATCGGCATCAGGGCGACGCAGCTTGCCTTGCTGAAGGCGCTGCTTGAGCCCAGCAAGCGGCTGAAGGAAGCCGAGGACGGATACGACTTCACCAAGAGGCTGTTCTTGCAGGAGCAGTGCAAGTCGATGCCCTTCGGCGACGTATACGACTACTGGTGCCTGAAGTCCGGCAAGCCTGCGGGCGAGGAGCTATACGATCAGATACGCGACTACGAGGAGGATGTGCTTAAGCACAGGGGGTAATATATGCAGCAGATCAAAGACATGCGGTTCGTCGTCGATGCCGTGGACGTCATCTACCAGATGTACCTAAACGGCTGGGATGAGCGGAATGGGGGGAACTTCTCCTATCTGCTAACCGAGCAGGAGGCCTCACTATTCGACGACAAGCAGCCGGAGAGGGTGATCGACATCGGGTTCGACGCCTCCTACCTGGCCGGGCGCTTCGTGCTGGTGAGCGCCACCGGGCAGTTCTTCCGCAACGTCAAGCGCTACCCGGAGGAGGTGCTCGGCATCGTCAAGATACTAGGCGACGGGCATTCGATAGGCGTCTATTGGGGGTTCGTCGGCGGCGGGAGGCCGACCAGCGAGTTCCCCTCCCACATCCTTTGCCACATCGAGCGGCTGAAGCACGACCCCGCCCAGCGCGTGGTGATCCACACCCACTCCACATATACCTTGGCGCTTACCTACATGCTCCCCGACGACGAAAGGACCATCACCAGGACACTGTGGAAGATGTCCACCGAATGCTCCATCGTCTTCCCCGAGGGGGTCGGGTATTTGCCCTGGGAGCTATGCGGTACGGTCAAGATCGGCCAAGACACCGCGAGGAAGATGGAGAAATACAAGATCGTCCTCTGGTCGATGCATGGGGTCTACGCCTCGGGCGATAGCCTGAACGAGGCCTTTGGTCTGATCGAGACGGTCGAGAAGGCCGCTAAGATATACTGCATCACCGCCGCCAACCGGGTCAGGGAGATCGAGGACCATGACATAGCCGAGCTAGGCAAGGCCTTCGGGGTGGCGGTCAACAAAGAAATGCTTTAGAGGTGTCATATGGCGATTCCCGATTTCATCAAAAGAAAGATAGAGGCCAGGAAGCTGGCGAAGATCAAGGAGAAGGAGCGGTATCGCAATTACCGCCGGGTGCTTTTAGACGAGCAGAAGCGGATCGAGGCGGCGAAGGATAACCCCGAAGAGCCGACCTCGTTCATAACCTTGCGCCACATCAACAAGATCTACGACAACCTGGTGCAGGCGGTCTACGATTTCAACCTCGACATAGCGAAGGGCGAGTTCATCGTCTTCGTCGGGCCTTCTGGGTGTGGCAAATCCACGACGCTGAGGATGATCGCCGGGCTTGAGGACATCACCACCGGCGACTTGTTCATCGATGGCGTCTACTCCAACAACCTTGAGCCGAAAGACCGCAATACCTCAATGGTATTTCAAAACTACGCCCTTTACCCGCATCTTACTGTCTACGAGAACATGGCCATCGGCCTTCGGGCGAAGAAGATCGAGGGCGAGGACGCGCAGTCTAGGGTAAGCGAGGGAAAACGCGCCTCGCATCTCAGCAAGCAGGAAATCGATGAGCGGATAAACAAGGTGGCGGAAATCCTTGAGCTGAAGGACTATCTGAAGAGGACTCCGCGCCAGCTTTCCGGTGGGCAGTGCCAAAGGGTGGCATTGGGTCGGGCCATCGTAAAGGACAGCAAGGTCTTCCTGATGGACGAGCCGCTTTCCAACCTCGACGCCAAGCTGCGCGTCCAGATGAGGGCGGAGATCATCAAGCTGCACGAGAGGCTCAACGCCACGACCATCTACGTCACCCACGACCAGGTCGAGGCGATGACTATGGCCGATAGGATCGTGGTCATGGACAAAGGGGTCATCCAGCAGATCGGGACGCCCGAGGAGATATACGACAACCCAGCCAACAAGTTCGTGGCGGGGTTCATGGGCAATCCGGCGATGAACCTATTGGAAGCCGAATACGACAACGGGACGGTCAAGCTAGACGACAAGGTATCGTTTGCCTTAAGCAAGTCTGAGATTGAAGCCCATGATAGGTTCTATGAGTGCCTGCTGGATGAGTATGAGCGCGAGCTGGAGCAAAACGACGCGGATAACTCGCAGCGGAACGATGTCTTGACCAAAATCGAGGAAGCCAAGCGCGCATCCGAGGCCGGCGATGAGCGGGCCAAGGCGAAAGCGGCCAAGCGTCTATCCAAGCTTGAGGGCGAGCTATCGCTTATCGAGAAGGGCAATAGCCGCAAGGCCTTCCTTCTGGATGCCATAGATAAGATCAAAGGCATTCTTGCCACCAAGCGGCACAGCCTGACGTTCGGCATCAGGCCGGAACACATCTACGTCAAGGAATGTCCGGGCTCCTTGCCATATAAGGCCTACCTAAACGTCGTGGAGCTGCTCGGCAACGAGTATTACTTCCATTTCAACGTCGGCAAGAAGGATGTGTCGACCAAGACGCCGAAGGATAAGCCCTACGTCTCCAATGCCTTCGTCGACCTGCATTTCGATTTGGCCAAGAAGCATTTGTTCGACGACGTCAGCGGAAGGAAGATAATCTAAATCGATTAGGCG
>DGYFR06201__coassemble_1057_pt1 | contig 16380 bp, 15 predicted proteins | sample DGYFR06201__metabat2_high_PE_004 | metagenome-assembled genome bin DGYFR06201 | reverse complement strand
TTTCCGGCTTTGCCTACAAAACGGATATTCTCGTCCGATGGCTTGATGGGGATCTAACTTAGAGGCGTTTGATAATGGCGAATGCGCGTCAACCAGAAGCGAGGAAACAAAAGCCTCCTTTCGTTTGGATACGTGTCCACTCTTGAAAGCCCGACCTCGCGAGGGTATTTTTCGGGTGAGGATACAGCAATGAAAAGCAAAGTCTACTTCACTACCTTCCGCGTAAGAGTGGGGGAATCGCAGACCCACAAGCTCCAGCGCCTTATGGACAAGGCCGGGTTCAAGGACATGAACCTCGAGGGCAAGTTCGTCGCCATAAAGATGCATTTCGGGGAATGGGGCAACCTGACCTTCCTCCGCCCCAACTGGGCCCGGGCCGTGGCCGATAAGGTCAAGGAGCAGGGCGGCCGCCCGTTCCTGACCGACTGCAACACCCTCTATCCGGGGTATCGCAAGAACGCCCTCGACCACCTCACCTGCGCCGAGATGAACGGCTTCTCCACCGCCTCGACCGGTTGCCACATCATCATCGGCGACGGGCTGAAGGGCACCGATGAGGTCGACGTCCCCGTCAAGGGCGGCGAGCTTTGCCAGGAGGCCCACATCGGGCGCGCCATAATGGACGCCGACGCCTTCATCTCGCTCACCCACTTCAAGGGACACGAGGAGACCGGCTTCGGCGGGGCGATCAAGAACATCGGCATGGGCTGCGGCTCCAGGGCTGGCAAGATGGCCCAGCATAACGACGGCAAGCCCATCGTCGACGAGGATAAGTGCCGCGATTGCCACGCCTGCGCCAGGGAATGCGGCTCCGACGCCATCAGCTACGCCTCGGGCAAGGCCCACATCGACCAAGATCTATGCAAGGGCTGCGGACGCTGCATCGGCGCCTGCCCCTTCGACGCCATCTCGCCTCAGGACAGCTCCTCCAACACCAAGCTCGGCATGAAGATCGCCGAATACGCGAAGGCGGTGGTGGATGGCCGCCCCTGCTTCCACATCGCCCTCATCCAGGACGTCTCCCCCAACTGCGACTGCCATTCCGAGAACGACGGGCCTATCCTGCCCGACATCGGGATGCTCTGCTCCTTCGACCCGGTCGCCCTCGACCAGGCCTGCGTCGACCTCTGCAACAAGGCCACCCCGATCGAGGACAGCCAGCTAGGCGAGGCCATTAAGGAGCACGGGGAGACCGGAAACCACTTCCACGACTCCAACCCGCGCACCGATTCCGAATCCGCCCTCGCCCACGCCGAGAAGATCGGGCTCGGAAGCCGCGAATACGAACTTATCAAGATGAATTGAGACGAGCCGGGCCAAATACCCGGCTTTTCCTATGCCTATTTTGCCTTAGAAGGGCATCCGCAAACGAAGTTTGCCGTTCCTAGTGTATAATCTTGCCGCTATGGAAAAGAACAATGTCAGCTCCAAGGATTGGATAATCGTCAAAGGCGCGAGGGAGAACAACCTCAAGAACGTCGACGTCGCCATACCCAAGGGATCGCTCACGGTATTCACCGGGGTGTCCGGGTCGGGCAAATCGACTTTGGCCTTCGACACCATCTTCTCGGAGGGACAGCGCCGCTACGTGGAATCGCTGTCGAGCTATGCCAGGCAGTTTTTGGGCGGCTTCGAGAAGCCGGACGTCGACTCGATAGAAGGCCTCTCCCCGGCCATCTCGATCGATCAGAAGTCGACCTCGCACAACCCGCGTTCCACCGTCGGGACCGTCACCGAGATCTACGACTACCTACGTTTGCTTTACGCTAGGGTCGGCATCCCTTATTGCCCCAACCACCACACGCCGATAAAGTCCTTCTCCCCGGTGGCGATGGCCAACGCCATCCTCGCCTACCCGCAGGGCACGAAGATACAGATACTGTCCCCGGTAGTCAGGGACGAGAAGGGCACCCACGCCGACACGATCGACAAGCTCAAGAAGCAGGGCTTCTCCCGCATCAGGATAGACGGGAACAGCTACGTGCTGCCGGTGGTGCCGGAGCTGGAGAAGAACAAGCGCCACAGCATCGACATCGTCATCGACCGCCTCATCTGCAAGGAAGGCATCCGCGAGAGGGTGCTCGAGGACGTCGAGCTCGCCTTGGACTGGGGGCATGGGTATCTGACCATCCTCACCGACGAGGGCGAGCGGCTATTAAGCTCCAAGCACTGCTGCAGCGAATGCGGGTTCTCCATTCCCTCGCTTGAGCCGCGCCTATTCTCGTTCAACGCGCCTTTGGGGTATTGCCCCGACTGCAAGGGCCTCGGCATCAAGCGCGAGGTGTCCATCGATCTGCTGGTCCCCGATCAAAGCAAGACCATCGCCGGCGGGGCGATCCGCTACCTGAGCGGCATCGTCAACACCCCCAACATCGAGTGGAAGGAGTTCGAATACCTGTGCGATACCTACTCCATCCCGCTGGATGTGCCTTTCGCCTCCCTCAGCAAGAAGCAGAAGGACATCATCCTCTACGGATCCCCGGATAGGCTTGACTACGTGCTGACCTCCTCAAGCGGCAACAAGATGAACCGCCACGGGAAGATCGAGGGCATCAAGACGAGGATCGAGCGGCTCTACCGCGAGACCAGCTCGGATTGGATGAGGCAGTACTACGAGTCCTTCATGAGGGACTCCATCTGCACGACCTGCCATGGGGCGAGGCTCAACCAGGCCGCCCTCTCCGTCGAGGTCAACGGGCTCAGCATCTACGAGGCCACCTGCCTGTCGCTGGAGAGGTTCCTATCCTGGATAGACGAGGTGCCATCGACCTTGGATGAGGAGGGCAAGCAGATCGCCTCCCTCATAATCAAGGAGCTCCGCAACCGGGCCCAGTTCCTGGTCGACGTGGGACTGGAGTACCTCACCCTTTCCCGCTACGCCATGACCCTTTCCGGCGGTGAGAGCCAGCGCATCCGCCTCGCCACCCAGATCGGGTCGCGGCTATCCGGCGTGCTCTATGTCCTCGATGAGCCCTCGATAGGTCTGCATCAGCGCGACAACGACAAGCTCATCGCGACGCTTAAGGAGATGCGCGACCTCGGCAACACCCTGATCGTGGTCGAGCACGACGAGGACACCATGCGGGCGGCCGATTACCTGGTCGACGTCGGCCCCGGGGCGGGGATACATGGCGGGGAGATCGTCGTCAGCGGGTCGCTAAGCGACATCGAGTCCTGCCCCCGCTCGGTCACCGGCGCCTACCTTTCCGGAAAGAAGAGGATCGAGGTGCCTTCAAATAGGAGGAAGGGCAACGGAAAGAAGCTCACCATCCTCGGCGCGAGCTGCCACAACCTCAAGGGCATCGACGTGAGCTTCCCTTTGGGGACGCTCATCCTCGTCACCGGGGTCTCCGGCTCGGGCAAGAGCTCGCTGGTCAACGAGACGCTGGTCCGCGCCTTGGACAAGTACCTGAGCAAGAAAAACGACCCCGAGCCGATCTTAGCCAAGAAGATCAAGGGCATCGAGAACATCGACAAGATGGTCTCGATCACCCAGGAGCCGATCGGGCGGACCCCGAGGTCGAACCCCGCCACCTACACCGGGGTCTTCGACGACATCCGCGCCCTTTTCGCCGAGACCGACGAGGCCCGGGCGAAGGGCTTCGACAAGGGCCGCTTCTCCTTCAACGTCCCCGGCGGGCGGTGCGAGAAGTGCCAGGGGGCCGGGGTCACCCGGATCCCGATGTCCTTCCTCCCCGACGTCTACGTCAAATGCGACGAATGCGAGGGGAAGCGCTACAACGAGGAGACGCTCCGCTGCTACTACAAGGGCAAGAACATCCACGACGTCCTCGAGATGCGGATCGAGGAGGCGGTCGACTTCTTCGCCAACCGCCCGAAGATACTCAACAAGATCAAGACCCTCTGCGACGTCGGGCTAGGCTACATCAAGCTGGGCCAGCCGGCCACCGAGCTATCCGGGGGCGAGGCGCAGCGGGTCAAGCTCGCCACCGAGCTGCAGAAGAAGATGACCGGCAAGACGGTCTACGTCCTCGACGAGCCGACGACCGGGCTGCATTCCGACGACGTCAGCAAGACCATCGCCGTGCTGCAGCGCATCGTCGACCACGGCGACACCGTGATCGTCATCGAGCACAACCTCGACGTCATCAAGGTCGCCGACTACATCATCGACCTCGGCCCGCTAGGCGGGGACAAGGGCGGTACGGTGGTCGCCACCGGGACCCCGGAGGAGGTGGCCGATAACCCCAACAGCTTCACCGGCCAATACCTCCGCAAAGCCCTCAATATGGATTAAGGAAGGCGAAAGGTTGATACTTATATAACCATGAACATCGCGTTGTTAGTCATCGGGGCGCTGCTGTTAGTCCCCGCCGTGGCCTTATCCGTCCTCTCGCTAAGGCCCTTCGTGAAGCGGGTGCGCTATGAGCGCTTCTCGGCCAAGGAGCTATATTTCCTATTGGGCTCGGCCATAAGCTTCTTGTTTTCCGGGGGGCTGCTAGGGGCCGGGATAACCTATTCGCTTAGCCCCTCCGCCTTAGGCGGGGACGTCGCGATGGCGGTGTCCGGGCTTTCGCTTTTCTTCCTTTTCTTCGCCGCGGTTTGGTGCGCCTTCTACCTCAGGTGGTGGCGCAAAGACGCCGACGAGGCCACGATGAAGCTCGTCAAGATCGCTCTCTACGGGTCGATACCGTTCGCGGTTCTGACATTCTTGCTATTCACCGAGGGCATCGCCCCATACCTTGAATACCCGCTGGCGTCGGGATTCGTCATCTCCGGGTCGGGGCTGCAGCTGGTCAGGGCCGGCGAATCCATCCCCGGCGGCCTCCACATCTCCTGGTATGGCATCATCATCATCGGCGGGGCGCTGGTCAGCTACTTCGTCTCCGACCACCGTTTCTATGGCAAATACGGCAAGCACGGGATGCTCGACGGCACCTTGGTCGTCGGCTTCATCTGCGGGGTCATCGGGGCCCGCGTCTGGTACGTCGTCGGCAACTGGAACGGCGACGGGGCGGGCGGCCCGAACTTCTCCGAGGCCATAGCCGACGGGCGCTGGTACGAGATGTTCCAGATCTGGAACGGCGGGCTAACCATCATCGGCGGGGCGGTCGCCGGCATCATCGCCGGGACCCTCTTCGTCCATTTCACCAAGAAGGAAGTCGACATCCGCTGGGGGCTGGACGCCATCGTCCCGACCATCCTGCTGGCCCAGGCCATCGGGAGGTGGGGCAACTTCTTCAACTGCGAGGTCTACGGGGCCGAGGTGAGCGCGGGCTCGCTTTCCTTCCTGCCGAGCGTCATCGTCAACCAGCTGGGGTACAACAACGCCGGCTTGGCGCTTGACCCGGGCAGGGCCTTCGTGCCGTTATTCCTTATCGAGTCGGTCATCAACATCGCCGGCTACTTCATAATCGCCTACTTCGTCCCCTTCGCCTGGCGCAAATACCGCCCCAAGGGAGCGCTATGCGGGCTATACATGGTCTGGTACGGCATCGTCAGGATGATCATGGAGCCGCTCCGCGACCCGAGCTTCAACATGGGCGCGGATGGCAACTGGTCGTTCTGGAATTCGCTCGGCTACATCCTGATCGGGCTCGCCTTCATCGGCATCATGTATCTGCTCGATTACCTAGGCAAAAGGAAGAAGGAAGAGGTTAAGCCGCAGATCGAGGGCGAAACCGCGCAAAAGCAGGCCGAAGGCCAGAAGGAAGGGGACTGACATGCATTACGACATCGCGATAATCGGGGCGGGCCCTGCGGGGATATCCGCCGCCATATATCTGTTGCGGAGCTCGGTGAGCTTCGTCTTGCTCGACCGGGGCGCGCCCGGGGGCAAGCTAAACAACATTCACCGCATCGACAACTACCCCGGCTGCCCGAGCATCCCCGGGCCCGAGCTATCCATGAGCCTGCTCAAGCAGCTGCAGGGGCTAGGCGGCAAGGTCGAGTATGGCAACGCCGTCGAGGTCAGGCCCGGCGAAGAAGGGTACCTGATCCGCCTCGAGGATGGGCATAGCCTCACCGCCAAGTCCATCATCGCCTGCTCCGGCTCCTCGGCCAGGCGGCTTGGGGTGCCAGGCGAGAAGCAGCTTTTCGGCAAGGGCGTCAGCTACTGCGCCACCTGCGACGGGGCCTTCTTCCGCAACAAGGACGTCATGGTCTACGGCTATAAGGACTTCGCGGTCGAGGACGGCATCTACCTTGCCTCGATCTGCTCCCGCGTCTATTTCGTCTACCCCCATCCCTTGGAGGCCACCGAGCGCCACCTAGAGGAGCTGCGCTCTTGCAGCAACGTCGAGCTGATCGAAGGGGAGGTTTCCTCGTTCTTTGGCGAGCAGCATCTGCAGGGAGCGGCCATCAAGACGAAAGATGGCGAGCGCCGCATCGAGGTGTCCGGGGCCTTCCCGCTGTCGGAGCAGCTTTCCGGGGCGAGCTACCTCGCGCCGCTGGAGCCCAAGCAGGAGAACGGCTTCCTGGTCGTCGGCAAAGATCATGAGACGTCGCTAAAAGGCATCTACGCCGCCGGCGACGTGGTGGCCAAGAAGCTCCGCCAGATAGTCAACGCCGCCTCCGAGGGCGCCGAATGCGCCATCGAGGCCATAAACTACGTAAGGGGAAGATGATGGAAAGGCAGCGGCACATCATATTGCTCTCCGGCGTCTCCGGGGCTGGCAAATCGACGATATCCCACGTCTTCGAGGAATTGGGATATCGGCTGATAGAGAATGTCCCCAACGTGGTTTTGCCGGCTTTGTGCGCCGAATTCGAGTCCAACCCGGCCTATGAGCTCACCGTCATCATCGTGGAGATCAGGCACGCCAAGCACGCCGTAGAGATACTCCGCTCCTTCAAGGGGCTGAAGTCGCATTTCGTGCTGCTTGACTGCAACAAGGCCGAGCTGCTCACCCGCTACCGGCTCACCCGCCACATCCACCCGCTGCAGGCCAAGGGCTATCCGCTTGAGGAATGCCTGCAGATGGACGAGCAGAGCATGAAGGAGGTCCGCCCTTTGGCCGACGTCTACGTCGACACGACCGGGCTCTCGACCAATGAGCTCAGGCACTTCTCCCTCGCCCATTTCGGGAAAGCGGGGGACAAGATGGTCATCACCTTCTCCTCCTTCGGCTACAAATACGGCATCCCGCAGGACGCCGAGGTGATATTCGACTGCCGCAACGTCCCCAACCCATTCTGGGTGAAGGAGCTAAAGACCAAGACCGGCCTCGACCCCGAGGTCAGGCAGTGGCTAGACAACCGCCCCGAGTGCGACGTCTTGTTCACCCATATGGTCAATTACCTGGATTATTTCCTCTCCTCCGCCCACGTCGATGGCCGGAACTACGTCAACATCGACCTCGGCTGCTCGGGAGGCCAGCACCGCTCGGTCTATTTCGCCCAGCGGCTTTATGAGCATTACAAGGACCAGTACCTCTGCTTCGTCTCCCACCGCGAGATGAGGCGCTACATGGGGGTGAAGAAGTAGTGGGGGCCTCCCCGGTTTCCTTCGCCTTGCAGGTCAAGGAGGAGATTTCCTCGCTCAGCCTGCCCGAGGAGGCGCTGCGCCCCCTTCTTTCGGGCTACGCCAAATGCGCCGGCTCGATAAGGATGAGCAGCTCGGGGAACGAGCTTGACCTGGTAAGCGAATCCAGCAAGGTCGCCAAATTGCTCTACGGGGCGATATCCTCGATATACGGCTCGGGGGTCAGGTTCGCCTACTCCAAGATGATGGGCTTCTCCAAGCGGACCAGGTTCCACGTCCTGGCCAAGGAGGCCGACTACATCCTCTCCGACCTCGGCGTCGATCTTCTTTCCCCCGCTTTGCCAAAGGGGCTATTGACGGATGAGAAGGACGAGCAGAGCTACCTCGCCGGGTGCTTCCTCGCCCGCGGGTCGGTCAACGACCCCCATTCGAGCTCCTACCACCTCGAGATCGCCCTCGACAGCGAGAAATTGGCATCTTCTGTCAGTTCGCTGATCAACCATTCGAAGTCGTTCCCGTTCAATAGCCGGGTCGCCAAAAGGCGGCAGCAGTGGATCGTCTACCTCAAGCGGGCCGAGCAGATATCGAGCTTTTTGACCTACATCGGGGCCACCGCCTCCTGCCTCTACTTCGAGCAGATCAGGGTCGACCGCGACTTCGCCAACCTCGGCAATCGGTTCAACAACCTCGACTCCGCCAACATGGGCAAGACCCTCGGCGCCTCGAAAAGGCAACTAGACGAGATCGCCCACTTCGACGTCCACGGGACCTTCCCCAAGATCGAGAGCGAGAAGCTGCGGGCATTAATGGCCATACGGAAGCAGAACCCCGACGCCACGCTTTCCGAGCTTTCCGCCCTCCTTTCGGAGCAGCTGAACACCGAGGTCAGCAAGTCGAACATCAATCACCTATTCCGGAAGCTACACGAGCTCTACCTGCAGGACAATGGAGACGCTGAGTAAGAAGAAGAGGGCGCATAGGGGGGAGCAAGACGAGCAGGCCCTCTACGAGCTTTCCAATAGGATAAAGGGGATCCGCCTCGCAAAGGGGCTGAGCCAGCTTGAGCTATCCCTCCGGCTCGGCTGCTCACCGCACTATATATCGGATATTGAGAACATGCGGCGCAACCCATCGTTCCTCAGCCTACTGCACATCGCCGAGGCGCTTGGGGTCGGAATCGAAGACCTATTGATTGGATAGGGATGGAAAAATATAATCCGAGGCGAAGGAGGCTATTTATCAATGGCCAACAGATTCTGCCTAAACCCCATCTCCTACCACGGCTATGGAGCGATCGACTCCATCGTCCCCGAAATCAAAGGGCACCACTTCAAGAAGGCTTTGGTGTGCTCCGACCCCGACCTGGTGAAGTTCAAGGTCACCGCCCACGTCACCGACCTGCTCGATGAGGCGGGGCTGCCTTATGAGTTATACGACGGCATCAAGCCCAACCCCACCATCGAGAACGTGGTGGAAGGGGTGAAGGCCTACCGCGAAGCCGGCGCCGACTATATCATCGCCATCGGCGGGGGATCGTCGATGGACACCGCCAAGGCCATCGGCATAATAGCCACCAATCCGGAGTTCGAAGACGTCAGGAGCCTCGAGGGCGCCTCGCCGACCAAGAACCCCTGCGCCCCGATACTGGCCGTCCCGACCACCGCCGGGACCGCGGCCGAGGTCACCATCAACTACGTCATCACCGATGAGCAGAAACACCGCAAGTTCGTCTGCGTCGACCCCCACGACATGCCGATACTAGCCTTCGTCGACCCGACCATGATGTCGACCATGCCCAAGAAGCTGACCGCCGCGACCGGCATGGACGCCATGACCCACGCCATCGAGGGCCTCATCACCAAAGGGGCCTGGGAGCTCTCCGACTGCCTCCACCTCGAGGCCATCAAGCTCGTATCCCGCAACCTCCGCTCGGCCTATGAGGGGGAGAAGGAGGGCCGCGAGGGGATGGCGCTAGCCGAATACGTCGCCGGCATGGGCTTCTCCAACGTTGGGCTCGGCATCGTCCACTCGATGGCCCACCCGCTGAGCGCCCTATACGACACCCCGCACGGCGTGGCCTGCTCGATACTATTGCCGACCGGCATGAGGTACAACGCCGACTACACCGGTGAGAAGTACAAGGAGCTCGCCAGGGCGATGGGCGTCCCCGGCGTCGACTCGATGTCGCAGGGCGAATACCGGCAAGCCGCCATCGAGGCAGTCGCCAAGCTTTCCGAGGACGTCGGCATCCCCACCAGCCTGAAGGGGATAGTCAAGGAGGACGACCTGAGTTTCCTCGCCGATTCTGCTTTGGCTGACGCCTGCATGCCCGGTAACCCTCGCACCCCGACCAAGGAGGAGGTCATCGCCCTCTACCGGAGCCTGATGTAATAGGGCGATCCGGCCGTTACCTAAAGGTAAATCGGTAAAACTTTTGCCCCCTTTCCAGCGGGGCGCAGGATTTGTATAATGTTTCCGCAGTTTAATTAAGGAGGGACAATAAAGACATGTCCATCAAACTAGCAATCAACGGGTTCGGCCGCATCGGCCGCCTCGCTTTCCGCCGCGCCTATGAGGAAGGCCACTTCGAAGTCGTCGCCATCAACGATCTCGTCGACGCGAAGACCCTCGCCTACCTTCTGAAGTACGACACCACCCAGCACAGCTGGCACGTCGACGACATCTCCGCCGAAGTCAAGAAGGACGAGAACGGCAACATCGTCGAGAACTACCTCGTCTTCAAGGGCCACAAGATCCCGGTCCTCGGCAAGAAGGATCCCCATGATCTGAAGTGGGGCGAATACGGCGTCGATATCGTCTTGGAGTGCACCGGCCGCCTCAAGAGCAAAGAGGATGGCCAGGTCCATCTAGACAACGGCGCGAAGGGCGTCATCATCTCCGCCCCGAGCTCCTCGAAGGACATCCCGACCTTCGTCTACGGCGTCAACACCGATAAGCTCACCCCGGACATGAAGATCATCTCCGGCGGCAGCTGCACCACCAACTGCCTCGCCCCCGTCATGGACGTCCTCGACAAGAAGTACCACGTCCGCGGCGGCTTCATGACCACCGTCCACGCCTACACCAACGACCAGACCATCCTCGACCTGGCCAAGGGCAACCTCCGCCGCGGACGCGCCGCCGCCGCCAACATCGTCCCGACCACCACCGGGGCGGCCAAGGCGATCAAGGTCGTCATCCCCGACCTCGATGGCAAGCTCATGGGCGGCGCCATCCGCGTCCCGGTACCCGATGGCTCGCTGGTCGACCTCTCCCTCGTCCTCGACGATGAGGATCTGACCGTCGACGGAATCAACGCCTCGCTCAAGGAAGCCAGCGAGGGCTACCTCAAGGGCGTCCTCGGCTACACCACCGATGAGATCGTCTCCAGCGACATCATCGGCTCGACCTACGGCTCGATCTTCGACGCCACCCAGACCGTCGTCTTCACCGACAAGACCGGCCTCCACCACGTCAAGGTCGTCTCCTGGTACGACAACGAGAACTCCTTCACCTGCCAGTACATCCGCCTCGCCGGCGAGTATGGCAAGGTCCTCGGCTGCAAGTAATAGCCTAGAAGACAAGGCCCCCGCATTTGCGGGGGCTTTTCTTGTGGCCGGCCAAGAAATTTGACGAGTTGCAGGAAAAAATATATTTATTCTATAAAACCTGCCATGATTTTAGCGGATACTAGGGGGACGGTTGCCGAATGAAAAACAAAGCTATTTGCCTTATGCTGCTCCCGCTTCTTGCCTCTTGCGGGGCGGGCGATGGGACGTGCGACACATATGACGAGACCTATCCCACGAACATCAACGAGACGGGGAACTTCCTTCTGGTCAAGGGGTATAGGAAGACCTGCACCTGCGCCGAGATACTGAACCCCGAGGATTTCTCGACGATGCTAATAAGCGTAGGCGAGTTCGAGAAGACCGAGGATTCGGTCAAGATCGGATTCGAGCTGACCGTCGCCGAGGGCTACGATGAGTCCGACCTCGATTACCTAAAGAGGTACGCCCTATCGATAAGCGCCGATTCGTTTGCATACCGCTACTCGATCTACAATGAGGGCGAAAGCCTGGTCTCCCCTTCGTTTTCTTTGTCCGGTGCCGGGAAGGAAGTCGTCAGCATCCATCTAGAAGCCGGCCTGCCGAGCTCAAACGGGGAATCCAAAAGCCAATACCCCAGGACTTCTTTCATCGAGTTCGGCTTCGGGGCGGTGGACGAAGAAGGGGACTATGAATACCCAATCCGCTTTGGGCTATTCGGCAATTTGCGCGAGGCTTTCTATTTCGGCGACGAGGTCAGGACCCCGGCCTTCCCCCAATAGGGCATTAGGCTGGCGGAAATTGTCCGGACGCCATCGCGCCTTCCCCGCTGGGGGAGGTGCTTTTTGTTTTCCCTCACCCTATAGGGTGGTAATATTAACTCGCAAGGAGATATATAAATGCTTCAAACCATCGAATCACTGAAGGACCTCAAGGGAAAGAAGGTCCTAGTCCGCGTCGATTTCAACGTCCCGCAGAAAGAGGGCGTCATCCGCGACGACAACCGCATCCGCGCCGCGCTGCCGACCATCAACTACCTCGTCGGCAAAGGAGCCCGGGTCATATTGATGTCCCACTTGGGCAAGATCAAGTGGAAGGAGCCCGATCCCGCGAAGATCGAGGCCGCCAAGAAGGCCAACGACATGGCCTGCGTCGCCAAGCGCCTAGCCGAGCTGGTCGCCCCGACCAAGGTCGAGTTCTGCCCGGCCACCCACGGCGAGGAGCTCGCCAAGGCCGTTGAGGCCCTACACGACGGCGAGATATTGCTCATGCAGAACACCCGCTACGAGAAGGGCGAGGAGAAGAACGACCCCGAGCTCAGCAAGGAATGGGCCGCCTTGGCCGATGTCTACGTCCTCGACGCCTTCGGCTCCGCCCACCGCGCCCACGCCTCGACCGTCGGCATCCCGACCATCCTCAAGGAGGAGGGCAAGCCGGTCGCCGAGGGGTACCTCATGGTCAAGGAGGTCGACAACCTCACCCGCTGCGTCGAGGTCGCCGACTCCGACCGCCCCTACATCGCCATACTCGGCGGCTTCAAGGTCTCCGACAAGATCAAGGTCATCGACTCGCTGCTTAAGAAGTGCGACAAGATCATCATCGGCGGCGCCATGGCCTATACCTTCAAGAAGGCACTCGGCGAGGAGATCGGCGATTCCCCGGTCGAGCTCGATCAGCTTGACTACGCCAAGAAGTGCCTCGAGGAGGCCAAGGGCAGGATCCTCCTCCCCGTCGACTCTGTCATCACCAACAGCTTCGAGCCGACCCCCGACCGCGACATCAAGGTCTGCGAGGGCGCCATCCCCTCTGGATATGAGGGCGTCGACATCGGCCCGAAGACCATCAAGGCCTACAAGGATGCGATATTGACCGCCAAGATGGTGTTCTGGAACGGCCCGATGGGCGTCTTCGAGCAGGATGAGTTCCAGGCCGGCACCAAGGCCATCTGCGAAGCCATCCGCGAGCTCGATGGCAAGGCCTTCACCGTCTGCGGCGGCGGGGATTCCGCCTCGGCCGTCAAGCAGTTCGGCTACAAGGATGACTTCTCCCACGTCTCCACCGGCGGCGGAGCCTCCCTCGAGATGATCGAGAACGACGGCCACCTCCCCGGCGTCGACATCCTAAGGTAAGAAAATGCGCACCAAGCTACTATTCGGCAACTGGAAGATGAACAAGACCCCCTCCGAGGCGAAGGAATTCGCCTTGGGGGCGGCTTCTCTTGCCAAGCTTGCCAAGGACAACGGCATTGAGGTCGGCGTCGCCCCGACGTTCGTCTGCCTCGATGCGGTCAAGAGCAACATCGACCCCTATTTCTACGTCGCGGCCCAGAACTGCTCCGAGTTCGACCACGGCGCCTACACCGGCGAGGTGTCCATCAAGATGCTGCAGGAGATCGGCATCGACTGGGTGATCCTGGGCCACAGCGAGCGCCGCGGCTACTATGGGGAGACCAGCGAGCACTGCAACGCCAAGATAAAGGCTTTGCTCGCCTCCAACATGACCCCGCTTTACTGCTGCGGGGAATCGCTGCAGACCTTCGAGCAGGGCAAGACCAAGGAGTTCGTCGCGGAGCAGATCCGCACCGGGCTTGCTGGGCTTACCCCGGAGCAGGCTATCAAGCTCGTCATCGCCTATGAGCCCATCTGGGCCATCGGCACCGGCAAGAACGCCACCTCCGCGATCGCCGAGGACACCATCAAGAGCATCCGCGATGTGCTCCGCGACATGTTCGGCGAGGCGGCCGACGAAATTCGCATCCTCTATGGCGGATCGGTCAAGCCCAACAACATCGCCGAGTACATGAAGATGGAAGACATCGATGGCGCCCTGGTCGGCGGCGCGAGCCTCGACCTGGAATCCTACGCCGGGCTATTGAAAGGACTATTGGCCTAATGGCTTTCGATTCCTATTCCGGATACGAGCAGAAGCCGGTTTTCGAGCAGAAGTCGCCGGTGAGCTCGGTCGGGAAGGCCCTTGGCCGCAGCTACCTCTACATGGGGATCGCCTTGCTCGTCACCGCCTTGGTCGCCTTCGTGGTCGGCTATGGCATGACCTACTGGATGACGACTTCCTCCTCCAACGCGCCGTTCTATGTCCTCATGGCGGCCATCATCGTCTCCTTCATCGGGATGGTGATCATCTCCTTCGCCATGGTGAAGCGCCTAAACTCGACCGGCAAATCGCTTTGGCCGGGATTCATCGCCTATTCCGTGCTGATGGGCATCTGCCTGTCGTCGTTCATCATCGCCGGCATCGACTTCCTGGTCGTCGGCGAGGCGTTCGGGATCTCCGCCCTGGCCTTCCTCTCGGTCGGCCTCATCGGCTACTTCTCCAAGAAGGACCTAAACCGCCTCTGGCTATGGGTCGGCGTGTTCTCGATGGTGGTGCTTATGACCGCCATCGTGGCGCCGCTGATGTTCTTCTTCTACTTCAGCAGCTCCGCCTACCTGCTCTACGACCTCGTCATGAGCGTCGTGATCCTGGTGATGGTCCTGGTCGTCTCGGCCATCGACTCCTACAACATCAAGAAGATACTGGAAGCGGGGCAGGGCGGAACGAACATCGAGCTCTACTGCGCCTTCTCGATGTATAGCGACTTCATCGCCATCTTCGTCAGGGTGCTCTACCTGCTGCTGATCCTCGGCGTCCGCCGCTCTGATTAGCAAACTGGCCTCCATCGGAGGCCTTTTTTGTTGGTATACTATTGTGGTTATGCGGTTATCACTAGTAATCCCAGTCGCGCATACCAACACCTTGAACGAGCTCATCGCCTCATTCCCCAGCGAATTGGGGTTTGAGGCCATTTTTGCCCTTGAGCCCGGGTGCGACGAGGAGAAAGCGATCATCGAGAAGGCCTGCGCGGAGGACGGGAGGCTCAAGCTGATCATCAACCCCGAGCGGCTTGGCCCGATGGGGTCGCGCATCTCCGGCATCAAGGCCGCCACGGGCGACGTGATCGCCTTCGCCGACGCCGACGACGTGCTGGAGAAGGGATACTTCAAGGCGCTCGAGAGGGAGTTCGATGCCGGCGTGGATGCCGTCTGCTTCTCCTTCTCCTACCTTAAAGGCGAGAAGAAGCGGAGGACTTTGCTGCGCGTTGCCAGGCGCAAAGTAGTGTCCGGGGTAGCGGCCGGGAAGCTGCTCCTCCGCGACCTGACGGTCCGGGGGTTCCTCTGGGCCAAGGCGTTCCGGCGCGAGGTGCTGCTGAACATGCCGTGCATCGACCTTCGGTGCCGCTTCGAGGACTCGCCTTTCGCCTTGCCGGCCCTCTGCTGCTGCGCCAAGGTGTCCTTGATACCCGATTCTCTTTATATATATAGGAAGGGCAACGGGGGCATGACCTCGACCCTCTCCTCAACCCGCCCCTATGAGCGGATCGCCTCCTTCGCCGCCATCCGCCACTACGAGGACGCCTATTGCCCCGAGCTGAAGCCGCATTCGCTGTTCGCGTCGGCTCGGAACTACCTCAGCCTGCTTCTGGACATCAGCCTGGCCAGGAAAGACGGTCTGGGCAAGAAGGCGGCCCGGGAGCTCAAGCGGGACTATCGGCTCACCTGCTGCAACGGGATGCTGCCTTTGGAGGGCAGGACGTATTCAAGCTACCTGGTCGGAGCGCTGCCCTATATGCCTATCGCTTTGATAAAATGAGGACGCGGGTATAATAGAGTCGCAAGGAGATATAAAAATCTATGGCAAAGTTCTACATTTGCGATGAATGCAAATCCATCGTGTTGAAGCTCAACTCCGTCGGCGCCTCCCCGGTGTGCTGCGGCAAGCCCATGCGCGAGCTGCGCGCCAACTCGGTCGACGCCGCCCAGGAGAAGCACGTCCCGGCCTTCAAGGAGGAGGGCAACCTAGTCAAGGTGGTGGTGGGTTCCGTCCCGCACCCGATGGAGGACGACCACTACATCGAGTGGATCTACCTCCTCACCGACAAGGGCGCCCAGATAAAGTACCTCCATCCCCACGATGCCCCGGCGGCGGAGCTCGCCCTATCCGAGGATGAGGTGGCCATCGCCGTGTATGCTTACTGCAATAAGCACGGCCTCTGGAAAGCCGATATTGAGTAAGACAGCCGAAAAGAAGGCCTTAGGAGCAATCCTAAGGCTTTTTTTGACGAAATTTATCCGATGGCGCCTAGCTTTTTCGAACTTTACAAAAAATTAATGCAAAAAGGTGTTGACGGGTAGGCCGGAAAGAGTACAATTACCAACGTTCACAACCCGGGGATACAGGGATGTGGATGAGCCAAAAAGTTCCGATGGTTGCTTGAAAAAGTGGCAGTCGGAGCCAGGAAGGAAAAATCGAAATTCGATAAAAAATTCCTTGACTCGCTTCCCAAAAGAGCATAAAGTATCCAAGCACACAAACCCAACGAGAGTTGGGCGG
>DGYFR06201__coassemble_878_pt1 | contig 20019 bp, 11 predicted proteins | sample DGYFR06201__metabat2_high_PE_004 | metagenome-assembled genome bin DGYFR06201 | reverse complement strand
CGAGGAAAAAGCCCGCAGAGGCCCCCGATTCGCCTTGTTGAGGCCATTAGCCGATTCATTATCCAGGCAACCCGCGATGCGGCGCATGGGCCTCCATGCCATGCGGCCAAGGTTAGGCTAGGGCCACTTCGGCCAAAAAGAAAAGCCGCCCCTTGCGGAGCGGCTTGGGCTAATTGCCTTTATGCGGCCCAGTCGGCGGCCGGGGCGAAGGAATCGAACTGATAGTTCAGAACCTCGTATTCCTCGTCGGTCTCGACGTAGCCAAGCACCCAGGTGCCGTCGGTCACTTCGTCCATGCCCGACCAGCTGCCGTCGTCGGCCTGCAGTAACACGCCGAGATAGCCATCGACGGTCTCGGCGACCATGACGGTCGCGACGTTCCCGCCGTCGAGGAGGGTGTAGGAGAAGACCCCGGTCTCGGGATCGATGTTGAACCCGAAGTAGTAGAGGTCATCGCCGACCTGGACGGTCGAGCGGGTGTTCTCCGGATCCTCGGGGTCGTAGTCTTTGATGGTGACCACGGTGTCCTTGTCGACCGCGGAGGCGACGTAGTCTTCCGTGAAGTCGGTGATGTAGTACCAGGTGCCGAACGGGTCGAAGTCGTCGGCCGGGAGCAAGGTGATGGAGAGCTCGGTCGGGTAGTCCTTCCAGTCGTCCATGTAGTAGTCGGACTGGACGGTGACGGTGATCTGGGTCTGCTCGGTGACGCTGGACTTGGTCGCGTCGGCGAAGAGGTAGTAGTAGCCGTCGCTGCCGAGGTAGGACCTGACATCCAAGGCATCGGAATCGGCTTCGAGGGTCACCGGCACGTTGTAGTCATACGGCGAGCCGATGATGCGGAAGGTGCGGGTTGTTCCGCAGGCCATGGTGAAGGAGGTGGAGGTGTCGAGGAGGTTCTGCGATTCGCTCCAGACGCCGTCCTTGCCGGTCAGGTAGAATCCGCGGACGCGGGCGTTGTCGATGACCTCGACCTCGATCTCGACGCGGGGCGCGATGTCCTCGGGAAGGGCGGGGTTGCCGATGGTGATGGTCGCCTTGCCCGCCGAAAGCGGCATGAAGGTGAACCGGCCATAGCCGTCGACGTTGCCGATGACCTTGGTGTTGCTCGAGGAGAGGATGGTGAAGGTGGTCAGGTTGGAGTAGGTCCCGTAATCGTCGATGGTGAGGTCGAGGGCGGTGGCCTTGTCCGAGGTCAGGATCATGTGGTCATTCAGCGAGGCGGTCTGGACGAGGTTGCTCTTCTGGATGGCGTTCTTGTCGGCGTATTCGTCCCCAAGGTCGTCGTCGCGGATGGCGGCGGTCAGGGTCGAGGTGAAGTAGGCGGAGTCGTCATAGGTGTTCTTGCCGGTCGGCTCGCCATAGGTATAGGTGGCTTCCATGCTGCCGACGACGGTGCCGTTGTTCTCGTGCCCGGGGATTATCTGGTGGTTGGTGAAGTCGTAGTCGTCCTCGCCATAGCGCTTGGCGGAGTAGCTGATGCCGAGTATGCGTCCGGCCTCATCGAAGGAGGCGTCGACGGTGTAGGTGTAGTAGCTGACCTCCTTGTCGGCCTCATCGACGTAGGTAGAATTGGTGGTGTCGATCTCGCGCCAGGAGGTGAGGTTGACGTCGAAGCCGTCCTCGGTCTGCTCCGAGGTCACGGTCCTGTCGAACAGGCCGAGCCCCTCGGTTCCGATATCGGCCGAGGCGTCGAATCCGACGTAGTAGGCATTTTGGATGTCGAAGCGGAGCGACTCCATGCCGTGGGAGAAGCTGTGGGCCAGGTAGTTGGCGTCATGCTCGCTGACCTGGTAGCGGCCGTAGTCGTCCTGGATGTCGCCCTCGGTGGCCACGACGCCGTATTTGCCGGCGTGGGCCGAGGTGTTGGCCCCAGAGTAATGCTTCTCGCCCCACTCGACGTAGGAGTCGACTATGCGGTAGTAGTCGCGGGAGGCGTCATAGACCTTGTTGACGACCCCAAGCGAGGTCCCGTCGGATACCTTGACCGCCTCGGCGTGGCTGCCGTCGGTGTAGTTGTCGTAGGTGTATTTGACGTCGTTGATGGCGTTGGTGTAGGCGATCTCGGAGACCCCGTCGAGGTTCATGGTCGATTCGGACCGGACCCGGCCCTCGAATAGGGCGTGGAAGGTGTTGACGTCGGAGGGGAGGACGTCCTGATGGACCTTCTTGATATAGCAGTGGCCCGCCGCCGGATCGGCGTTCTCGTCGTAATAGAAGTCGTAGGTCGCCCCGCCGGCGAGGATAAGCTCGCCATCGGCGTCGTCATAGGCCGACTCGACGTTGGCGAAGCACTTGGTGTAGTCGACGTCGATGACGGAGAGCTCGGTGCTCTTGACGTAGAAGGAGAACTGGGCATCGGAGGCGACTTTGACGTTGCGGGCGACGTAGAGGCCGCTGCCGGGCTCCTCTTCCTTGAGGACCGCGGCGATATCGCCTTGGACGGTGACGTCGCCGGCGATGGACAGGCTGATCGAGATGGTGACCGAGCGGTTGGGCATCACGAAGCTCGCGTGGCCTTCGGAATCCACGGTCAAGGCGGTGCCGTTGTAGGTGAGCGACTTCAGGGTGTAGCCGTCGTCGACCACGACGGTCAGGTTGACGGTCTCGCCTTCGGCGGCGCGCTCCTTATCGGCGGTGACGGTGGCGCCGGAGACGTTGTTGATGCGGATGATGTAGGTGGTGGCCTCCGTGGTGGTGGAGGTCGAGCTGCTGGTGTCCCCGCCAATGGGGGTGGTAGTGCTGGTGTTCGTATCGGTGCTGTCAGAAGCGTTTCCGCCGCCAGTTGCCGAGCTGGAGGCGTCGTTGCCGCAGGCGGCTAGGGCGAGGGCCGACAGGACCAACAATAATGAAGCAGGTTTCTTCATTGTTTTTTTCCTTTCCATTTTTATTTATTCTTCTATTCCGACATTACCGGAAAGAAAACATCGACGACCCCACCGGATGACATCGGGTGGGCAACGTACCCATTGAGGGTCACGTTGATTTGGACCATGGTCAGCGAATCGCCGGTCTGGTTCTGCCAATCGGTGATCATCAGGACGTGCTCGTTGTTGCTTATCCCGCGGTATTCGTACGAGAACTCTATCGGGGGATCGAGCACGATGGTTCCCGACCCGGTTCCCCTATCCTCGCCGGAGACCATGCCGGTCCCGCCGGGGAAGAAGTAGATGTCCATGCCGGTGATGTAGGCGGATTCGTAGTGATCGACTTCGTTGACCATGAAGTCCTCGAGCTCCTCGATGGTGGATAGCCTCGGGCGGAAGGTCAGGACGTAGCGGTAATGGAGGTAGTCCTCCGAATCGTAGATGCATAGCACCGCGCGGCCCGGCTTGAGGCCGGTCCAGCTGAGGGTTCCGGACCCGCAGGTCACCTCGGCCACCCCGTTGTCGGTGATTGTGGCATAGGCCCCGACGGTCGAGAAGCTGGTGAAGCTGAAGGTCCCGTTGTAGGTGATGCCGACGGTGAAGGGGATGTCGACCGCGGCGTCGAGCAGATCCCCTCCTAAGCCGATGGTGTCGCTGACCTCGTCGGACTTGTCCCACTCGACGTCGGTGAAGTCATCCTCATCCGGCGTGGTGGCGTCGGGGGTGGAGGACGATTCGGAATCGGATGAGCCGGGCGCGGTTGAGGTCGAGGCGCCCGCCCCGCCATCGCACCCGGCTAGGGCGAGGATGGCGAACAGGCTTAATGGCAATAGTTTCTTGTTCATATTCACTCCTTGCAAATCACTGATCGATTATGTTCTCGTCGATCCACTGGTCGACGCATGGTATCGCGGCGCTGCCGAACCCGTCGTAGCTGAACGAGGCGGCGACGCGCGATCCGTTGACCATCATGTTCAAGATGAAGTTCACGTCCGCCACGTTGCCTGAGGTATCGTCGACGTAGATGATGAGCGATTCGACCGAGAGCGATGTCACGGTAATGGAGGCCTGAAGCGAATTCAGTACCTGGGAGTTATAGAAGAAATCAAGCAGGATCTGCGAGTTTTCCGTGATGAATCCGCTCCCTTTGAAGTCGTAGGCCTCCGATTCATATGGGGCGAAGAACTGAAACATGTGGTCCCACATTATCATCTTGGATGGGTAATCCATGATATCGGCCATGTTCGAGATGTTGGTCGTGAAGGCCGGGGCATAGAGCATCACGTTGGTGAGGGTCTTCATGTCCTGCGACAGCATGAACTTGTAGGCGCCGTCGAGGGCGATTGGCTCATCGACCCCCTCGCCGACGTAGTACTTCTGCGGCAATGAGACGTAGCCGTACCAATAATCGGGGGTATATACCTCGACGCCGATCTCCTTGCGCTCGGCTTCGGGGGTGTAGGTAAGCGACTCGTAGGTCCGCTTGTAGAAGCGCTCGGTCTTGAATGCGTTGGCAGCCGCCACCAGTGAGGAATCGTAGACGGAGGCGCCGGAGGTCGCCAGATAGTCGGTGACCTCGCCCGAGGTGGAGTTGGAGAATGTCGATAGCATCGTCTCATAGACGTAGTCGGTGCCGTCGAAATTGGCTTCGATGCTCAGCACCAGCCTGTCGAACCCGGAAGCCAAGGTCCTGATCTCGGCATGGACCGAGGTCACGTCGGAGATCAAGGTCGTGTCCAAAACGTTGAACTTCAGCATCTGGAGTCGGGCGTCCTTGTTGGTTATCTCGATGCTCCTGGCTTCCTTGTCCTTGACGGCGTCCTCGCTAAGCAAAGGGGTGGTGAACAGATCGCCGTCCCAAATCGAGGTCAGCTTTTTGCCCGAGGCGTCAAGATAGGCGTCGGAGGCGACCATGTTGCCCTGCTCGTCCAAGTTGAGCCGGAAAACGGATCCGTCCTTGTAGGCGAATCCTTCCTCGGCCCCCTCGTAGTCGCACCAGGTGAAGTCCTCGGTGTAGACGTTGGAGTAGGTCGTGCTTACCCCGCCGTTGGCGGTGACGGTCGTGTCGGCCGTGAAGTTGTGGGCCCCTTTCATGGTGGACAGGGCGGAGTAGACCGAAGTGTAGTCGATCTCCTTCGGGGCATTGCCGGTCGACGAGCCAAAACCCGAGCTTTCACTCGGGCCGTTGGCACATCCTGTCAGGAGGCCGGACGCCAGAAGCAGCAGGCCCCCTTTAAGTTTGGTTTTAGTGTGCATATTCCTCCTGGGATGTGGTTGCGATTGTTTACGAGATCGCGGTTGGCTCAATGTTGAGGCTGAGCCCATAGGCTTCGGATGCGGCGGGAATCTTGAGCTTCAGATAGTAAGTGGTACCGGCGGTCAGGTTGACGGTGACGTAGAAGTCCCACTTGTATATCGTCTCAGGATGCCTGTTGTTGTCGTCGTCGGCGCCTTCGCCATCGACTAAGGATAGGGCGGTGGCGGTGGCTTCCGGAGAATCGTAGACCCCATATATCTTGGCATCAAGTCCGGAGTTGGTCATACCATCGATGGTTTTGGAGTAGATCTTGTACAGGCCGGTGGTCGAGGCGGTGAACTTGAACCAGACCCCATCGCGCTGCGACGACTCCTGCAGATGGGTGATTTCGTTGGCGCCTTCGTCGACCGAATAGGCGTTGGCGGCGCTGGTGCCGTCCTCGACGCTATTCGAGTAAACGGCGGTGATGGTTTGCTCGCCTTCCCCTACCACTTTGACGATCAGCTCATCGCCGGTGGCGACCTTGACGAATTGCTCGTCGCCGGGGGCAAGGGTCAGCTTCTCGGTGCCATTGAGGAGCACCTTGGCCGATCCGGTGGCCGCTTCGTCTAAGGAAACCGTGTAGTAGCCATCGGCCTCGGCGACGTCCTTATAGTGGATGCCGGCTTCCGATCCAGCCAAGGCGACCGGCTGGCCGGTGAGCCAATCCGTCTCGATCGCCAAGGAGACAAGCTCCCCGGGGGCGGCAAGCTTCGCGCCTATGTATAGCCCGGTCGCGTCATCGCTATGCCATCCGATATTGGCTTGGGCATAGTAGGTGACGCCGGCCTCTAGCTGCATCTCCCAGGCGAAGTCGTAGCGATAGGTGGTGTAGGAATGGGCGCCCTCGTCATCGTCGTCGCCGACCATGTCGAGCTTCTCCTCGGAGCCTTCGGCATAGACGCCCCTGAGCGCGGTGTCGATGTTTGTCGACTTGCTGTAGACGGTGTAGGTCCCGGTTTCGGAAACCGTGAACTTGAACCAGTAGCTGCCGGGGTCTTGGCCGATCAGGTAGTCGATGTTGGCCTCGCCGGCTTCTTCGATGCCATCGGTCAGGTCGTAGGCGGTGTCGCGGGTCTGCCCATCCTCATAGGTGTCCTGGAGGGCCCAGGTGAGGGTGACGTCCCCGTCGGCTCCGTCGATCTTGAGGTAGACGGCCTCCCCGGCGGTGAGCTTGGTTCCGATCTTCCCGCCCATCGCGGTCGAGAGCGATTCGCTGCCCTCGGCATCGACGAAGTGGAGCTCGGCGTTCTCATTGCCCTCGGCGAGGGTCACGACGAGGTACTTCCCGCCGGCCGCCTCGGTTGGGGTGTAGGCGAGGAAGAACCCATCGGCCTTGGCGGCGTAGGTCCCGGTCGCGCTGGCTTCCATGTCGACCGAAAGCGGGCGTCCGATGTAATCGCCGTCTGCGACTTGGGACATGGTGAATTGGAACATCGTCGAGGTGGAAGAGGTCGTGTTGTAGCCAATCTCGATGGTGTAGGTGCCCTCAGCTAGGTGGGAGCGGCTGAGCAGCTCGCCTCCGTATGAGGAGCCTCCGTACCATCCAGAAGATGTGCCTTCCTCGACGGTCTTGGCTATGACCTCGGCCCCCTCCGCGTCATAGACGACGAAGTATTTGGCGTAGGAGTCGCTCCCGCCTTCGAGCAGGAACGCGTAGTCGCCCTCCTCGACGGTCACGGTGCGGTATTCGCTATGGCCGTTGAGCAAGGAGGTGGTGACGGTCTCGCCAAGCGTTATCGGCGCGGGGTTGCCCATGGTCGATCCGGCCGGGGCATCGCCGATCAATAGGGTGGTGTGCTCCTCGTCGGTTGTCGGATCGTTGAAGGAAACGGCGATTATGTAGGTGTGGCCGGCCTCGGCATCGAGGATGATGGTCGAGTCGGAGGTGCCTCTGTCATCGCCGACGGAGGTGACGTTAGCTGGGTCGGTGACGTCGTAGATGGTGACGTCGGACCAGCAGTAGTTGGTGCGGCCTATGGTGAGCGCCAGGCTTTCGCTGGTGCCGGCTTCGTATTTGTAGAGGACATCCGGGCTCGCGGAGTCGTAGTTGTCCTGGCGGACCTCGGCCTCAGTGCCTTTGGCGATACTCTGGCAGGTGCTGGGATCGTCGTTGTCGTGGTCGGCGAATTTGACGACGAGGTTGCCATACCAGGCATCGTAGTAGGTGGTATCGCCCAACGGGTCGACCAGCAGGCAATATGTCTTGCCCGGCTCGGCCTTGAAGCGGATGCCGCCGTCGTTGCCGACTTCCTGGACCACCGAGTCGTCGGCCGGGGTATCCTCGCCGATCTCATCGATGAGATTGGCATCATCGAAGGTACCTTCGTAGACGCTGATCTTGGTGTAGAGCCACGAAGTCGGGCTGTCATCCGAGCTCTCCGATAGATCTTCGTCGACGTAGATATAGCGCCAATCCTCGGCCGCATCGGCGGGATGGGTGTAGGTCATGTAGACCTTGTCGAACCCTTCGACTATCTCGAAGCTCATCTGCCCGGTGGTGGTTAGGGCATAAGGATTCTCGGCGCTGACCCCAGGCCCGAAATCCTCGTAAATCGCGTATATGTCGAGGTCGTCGTTGACCGTAGCGGCCGGATCCCAAGGCGTGGTTCCCTCTGGATCGAGGTACCATCCCTTGAACCGCTTTCCGGTCAGCTTGGGATTGCCGGGGGCCTCGGTGGCCTTTCCGCCGATGACGGTGGTCTCATAATCTCCGGTCAGATCGCCAATTGCCCCTTCGCCGATGTGCCAAGTGATGGTGTGCAGGACGGTGTCGGAGCAGATGACGTTGTCTATGAACAATCCGTTCCCGGCGTTGTCCTCGGTCTTGAGGGCTTCCCATTCGGCGGTCGTCCCGGCGTAGTTGACCTGCTTGACCGATCCCGCGGCCGAGACGAGGCTATTAGGGAGGGACTCGACGTCGGCCGAGACGTTGAACACCAGGTCGGACTGCTCGAAGTAGGTCGAGAACGTGGTCAGGTTTATCGCGTCGTAGTTGACGGTCTTGAGTCCGCTGGCCCGGAGCGAGGAGTTCGAAACGGTAACCAGGTCGCGAGGAAGCGTGAGCTCGGTCAATGCGCTGCAGCCGGACAAGCAATAGGAATCGAAGAATTTGATAGTGTCGGGCAAAGTCAGCGAAGTGATGTGGCTGAAGTACTCGAATGCCCCGTTGGCCCCGGTGAGGTCGGCTTTCTCGGAAAGCGCGGTGACCTTGCCCATGAAGGTGGCGACCGGGCCGGCGTAGGTGTAGTAGTTCTCGGGTATCACGACCGGGCCGGTTACGTCGGTGTCCTTGTAGGCGCCGTATTCACCCTCATATCCCTCGGCGGTCAAGGCGATGAACTTGCAGTTCACGGCCTGATCGCCCTCGATGCCAACCGCGTTGCAGGTGATGGTCGCGGAGCTGTTGGTCGCGCCGGCCTCGACGCCGACTTTTACCTCAAGCAGGTCCAGGAGGTGGTCTTCCGGTATGTCCTTGAGGGTATAGACGATGTAGTAAGGCGAATCGGCGGTGGCGGCCTCGTCTAGCTCAGGGGCCTCGCCCGCCGTGTCGTACCACTTGATCTCCGGATTGCCCTTAAGCGATGAATAGGCGTATCCGACGGCTATGGTCTTCGCGGCCTTGACCTCGGTCCCGTCTTGGGCGGTGACCTTCCTGGTGATGTAGGCAGAGGTCACGCCGGAAACGGTGTTGAGCTTGGCGTAGACGCGGACGTCCTTGGTCCCGGCGGCCTCGCCGTCTTGGACCAATAGCCCTACTTTTGCGTCGATTGTGGGGGTCGCGGTGAGGTCGGTCGCCCCATCGTCGACGCCTAGCTTGACCCTGGCGCCGATGGCGTCTTCGGGAAGGGTGGCGTCCTGAAGGACCTCATTGCCCTTGGCCGGGGCCTTTTGCAGGGCCAATCCGACCCCAGCCCCGATGAGGCTCAGTCCTAGGCAGGAGGCGGCGGAGATTATCAGAAGCTTGTTCTTTTTCATTTTCATTCCCCCCAAGGCTCGGTCACGCCTTCCTCAGTCGAGCCGCCGTCCTCGATCGCCACCGCATAGGGCTTCTGATCGAGCTCGGCCTTCTCGTAGATGTCGAAGTCGATGTAGTAATAGGCTCCCATATAGGAATACAGGAAGTCGATCGACAGCGCCGCGCCAGAAGCGGCCTCGACGTGGAGCTGGGTGGCGACCAAGTCGACGCCTAGGACGTCATATAGGCCAAGCGTGTAGTAGATGAAGAGCTCGGGGTCGTCGGAATCCTCGTCATACATCTTGAGGTAGACGTTGTTCGCGATCGTCCCGGCCTCGAGGTCCTCCGGCTCATAATAGGAATAGATATAGCCATCGAGCGCGGAGGTGAGGTCCAAGTCGGCCCACAGCTCGCCGATGGTGGTGTCCTCGACCAGGTCGGCGGTCGTGTTGTAGTAATATCCGCCTTCATCGTCGGCGTAGAACATATAGGCGGCGTCCCCGTCCCCGACGTATCCGGCATCATATAGCCCGGAGTAGATCCCGGTCGGGGTGACGTCGAGGTAGACGGTCACGGGCGCCCCGCCGGCATCGGTGAATAGGCTGGTGTTGGCTAGGCGGAAACCATTGGCTATCCCCAGCCCATCGGCTTCTAGCGCGGGCCCGACGATCGCGATCTCGACCGAATCGGTGGCCTCGCCCGCGGTGGCGGTTATGGTCAGCACGTCCTCGTAGGTCCCGACGAAGAGGTTCCCCTCCTCATCGATGGTGGCATCGGTCGGGTATTGAGCGGTGCCGGTGAGGCTGGTTAGCTTCCACACAACGGCCGCATCGGTCCCGGTAACGGTGGCGGTCAGCTTGATGGTGGCGCCCGGGAGGGCGGTCTCCGGCGCGCCGGCTATCTCCAGCGTCGCCTCGACCGGCTGGGTCGACGACGTGTCGGTTCCCCCAGGCGTCCCTATCGGGGTGGACGAGGCATCAGTCATGGTTCCGCCGCCATCACCCGAATCAGACGATGTCGTTGTGGGGCCGCAGCCTGCGAGCAGGAGAACCGCTGACAATGAGAGAGCAAACAATAATGTCTTGTTTTTCTTCATATGAGCTCCTTTCACTCTCGGATGGCAAAAATCTAAGGCCCGTCTAAAAAAGGTCAACAAAAAATTAAACAAATTTGCCGAAAATGTCCGAGAACATCGGACAAAGTTACCCACTTTTAACGAGGATATATATTAATATATATATAGGCCGAAAACCGCTTGAAAGGCAGCGATAAAAACATCGGCGGCTACTTAAACGCCTCGTTAAGGCTTTTGGCGTCGAACTCCTCTTCCATGGCTTTGGGCTGCTTTTCTTGGTCATTGGAGGATATTTCCTCCTTGACCAAGGAGACCATGATGTCGATGGCTAGGTTCTTGACGCCGTCGTTGTTGATTATGAAGTCGGCGTATATCGAGCTCGGCTCGACTATCTCGCCATACATCGGCTGGACCGTGGAGAAGTACTGCGACACGATGTTGTCGAATTCCCTTCCCCTATCGCGCCTATCGCGGATGAGGCGGCGGAGGAACCGCCTCTCGGCCGAGGCGGTGATGAAGACCTTGAGGTCGCCTAAGGAGCGGATGGCCTTATCCACCAAGGCCATGATTCCCTCGACCAAGATGACCTTCTTCGGGACGATCTCCTCGACCTTGTCGGTCCTGGTCAGCGTGACGAAATCGTAGACGGGCTTGAGTATCGTCTTCCCGTCTTTCAGATCCTTGAGCTGCTTCCTCATAAGCGGCCAGTCGAAGGCCTTCGGGTGGTCGTAGTTGACCTTGTAGCGGTCCTCCATCGGCATGTCGGACTGGTCCTTATAGTAGTCGTCCATCGTCAGGCGGACGATGTTGTCGGGGCCGAGCTTCTCCATCACCGCCTTGGTGATGTAGCTTTTCCCGGACGATGAGCCGCCGCCTATGAGTATGAGGCGGTTCATCTATCGCCCTCCCCGAAGCTGGTGGAGAAGAAGGCGCCGGCGAACTTGCAGAGATCGTCTAGGTCGGAAATGGCCGCTTCCTCGAATCCCGAGTGCATGGCCAGCTGGGCGATCCCGATGTCGAGGCTCGGCATTGAGACGACCCCGTTGGAGATGGCCCCGAGGGTTGACCCGCCCCGCAGATCGGAGCGGTTGGAGAAATCCTGGTACTGTATGTGGTTCTTAAGGCAGATGAACTTGCCCATGGCCTCGGTGGAGGCATTGGTTGTATAGGCCATCCTCGCGGAATGCTTGAACACTATTCCCCTGCCCATCCTGACCTGGCTGGACGGATCCTCGATCTCGGGGTGGTTGGGATGCCCGGCGTGGGCGCAGTCGGCGCTCACCAGCAACGACCTCTCCAGCGCTTCCTCGAGGTCGAACCCGCATTTGGCGGCTATCTTCGAAAGCAGGTCGCGGAGCAGCGCCCCGCCGGCCCCGACGTAGGTGGATGAGCCGACCTCCTCGGAGGAGAAGGCGCAGTAGACGGCGATGGTGTCGTCCGGCTGCTCGGAGTGCAGGAAGCCATACAGCCCGGAATAGGCGCATGAAAGGTCGTCGATCCGCGGGGAGAGGAAGAACTCGCCCCGGGCTCCCAAAACGGTCGGCGCGCCCTTGGGCATAAGGAAAAGGTCATGGCTTATCAGCATGTCCTCGCCGGGGAACATATTGAGGATGTAGCGGTAGAAATCGAACCGTTGGGGGCCGTTTTGCAGCGAAATGACTGCATTTAGGTCCTTGGCGGCGTTAAGCGAGCCGGATTCGTTGACCCCGCGGTCGAAATGGATGGCGAGCCGGGGGATGAAGGCTATCGGGGAGGTGAGGTCCAGCAGATGCCCCATAACCCGCCCATGGCCCAAGGTGTAGACCCGGCCCGATAGGTATAGCGGCACGTCCAAGAACGAGGAATAGATCAGCCCTCCATAAGGCTCGGTGGCGAGCAGCGCCAGGTTCTTGCTGAAGGCAACCGGGTCCGGCTTGACCTTGAGGCAAGGCGAATCCAGGTGAGCGGCGTAAACCGCGAACCGCGGCTTGCCGCGCAACCCCTTGGGGATGCGGTATGCCGCGACCGCGGAGGCATCGCGGGAGATGAACCCCTCCCCGCCGATCTCGGAAAGCCGTTGCTCCTTAAGGCCGTGGTCGCCAAGCGCCTTGGCTATTAGGCTCGCGTTTTGGAAATACGAGGCCGAGCTGCCCAGCATTTCGAAGACGAAGGAGGCCGATTCAGATAGTTTCATTGCTTTTCCACCCTATGCTGTCGAAAGTGTATTCGTTGCCGCTGGTCTCCCCGATCAGGAAGAATTCGGCAAGGTAGCCATAACCAAGGTCCTCTGGCAGATTCCCATTCGGGATGAAGACGGAGTATTCCCTCTCATTGCTCCCCTGCTCCATGTAATATCGCTTGGTCTCGCCGCCTATCGCGTAGACCTCGACGTAGGCGCCGGAGAACCCCTCCTTGAGCTTCGGCGACAGTATGTTGGATAGGCTGGCGGTCACCCCGTCTTCATCGCCGTCGATCCCGACTTCGGCGGTCGGCAGATACCCTTTCCGCTCAAGATAGGCGTAGCTCAGCTCATCGGCATCGAGGAGGTTCTCGAGCAGCTCGGATTTCATCGAGCACTGCTCGGAGACGTAGTCGACGTCGTATGTCTCGCAAAGGGTGTGCTTCGCCGAATAGAGGTTGGTGCCAAGCGCGAGCCGTTCGCCGTTTATCTTGAACCCCAATGACGCCAAGGTCGTAGGATAGGTGTCGAATGGGCAATAGGTGCGAACCTTGTTGGCGGTGGCTGGGCTTTGCTCGACCGCCGAATTTATGTAGCAGACATAGGTCCTGCGGTCGTATCCGTCCTCATCCGCCGGCACGCAGAAGCTCCGGGACATGGTCGTATGGTCGCCAACGAGGACCGTCGTGGTGTTCGAGCTTACCGATTCCGGTATGTTCTCGGGGTCGTAGAACCAGGAAACGAAGTCGGCGACCTGGGCCGAATCGCAGCTAATGACCGTGCCATATTGGCTATCGGGGTGCTTCATCGGGTCGGAGCAAAGGTCGCAAAGGTGCCCATCCATCCCGTTGGCATCCGAATTGAAATGGGTATCGACGGTCAGGGCGGTCAGGTTGAACGGGGTGCCTTCCAAGGCGTTATCCGCCAGCGTCTTGACGTCTTGCTTGATGAAGTCGAACAGGTGGAAGTCCTCATAGCCCCACCATCCATCGTGGTCGACGTGGTTGGGGTCGTCTTCGGGGAGGGCGTGGTAATAGTTGTAATCGCGGAACTTGAAGTTCCCGTGCTCGGTCAGGTACAGGCGCCTCCCGCCAAATGTGGCGTTGGAGCCGCAGTAGAAATACTGGTCGTATCCGTTCTCGGCCAGCACGTCGCCAAGCGAGGTGACGCCGGGGAAGAATTGCTCCTGGGTGTCCATGTCGTTCTGGGTTCCAAGCGTTGTCTTAAACGGCAGCCCGGAAGTATGGGCGAACATCGCGGCCATAGTCCACGAGGTGTATTCGATGGTGTGCGATCCGTTTAGCTTGCCGGTGTTTCCGTTGAAGCAGTCGTTGCTCAACGCCAGCTCGGTGAGCTCCGGCATGTAGTTCACGTCGAAGTATCCGCCATGCTCCTTGTCGGAAAAGGTTATCTCGGTCGACTCGAGGAATATCATTATCAGGTTGCGCTTCTTCCCGGTTTGGGCATCGTCAAGCGCCTCGACCGGGTTGGCGTAGTTGTCGTCGATGAACTTAGATGGGGTGATCAGCGAATGGATGTAGGCCGACATATCGAGGTAATCCCAGAACCTGGCGGTGGTCGGGACGGCGAGGACCAGGCTGGCGGCGAGGCAGCCTATCGCCATCTTCTTGGCAAGGTTCTTGACCTTAAGGAAATAGCAGACGGCCCAAACCAAGGCGATCAGGGCGACGATGGAAAGAAGCGGAAAGACCGTGTTGACCACATACGGCATATAGGATGAGGCCGGCGTGCCGTAGAGGTTCATCGCGGTCGAGACGACCTCCGGCATGGATACGTGGGTAAAAGAATCCATCACCCACCACATAGAGAAGACACCGAGCAAAACCACGGCCGACGCCAAGCAGGCAGCGACGATTCCCATCCAGCGCAGCGCCCTTTTGGCCGATCCCTTGTTTTCCATAAGTGAAGTATATTATCGCAGACGATTTATTTTGAATAAAAATAGTTGGGCTAAAGCAGCGCGTCAAGCAATATCTTCAGCCCGATTCCCAGGAAGACCAGCCCGGAAACCAGGCCAGAGTATTTCTTGAGCACCCCGGAGAGGAACTGCCCCAGCGCCCCGCAAAGCAAGCTGAGCAGGAAGGTTATCCCGGCTATGCAGGCGAAGGCGATGAGGGCGTTGGGCAAAGAGTAGCTTAAGAAGGTGAACCCGATGCATAAGGCATCGACCGAGGTCGCCACGGCTTGGAAGACGATCTCCTTATAGGACAGCTTGCCCTCCTCGGACTCCCCTCCTTTGCCAGCCATCTCCTTCCCGAAGTCGACGAACCCCTTGATCGAGAGGATGAGGAGCAGCCCGAAGGCGATGAACGGTATCCAGGTCTCGATATAGCTTTTGAAAGACGACCCGATCAGGTAGCCGATAAGCGGCATCAGCCCTTGAAAGACGCCGAAGAGAAAGCAAGCCAAAACGACCTTTCCGAATCCCCTGCGACCGACCCTGACAGAATCGGCGGCCGAGGTGACCGAGGCGTCGATGGCCATGTTAAACGAAGTGATGATCACAAGAGCCCAATCCAAAGCGAAATACCTCCATTGGATTGACTCTCGGCATTTAAGGCAAGCCAGGCTAATCGCCAGCGTGTTGACTTGCCGCGGTCTCGCCGCCTACTCCGTCAAGCGCGATTACTATAGGACGTTTACTTCCCAAAGGGAAGCGATTTCTATTGAATCGCAAAAGCAAAAGCCTAGAATAACTTGGCTATGAATAAGAAGAAACTGATGGCCTTGGCTGCCGGGCTGCACTACTCGACTTCGGATGCGGCGACCGACAAGGCCGATTCGAAGAAGACTTTCCCTATTTACCTAGAATGCCTGAAGCCGAGCTGGAGGCTGATCATAATCGATTTCATCGCCATCCTCTTCGATGCCCTGTTCGAGCTGTTGATCCCCTTCCTAAGCGGGTTGCTCATCAAAAACGGAATCGAGGGTTATGGCGCCCTGACCCCGCAGGGGGCGCCTCAGCCGATAATAATCGGCGGCGGATTCGACCAGCCGGCGATGTATTTCGTCTGGCTCTACGGCGGTCTCATGATCGGCTGCGCGCTGCTGGCCATCGCCTGCCAGATAATCGGGATGAAGCTCAGCGCCGTCATCTCAAGCGACTACATCGAGCGGCTCCGCAACACCATATTCTACAAGGCCGAGCAATTCTCCTTCTCCAACATCGGCGACTTCCCGGTCTCGAAGCTCACCACCATGCTCTCCAACGACTGCAACAACATCCGCTTCTTCGTGCTGATGTTCGTCCGGATGGGCTTTAAGCAGTCGATGATGGCCACCCTCTGCTTCGTCTTCATCTTCACCCAGAACTGGCTCATCGGGGCCATCGCCCTGCCGCTGGTCGCCATCGCCTTCGCCATCATCGTGGCCATCATCCGCAAGACCAGGCCGCAGTTCATCATGACCCAGTCGGCCATCGACAACGTCAACCGCAACGTCGAGGAGGACACCGAGGGCATCCGCGAGGTCAAGGCCTTCTGCCGCGAGGGGCACATGCAGGAGAAGTTCGAGAAGGCCAACGGCGACCTGACCGACATAACCTTCTCCTCGGTATCGTCGCTCAACATGTCCGGGCCGATCACGACCTTCACCATCAACGTCATCATAACCGCCATCCAGCTGCTCGGCGGCTTCTCGATGCTTTACTCGGCCCAGGAGGGCGGCAACGAGCTTTGGACGATGTTCAACAACGGCAACCCGTTATTCGACGCCGGCGAATTGAGCATGCTGACCAGCTACGCCGCCGTATTGACCATGTCCTTCTCCTTCCTCTCGATGCTGGTCCAGCTCTACTCCAGGGCCCAGGCCTCGAAGGAGAGGATCGACAGGGTCCTCTGCGAGAAGATCGACATCTCCTACGACCCGAAGCCCAAGACCGCGGACTTCGACCCTGACTCGCTTTCCTCGGGCGAGGTCGAGTTCAAGGACGCTCTCTTCTCCTATCTCAAGGACCCGAGCAAGCCGGCGGTTGGCCCGATCAGCCTGAAGATACCCGAAGGGCAGAAGATCGGCATCATCGGCGGAACCGGCTCGGGCAAATCCAGCTTGGTCAACCTGATACCGAGACTTTACGACGTCACCCAGGGCTCGGTCCTGATCGCCGGGCACGACGTCCGCGACTACTCGGTCAACGCCCTCCGCGGCGACATCGGGGTCGTGCTGCAGAGCAACGTGTTGTTCACCGGGACCATCCGCTCCAACATCTGCTGGGGGAAGAAGGATGCCACCGACGAGGAGATTGACGAGGCGCTCAAGGTCGCCTGCGCCTATGACTTCGTCCACTCCTTCAAAGACGGGCTCGACACGCCGGTGGTCCAGGGCGGCAAATCCGTCTCCGGCGGCCAGAAGCAGAGGCTCTGCATCGCCAGGGCGGTCATCAAGAAGCCGAAGATACTGATCCTCGATGACTCGGTTTCCGCCTGCGACATGGATACCTCGCGCCGCATTCAGGAGAACCTGGCCAACACGCTAAAGGGCACCACGGTCTTCATGATCGCCCAGCGCATCGACTCGATAAAGCGCTGCGACAAGATCCTCGTCCTCGACAACGGCCACGTCGCCGGGTATGGGACCCACGAGGAATTGCTGAAGAACTGCAGGCTTTACGCCGAAATCGACGAAATCCAGGCCAAGGGGGTGGAGTGATCATGAAATTCAAGAGCTACAAGGGATTCAACACCGCCGGGCGCGGCCCAGAGATAAACGACGTCACCCTGCAGTGGACCTGCGGGAAGGAAGGTTATCAGCACATCGCCCAGCACTATGGGGTCAGGAAGAAAGGGTATGGCAAGCCCAAGCATTCGTGGGCTTCGCTTTTCCGGGTATTCTCCTACCTCAAAGGCGATAAGTGGATGTTCTTCGCCGCGGTCATCGTGACCACGGTGATGATCGTCATCAACATCGTCGGCGGATTCGTTTCCGGACCGCTGGTCGACGCGCTTCTGCAGCCGGCCTTCTACTCGATATCCGGATCCTGGGGGCAATACAGCGGCCCCGCCGATTACCTTTCCGTCGGGCTCGAGGGGACATTGCCGTTCTATAAAACCATCTTCGAGATGGTCGATTGGACCGCCTCCCCCGCCACCGTCTTCGCCCAGACCGCCCAGACCATGGGCATGTTCCTCGGGATCCTCGGCGGGTTCTACGTGCTGGGGCTTCTCTGCTCCATCGCCCAGATCTTCCTGATGACCAGGATAGGCACCAATTCGCTGATGCGGCTGCGCAACGACATGTTCGCCCGGATGCAGAGGCTTCCTTTGTCCTACTTCGACCAGACGGCCCACGGCGACATCATGTCGCGGTTCACCAACGACGTCGACAACCTCGCCCAGTTCTTCAACACCGGCATTATGGAGCTCTTCACTTCCGTCATCATGATGGTCGGCTTGCTGGTCTTCATGTTCATGGTCAACTGGCTGTTGGCCTTGGTCAGCCTGATAATGGAGCTGATCGCCATGGGAATCGTGGCCATAAACGTCCACCGCTCGGTCAACGCCTTCTCCGAGACCCAGGTATCGATGGGCGAGTTCAACGGCATCGCCGAGGAAGCCCTATCCGGGCTCAAGGTCATAAAGTGCTTCTCCAAGGAAGACGACATCATGGCGCTGTTCAAGTCCATCGACTACCGCCACACCGTCCACAACAAGCGCAGCGTGTTCCTAAGCTCCGCCAACGTGCCGATCGTAAACAACATGAACAACCTGACCACCGCCTTGGTGGCCATGATCGGTGTCGTTCTGATCGCCACCGACTCCAGCCTCATCCACGTCACCGTCGGCACCCTGATATCCTACGTGGCCTTCCTGCGCATGCTGGCCAGGCCGTTCAACAACATCTCCAACCTGCTGACCATGGTCCAATCCTCGCTAGCCGGCGCCGAGCGCATCTTCCAGATGATAGACCTCCCGCCGGAGCCGAGCCTGCAGAAGGCCAAGTGGCGCAGCTACAAGGGAGAGGACGGCAAGTTCTACTGGACCGACGGCGAGCACACCAAGCCGCTGCGGGGCCAGGTCGACATGCGCCACGTCGACTTCTCCTACGTCAAGGGGCAGCCGATACTCCACGACATCACCCTCTACGCCCACCCCGGGCAGAAGATCGCCCTCGTCGGCTCCACCGGGGCCGGCAAGACCACCATCACCAATCTGCTCACCCGCTTCTACGACATCGATTCGGGGGAGATATTGATAGACGGCATCGACATAAAGGAGATCGACCGGGTCTCCATGCGGAGGTCGATGACCCTGGTATTGCAGGACACCCACCTCTTCTCGGGCACCGTAATGGACAACATCCGCTATGGCCACCTGAAAGCCAGCGACGAGCGCTGCATCGAGGCGGCCAAGATGGCCTGCGCCGACCCGTTCATCAAGAAGCTGTCGAAGGGGTACGACACCTACATCGACGGGGCCAACGCCTCGCTCTCGCAAGGGCAGAAGCAGTTGCTTTCCATCGCCCGGTGCGCCGTCTCCAACCCGCCGATCCTCATCCTCGATGAGGCGACCTCCTCGGTCGACACCCGCACCGAGAGGCTGATCTCCAAAGGCATGGACAACATCATGAAGGGCAAGACGGTGTTCGTCATCGCCCACCGCCTATCCACCGTCCGCTACGCCGACTGCATAATGGTCATGGACAAAGGCCGCATCATCGAGCGGGGAACCCACGACGAGCTATTGGCCCAGAAGGGTCGCTACTACGAGCTTTGGATGGGGAAGACCGAGCTAGATTAGGCTAGGGAAATCCGGCTTATCCGACAACGGGGAGGAGATCATCTCTTCCCCGTTTTCCTTTCCCTCCATCTTCCTGATGGTCGGGTCGGAATAGGTCTTGCAGTATAGGCAGAAGGAATCGAGGTCGTAGCAGGATGAGTAGATCGTCTTCTCCCTGCTTGCCCCATCGTTGGCGGTTCCCTCCACCACCTTGACGTTATCGAGTATATGGAAGAAGCCGACTATCTCCTCCTGCTCGGAGGCGAACGAGGAGTTCTCCCTGGCGAAGCTCGCCCTCACGAAGCGGGAGGGGCCGCTGTTGTCGCCCGGAAGGCCTATCGCCCCCATTCCAAGGCCGAAGCTCTTCAAGCCCAGTCGAGGGGAGAAGCGGTTCTCCGGCGAAGATGAGGTAAGGTTCAGGAACATGTCCATGTAACGCTGCATGAACGGGAATTCCGGGTTGTTGGTGAGCACGCCGAACGGATCATCGTAAATATGCGCGCCATCCACGGTCTGCTCGAATACGAAGCACCCGGTGCGATCGGCAACGATGTAATGAAGCGGGGCGCATGGGGTGTTGGGCTCGACCCTGATGTCGCACAGGCTGATGGAGGCCAGCAGCTGCTTCGCCTCGCCTAGATCCTTGCAGAAGCAAAGGACATAGGCGATCAGCTCGCCCTGCCCCACCTCGTTGGTTCTGCCGTCGGGGGCTTTGAAATAGGCGTTGCCGGGGAAGTTGAGCCCGGCCATGGCAAGGCCCTCGGAATTGATGGCCTCGGCGAAAAGGGGAAGATCGCCGAGCTTCGCCCCGATGCCGAGCATCGCGTAATGCGAAGCGGCCTTCTTCCTCGAGAATTGGATGGGGGCGTCTTTGGGGACGCAGATGGCCAGCTCTCCGAAGGAGGCGGATAGGTCAAGGTTGCGCCCGAAAAGA